>LWDU01035205.1_pt1 | contig 65181 bp, 52 predicted proteins | sample 727161 | NCBI WGS metagenome assembly LWDU01 (sample SAMN04566230, study PRJNA314399) | hydrothermal vent metagenome | isolation source: deep sea hydrothermal plume seawater | place: Mexico: Gulf of California, Guaymas Basin | collected 2004-07-11 | reverse complement strand
GAATCACTGGCCAAAAGTGAAGAACTGGCAAGCAGCGTCAAGCTAAGAACAAAAACAACAACAGTGTGGATTCTCATTGCATCTACTCCTGCGATGAATTTTCTGGTGATGAACAACCTAGTCTACACTTTGACGCCGTACCAGGATACCTGGCCATTTCGCGTAATTCCAAAAATGCCAGGTTAGTTGTTACCGCCCGAAACACGCTATAGTAGTCACAACTCTATCCTCGATACCTGCTTCGTTATGACATCACTGAAATTTTTTGCGACGGCGGCGAAAGGCATAGAGACCCTGCTTGCAGAAGAACTCGATCAACTGGGGATGATCGATGTTAAGGAAACCCGTGCAGGTGTCTTCTTTTCAGGTGACATCGAACAAGCCTATAGAGCCTGCCTGTGGTCACGATTAGCTAATCGTGTTTTGTTACCGATCGCCCGATTTGAATGTCCTTCAGACGATGCTCTATATGAACAGGTAAAAAACATCGACTGGTCCGGGCATATGGCGGTCAATCAAACCCTCGCCGTAGACGCGAGTGTCTCTAATGCCTCTGCCGGGGGATTAAACCATAGTCAATATGCGGCACTAAAAACCAAAGATGCCATCGTCGATTTTTTTCGGGACAGAACCGGCGCGCGGCCTTCCGTTGAAACTGAAAAACCGGATCTGCAGATCAATGTTTATATCAACAATGATGAGGCACAGGTCAGTATCGACCTGTCCGGGAAAAGCCTGCATGAGAGGGGTTATCGCAATCGCGGTTCAGCAGCGCCATTGAAAGAGAATCTTGCCGCGGCTATTTTGTTCCGCGCCAAATGGCAGGAGACCTGTCAGCAAGGTGGTGGGTTTGTGGACTTTATGTGTGGTTCAGGCACCTTGCCCATTGAGGCAGCCATGATCGCATGCGATATTGCGCCGGGCCTGAACAGGGACTATTTTGGGTTGTTGGGCTGGGGACAGCATGATGAATCGGTTTGGCAAGGACTACGACGGGAAGCAGTTGTACGGTGTGAAGCAGGCATTGAAAAGGCACCCCTGATACTTGGCTTCGATCATCATCGTGGTACGCTGGAGAAGGCTCGCCAACACGCAAGGCAGGCCGGGCTTGCGTCGGTGGTAACGTTCGAGTACCAGGATGTCTTTTCCTTCCAGCCCGGAATACCAGAGGCTATTTTCGAGAAAACGGGATTGGTGGTCATTAATCCTCCCTATGGCAGGCGTCTGGGTCAGGATGATGATCTTGAGGCTTTGTATGGTGCCATCGGTCAGGTGTTGAAAGAAAACTTCAAAGGCTGGAAAGCATCGGTATTCACAGACGATCAGTCTAAGGGGAAGGCCATTGGCCTGCGTGCAAACAAAATTCATTCACTTTATAACGGTGCCCTGCCGTGTAAATTGCTGCACTTTAATGTCGATGAAACGAGTGTGCTGCAGAATTATCGTTTGCCGAGACTATTGGCTGCGGATGAACTTAGTGAACAATCTTTTGGTTTCAGGAATCGACTTGGCAAGAATTTAAAACAATTCAAACGCTGGAGTAACAGAGAGAATATATCCTGTTACCGGGTTTATGATGCTGACCTGCCGGATTATGCGGTTGCTATCGATGTCTATCAGGGTGAAGGACAATCTCAAAAGGTATGGGTCAATATCCAGGAATACGACGCGCCTAAAACCATCGACCCGAAAAAAGCAAAGTTGCGATTAAGGGAAGTGGTGACAATTGTGAAGGACGTCATGCAGCTTCAGGAATCCGAAATGTACCTGAAGCATCGGCGTCGACAACGCGGTGAATCCCAGTACGAGAAGCTGGCAAACAGGGATAATTTTCACGTGGTGCGAGAGGGTGCTTGTGAATTTCGGGTCAACTTCGAGGATCACCTGGATACCGGGCTGTTTCTCGATCATCGACCCCTGCGATTAAAAATTGCAGCGCAGAGCCAGGGTAAATCGTTCCTTAACCTGTTTGGGTACACCGGCTCCTTTAGTGTCCATGCCGCCAAAGGCGGAGCCAGGCGAACTCTCACCATTGACATGTCAAACACATACCTGGACTGGGCACGGAGTAATATGGCGCTGAATGGTCTCAGCGCTGAGTCCCATCGATTCCTGCAGGCAGACTGTCTCACCTGGTTGGAAAACCCCAGGGTGAATAAGACCTACGACATTATTTTTCTGGATCCTCCCAGTTTTTCCAATTCGAAACGCATGAAGGATGTTTTTGAGGTCCAGAAAGATCACGGTAAAATCATTGATCAGGCGATGAAGCATCTAGCCAGTGATGGTGTGTTGTATTTTTCGAATAATTTAAGAGGGTTCAAGTTGCGCGGCAGTGAACTCGACAAATTCCAGGTTGAGGATATCACCGATGAAACGGTACCGTTTGACTTCAAGCAGCGTAAACACGTTCATCAGTGCTGGGAAATACGACACCTGGCCTAGCAGGCTGCTGAATTAAAAAGTCTACTGATCCTTTAGCAGCTTATTTACTTCGCCACCGGGCGCCATTGTACTCATCCAGTTGAATGTACCCTGGGCCAGCATTTCTTTCCCGGCGACCAACAGGGGATTGATTGCCGCCGAGTTTAAGGCGGCTCCAACGCTGATCCGTTGTGCCCCGGCTTCAGTAAATTGCTCCACAGTAGCCCCGCGAAAGAAAGGTGCCAGGACGTTAAATGGCCGGTCTAACTCTGATGTGACCATTCTCAACTGATCCAGTGAATTGATCCCCGGCGCATAAAGTACATTGGCTCCCGCTGCTTCAAATGCTTTCAGTCTGTTAATCGTATCGTCAATGTCATTAACACCCCTCAGCAGGTTTTCGGCGCGGGCAGTGAGCTGGAATGGTATATCCAGGTCATTGACCGCTTCTGCTGCCGCCTGTACCCGTTCAACGGCCAGATTGAAATCATACAAATGGTGAGAGTCGCGACTGAAGTCTTCAACGGAGCATCCTGCGGCACCGGTTGCCACTAACTTTAGCACGTTGCTGGCGACGTCGGCGGGCTGATCGGCGAATCCGTTTTCAAAATCTACGTTGATGGGGATGCGGGTTATTGCCGCCAGATCCGCACAATGGGCCAGCTTTTCTTCCAGCGTGACTTCACCATCGGTGCGTCCGAAAGTATAGGCGAGACCGGCGCTGGTGGTGGCCAACGCCTGAAATCCGAGGCCCTGGAGAATTCTTGCGGAACCGGCATCCCAGGGATTAGGAATCAGAAATGCGCCTGCTGCCTGGTGTAATTTTTCGAATTGCTGACACTTTTCACGCTGGGACGGTATTTCTTGGGTTGCTTGCTGCTCGGTCATGGCGGGCTGTGTTCATCCTATTGAAAGCTGGAGGAATCATAATCAAGGTTCACAAGGTTAGCTACCTTGATACGGCACAACCAATACTGGAATCCGCTACGAGTACGGTATGTCTTTATCTGGACTCGTACCGCACATCCGTGTGCACTTAAGTTTTGCATCCCTGACTAGGCGTCCCCGCAACACGTCCTGATAAAGACATACCGCACTCTTCGCTCTCACCCGCTTGCGCCTGCCCAGCCGCACGGTCATGAAAACAAAGCTAACCAAACGTAAAATAGATCAACAATTGAACTGCGATCAAACCACTGGCCCACCAGCGAATATCCCGCCAGCCGGCCTGGTCCGGTGCATCTGCGAGAATCTCCTTTTTTGGAATCAACCAGCTTGCTGCTCCCAACAGCAGAAAGAGTACGACGGTGAATACGGAGGCCCACCACTGGGGAAATTGCTCAGCCATCCGCTGTTCTCCATCGATACACCAGCGAAGCAATTTCCCCGACGGGTTTTGCGGTTGAATAACGGCTGACAATCAACAGACATAAAATGGCGTAGACAAATGTATTCGCGGCAACATAGAGCATGTTCAGATCACTCAACATGAGCAAAGCGGCGAGTGTAACGCCTGTGATAATTGTCGTTACACCTGCCGCTGGTGTGGTTGTGGTCGTAAAGGCACCCATAATCAACAGCGCAAGCATGGGTCCCTGGAAGAGTGAGAGCAGCGTCTGTATAAAGGAATATATGCCGCCAAAATCACCAATAAAAGGCGCAAACGTCATCCCGAGGATCAGCAGGATGAAGGTGATCCAGCGACCGATCGTCAGATCATGTTCCGGTTCCGGCTGTTTCATTAAAACGCCACGTATATCTCGAGTAATCATCAATGCCGTTGAATTCAAGCTCGAATCCAGTGACGATTGCAGGGCAGCAATGATCGCTATAAACATTAATCCACTTAAGCCCGGGGGCAATACGTTTTTCACCACCCATGGCAGTGACATGTCGGGATACTCAATCTCCGCTTGCATCACCAGTGCCAGCATGCCGGGAAAAACAATCAGCAAGGGCACGAATGTTTTGGCGAAAGCTGCGAACATCATCGCGGCACTGGCATCCCATTGAGTTCGGGCCGCGAGTGTACGTTGCAGAATCGCCTGGCCGCCGCACCAGTAGGCGGGGGACAATACCAATCCGAGACCAAGCACTACGCCGGGCCAGGGGAAGCTTTCGTGATCCGCAGGCAGATAGACTTTCAGGTGATCGGGATTTTGCGTCGAGAGCTTGTCTGCAAACTGACTGAGCCCGCCAACTTCATGAATACCCAGCCACATGATTGCCACACCACCGACAAACATAATCGACACCTGAAGTGCGTCGGTAAAAGCCACCGCTGCCAGTCCGCCAGAGATGCTATAAAGGCCGACAACAGTGCCGGTAACCAGGATACCCACCCATATGGGCCAGTCGAGGTAGGACTGCAGCGTTATGGCGATCGCCCACAGCGCAACAGCGATAGCAAACACCGAAAATATGCTGGCGATACTTGCCGCCATCAATCTCACCGTGCTGTTGTATCTCAGCCCCAGGTACTCAGGAATCGAATAGACACCAGCGCGCCAGTACAAGGGGATGAAAACAAATGATGCCAGGATCATGGCCGGAATCGCGCCGATCCATTCAAAGTTCGCCTGTGCGATCCCAACCTGGTAGGCGCCCCCGGAAGCACCGACGTAATCGTTAGCACCGATATTGGTGCCTATGATTGACAGGCCGATTACCCACCAGGTGAGGGATCTCCCAGCCAGAAAGAAGTCCCGGGCACTGTGTACCCGCCTGCTGATCAATAAACCCACAACGGTGATTGTTACCAGGTAGACAATGATAATAGTGAGGTCGATTGGATTCAAAAGTGCGAAAACCGGTTAAGCCGAGGGGACATGGTACCATCGCTGGGATTGTTAACCTTGATTTAACATTATTCGATCCCGTATTCCCAACGCCTCACATCTTTGTAGACTCAGGGTTGCTCGGCCAGGTGTATACGCGGTTCCAATACTGTCAGACCCTGGAAAGGACCGTTGGTATACTTAGCACTTGCAATTCGCAACGATCGGCCTATGATTCGCGCCACATTCGTTTAGTTTTTTTATAAATGACAACCTACCAACCCATCATTCAAGTATTCACCTGCGGACCTGATCTGGTTCCCACAGGATACGTGCGCCTGTCGTTTGTGGAACTCGCGTTGGTCAATGTCGGTTGCTTTTCAAAAGACATCATTTCAAAAGACAGAGTTTCAAATGACATCGGCGACACAGGAATAACCTGACGAATATCTAAAAATTGAATTCGGAAGGTTATTAAACAAGCCTTCCGGACAAGACTCAAAAACCCCGGAAGGCCGTAAAAGGTACCGGGGTTTTTTTTGTCCCAAAAAATACGAAACAAGAAAACGATAAAGGGGCTTGGCATGTTTGACCTGGCAGTATTTGCAAACCCGGCAAGACTAAAACGGGAATTTCTGGCCACGACAGAGGTCGGTTACCAGGTAATGGGACCGGAACTCCAGTCGGAATACGATCACATCAAGGAAGAAAGCCCGGATATTCTGATGGGTGGCAACTTCTGGATGGACTTCATCAGAACCTACAAAAGTCACTTGAGCACGCTCCTGTGCGGCCGGGTGATGATGACCCTGCTTACCCTGGTGGCAGTACTCGCCAGTGCCTGGATTCTCGATGAGTCTAACACCTTAACAGCTTCGTTGGGGTTCCTGTTGTTTTACGCACTTGTGCAGATCGTACTCAAAGTCGTTAATGCATGGACTTCGCTGTACCAGAGTCAGTTGTTTGTCAACACGCGAACCTTTGTCACCCTGCGAGTAAATGTAAAATTACTGCGTATGGGCCTGTTGTCTTCGAGCGATTTTTCCACCGGGAATTTAAAGACTCTGATCTCGTCCGACATTTATCGAATTGGTGAATTATTTCATGCCGTCACCCGAAATGGGTTGCCCTGTTTGTTGGGCTTGATCCTGTTGGGTCCAGTGATTGTGTACAACATGGGATGGTCGGGGGTGATTGCCATGGTGGTTGCATTCGGAGCCATGCCTCTGTCTTTCTGGCTGGGCAAATATGTGCATAAGAAGGAAGAACTGATCAAGAAGGAAGAGGACGATCTTTCTACAATTGTCGGGGAATGGGTCACCAACGTACGCCTGTTGAGATTCCTTGGTTGGGAAAGTCTGATGCGAACCCGGGTCGCGGGCCATGTCAGGCAACTGGTTGTGGAAGCAACAAAACAACATGGCGTTAACCTGATTAACTTCGGTATCAGTGTGAGCTGGTGGCTTTTTCCTATCATTGCCTTGATCTGGGCTAACCGTTTAATGGGAAGCCAACAGGATCTGGTCAAACTGTTTGCCAGTATCTGGATGCTGAATCACATCACACTCTATATCCGGTGGTTGCCCGATATTTTTATCAGCTACGCAGCAGCTTCAGCTTGCGTGAAAAGGCTCAACAATCTGTTCAGGCACAAAGATATTGTTGACGACCTGCTGCCCCTGACGAAAGAAAATATTGCGTCCGCGAAACCGGTGAGATTGCACTTTCGTCAGGTTTCCTTTCAGTACGATACAGCGGACCTGCCGGTGTTGCGGAATCTTAATTTCACTCTGGTGTTAAACCAGCATGTGAGTTTGATCGGTAATGTCGGTGCAGGCAAGTCAACACTGCTCAAACTGATTTGTGCTGAACTTAAACCCACATCAGGTTGCATAGAGGTTGAGTTTGATAACGGCGTCATCACCAACCTGTGGCATGAAAATGTTTATCACCGGTTAAGACAAGGCATTGGTTACATGCCACAGGAAGCGTACCTGTCAAATACATCACTGGCTGTGAATGTATCACTCGATACCTTTCACACCGAGGAAGATGTCATGCGGGCAATCCGAATGGCCGAACTTGAGGCTGATATTGGCCATTGGGCAGCGGGTACAGCTGAGGAAGTGGGTGAGACCGGCGTTAACTTGTCCGGCGGTCAGAAGCAGCGGGTCAATCTGGCCAGGGCGCTCTACTCCGGTCGACCGTTTCTGGTGCTTGATGACCCTTTAAGTGCGGTGGATGGCGATACAGAAGCAAACCTGATGCGCACTTTGCTGACAAGCCCGGGGGGGTTCCTGTTGTGCAGCCATCGCCTGACAGAACTCAAACAGACAGATCGATTACTGGTTCTGGAATCAGGAAAGATTATTGAGGATGGAGATCCAGACCTGCTTCGTCGGGATAGAAATTCCGAGTTTAGCCGCCAGCTTCTTGCTGGAGAATTACTGCAAAGAGGAACAGCTGATGGAGCATAAAAATTTTGTCACCGCTGAAGAAGTCAGCGAAAAGCAGGAAAATATCAAAACGATGTTGCGATTTATATCATCGTTGACCCTGTTACGTCGGATTATTGTGCCGACGTTGTTAATTGTTGTGTTTGCAGCGGCAACACCGCCTTACTTTCTTTGGCTGGTGGGTGAAGTACTCACCTGCTTTGGCGAAGCGGGCTGTCAGGTGCGACATGATCTGTTGGGTTGGGAAATTGTTGTCCCGGCGACCCTGTCGAGCCTCGTTATGATCACCCTGTTGGCGATGTTCTGTCGGGTAGCCGCCTGGACTGCGTTTGAATTGGCAGGACAGTGGTCAACACAACAGATTCAGGCAGATATGATGAGGTCAATGAGCGAGGTGCAGACAACGTTTTTTGATGCAAATCCATCCGGGCGCCTGATTAATCGCCTGGTGGGTGACTATGGTGTATTACGCCTCGAGGGTGTCATGTCAGTTGGGGATACAGTCAATGGCCTGGCAGAGGTGTTGTGCGTTGGCATTCTCATCATGCTGGCTCACCCGGTTGCCGGGTTGCTGATCGTGCCCGTAGTTTTGATGTACGTTGCCTTGCAATCCCAACTGGCGCCGATGATGAGCCACGCGCGTGAGATCAGGGCAGTAAAAATTGGTGAGGCATTACACAGAGAAACTGACCTGATTGAAGGGCGGACGATTTTTAGTTTATACAACAAACAGAAGAATCTGCTCGAGAGAATCCACAAGGCGTTTGGCGATTCGATGAATATCCAGTTGTTTTATTGTCGGTTGATGAGCTGGGGTATGTTGTGGATGGGCCTGATATCGGCTTTTTATGCTGTGGTCGTCTATGGGTTCCTGGTATATGGATTACATGCCGGGCTGATTTCAGTGACTCTCGCGGCGGTGGTTATCACTGCTGTATTTAACTTGAACAACATCTTCTTTGGTCTGGCCTGGGATATGTCGTTCCTGGGTGAAACTGCATCCCATGCCCGGCGGGCATTTTTTATTATAGATCTGCCCCATGAAACAACTCGCGAGTCGAAGGTGTTTCACACCGATGAGGTCATTGCCGACCAGATGGTTGATACCGAAATGGCACCACTAAGGGGTGACATTCGATTTGACCATTACAGTATGTCTTATCGTGAAGACACCAACCTGATTCTTAATAACCTCTCCCTGACCATTCCCCAGGGTAAGAAAGTCGGCGTTATTGGCCGTACTGGTGCGGGTAAGTCCAGTTTGATGCAAGCGCTGTTCAGAATGGTCTATCACCAGGGTGGTGATATATTCATAGGTGACCAGTCAGTGTTCGGTGTGAGTGTCAACACCTTGCGTCACCAGTTTGGTGTGGTACCACAGGATCCTTACCTGTTCATGGGAACGATTCGGTTTAACCTGATGGGCCAGTTAACTAATCTGTCTGATGAGCAGCTTCATGGCGCCCTGGATGCAGTTGGGCTCAGCATAGATCTGGATGCCAGGGTTCTCGAGGGCGGTAGGGATTACAGTGTGGGTGAGCGGCAGCTCTTGTGTCTGGCCAGGCTCGTGTTGCTGGACAAGCAGTACATACTGATGGATGAGCCGACGAGTTCTCTTGACCGGAAGACCGATGAGAATATGCAGCGGCTGCTGCGCACGGTTTTGGCCGATAAGACGGTTGTTACCATTGCACATCGACTGGAGAGTCTCGAACATTATGACCTGATACTGGAAATGGCGAACGGTAACTTACGGAGGCAGGGTCCACCAGCAAAGATTATCCCGTTAATCCGCAATCAGTATGTCGATGACAAGGCAGGATAGTAAAAAACCTGCGCTTTGTCTGGAAACTGGGGTCTATGTTGCCATTGGGTCTTAAACATGATGTATGCTCCGGTTATGGAAATTGCGCCAAAGCCTGAAAATGAGGAAAACCGCCTGGAAGCCGTTCGTTCATTGGGATTGATGGATACGCCGCCAGAGGAAAGGTTTGATCGCTTTACCCGATTTGCACGTATGCTGTTCAATGTGCCGATCGCCTATGTGAGCCTGATTGGCGATGAAATTCAATGGTTTAAGTCCGTTCAAGGCATGGATATCAGTCAAACACCGCGGGAGTTGTCATTTTGTAGTCATACCATCCTTACGGACCGGAGGATGGTGGTTGAAGATACAGTACAAGATTCCCGATTCAACGATCATCCGATTGTTGTCAATCCGCCGCATATTCGCTTTTATGCCGGGGTTAGATTGAACCTGCCCAATGGTATCTGTGTAGGCACGTTTTGCCTTGCAGACGTCAAGCCGAAATACCCAACCGATGAGGAAATCAAGCTTTTAAGCGATCTGGGCCAAATGCTTGAACAGGAGTTTCAGTCCCGCAGTCAATTGACAACAGACGAACTCACGGGATTGTCTAACCGTAAGGGCTTTTTACTTATCGCCCGGCATGCGATCGCAGTCTGTGAAAGAAACGAGTCACCGGCAACCTTGATGTACTTCAGCCTGAATAACCTGAAAGCACTGATTAAGGACTTTGGAAAAGCTGAAGGCGAGAAGGTGTTGCGGGACGTAGGTCAGTTGTTGATCAGTGAATTTAGGGATTCTGATGTTGTCTCAAGGATTGGGGATGGCAGGTTTTGCGTCCTGTTAACCAACACGAACACGGTGAACATCGAGAAACCGCTGGAGAATCTTGCCAATGCGCTACACGAAGAAAACATCAACCTGCCATACACTGTTGAGTACAGTGTCGGGGCGATGCCCTTCGATTCTGAGAAACACAGGGACGTCGACGATATACTAAAGGCAGCTGATTCTGCGATGGGGTCAGGGTAGTGTCCTAAAATTGCGCATTCCCCGGTGTCCTGGGGAACGGAATAGCATCACGAATATTCTCCATCCCGGTCACATAATTCAGCAAACGTTCAAAGCCCAGGCCAAATCCGGCATGGGGCACTGTGCCGTAGCGACGAAGATCCCGGTACCACCACAGTTCCTCCCTTAATGCCGGGTCGGTCATGCGACTGTCGAGAACGTCGAGTCGTTCTTCCCGCTGACTTCCGCCTATGATTTCACCAATCCCCGGTGCCAGCACGTCCATTGCCGCGACGGTCTTTTCGTCATCATTCAAACGCATGTAGAAGGCTTTGATTTCAGTCGGGTAGTTCATCAGTATGACCGGGCGCCCTACATGCTTCTCTGTCAGGTAGCGTTCATGTTCAGATTGCAGGTCCAGACCCCATGCCACGGGGAATTCAAACTTCTGCTTACTTTTGCCCAGGATTTCGATCGCCTCACTGTAATTCATACGCTCGAAATTATTATCGATGACAGTTCGCATGCGGGTTATCACTTGCTTGTCAATTCGCTGCTCGAAGAACGCCATATCGTCCTGATGTTGATCGAGCACGGTTTGCAATACGCTTTTCAACAGGTCCTCGGCCAGGTCTGCGTTGTCGTCCAGGTTTGCAAATGCGATTTCCGGTTCCACCATCCAGAATTCTGCCAGGTGTCTGCTGGTGTTAGAGTTTTCGGCCCGGAAAGTAGGCCCGAAGGTATACACCTTTGACATGGCAAGACAGTAGGATTCCACATTAATCCTGCTCGTAATCCACCGTGCCATTTTCCCTGACAGGCAGGTTGGCAAGGTCCAATGTGCTGACGCGAAATAATTCACCCGCGCCCTCGCAGTCGCTGGCAGTGATAATAGGCGTGTTTATCCAGTGAAAATCGTGATTGAAAAAATAGTTGTGAATCGCGTTGGCCAGGGTTGTCCTGACACGGGTGATGGCACCAAATGTATTCGTCCTGGGTCGTAAATGTGCCTGGGTACGAAGGTATTCAAAAGTATGACGTTTTTTGGCGATGGGATAGGTTTCCGGTTCATCCACCCAACCGATGACTTCAACGCGGGTGGCCTGGATCTCTAAAGACTGGCCTTTGCCCTGGGATTCAACCAGCGTCCCCGTGACAACCACGGCAGCGCCTGTTGAGATTTTCAGGACGTCGGTTTGGTAATTTTCCAGATCAGAAGGGACAACAGCCTGGATTGCATCGAAGCAGGATCCGTCATGAATCGCGATAAAAGAAATGCCCGCTTTTGAGTCGCGCTTACTGCGTACCCAACCCTTCACCGTGATGGATTCACCTTCAGGAATTCCTCCTTTTAAGGCAGAAGCGAACTCACCTGAAAACAATAACCTGTGAACTGATTGGGGCATGATACCAAAACTTTTGTCAGCTGGGGGCGGCGGGATCAGAGTACTTCCCTTGGGTAGCGACCTTGGCAGCTGCTTTTACTCTGACCCCTTGCACGTTGTATCCTTGGTGACTTGCATAAAAAACTGGTTAAGACTATCTATGGAAAACGAACTGATCTTAGAGCAGATTCAGATAGGCCCGATGCAAAACTTCACCTATCTTGTTGGCTCTCGCAGCACCATGGAGGTCGCGGTCGTGGATCCAGCCTGGGATATTAAAAGCCTTATGGACATGGTTGATGAGCGAGGTTACAAACTCACGGCAGCGTTGATCACCCACTACCATCCTGACCACTGCGGTGGCTCTATGGGAAGCAGGACTGTTGCCGGTGTCGCGGAAATGCTGGAGACACATCCGGTAAAATCCTATGTCCACAAACTTGAGGCAGATGGCGTAAAAAAAGTGACGGGACTGTCCGACAGTGACCTGGTCAAGATAGATTCCGGCGACACCCTGAAGATAGGTGATGTAGAGGTTGAGTTCCTCCATACACCTGGCCACACGCCGGGGTCCCAGTGTTTTAAGATTAAGAACACACTGGTTTCCGGTGACACCTTGTTTATCAACGGCTGTGGTCGGGTCGACTTACCTGGATCAAACAAGGAGGATATGTATCACAGTATCCAGAAGCTTGCAGCCTTACCCGATGACACCTTGTTGCTGCCGGGTCATAACTATTCAGATGTTCCCAATGCCACCATGGGTGAAACCAAACAGGTGAATACCTATATGAGAATTAACAGCCTGGAATCATGGAACTCGTTAATGTAGGACACTGAAACCTTGCAGAGAATAAAAAATGCCCCTGACAACACTCGTAAAAAACCTGGCCTTTTCCGAAGGACCTCGATGGCATGAAGGTCGGCTGTACTATTCAGACTTCTATCGCCATGTGGTTGAAGCTGTCGATATGGACGGCAATGTAGAAGTTATTGCAGAAGTACCGGAACAGCCCTCGGGCTTAGGTTGGCTCCCGGATGGACGCCTGTTGATTGTTTCCATGCTGGATCGCAAATTACTCCGGCAGGAACCAGACGGCACACTGGTCGAACACGCTGATTTGAACAACGTAGCGAGTTACCATTGTAATGATATGGTCGTAGATTCAAGGGGCAGAGCCTACGTTGGCAACTTTGGCTTCGACCTTGAAAACTGGCCGGGGCAACCGGAACCGGCAGATCTCGCTTTTGTCGATATAGATGGCAGTGTGAGCTGTGCAGCGGAAGGTATTGAATTTCCCAATGGCACAGTCATTACACCGGACGGCAAAACACTAATCATCGGTGAATCCTTTGGCCGTAAACTAACCGCATTTGATGTCGATGACGCAGGTGGATTGAGTAATCGCCGCGTCTGGGCGAACACACACCCGCATATTCCTGACGGGATCTGCCTCGACTCAGAAAATGGTATTTGGGCAGCTGACCCGGCAAATCGCTGTGTGGTCAGGGTGTTGGAAGGTGGTGAGGTTAGCAACACCATCGACACCGGGCGAGCTGCTTTTGCCTGTATGCTGGGTGGTGAAGACCGCAAGCGACTGTTTATCTGCACGGCATCGGGTTCAGGCAGTACGGCGGCGTCGGCACTTGATGGCTGTATCGAGTATATCGATGTTGAGATTGCCGGGGCTGGTTTGCCTTAGGCGCGTGTACTGTCGAGAAATTTTACATAATTCTCCCTGCGTCAAAAAGGATAAAGGATTACCCTATCACATTGATTTTGTGATACTTTTCGCCGATGGCCTGTTTCTTGCTATGTCTTGATACATGAGTAGCAGTGTGAACTCAGGCTAGTACTGGTTATTAGTATTAGTAATCGATTAAAAAAACAAAATATTTCTCCAAATACCCGTGAGACAGAACCGCTGTTGCGGCAATCTGGACACAGAGATGGAGGGAAACGTGTTATATGGGTTTTTGGGGAGAGTCATGATTAAGCATAGTTTTGGTGCAGGTAAGCGTGTTTTCGGCCTGCCGGTGTTTTGTACGGGCGCTGCCCTGGTGCCCTTGCACGCGTTTGGGCTGACAATTACTGATTTAACAACTACTCTCACAGCGGAAGACCTGGCCAACACGGTGATAGGACCTGGGATCACGATCTCGAATGTATCCTATACTGGTGCCGCCGGTGCAGCAGGGACTTTCAGCGGCGGCTCGGACAACGACATCGGTATAGAGAGTGGTATTCTTCTGAGCTCGGGACTTGTTCTGGAAGCAGATGGGCCAAACGATTTTGATGACAATACAACGCAATTCTCAACTCCTGGAGATGAAGACCTGGATTCGCTTGTTATTGTTAGCACCGGCAGTTTTGATGCCGCGGTTCTCGAATTCGACTTCGTGTCAACCGGCCCTGTCGTCGTGTTCCGATATGTCTTTGGATCTGATGAATACAACGAGTATGCAAACGGGGGATTTAACGATGTGTTTGGTTTCTTCATTAATGATGTAAATGTCGCGCTTATACCAGACACAGATATCCCGGTCTCTATCGGTACTGTGAACGGCGGCGATCCATTAACGTGTACAAACGGAGAGGATGACGACCTTGACACATTCATCGATGGTAACGATCCGGATTGTGACCCCGGAGACAACATTGTCGGTGAGGACAGTGAGAATGCCGAGTTTTATATAGACAATGATTGTCGTACCACTTTTCCCGGGGAGCCCGCAGTGTCTTCTAGCTGTTCGCTCAATATCGAAGCAGACGGCCTCACCGTGGTGCTGACGATCACTGCTATCGTCAACCCGGGTACGAATCATATTAAGCTTGCTATTCAAGACGTTATGATCGAGAACTTGACTCATGGGTCTTCATCGAAGCCGAGAGCTTTATACCGACCAACGATTCCTGGATCAATGCCGAAGAAATAACATTCAACAGCCCAGGCACAGCGACCGGTCGCCTCGACAGCCCAGGCGTCTCGCGATGGTATAAATTCCCCATTCAGCCAGGTGCACAGGCGACGATAGAGCTTACTGATCCGCCAGCAGACTATGACCTGGCTGTTTTCAAGGACATTGCCCGCGCCTTCGTGGAACAGTTGGATCCAAGTGACGCAGGAGACCTCGACAAACTTAACGCCGAGTTTGCTCCCTCCGCATTCTCACCCTCAGCCTTCAGTCCGTGGGCCTTCAGTCCGTTTGCATTCAGCCCGTTTGCGTTTAGTCTGTTTGCGTTCTCGGGAGACGAGCTCAGCCCCGAGTTCAGCCCATCAGCCTTTAGCGATGCATTTATCGGAGCCCAGGTGAGCACCATCATCGCACTGTCAGCTGGCATCGGTACAGAACAGATTATTGTGGATACGTGGAACAATACGGGTGATTTCTATGTCCGGGTTACCGGCAAAAACGGTGCCTTCAATCCAACCGCCGATTTCCAGCTGTTTGTTGAACTCAAGGGAGAGCTTTGCAAAGATGTCGACGTACGGGCACCAGTGCATGTTACCGCTTCCGCCGGGGTGGGATCGGGCTACGATACGATCATACTCTGGGATCGTGATCGGATGGCTATTGCTGGTAATTCTGCAACTGATATTGACAACCTTGGAGCTAAACTGACCGAACTTGCAGGTCGTCCTGAAGTTAATGGTATTTTAGTTGATCTCGCCCAATACTCGCATCTTGATTTTCTGCATGAACAAGCTAACGACACGTTGCCTTCCTTACCGCCAGTCTTCGCCACAAACGTTGCTCTGAATCGTCCAGCAGGTCATAACTCCAGGCAATCAGGGCACGCAGGCTTTTCTGGTGATCGAGCAAATCCGCTGACCCTCCGGTGAGTACCTTGAATCGTTTATCGAGGGCTTGCGATAACCGTTCAGGGCTCATGGTACGCACCCGTGATGCAGCGAGCTCGATGGCCAGTGGCAATGCATCAACTCGTTTGCAAATCTCAACGACAGAGCGAGCGTTATCGTCGGTTAACTCGAAGTCATCACGCACGGCCTTCGCCCGAGCGATAAATAAACGTACCGATTCGACCTCCCGAAGATCGGCAAGCGGAGGCAGTGCGTCAATGTTTGGTACGGCAAGTGGGGGAACATGTATGGTCCTTGCGCCACTTAAACGTAACGCCTCCCGGCTCGTGACGACGGCTTTCACAAAATGACATTCAGTGAGAATATCGTTCAGGTATTTCCCGGCGGACTGTACCTGTTCAAGATTGTCGACCAGCAGTAACAGCTGTTTACGCTTGAGTTCCCGCGTAATGCTCGTCACTCCCGGTTCATCGGATTCCTTGATACCAAGCGTCTTTGCTATGGCTGAAGGTACAAGCTCAGGATCCGTTACAGACGCAAGTGAGACAAAAAAACGCCATCCTTGAACTGCGATAACAGCTCACTCCCGAGGTGCATCGCAAGCCGCGTTTTGCCGGTACCACCAGGCCCCACCAGGGTCACCAGTCGGGCATCGTCTAGTGCCATCAGTTCAACTAACCTTTCCATCAACCCTTGCCGGCCGATGAAGGTGTTTACAGCGGCAGGTAAGTTATTCGGATTAGGCAGGTAGTCCTGCAACGTTTTGCGCAGATGAATTTCGAGAATGTCCTCAAAGCGCGACGGTTCGGTAAAAGTGTGAAAAGCAGCCTTGGCAGTCTTGTCTTCGGGATTGATAAACCAGTGATTAAAAAAGCGATCGACGGCCGCGCTCTGAGCCCGTGCAGCCTCATCCTTAAGGACCGCTGGTGCAGTTTTACGGTAGACGAGCATCCGTGGGCTACCCTTTTCCGCAAAACCGGCATAGGCTTCCTCAAATTCGTATTCCGTGGCCGAGGTATAGCGCGATCCGTCGCTACGGACGAACTTGGCTCCCAGGGGGCTGCCAAAACGGGCCCACAATAGCAACACAAAAATGTCTGATGTTGCCGGGGTGCCAATTTGCGACTGGAAGTCTGATGTCGCGTAGAGCGGCTCGTGCTCCCAGATTATCGTCTGGATCTCAGCGCGATCGACAAATTCCCGCCGTAATCGCTCGATAGCACGGTAGGCCAGTGACCGTTCTTCGGCGACATCAGAAGGTGAAGCTATAAATATTCGTACAGGTTCCATGATAGATACATGATACTCCCAGGTGAGGGACCAGGTATAGATAGCACAGTGTCATCAGTCAGAAACTGCATTTCCCGGGTTATATTGCCGCAGCCTGTTTTTTGAACAGCCTGATTTCGCACCACACCACGAGGTGTGCTTATTTGTTTAGGTGTTTAGTAGGTGATGTGTAACAGATAATTAACTCACCAAAGATCTACCTGGGGCGTCATTGTATTTTATTTGATCAATTACAAGCATTCTTAGAGCAAATCCCAGGCTTATATATTTGTTTTGACGGGACTGAGCTAACGGCTATCAACAGGTGTTAGTGACTGCCAGCCGCAGATGTCCATTTTGTTTGACCGAGCTGGATGCTCACGCTAGACTGAGCGAGAGACTCTTCACGGCTCAGTAGACTGCATGAATTCCCTTGAGCTCAAACGTATTCCTGGACCAAAAATACATTCTAGATGCCAACTTATTCAGCGCACCCTCTCTTTACTCACCTGAGTCCTTTCATTGCAGTTTTACTGGATCTCACCGGGATTATTGTTAGCGCATACCTGGCCTACTGGTTGCATCATGGTAGTTTCTCTTTTGCAAATGGTGAATTCACACTAGTACTTATTGTCTCTTTGTTATTTATTCTGCTTTGTTCCGTAAGCGATATGTACCGATCATTACCTGGGACAAACGCATTAACACTGTTGCTGAAATTTGTACTTGCCTGGGCTTCCACGTTTGCATTTTTGTTCGGGTATCTTGTTTTCACAAAGACGTCAGAAACTTTCTCCAGAGTGTGGCTGGCCTACTGGATCAGTGGTGGCTTTGTTATTCTGTTGATCCTTCGTTTTTTCTCCTCTCTCATAGTCACGGTGTTTTATTCAAATGAAGCAAACCGGCAGAGAATTCTGCTCATAGGTCATCCGGATATTGCTGAGAAAATGCTGGCAGAAATGAATAACATGAAATCGGTCGGGTACACCATTGCTGGTTTCTGGAATATAAGAGCTGAACACCAGAACCCTGATCTGGTCGGTAAAGACCTGAGGGTCGAGAACCTGAGTGTTAGTGAGTATATAGCCGGCCATCCCGTCGATGAGATTTGGGTTTGCCTGCCATTTAGCGAAGAAAAGTACATAGAAGAACTGGTCTATGAATTACGCCATACAGCGATAGATATCCGTCAGGTGTTGAGGACGCCGGATCTGAACTTACTGGCTAAGAATATCTCTGAGTTCGGCAGTGTGAGTACACTGGATATCAGTTGCTCCCCGCACCACCAGGGCGGTAAGTTTTTTGCCAAGGCATTGGAGGATTACATTCTGGGTACTTTGATTTTTATCGCAATCACACCGTTGTTACTCATAATCGCCGTGTTGATCAAACTCACTTCATCAGGCCCGGTACTGTTTAAACAATATCGTGATGGCGCCAAAGGTGATCGCTTCGAAGTTTACAAATTTCGATCCATGGAAGTACATTCGGAGTCTGAAGGAACCATTACCCAGGCGACAGCGGAGGATCCCCGGGTTACCCGACTCGGCAAATTTCTGCGTTCGTCCAGTCTCGATGAATTACCCCAGTTCTACAACGTACTACAGGGGAGGATGTCCATCGTCGGCCCCAGGCCCCATGCACTGGCTCACAATGAGTATTACAAGGAACTGATGGACTCGTACATGAGGAGACACCTGGTGAAACCTGGGATTACCGGCTGGGCACAGGTAAATGGATTTCGTGGTGAAACTCAATCGCTGCTCACCATGGAGAAGAGAATTAAGTATGATCTGTTTTACATCGAAAACTGGAGCATCTGGCTGGATCTCAAGATTATTTTCCTAACCCCGATTAAGCTGTTACAACAGAGAAAAACAACTTATTGAACTGCTCCCAATTCGAATCCTTGAAGTGCGCAAACTGGTGTTGCGTGACACACCGGCCAGGTGATGTTGGTGCTACTGCTACTACTACTGCTAGTGTGTTAACTCGTATTCCATGTTCAGGCAATCTGAGTGAATTCAACTGGCACTAAATCCAGCGGAATAGCTCCGCTTAACAATCGTGACTTTCGCCTGCTGCTCGGTGGGTTTGCCATGGGGCAGATGTTGATGCCCCTGCAATTTTTCACGCAGATACTCTGGGTGCAGGAAAATGCGCCAAAACACATCTGGCTGGTGCTGGTCGCACTTATCGGAGCCAGTCGTGGCATAGGCGCACTCACGTTTGGATTATATGGTGGTGCGTTAGCCGACCGCTTTGATCGCCGCCAATTGCTGCTCGTCACCCAGTTTCTCTTGATGCTGACCACGCTGGTGATTGCCCTGGTGATGTTGTTCAGCAACGGGAGCGCACTCACATTCTGCGTATTTTTCGTTTTCACGTTTTTATCCGCTGGGTTACAGAGTATCGATGCACCGACTCGACTGGCCCTTGTTCCGGATATTCTGGGTCCCTTGCTTACACCGGCGGGTATGTCTCTCAACCAGGTCGCCGGACAGCTTGCGATGCCACTTGCGCTGTTCGGGACCGGGTTCATTATTGAAGCGGTTGGATTCGGCAGCACCTATCTGTTCAGTGCCGTGGGCCATCTCGTCGTGATCGCCTGTCTGGCCCTGATGACCTATCGCAAGGTTAAAGAGAAAGGAGCTGCAACGCGCGATAAGTATGGATTCAAAGACGCCATCGGCGACGTTCGTTACGGACTAAGGTATGCGCGACATCATTCAGTCGTTTTATGGGTAATTGTGTTACTGGTTTGCATGATGGGGCTCGGGTTTCCGGCGACGGCCAATCTCGGACCCACATGGCTCACGACGGTGGTTGGAGTCAGCATCGCGCATGTGGGGATGGTGGCCATGACCTGGGGTATCGGTGCTTTAATAGCTGCAGTGGGGCTAACGTGGTTCTCTTCGTTTGAACACCGTGGTGCGCTAATAGCGGGTGGATCGATCCTGTTCAGCATTTCGTTCTTTATCTTCGCGATTGATCATACTGTTTTCAATGCCGTGATTGGCAATCTCGGGCTGGGTGCAGGGATGACGATTACCATGGTTTCGAGCACAATCCTGATACAGCGTATCGTTCCTAACGAGGTACGTGGTCGCATCATGAGCATCTTTCAGCTGAATATGGGCTTCGCTCAACTGATGACGATGCCCGTTGCGGCGCTGGGTCAATGGTTTACATTGCAGGTATTGTTTCCAATTCTGGCAGCGATGACGGTAATCATTGTGTTGACAATTCTGGTCACGCAACCTCAACTAAGAAAAGCCAGGGTAGACAATACGGAACCATAGACAGCCAGACTACCTGGGAGTGACCAGAGGCACCGTGGGTATGTTATCGTTGATCTATCATTGACGATAGTGCGGAGAAAAGCGTGGCCAATCAAAGAATTGATGTTTACCTGGTATGCAATGCGAAGTACCACGATACCAACTTTGCGCGTTTGGAATTGCTCAAGTTGCTGGCAGAGCACGATGATGTCTGGGTAAGGGTCGCAGATAGTTATTCTGATACTGCATCGATCAAAGCATCAAAACTTCTCGTGACCTATACCTGTGATTTGACGCCCGGCGAAGCGGAACAGATGGCGTTGCGAGAATTCCTCGATGGGGGTGGACGGTGGTTTGCGCTGCACGGTACCAACGCCCTGGTGGAGATTGTCGATGGTAAAGCTGACACGCCAGACAAGGCACCTCATCTGATGGAAAGTCTGGGTTCGCGGTTTGTTGCGCACCCTGCTATTCAAACTTTTAAGGTGCGAGTAGCGGATAGCAATCATCCGCTTACGTCAGGACTCGACGACTTCGAGATAGAAGATGAACCTTATTATTGTGAATTCCTTGGCGAAAATAAGGTGCTGCTTGAGGCGAGTTATGATGCGCCATCCACCGGTTATGCCCGATCAGAATTTGGCATCGATCGAGAGTCTCAGCCGCAGATGTATTTGCATCCGGTGGGAGAAGGGCAGGTACTTTACCTGACCCTCGGCCACTGCACTGGTAAATACGATATGCAGCCCATCGTTGATGTTGTACCGGTGACCCGTTGCGCCTGGAAGTACCCCGTATTTTATGAACTGCTGCGCCGCGGTATTGCATGGGGAATCGACGAAAAGTAAGGCCCTTTGACAAAACCCCGCGCTCAGTTTACTTTTTCTTCTTACTTGAGTTACAAGGTTGCGACCACCGTTCAGGACCTGGTAAAACCTTCAGGTTTCGGGGACTTCGCTACAGGCCATGACCGCTGTAGGATGCCTAGAAGTCGAGTATAGCGACCTGCCGCACAGTTTCAGATTTATCATTACCTTCTATCCTCATTTTAGTGCACTCCAGCCTATTTCCGGATTATCAGGCTTCTGCGCATTGCAAAATCTCAATCGTTCAATTTCTGCTCACTAGATGGCGAATGTAACCCATGATATTTGATCAATCAGATTCCAACGGATCACAAACCATAGAAGCACTGGTTCCCATGGTAGACCTGTTTGCCGTGCTCGCGATTGTGTTTATGATTTATTCTAACGATGAAATTATTGAAGCCCAATTGGAAAGCAAGGTTCAGGTAGAACAGATTGTCGCCGAGATGGAAACAGAAAGAGAAAAAAGGCTTCAAGAGCAACAAAGCACCGAGCAGATGAGAAAAGACCGCCGGGAAATGATGGCCAAAAAGGCGGGTAAGTCCCTCGAAGAAATCAAGCAGGAGCGTGAGAAAAAAGCACAAGAATTGGTCATGCAATTCTCAAAAATGTTAGCTGCCCAACAAAGTCAGGCAGATGCCGAATACGAAGTTATGTTAGCCAGCATCGAATCCGAACATGAACAGGTTCTGGAAAAGGAGGTTATTGCTTTAAAAGAGGAAAAAGAGGTCGCGCTCCAAAAGGAAAAAACAGAACTGGAAGCAGACCTGAAAAGTAAGAAATCAACGTTGGAGGAAGAAAAGAAAGAAGCGCTAATGCTGGCTAAACTGGATTATGAAAAAGAAGTGTTATCCAAGGAATTAACCCACGCCAAAGAAAAAGAAACAGCATTGGCGCAAGCCGAGCAACAAAGACTCGAAGCGCTGGAACAGCAAAAGTCGTCGTTATTGGCGCAACAGGATAAACAGATAAAACAGGTTCAGGAGCAATATCAGGAGGTCATTGACATCAAGGAAGTGATGCTGGTGAGCTCCCAGGAAGCCCTTGTCAATGCTGAGCTACAACGCTTGAGCGACTTGTCGGAACAAGAAACAGATCTGGAATATCAAAATCAACTGGAGCTGCTCAAGGTTGAGCAGGCACTTAAGAAGCAAGCCACCTTGCAAGCTGCGGAGTTGCGAAAAGAGAAAAACATCGCGCTGGCGAAAGCGGAACGGGAACGGATAACTGAACTGGCCTCGCAAAAGTCAACCATGGAACAGCAGAAACTCGAAGATCTCGCAGACGCGAAAACTGAACTTGCAGAAAACCTCGCAAGTCAGCAGGCAGAGTTAGAAGCTGAAAAACATCAAGCATTAGAAAAGGCAGGTCAGGCACGGACCAAGGCATTGCTGGCACAGAGAGCCGAGATTGAGGAACAAAAACAATTGGAGTTAAGCCTGGCCAACAAGCAGCATGCACGCGAACTGGCTTTCGCTGAAGCTTCCCAGGAATCAAACAAACGTCAGGCACTGGCAGACGCTGCACGGACAACTAAAGTCAAACTGGCAGATCAGGAAGCGGCACTTGGCCGAGAAAAACAGAAAGAACTGGCCGTGGCGGAGGCCAATCTGGAAGCCGAGAATCGTCAAGCCCTGGCTGCTGCTGAAAAAGCACATCAAAAAGACCTGGCGAAACAGGAAGCTGAGCTGCAACGACGCAAGCAAAAGGAAATGGAATTAGCGGAATCGATGTCAAAGGCAGAAAAACGCCGTGCATTGGCAGAAGCTGACCAGGCGCATCATTACGCACTAGAGGCACAGCAATCTAAGCTTGAAGACGACAAGAAAGCAGCCCTGAAAGGTAAGGATGAGGAGCTTGCCGACAAGCTGGGCAAGCAAAACGAAACGTTGGCTGCGGTAGAGAAAGAGCTGGTGTCCTATGTCGAAGCAATTGAAGCCAAGAACCAAATTGTCGAACAATTGAATGAAAATTTTAAGGATTTTGATGCTTCAGCGGTTGAAATCGATGAAAGGACAGGAAAGGTAAAACTCCATTTTCAGGAGTCATATTTTGTACGGGGATCTCATGACTTGTCAGAAGATATGAAGAGCTTTCTCAGGATAATGATTCCCAAGTACGCAAGAAGTATTTACAGCAACAGGGACGCAGCCGAGCATGTCGAGTCACTGAAAATTTCCGGGATGACGTCTCCGGTTTACAAGGGAATATACGTCGACATAAACGATACAACGTCTCCGGAAACAGAAAAAGCAAGGGAATTCAATATGGGACTGAGTAATAAACGCGCAATCGCCATGTATGAATTTATCTTTGATCGGGATCAGATGGGTGACTATGAGTATCGAAGTCGATTGAAAGCTGATATGGGTATTGCGGCACTGGGTTTCCAGAATGCAAAACCCGTCGTGGCGGAGTTAGTGGGTAAACCTGCAAAATGTATCAAGTACGATTGTAAGCAGGAACAGGCAGCGGTTCTACAATTCCGTTTGTATTCGGAAGTGTAAGCCGTTATTTGAGAGAAATAGGTGTAATGCGAGTTAATGCGTTAAGGGGTTAAAATGTTTAAATATATATTCTTGGCAATACTGGCGACAGTGTTATTTTTTGCTTTTTATTATGATCCAGAGCTGACCAACGAATTAGTCGGGCAACTGTTTATCGGCGGTATCTTGAGTTGCTTCGGGTTATTCTTGCTTTTCAAGTTTGGTGTGCACTACAAAATAGAGTCACTGCACAGATATACGGTTGCGTTCTACTATTCTGTTTTTGAATATAAGAAAGCTCAAACCGAACCCTCTAATCTGAATTATATGCAAAGTGTCAGGGAGCAGGCCGAGGTTGCACTGGCTGCCAATTTTGATCCGACACTGGCGACTGCGGACTTACAAATTCCTGTTTCACTTTACTCAGGAAAAGACCCTTTTCTCGACAAATTGCGAGCCAAGATTCAGGAAGCTGAAAAAATGAAGCTTGCGGCGCGTAAACTCGACAACAAGGCGAACGTAATGTTGGGGAAAACCAAAGATCTGTTGGTCGAAAAAGACCTCACAGAAAAAGAGTCTCCCAAAATGCTGAATCGCATGTTTGATATTGAGAACGGCGTGGCCGCTATCATCGACATGACCACCAACGAAATTACAGATCAAAGTTACGGTCGAACACCGGATTATGAAATTATCACTCGCATCGCGCTTGATAATAATCCGTATTTTTCAAGCACCTATAAATTCTTTGACTCAGAGGATATTACTGGCCTGCTTTCCCGGGCACCTTTTATGATCATCTTGTTTGGGATCATCGGTACATTCTCCGGTTTCTACCTGGCTTTAGCCCAGGGTGGAGATATTAAGTCTGGTGCTGCTGTGGCAATTGTCAGCTCGCTGGTGGGTCTTCCGGTTTCGTTGCTGATGGATTACATCAACACACTGTTCCCGGATAAAAGTCGTTATCAACAGGCGTTCAACAAGTATAAAGTAAGCCTCGAAATACTCTTCAATCATGAAAAAGAACTTGATAACATCAAGCGGGATCGTAGGAAAAAAGAGGATCCGATGCCGAATAGCCATGCCAATAGTAACGCTTCCCAGCGACACATGAGTATGGATGCCTGATACGCCTAAACCCGGGGCAGACATTAGGATAATGTCTTTTATCGTCCCCGGGTCCAACCCCAATTTCAAATTGCGAGAATTCAATACGCTGTACGGGGTACTTTGCATCCTCGTCTTCTCAATGGCAGTCGTCACCAACCAGGATCTTTTCTACAATGTGGATGTCATCTGGTTGTTGCAGATGCTCTTTATTGTTCCATTTCTCTGGACCGTCCGTCAGCATGTCATACCTGGCATTGGAAAAAACCTGAGGGCTTACCCCTGGACCAGTCTGTTAATTGGCTTGTGGGTGACGAGCCTGACAATTTCTTACATCTCGGCCCCGTTTGATTTCTCGGAATATTCCCTGGCCAGGATTCGGATGCTGAGTCGATATGTTCAAACATTCACCTATGTCGTATTTTTCTTTTGTGTCAGGGACTTTCTTACCAGGAACCGATTGTCGGTAACCCCGGTTGTGTTTTGCATCGTCGCCTCGGTCTTTTTTGTCGCCATCTGCTTCCCCGTTAGCATGATGTTTTCGGAAACATACACGCCGGAATTCTCGAAACAATGGTATAGCTCGCCTGTTTTTAACATGCATATTCGCCACACCGGTTATCAGATTACAGCTGCCAGTGCCGCTTTACTGATTTTTTTGCATGCCAGGTCAGGTTATTCAAATCACTATCTCCTCGTATCATTGGTTCTCTGGACTTTTTTGTTCTGGTGTGGCGGCAGAGCCGCGGCCGCCTCTCTGATGGCTACCGGATTGCTGGTCGGACTTTTTCTCTACAGTAAGCAGCTTCCTCTGCGACATTATCTTGTCAGCCTGATCGGGCTGGCATTGATCAGCTTCCTATTTTCTGAATGGCTGTCGGTTTTCCACTGGAATGGTCTGATGCGGGGAGTCGAAAGATCCCTTGAAGTAGCCGGTTTTGATTCCGTGTCAAGTGGGCGATTGAAGGTTTGGTTAACCACGATTGAATACATTGTCCGCTATCCCTTATTTGGTTTAGGGCCAGAAGGCTATGTTTTCATGCCAGGTAGAGTTTATGGTGTTCACCCACATAACATTTTTCTGCAGTTTCTCATAGAGTGGGGACTCATCGGCACGATCCTTTTTCTTACAATCCTGGCGCGTGCATTCTTCGCAGGCTTCATGTCGCATGTCTGGGGTGGAAAAACTTCTCCCGCTACACTCTCTTTCGGGTCTGTCGCTGGAGGATGCATCATTGTTGCGCTGGGAATTCACAGCCTGACCGACGGCACTTTTTACCATCCCTATCCCACTGCCTGTCTGGCGATTGCATTTGCGATCTGGACGATACCCCCGAACGTCACGTTAAGCGACGGCTCAGGTGCTTCCTGAACCCCTGAGCTCGCCGCCCAGGGCCGAAAACAACTCCGGTAGAAAGCGTGAAAACTCCAGTGTCATGTTTACGAAGGCGGCGTCCAATTTGGTTATCGGGTCTTCGTCTTCTATAACATCGTCATTGAGTGATTCAAGTTTGATTTGTTTTAATCCCAGATCCTTGTCGACCGCCAATTTCAAGTCACCGCGCCAGCGGATACCCAGGCGTGTACATATTTTTCCCGCCTCGATATGGGCCCGAATTTCACGTGTGTCCAGGTCCTGGCGACGACAGGTCACCGTAGAGGTGTCTTCGATATCCAGCAGGTCACACTGATCCCCGAGGCTGAAGTTGTCCGGCAGCTTCCGGTGCAGCAACCAGTGGGTAAACACCTCCTGAGGTTTTTGCCTGATCTGCGGTGGCACGACTGAGAAGGAGCCAATAGAATCACGTATGCAGTTGATGAACATCTCGGCTTCAGTGGACGTTGAAGTGCCAATCACCAACAGATCGTCTGCGGGTGAGATATATCCCATCACCTGTTTCGACTTTGCAAGGGCACGGGGCAGCAGCTCAGCGAGCGTGTTGTCCCTGATGTTTTGTCTCTCTTTACCACGAAGTTTGCGATCTTCAACGGATTCTATCTTGCTGACTTTCTCTGAAATGGCCTCGTTCAATGCGCTTGTCGGCACTACTTTTTCTTCCCGTCGGGCGCACATCAGCAGGCACCCGCCGACCTCATGCAGCAGCGGGGCGTCATCTGCGTTACCCAAGGGTGAAACCCAGCCAAAACTGGACGGTTTCATGCCTGAGCAGGGGACGAAGCTGCGGGTCTGCATAAGCGCCTGGAACTCATCAGATGAGTAACTGAAAGGTTTGGTAATTCTGTAAATGATCGCATTGTTGAAAAACATGGGCTCAGCAGTCGGTAAAAATTGAGGCGGCATTATATCGAATACCCGAACAGAGTCTTCCCCATTCGATAAACCCTGTGATGGATTACAGATTTAGAAGGTAAATACTGCTGGGCTTGATGCCCAGCTTCAGTAAACTCGCCGATTGCTCGGACCAGAGCAGACTTTCTGCCCATATACTGCTGGTTTGCGTTTAATGAAACTGCGCGTTAATGAATAAACTGAGCTATTACGTAAAGTTAAACGCTTACGATTCTAACCTGAAAAAAGGCGATATTGTGTCTGAAAAAAGTAAATCACCGGGCTGGTTCAAACGTGCGATTGAGACGACCTTCGAAGATCATACTGTCGAGGTCGATGGTACGCCGATTCATTATCTGTCCTGGGGTAGCGATGAGGACAAGCCCGGCCTGGTGTTTGTCCATGGTAATGGTGCCCACGCCCACTGGTGGACATTTATTGCACCCTTCTTTCTGGAAGAATACCGGGTTGTAGCGATTGATCTTGCCGGTGCCGGTGATAGCGGTCACAGTCAGTCCTACAATCCTGCGGGGTTTGCGAAGCAGATTTCCAGGGTGGCTGACGATGCCGGGTTTGGCTCGGACACAATCGTCGTGGGTCATAGTTTTGGCGGTTTTATCACATTAAAAACCGGGCTGATCTACCGTGACAAACTCGCAGGCATCGTCCTTGTGGATTCAGCAGTGCGGCCACCGGATTTTCAATGGGAGCGTGATCCCCGCCGTTCACCGGTTAAACCGAAGCGAATCTACGAAAATTTCGCGGCTGCCCATGGGCGGTTTCGACTGATGCCGCCGCAGGATTGCAATAACCAGTACATTCTTGATTACATCGGGACTCACTCGATCAAGTAGGTGGATGAGGGCTGGACCTGGAAGTTCGATGACACAATGTTCAGCAGGTTTGAGTTTTCCGACAACCAACATGAAGACCCGGCTAATCTGCGTTGTCGGGTGGGTGTAATCTATGGCGAGGACAGTTATTTGTTCAGTCAGGAAATTGCCGATTACATGTTTAAAGTGCTGGATGAGTCGGTCCCTTTCGTCGGAATACCTGAGGCGCAACATCATTTGTTCCTTGATCAGCCACTGGCATTCGTCTCTGCCTTGAGAACTCTGTTGGCAGAATGGCGACATTCCAGGCCACATCGGCACTATTCATAGCGTTGAGGTATCATAGCTTTGACCTGGCACGAACCTCGTGTAACCTTCACCCTATGAATGCAAGACCTGCCCCCCGACTATTCTCCGTTGTGTTGACTACGTTCTTAATGACGTTCGGTTGTCACTTTTGCCTGGCGGCAGAGTCATCTTTTATTCACTCGCTGGAAAAAACCGTACTGCTTCCAGTGGTCGATGAAACACCTGGCGCGGCTGTGGTGGTTGTGGTTGACGGTGAGGTTGTACTGCAGAAATCCTGGGGTGTGCGTAAAGCGGGCAAACCAGCACCGGTGACGCCGTACACGTTGTTTCGTATTGCATCGCTGTCCAAGACATTTGCATCGGCCGCAGCCTCCATATTGGTCGAAGAAACGCCGACATCATGGAAAACACCGGTCGTGCAGAGTGTCAGTGAACTGAAGTTCAAACGTTCAGACTATGGTAACAAAATCAATCTGGCGCACCTGATGTCACAATCCAGTGGATTGATGCCTCACGCCTATACTGACCTGGTCGAAGACAATATGCCCTACGAGCGGATTCTGCAGCGTTTGCATAAAGTTGATTTCGTTTGTGCTCCCGGAGATTGCTATGGCTACCAGAATGTTGTGTTTAGTATCGTCGGTGATGTTGTCGAAGCGAATACGGGGCTCGACTATGCAGCTTTCGTTGAAAGCAGGATATTTGTGCCTTTAAAAATGCAACGGGCATCGTTCGGGCGTGATTCGTTTATCAAAGACAGCAATCATGCAGAACCGCATATATGGACAGGTCGGGTGTGGGCGGCGACACGTACGACGGATCACTATTACCGCATTTCTCCTGCCGCTGGCATCAATGCCAGTATAGATGATATGAGGGCCTGGTTGATGGCGCAGCTTGGTCACGAACCTGACGTATTATCGGTACAGATGCTGGATCAAATGCAGACGGGGGTGATTCGAACAACCCGCCAACAGGCCCATTATCGTTCGCGTCGTGGTCTTGCCAATATCCAGTATGGATTGGGGTGGCGAACCTTTGATTACAAGGGTGAGACAGGTTTTGTTCAGCACGGTGGATACGTGAAGGGAATGCGCAGTGAAATGGTCTTCAATCGAAAGTTACAGACCGGCATGGTTTTTTTAACCAATTCTGAACCGAATCGTCTTGGTGATCTGGTATTCGATTTTCTGGATCTCCATCATGACCGTGCGTCATCAACTGCTGCGATCGTTGCAGACTGAAAATATTTTCCAGTTAATTGGTGTTTGTGTGCAATTAATAAGCATGGGCGATGAATTTGGCTTAGAATATCGCGTTTTGCGGTTACCACCCCGGTACCCTTCAGGCTCATCAGAAGAATAGCCCGATATTTGTTGTCTACTTTCTTTGATTGGTTCCGCATCACTGTTGTACGGAGTAAGATAGTTATATGCGTTTGCAGGCAATTAAGCTCGCTGGTTTTAAATCCTTTGTAGATCCTACAACAGTCCCATTCCCCTCAAATCTTTGTGCCGTCGTCGGTCCTAATGGTTGTGGCAAGTCGAATGTGATTGATGCAGTCCGCTGGGTGATGGGCGAATCGTCTGCGAAGACGTTGCGTGGGGAATCCATGACAGATGTTATTTTCAATGGATCCTCAACGAGGAAACCTGTTGGTCAGGCGTCGGTAGAGTTGGTATTTGATAACACAGAAGGCCAGTTGAATGGTCAGTACGCCGCTTACGGTGAAATCTCCATAAAACGTCAGGTGACCCGGGACAGTATTTCCGGTTATTACCTCAATGGTCAGAAATGTCGTCGCAAAGATATTACTGACATCTTCCTGGGCACTGGCCTGGGTCCCCGCAGCTACTCAATCATTGAACAGGGCATGATCAGCAACCTTATTGAAGCCAAGCCGGAGGAGTTACGCGTTTTTCTGGAAGAAGCCGCAGGGATCTCCAAATATAAGGAACGGCGCAAGGAAACCGAGCGGCGCATCTCCCATACCCGGGACAATCTGGATCGATTGAATGACCTGAGGGAGGAGTTGGAGCGCCAGATTCATCACCTCGAACGCCAGGCTAAAGCAGCGGAACGATATAAACGGCTGAAGGAAGAAGAGCGAGAGGTTCAGTCGCAATTGCAAAGTCTAAAGTGGAAGGCAATTAACGACGACGTTAAGGTGAAAGAAGAGCAGATTAATCGCCTGCAGATCGAACAGGAAGCAAGAGTAGCCGACCAGCGGCGGGTTGATGCCGAGGTCGAACAGAAACGTGAGATTTTGGTGGAGATGAGTGACGAGACCAATGAAGTTCAGAAACGTTACTATGACTATGGTACCGAGATTGCCCGGATAGAAGAAAGTATCCAGTTTCAAAACGAAAGAAATCAGCAGCTCAATCTGGACCTCGAGGAAGCATCGGTCGGCTGGCACAAGATTCGCGCTGACATTGATGTGGACCAGCGTAAGCTGGGCGAACTAAAACACGAACTGAACCAGATTGTTCCCCGGCAGAACCAGATTCGAGAAGTTGAAGAAGCATCGGTCGCTCGACTGGGCGAGGCTGAACAGGCTATACAATCCTGGCAGCAGACCTGGGAGGAATTTAACCAGGCCGCCGCCCAGTCACAGAACAAAGGGCAGTTGCAACAGTCCAGAATCGAAGCCCTGGAGCAATCAATTCAGCGTTTGAACAATCGTATGTCGACTCTGCGCGGGGATATGGCGCGTCTGCAGGAAACAACGGTTGACCAGGAGATCCCTCCCCTTGAAGCCATGCTTGCGACCCAGGAAGTCCAGATCGGCAGAATAGAAGCCGAGATGAAGCAGTTAGTGGAACGGATAGAAGCCCAGCGGGAAGAAAACCAGTTGATTGCATCCAGACTTGACGAACAACGCAGTAATTTACAAGGTATTCGCGGTCGCTTTGCTTCGCTGGAGGCGTTGCAGCAAGCGGCTCTGGGACAGCAGGACGATGCTGAAATGGAATGGCTTGAACGACACAAGCTGAAAGCCAATGAGCGCCTTGGGGAACAGATCAAGGTGGAGGATAAGTGGGCAATTGCAGTTGAAACCGTGCTCGGTGATTACCTCCAGGCGGTCAGTGTGGATGGTCTTGATACCGTCAGCAAAATGTTAGCTGATTTTGATAAAGGTTCGCTGAACTTTGTTTCGTCCTCGTCCACCCCTGCGCAGACTTCGGAAGAACTATTGATAAGCAAAGTATCAACTGAACTGAACCTTGGTGATTTGCTGGCTGGTGTCGCCATCGCTGAAGACCTGAATGCGGCACTGGAAATGCACTCCGGACTGCAGGCAGGTGAGTCCGTGATTACCCCTGAAGGTATCTGGTTGGGAAGTCATTGGCTGCGAGTCAGTAAAGATCAGGATGCCACTGCAGGTGTCATTAAACGCCAGGCTGAGCTGGAATCCCTGAGATCACAGATTCAACTCGACGAGGTTGAAGTTACCGGTTTGACTGAACAACTCGAGAGTGGTGTAGCCAGTTTGCAGGTCGCCGAAGCTGAACGCGAACAACAGGCGACTCGATTCGCAGAACAGCAAAGATCATTCAGCGAAACCCGGGCCCAACTGGGCGCCAAAAAGCTCCAGTCTGAACAAATACAAACCGATTTGCAGCGAGCCAATACTGAGATTGAAGAGAGTGTCGTGCATCTCGAAGAAGACCAGGCCCAGCTAAAACAACATCGCAATACCTTGCAGGAGGCCATGGACCAGATGGAAAGCGATACCTTGCGCCGAGGCAGCCTGCAGCATGAGCGTCAGGAGAAACAGCGGTTCCTCGTGGAAATCCGTGCCAAGGCACACCAGGATCGGGATACGTCACACCAACTGGCGTTGAAATTACAAACCCTGTCGTCGCAGATATCTGCCACTGACCAGGCAATGACAAGGTTGCATGAACAGCAGCAGATCCTCAACGAGCGCAAACAAACCCTTGAGTCCAGCATCAACGAGAGCGAACAACCACAGCAGCAGTTGCAACAGGAGTTGAAATCGCAGTTGGAAAAACGCCTCGAAGTTGAGAATCAACTCACTGAAGTACGCCGGAAAACTGAATCTGTTGAACATGGCATTCGTGAATTTGAGCAACAGCGGGCCCGGTTTGAAGAGGAAGTCGAGCAGGTCCGCAGCAGTTTGAACGATGTTCGAATGGCCTGGCAAGGTCTTGAAGTTCGACGTTCCACAATTAGGGAACAACTTGAATCGGATAACCACGACCTGCAGGCTATTTTGGCTTCAATGCCCGAAGCAGCCAATGAACTACAGTGGGATGAAAACCTGACCCGCATAGGTAACAGGGTGCAACGCCTGGGGGCGATTAACCTCGCTGCCATAGATGAATTCAAGGTGCAGTCAGAACGAAAGATGTATCTTGACGACCAGAATGATGACCTGATACGAGCACTCAACACGCTTGAAAATGCGATTCGAAAAATCGATGTTGAGACCAGAACGCGGTTCAAGGAAACCTTCGATGCTGTGAACACTAAACTACAGCAGTTATTTCCGAAAGTTTTTGGTGGTGGCCACGCTTATCTTGAGATGACGGGTGAAGACTTGCTGGATACCGGGGTGGGCCTGATGGCGAGACCTCCTGGCAAACGTAACTCCAGTATTCACTTACTATCCGGGGGAGAAAAAGCGCTAACGGCAATTGCCCTTGTCTTCTCCATATTCAGTCTAAACCCGGCGCCCTTCTGTTTACTCGACGAGGTTGACGCTCCCCTTGACGACGCAAACGTGGCACGTTACTCGGAACTCGTTAAGGAGATGTCCAGGACTGTTCAGTTTATCTATATCACACATAACAAGATTGCCATGGAGATGGCAGAGCATTTGATGGGTGTAACGATGAACGAACCGGGTGTTTCAAGGCTGGTTTCTGTCGAGGTTGAAGAAGCCGTGGCGATGGCAGCAGTTTAGGTAATGGAGTAAATGTAAAGGCGATGGCGGAGTTCCTGATGGATTTCGGTGTAAGAGACTGGTTGCTGATACTGGGCCCGGTGCTTATCGCTGGCGTGTTAATTCACGGCTACTGGCGTATGCGCATCAACCGAAACTCTCTGAAGATGTCGCTCGACAAGTCTTTCATGAGCAGGGTTGGAGACAGGGAGGAGTCTGATCATGATTTTAAGATGTTTCGAGCTGAGTTGCCCAATGGTGGCGCACGGGTACGTAGCGTGGACATCGAAAGCGAGGCTGAGAAAAACTCTCTGAACCTTGATGTAGAGGTCCCGGTGCTGATGGAACCCGTTTACCCGGATAACAGCCTTGAGCCTGATAACAGCCTTGAGCCTGATAACAGCCTTGAGCCTGATAACAGCCTTGAGCCTGATAACAGCCCTGAGCCTGATAACAGCCCTGAGCCGGATGACAGCCCTGAGCTGGATAAAAGCCCCGAGCTGGAACAAGTGGATCAATCTGTGATTGCTGAATCTGCAGAAAACAATGATGATCAAATAATGACATCGTCCGACGAATCAAGTGTTCAGGTGGCGTCTCCTGCCAAAGATCTTCCCGAAAAGTTCATCGTTGTGCATGTACTTGGTGTCAATGAACCCTTTCATGGTCAGACGTTACTCGAGAGTCTGGTAGAGCAAGAAATGATATTCGGGGCAATGGATATCTTTCATCGATTGGGTGCCACAGGTGAGTCAGATTTCAGTTTGCTGAATGCCGTCGAGCCCGGCACGTTTGACCTGAATACCATCGGAGATATGAAAATATCCGGGGTGAGTCTGTTCATGCGGGTTCATGAATTGGTAGACCCGGTCTCGACGTTTGATGACATGATTGAAGTCGGTCAGAATCTCGCCCATGACCTGGGTGGCGAACTCAAGGATGAAACAAGAAGTGTCATGACATCACAAACCATCGAACATCGTCGCCTCGATATCAGGCAATATCAGCATAAGCATCGTTAGGAATGGCGACGACAACCAGGAAAATTGTCGTTGAAGTAGAACAGCTTCGAACTGAAATCGATCAGCATAATTACCTCTATCACTCCCTGGACGAGCCGATCTTGTCAGATGCGGAGTTTGACAAACTTTTTCGTCGCTTGAAACAACTGGAACAGGATCACCCTGATCTCGTCAGCGATGACTCACCCACGCAACGTGTCGGATCCATACCCATCGATGGCTTCAGCCAGGTCCAGCACGAGATTGCCATGCTATCGCTCGATAATGCCTTCAGTGAAGAGGATTTGCATGACTTCGATCGACGTATCAAAACGCGATTAGGTGATGACTCCGTGATTGAATATGCTTGCGAACCGAAAATTGACGGGATCGCTGTCAGTTTGTTGTATGAAGCGGGTAAGTTGGTCAGGGGAGCGACTCGAGGGGATGGGACCACGGGTGAAGATATTACGCAAAATGTTCGCACCATCGAATCTGTCCCCTTGAAGTTGATCGGTGAAGGATATCCGGCGCGGTTGGAAGTGAGGGGTGAGGTTTATATTGCCAAATCTACATTCCAGAAAATCAACCAGACAGCCGCAGACGCGGGGGAAAAGATTTTCGCCAACCCCAGGAATGCGGCGGCCGGGAGTGTGCGTCAATTGGATTCGAAGCTCACTGCGAAAAGAAAGCTGACAATGTTCTGTTACTCCGTTGGACTGGTCGAAGGCGGTGAACTTGTGCATCGGCACAGCGAAATTCTGAAACAGCTACAAGGCTGGGGATTCAGGATAAATCCCATCGTTGACCTGGTTAAAGGCGTTGGGGCTTGCGTGGATTACTACCACAGGATTCTAAACAGTCGGGATGCATTGGACTACGAGATTGATGGTGTGGTTTTCAAGGTAAACGATATGGATCTGCAGTCCCGTTTAGGTATCCTGACCCGGACACCTCGCTGGGCGATCGCACACAAATTCCCCGCTGAAGAAGGCATCACAAAATTACTGGAAGTAGAGTTCCAGGTTGGCAGAACCGGTGCAATTACACCGGTTGCCAGGCTTGCGCCGGTGAAAGTCGGCGGCGTGACCATTAGCAATGCAACCCTTCATAACATGGATGAAATCCGAAGGCTCGACCTGGTCATTGGCGATACGGTGTTAATCCAGCGGGCTGGAGATGTGATACCAAAAATAGTTCGGGTAGTTAAGGATAAGCGCCCAAAGCAGACAATGCGAATTGAACTCCCTGAGCAGTGCCCTTCCTGTGGCTCTGCGGTGATCCAGGCAGAATCGGAGGTCATCGCTCGATGCAGTGGTGGTCTCGTTTGTCAGGCACAACGCAAGGAAAGAATTCGGCACTTTGCCTCGCGCCTTGCAATGGACATAGAAGGGCTCGGAGACAAATTGGTGATTCAGCTTGTTGACGAGGGTGTTATAGAGAACCCTGCCGACCTGTACTCCATGTTGGCCGCGGATCTCGTTGAACTTGAGCGCATGGCACCCAAGTCAGTGCATAACCTGCTTGATGCGCTGGAGAAAAGTAAGTCGACGACATTGCCTAGGTTTATCTATTCATTAGGCATACAGGAAGTTGGCGAGTCGACCGCCAGAAACCTGGCCGTATATTTTGGAAATCTGGACTCCCTGCGGAATGCAACGGCAGAACAACTGCAACTGGTGCCGGATGTTGGCCCGATCGTCGCCAGTAAGATATCAGACTTTTTTAAACAGGCAGTCAATCAAGCGGTGGTTGATTCGCTTGTGGCATCAGGCATTACCTGGCCGGAAGAAGATACAAAAACCATGGCAGGTGTATTACAAGGTAAGACCTATGTACTAACAGGCAGCCTGAGTCAGCTAACGCGAAACGAGGCTAAAGCGAAATTGCAGTCCCTGGGGGCGAAGGTATCGGGCTCAGTATCGAAAAACACGGACTGCATTGTTGCCGGTGATGCTGCGGGTTCAAAATTAGCCAAAGCACAGGAACTCAACATCAATATTATCGACGAACAGGCGCTGGTAACCCTGTTCAAGGAGCATGGAATTTGAAACTGGTCCTTGGAGTAGTTGCGACGTTGATTCTGGTCGGCTGTACATCATCGACACCAAAAAATCGTGAAGATGTTTGCGAGATATTTAACGAGAAAAGAGGTTGGTACAAGGATGCAAAAGCGTCCGGGAGAAAATGGGGATCACCAATACCCGTGATGATGGCATTTATCTATCAGGAATCGCGTTTTCAGGCAAAGGCGAAACCCCCGAGAAAAAAAATACTCTGGGTGATTCCAGGGCCTCGACCAGCCAGTGCCTATGGGTATTCACAAGCCACGGATGAGACCTGGGCAGGGTATAAAAAATCCACGGGCCGCTGGGGCGCGGACAGAAATGACTTTGACGATGCCATTGACTTTATCGGATGGTACAACCACCAGAGTTATCGCAGAAATAAAATCCAGAAAACCGATACCTACAATTTGTATCTTGCCTACCACGAGGGCCATGGCGGTTTCGCGAAGAAAAGCTACCGGAAAAAAGCCTGGCTTATAGATGTATCGCACAAGGTGGCGAGTCGTTCACAAACTTACGCCAGTCAGCTAAAAACCTGTGAGAAGAATCTCAATCGCGGCTGGCTGGGACGTTTGATTTTTAGTTAGTTTTTATTCGATTCGAACTGCAATAATCGGATCCTACGGGATTAAGGTCAAGACTCGGAAATAAGCCAATTGTAAGTAATTCGATAGATTGCACCGGCTTTGTCATCGGATAGCAGCAAACTGCCATCGGCCAGCTGCAGCAGATGTACCGGGCGCCCGCTGGTCAGCCAACCATCGATAAAAACCCGGTAGTGCATTTCTTCGTCTGTTTTCCAACCAATGGTAAGTCTGTATCCAGTGTGTCCCGCTTTCTGTGAACGATTCCACGAACCATGTTCAGGAATGATTATCTGGTTCCTGAAAGATTCGGGAAACATGTTCCCGGTGTAGAACATCATACCGAGTGGTGCGACGTGGGGGTCGAGGCTTAATTCAGGCTCAACGTAATCTGAAGCTGGGCCGCCTTTCTTTCCAAACTTCGGGTCTGGCAGACTCTCGCCGTGATAATAGGGATATCCGAAATGTTGACCGGTCTGCTTTATCCTATTGAGCTCGCAAGGTGGTGATGTGTCTCCGAGCGAATCCCGGCCATTGTCTGTAAACCACAGTTGTTTAGTCAGGGGGTGCCAATCAAAGCCGACGGTGTTTCTAACCCCCCTGGCGATGATTTCAGGCGCGTCAGTGGAGTCAACGTCCATCCTCAGGATCGAAGCGAACTGCGGGTTAGAGGAAAGACAGATGTTACAAGGTGCACCGACAGCGAAGTAAAGCAATGAATCCGGTCCGAACCTGAGAAATTTCCAGCCGTGATGGTTTTTATCCGGTAGTTTGTCGGTGACGACGACGGGTTTTGGTGGTTTGTCCAGCGTCGTTTCTATATTCGGGTAACGTAGTATCCGATTGACTGCACCAACAAAGAGATCACCTCCTCGAAAAGCGACCCCGGACGGTAGCGACAGTTTAGTGGCGATTACTTTGACTTCATCAGCCTTGTAGTCGCCATTGTGGTCGATAACTGCATGCACCTTGCCAGAGCGTCGACTACCCACGAACAGCGTACCCTGGCTTCCCAGGGCCATCTGCCGGGCTTCAGGCACCCTGGCATAGATTTCGATCCGAAAGCCAGCTGGAAGGTTTAATGTTTCCAGGGGCAGTGATTTCCCGAACAGCGAGATGGGAGCCGATAGTAGAAGTAATGATAAGATGATGGATTGCACCTGCAGAGCATAACGATGTTGAGTCCTGAACTCAAAACTGACATACAAAGCGCCTATACCCGTCTACTTGATGCTAAGGGCTACAAAGCCAGGGATTGTCAAAAACAGATGATCGCTGATATTGCCAATACACTGGGCAATATAGAAGTTGATGAGAAAGGCCAGCGTACCTCCGGCAATAGTGTTTGTGTTATCGAGGCAGGAACAGGTACTGGCAAGACAATCGCCTATGCCATTGCCGCACTCCCTGTTGCAAAAGCACTGGGTAAAACCCTGGTGATTTCCACCGCGACGATAGCGCTGCAGGAACAAATTGTTTTCGTCGACCTACCGGACATCATGGAGCACTCCGGCCTGGATTTTTCGTTTACCCTGGCCAAAGGTCGTCGGCGTTATCTGTGCCTGTCGCGCCTGGACCTAGCTTTGCAGGAGATGTCGTCCGGGAACCAGAATCTAGCCTTCTACGATGATGAAATGTTTCCGGTTGAGGAATCCAATCAGGCGCTCTACGAGCTCATGCTGAACAAGTTAGGCCGCGGAGACTGGGACGGTGACCGGGATAACTGGACAAAAGAGATTGATAACAGCGCCTGGTTTCCCGTCAGTACCGACCATGTGCAATGCACCGGTCGACAATGTTCTCACTATGAAAACTGCTACTTCTATAAAGCCAGGGAAAGGATTCACCGTGTTGATGTGATTGTGACTAACCATGATCTGGTGATGGCGGACCTGATCATGGGTGGTGGCGCGGTGTTGCCATTGCCGGAGGACACCATTTATATCTTCGATGAGGGGCACCACTTACCAGACAAGGCCATCAATCACTTATCCAGTTTTCTGCAGGCCCGGAGCAGCCAGGGATGGCTGGGACAAATGCCGTTGAGCCTGAAACAATTGTCCGACGAACTTGGCCAGATCGGGAGTTTGCCCGGGGGGCTTGCTCAATTTGAAAACGCTGCGACCGATCTTGTTGAACAACTCGAAAATGTTATCCAGTTGTTCAGCTCGCTCAGGGCGGAAGCTGAAGGGATTGACGACGATTTAAGGTACCGGTTTCCCGGCGGGCGGGTTGATCCGGCACATCGTGAGATGAGTCAGTTGCTTTACCAGGGCAACCTTCGACTGCAGGGGCATCTGGATCTGCTGGTTAATGCGATTGAGGACCAATTGTCTGATGTTGATGCTGGCAGCAAGGACCGATTGGAACATTGGTTGCCGGTTGTTGCCGGGATGTCCTCGAGAGTTGAGGGTGCGGCCAATCTCTGGCAGCAGTTTATGCTGCCGGATCCGGTCTCTGAACCTCCGCGGGCACGTTGGATAAACTTCCGCGAGGGTGACGAATTGATCCTCCAGTCCAGCCCGATAGCGGTGCACGACAGTTTGCAGGAATTGCTCTGGTCTCGATGTTTTGCGGCAGTGATCACCTCGGCGACCCTGGCGGTAAGTGCGGACTTCAGGCGATACCGGGAGCGGGTGGGATTGTCGGAGGAAAACACGTTTCGTGCCTTGCAGAGCCCTTTTCGCTTCCATCAGCAAGCGGTGCTCAGCATCCCGAAAATGAATGTTGATCCGCGGGAGGCAGACGAACACTCGGACGCCGTCGCCGCATTGTTGCCGGACCTGCTTGATCAGGTAAAAGGTGCGCTGGTACTTTTTTCTTCATGGCGGCAGATGTATCGGGTCAGTGATGCATTGCCCGGCGAGTTTATGGATAAAGTGATGAGTCAGGGAACAGTTTCGAAAGCTGACATTGTTTCCCGGCACAAGTCAGAAATAGACGCTGGTAGTGCCAGCGTGATCTTTGGTTTGGCCAGCTTCGCAGAGGGTATCGATTTACCCGGCGACTATTGTGAACACGTGGTGGTGGTTAAGATTCCGTTTGCCGTCCCCAATGACCCGGTCGGCGCTACGCTGAGTGAGTGGATTGAGGAAAAAGGCGGTAATTCGTTTCAGGAGATTATGATTCCCGATGCTGTTTTGCACCTGGTACAGGCTTGCGGTCGACTACTCAGGACGGAAACAGACACCGGGGTGGTGACTATTCTTGATCGTCGATTGGTGACGCAACGCTATGGAGGCATGTTGCTAAACGCTCTACCGCCGTTTACCCGGGAAATAGCGTGAACCTGGTAGATTTACTCAGCCTCGATCAAAAGCGGCAGATGATGAGTGAGAAAGCCTGGTTTGATGAAGTTTGCCGAACGAAAAAGCTGTTCCTGGGGGCTTCGTATTTTGACAGCCTGTTTGCAACGGCCTGTTGGTTGGAACAGCATCTGAAAAAGTGTCAAAAAGAGCCGGTCAGTAAAAAACTGCTGGTCGGGTTGTCGGGCGCGCAGGGAAGCGGTAAGTCAACTTTTGCCACGTTGGTCGCAGAACTTATCGAGCATTTATCTGGGGATCAGACGCTTATTCTGTCCATTGATGACTTCTACCTCACCCGGGCTGAACGGCAGGAACTAGCTGATTCTATCCATCCCCTGCTGGCGACTCGAGGTGTACCAGGTACACATGATATAAAAATGATGTCACAAGTTATCAGTCACGCGCTAAATGACAGGGAAGCGATACTGCCACAATTCAGCAAGTCGAAGGATGATCGGGCTGGCCAGCGGACAATCACGACGGATCAATTCGGGATAATTTTGTGTGAAGGCTGGTGCTGGGGTGCACCACCTGCCACCGGAAAGGAATTGCTGCAGCCAGTCAATGATCTGGAAGCTGAGGAAGACGCCGATTGTATCTGGCGATGCTATGTAAACGACCAGCTAATCCAATACCAGAGCCTGTTTGAAACCCAATGCTCCGTTTTCATGAAAGTACCGGATATGGCCTCCATTGTTAACTGGCGCTGGCAACAGGAACAAGGCCTGACTGCTGGTGAAGGTGTGATGGATCGTCCTGCTGTCGCCAGGTTTGTGATGTATTACGAGAGGATTTCCCGCCGGATGTTGCGGTTAATGCCTGACAAGGTGGACCTTGTGCTCGAATTGGGTGTGAATCACGAATTTATTGGGTCGAGGTTAAGGCATCTTTACTAGACCGCAACAGGTGACGTTTCGATTAGTCATGCCGGTTCAGCTACCGTTCAGCCAGGGAGCCTCTGAACACCGTGTAGTTCAGGAATTGTTCAGCCTGCAATCGTTAATCTACTGGTCACATACAGATAAATAGGTGATCAACAATGAAATTTATCGGATTAGGCTTAGCCGCTACACTTTTCACTACCTCGGTTTTTGGCCAACACATAACTTACGACTATGGAACGGTCGTTGAGTCAGTGCCCATTGTGAAGACCTATAGGGTCTCAACGCCGCGAGAGGAATGCTGGCAGGAGGAAATCACGTACCAGCAGCCGCGTGATGATCACGGTGTTGGCACTGTCGTCGGCGCCGTGTTGGGTGGAGCAGTGGGGAATGCCGTTGGACACAAGAAAAAGAACAAACAGGTGGGTGTTGTTGTGGGTGCTATTCTTGGTGGCACAATAGGCCATGCGATTTCGGTGAGCAATCAACGTCGAAGTGCCTATCAGGTGAATTCGTATCGTCAGACCGAAGAAGTTTGCAGGACGTATCGTGACTATCGCCAGGAAGAGAAGATTGTGGGATACCGAATCAGGTACCGTTTTAACAATGAAACCTATACTACTCGCACGGATGTCGATCCGGGTGATACCATCAAGCTTCGTTTGGCGGTTTCACCGGTCATTTAATGCAGGAACCTCTGATTAAGGTCTATTAAAATATCCACTTAATCATAGGTTTCCTAAACAAGAGAAAAGGTTATGGCTGTCCTTAGAATCCTGGTTTTTATGCTGTTCTGCTTTGGCGTGACCGGGATTGCGACGGCAGATGTTCTCCGGGTCGCGGACCAAAGTTCGAGCCGGAACAATATCGTGCAGGAAGGACAGAAGGTTAGGGTAAGTAACCAGCAGGCAGCCAACAAGGTAAAGCGCCGCTATCCGGGGAGCAAGATTCTCTCTGTAAAACTGATTCATAATGGTGGGCCTCCCGTGTACAGAATTAAAACCCTGTCCGATGACGGAATTGTTAAACATGTTTTCGTTGATGGCATCAGTGGTGATTTATTCGAATGAGCAAACGACTGTTATTGATCGAAGACGAGACCAAATTGAGAGATCAGTTACTGGACATCCTGCAACGGCATGGATATGAGACAGACGCATGTTCCGATGGTCAGCAAGGTCTTAATGTCGCACAGAAAAATCAGTATGATATCGCTGTAATAGACCTCGGCTTACCCAAGGTATCTGGTATTGAGATAATTAAAACGATTCGCGCAGAAGGTCGTGAATACCCCATAATAATATTGACGGCACGAAGCGACTGGACAGACAAGGTGGACGGATTAGCTGCAGGAGCAGATGATTACCTGGTCAAACCGTTCCATGTGCAGGAACTGCTCGCAAGGCTTGATGCGCAGATTCGAAGGGCCACCGGTAAATTTAAATCCACCCTTGAAGGCGGCGCAGTTCACATGGACACCCGGGGCAAGCGAGTCAATGTTGATGGTGAACCAGTTGATCTCACTGCCTTTGAATACAAATTACTTGAATACCTGATGCTGCACCCGGGAGAAGTCATTTCAAAAACTGAGCTCACGGACCACCTGTATGATCAGGACTTCGACAGAGACAGTAACGTCATTGAGGTGTTCGTCGGACGCCTGCGTAAGAAGCTTGATCCTCGAAATGCCTTAAAGCCGATCGAAACTGTTCGCGGGCAGGGTTACCGGTTTACCCTGACAGGTTCTTAGTCCTTACATGTCTTTTAAATCCTATTCTTTAAGGGATCGGATGCTTTTGACAGCCAGCCTGGTGCTGTTTGTTTTTCTGGGGCTGATGGGGTTAGTACTGGATCAGGCATTCCAGCGTTCTGCTGAAAAAAGTGTATCTGAGCGACTACTGATCCAGATTTACGGATTGCTTTCAGTGACAGAGTTAAACGCCGGGGAATTGTTCCTGCCAGAGGTACTGCAGGAACCGCGGTTCAACAACCCGGGATCTGGTTTGTTCGCGCTGGTTCTTGACGAACGTGGCGGGGAGCAGTGGCGGAGTCCTTCCTCGGTTGATCTTGTCATTTCCCAGGAAGAGACAGTGGCACTCCACGCGGGTCTTGAACCCGGTTCAGATCGTTTCGATGAGATTATCCAATCGAAAGAACAAAGGTTCTTCTTTCTAAGTTACAAAATACTATGGCTGGGGGCTGGCGACACAGCCACCCAATTGACTTTCGTTGTTGTTCAGTCCATGGACGCATACCTGGGTGAAATTCAAAGTTATCGTAACAATCTGTGGAGTTGGCTGGTGGGTGTGATTGTTATTCTGATTGCCATACAGGGTTTTATCATGAAGTGGAGTTTATCTCCCCTTGGTGAACTGGCAGGGGATCTGAAGGCAATTGAAGACGGCGCACAGGAATATCTGGACGGGGAGTACCCCACGGAAATAGCCGGTGTTACCAGGAACCTTAACCTGTTGCTGTCGAGTGAACGACGACAGCGGGAAAAATATAGAACGACTCTGGCAGATCTGGCTCATAGCCTCAAAACGCCCCTGGCCATTCTCAAGGGGAGCGCAAATCAGCTCACTTACCTTAAGAGGGATTATGCCCAAACAACAGATGGAGAGATCGGAGTCATTGGTGCAGTTCAGGATATTCAGCAAACCATTGATGAGCAGGTGGCTCGAATGGACCAGATTGTAGGTTATCAGCTGGAGCGGGCGGTTGCAGGTTCTTCCGTGTTAATCAGAAAGGCGATACAGGTTCCGCCGATCGTAAAAAAACTTATCGGGGCTTTGAAGAAGGTTTATCGCGATAAAGAAATCGACATTGAAATCAATGTGACGGACTGTACTTTTTTTGGTGACGAGCGAGACTTGATGGAAGTGTTAGGCAATATTGTTGACAATGCGTGCAAGTATGGCAATAAGCGGGTCAGAGTTTTTGTTGGGCAGCAGGGAGAAGCTGACCTGATGCTAGTTATCGAGGACGATGGCGCTGGAATCTCGAGTAAGGACCGGGCAAAAATACTCAGTCGTGGCTTACGTCTTGATTCAAAACAATCGGGTCAGGGTATCGGCCTGGCAGTGGTAGTCGAAATTGTCGAGCGCTATGGCGGTAAGATCGAGGTGGGTGAATCAGCACTTGGCGGCGCAAAAATAACTGTGGCGATGTAGGGCTGTTTACAACATTGCTCAATGTCGTTGCGATACCGGACTACAGACGACGTTATCGCCTGATTTTTTCCACGCGAATGAGTCGTCCGGCTTCGAACGTCAGCACGTCATAGTATCTGCCGAACTTGTAAATCCATTCTTCCAGCTGATGTTCTCGTTCCTGGCTTCCGCCGGGATGGGGCACTCGTCGCAGAGTATAACCAATGATTTCCTTGCTGATCGGTTTGCCGCACTTGTCTTCTACATGTATTTTCAAATCGCCTTCTACTATCAGATCTGTACCACAGCGCAAAGCGCTTGCATTCACTGAAATCAAAGAGACAACGAAGAAGAGAAGGATAGAGAATATGCTCACCCGGCTCCCAACTTTGCTTCTGCCTGGTTGAAGCGGATTTTGAGCTTTTCGTCTACAATTTTCACAGGCAGGCAATGCCAGGTGATCTGGATATCACGAATTTGCTCGGCGGTAGTTCGGGTTTCCTTTATGCCCTGGGAAAGTTCCCGGTTCAAGCGCTCCACCTGGTAAGCCATACGGGCAGTGGCGCTTTCGGATGGTGAATCTATACCGAGTAGAATTTCCAGGCGAATGCATAATTGTTCGGCCTCTTTTGGGTCGTTACCTATCGTGCCCTGGCGTCGTGCGGTGATCTTTTCAAGCAGCGGCTTGTCGAGTTCCACATCACCCTGCCAGGCCGCATCCAGGGCTGCAGTGTCGATGCTGCCAGCCTCATACTGGCTGCAGAGCTCAGCGCGGCGGATTAGTTCTGTCATCATCTGCTGACTGGAAGCACGCGCCTGTTGCTTTATGAGACCAGAAGCTTTCTTGATGAGTCGCTGGGACTCCCTGATCGATGTGTGATCACTCGAAAGTGAAAATTCCTCCAGTGACTTTTTAAATTTGTGAATATCTGATTGGTGGATGGGCTCATTGCTTTCTAAAAAGTCTGCAAAGGCGCTGACCGTGTTCTTAACCTGCGCAAGAAATTCGTTGTTTTTTTGTTTCTCTGCTTCGACGCGTTGTTCTCGCTCGCTGAAAATACGGTCGCATTCAACCCTGAATTCCTTCCATAGTTTTTGATCGTCTCTTCGATCTGTAATACCGATGGTTTTCCACTGCACCTGAACTGCCTTGGTCTTATCCACTTTTTGCTTCACCGGCATGTCGGCTGTGACAATTTCTTTTATATCTGCAATTAAGCCGGACTTTAGATTGTGGTTGCGTTGATATTCAGTGTTTTGCTTTGCCTGCAGCGCATCGATAATCCCGCTAAACCTGCCGTAGATTTTCTTTCGTTTTGATCCGGGAATGTCGTCATACTTCCGCCATTCGTTTTTTGCCTTTTTAATCACAGCGTTGGCTTTTTTCCAATCCGTGTGTTCCCAGTCGTTTTCCTGGATAAATACTTCCAGAAAGTCGCAAATCTTTTTCTTTTCTGCCAGGTTTTTTTCCCGAACGTTTCGTTGTTCTGCGAAGTATTGCGCACACGGCTCATAAGCAAGGTCACCTTGTTTCTTAAATCGAGCCCACATTCTCTGGGCAGACCTGCTGTCCGATGATCCCAGTTTCTTCCACTGTGTCTGCAGTTCCTTGATAGCTTTGGCTTTTTCAGTTGGCAGGATACCCGGGTCCGTGGCGAGCCTTTCCATGCTGTTACAAAGCTCTTCCCTTTTTGGGTCGGTGGCGTACCCTTGCCAGTCCCTTAGCTCACTGAGTTTAGTCGTCAGCTCATGAATTCTGTTAAGGGATTTTTTCGGCGCGGCCACTTTCTCGTTCAGATGATTTAATGCGGTCAGTGCCCGGCTAGCCGCTTTGATATGACCTTCACTAATCGCTGTCTCCAAATGGGCCAGATGTTTTTCAATCGCCGCCAGTTTCTCCTGGCGACTATTCTCTGCCCTGGTTTTCTCCAGCTGCTGGTTCTGCACCTGGATTCTTGCAGCGACCAGCGAGTCTGGTAATGGAAATGCCTCAGGCCAGTGAATATGGGACAGTTGTCCTGCCTGTTCGTCGGCTTGCAAGGTCGGCAACTTCTCTTCGAGCTTGTGCCAGGAGGTGTATTGATCATAGATCTGTTGCAAAGGGGTGGACAAGGCGTAGTAAGGGTTGAGGTCCATTCCGTCCGGCCAGCGGCGTCGGGCTTCCTTCAGAGTCTCCTCAACGGTGTCAATGTTCTTCACGGAAACATGCAATGACTCGGTCAGCTTGCGTAATTGATGAACAATATCTTCCGCATCAGTTTTCCGTTTCTCGCGTGTTTTTATTACCACATCGATTATCGACTCACACATCACCCGCGCAGTCACAAAACGTTGGTTCAAGTCATTCGGAATAGCATTCGGGTTGTCAATTAGCAGATTATTCCAATTGTCGTTCACTGCTGACAATCGCCGCTCGAAATCATCAGCATATTCACTGCCTGCGAGTTTTTCGATTAGCTTGAGATTGTGGTCAAGGTTTGCTTCGAGTTCGTATTGGTGTTCGCGTCTTGATTTAATCTGCTGCAGTTTGCTTTTGACGATTCTTGCGACGTTTTTATCTTTACCGAGATGGTACCTATGGATGCGTTCCAGCTGATTTTCATCATCGTCAGCAAGGGCACACAATCGGTTAGCGGACAGTTGATGGACCTGCGTATGGTTAGGGTTTGACAGTATTGTTTCCAGATGGGTGGCATCGACCAGCGAAGCGGCCTTGCATTTAACGTCCAATTTTTCTGCATTATTTACCAGCTGAACCAGCAGCTCATTTGAAAGTTCTTCATTAACCTGGTCGAAATAGGCCAGGTCGGAACCCACTACTTTGACCCACTGGGTAGTGGCTGATTCACCCACCTCCGGTAAAACCAGCAAGTCCAGAAGTGCAACAGGATTTCTAATTTGACGAATGGAGGCCAGACGGACCTCCAGGTCCGGGTCGGTTTTGGCCAGTTGAATCAGAATTTCCGGTGCCAGATCTCCGCTGGAGAGGCTCTTCAGTCTGATTTTGGCATTTTTGTGCTGCCACTTGGGCGTTGTCTCGAGCAGTCGGCTGATCTTCATAAATCAATACTACGGTATTATTGCAGGTTCGGCTTTCTTCAAGTGGAGTGCCTTCTAATACAAGATAGACCGGATCTTTAAAGACAAAATTCTATAAATTGATTTCTCCAAGGTCCTATCACAAGGTCTTATCTACAAAGTACTGTGCGTTCCATCACAGAGCGGCTTTTTGTTGGAAAATTTGCAGCCGCAGAAAAACAATTGCTTCGATTCCTCTGCCACCAGCTTAACCGGGGTAAACTCAGTGTCGGAATGGGAGCCATCACAGAATGGCTGATTCGCACTTTTTCCGCAGGCACACCAGAAGTAGGTTTTACCAGCCTCTACTTCAACAGCGAAAGGTGATTTCTGTGCAATTGTGGGCTCTGCCATGTAATGAGTCTCCAAAAATTTGTACGACCGAATTGTACAACTGTTTGTGCAACTAAGAGTGTCAATCCGTAAGCAGCATAGGTGAGGGTCCATTTTCGGTCAATAGCAATCTTGTAATGCTGTGATTGACCCCATATCATCCACCGCTTGATTTATTGAACAGTTCGTTGATCAGCTCATTGAAGTGCAACGAATGAAACAATGGTTTGAGGACATATTTATGGATTTCTCGTTTTCTGAGGAACAATCCCTGCTACAAAACAGCATTCAGCGTTTTATAGAGAAGGACTACTCATTCGATCAGCGGCAGAAACTGATCAAGACTGAAGAAGGTTTTAGTCGCGAAAACTGGGCCAGTTTTGCGGAACTTGGCTGGCTTGGCCTGCCCTTTAGCGAGGCTGCAGGAGGCTATGGTGGTGGCCCCATAGAGACCATGATCATGATGGAAGAATTCGGTAAGGGATTGGTCGTTGAACCCTACCTCAGTACGATTCTGCTTGCGGGTAAGTTCATTGAACTAGGCGGTTCGAGTGCGCAGATTGAGTCGATTCTTGGTGAAATTATCAACGGTTCAAAACTCGGTGCTTTTGCCTTTGTTGAGCCTCAGGCTCGGTTTAATCTTGCAGATATCGCCACTACTGCTGAAAAAACCGATCAGGGCTATACCCTGAACGGATTTAAGGGTGTTGTCTTAGGTGGTCCATCGGCGGACTTTTTTGTTTTACCAGCCAGGACCTCTGGGGCACAGCGGGATCTGGATGGTGTGACGTTGTTTGTAGTTAACGCTGATGCGAAGGGACTGAGTCGGCGAAACTATGCATGCGTTGATGGCCTTCGTGCCTCAGAACTCACCGTGGAAAATGTGCAGGTAGACAACAACGCTGTTATCGGTGAACAAGGCAAGGGGTATGCGCTCATCGAGCAGGTTGTTGATTCGGCTATCATGGCTGTGGGTGCTGAAGCCGTGGGCGCGATGGAGGTGCTGTACAAGACGACAGTCGAGTATTGTAAAACCCGGGAGCAATTTGGCCAGCCTATCGGCAAGTTCCAGGTCCTGCAGCATCGCATGGTGGACATGTTCGTTGAGCATGAACAAACCAAATCCCTTGTCTATATGGCTGCCATGCGCCTTGACGAGGAGTACGGGATACTGGCCAGGAAAGCAGTTTCAGGTCTTAAGGTGCAGGTGGGTAAAGGCGGTCGATTTGTCGGTCAGGGCGCGGTGCAGTTACATGGTGGGATGGGGATGACTGATGAACTCAATGTCGGTCACTATTTTAAGCGCCTGACGACCATTGATACGTTGTTCGGGAACGTGGATTATCATTTAAGAAAATATGCCCAGATCGCCTAGCCGCAGTTTTTTAATCGGCGCTGGAAAAACGCAAAGGGGAAGAGTTGATGTCTGAAACACCAGATTGGTTTTGGGATGCAATTGAGACCAAACCGGAGTCGGGATTTGTTGAAATCGACGAATGCGATGTACATTATCAATACTGGAGTGAACCCGCCGGGCAAGGCTTGCTATTTGTGCACGGGCACAATGCCCACGCCCATTGGTGGGATTTTATTGCCCCTTTCTTCAAGGATGACTATCAAAGTGTCGCTCTGGATCTGACGGGAATGGGTGATAGCGATCACCGGGACGCCTATTCAAACGATACTTATGCGAAGGAAATTCTTGGTGTCGCCGATGAGCTCGAATTACCGGTGGATACGGTGCTCATTGCTCATAGTTTTGGCGGAATGATGGCCCTGCATACCGTGGCGCTTAACCCGGGCAGATTCAAAGGTTTGATTCTTGTAGACTCCGGTGTCCGTCATCCTGAAGATATCGAAGAACGCGATGCTCAAGTTGATCGCTGGGTAAAACCCAAGATCTATCCCAACCGTGAGATCGCGCAGTCCAGGTTTCGCCTGCAACCGCCCCAGCAATGTGACAACCAGTATGTTGTGGACTATATCGCGCGAAATTCCATCGAATATGATGACGGGGAAGATGGCTGGTGCTGGAAGTTTGACGACGAGTTAAATAGCCGCATGACGATGCAGGGTGACCTCAAAGAGGAATACAAGTCCATTAATATTCCACTGGCGCTGATTTACGGTGAGCACAGCGAGTCATTCAAGGTAAAAAGCGCGAATTACATGAAGGAAATGAAACCTGAGCTGACATTGATAGAAATCAAAGATGCCCGGCATCATTTGTTTCTGGATCAGCCAATGGCGTTTGTGGATGCTGTTAAGGGGATTTTGAAGGATTGGTCTTGAGTACGGGGAACACCCTCTTTCTTTTATAGCCCAGATTCATGGATTGTGAGTAGGTGGCCGAAAGGCAATGTGTCCTGCTCTTACGCTCTGCAGAACACATTGCCTTTCTTCTCTGCAGTTACAATCAAGATCAAACTACTGGTACCTGAATTTGTGGATCTCAGTTTGCATTTTTAAAAGGCCACAAAAAAAGGGGAGCAAATGCTCCCCTTTTTTTGTCTTGCAAAAGTTTCGCTTTTAACTAGCAGGCTTCAAACAATCCCGCTGCGCCCATACCACCACCGATACACATACTGACGATGCCGTATTTCTTCTCGCGTCGTTTCAGTTCACGAACAATGTGACCTGTCAGACGAGAACCCGTCATACCAAATGGGTGACCGATTGAAATGGAACCGCCGTTAACGTTGTAAATTTCCGGATCGATTTCCAGAAAGTCCCGGCTGTAGAGACATTGTGAAGCAAATGCTTCATTCAGTTCTACCAGGTCAATATCATTCATTGACAGGCCCTTGGCTTTCAGCAGCTTGGGAATGGCGAAGATGGGACCAATGCCCATTTCGTCAGGCTCACAACCTGCAACAGACCAGCCTCGGAAATAAGCCATTGGCTCAAGTCCCAGTTGCTCTGCACGCTCAGCGCTCATCACCAGGGTCATGGAAGCGCCGTCAGAAAGCTGGGAAGCGTTTCCGGCGGTGACGGTACCATCTTCTTCGAAGACAGGCTTCAAGCTGGACAGACCTTCGATTGTTGTTGCGGGACGGTTACATTCGTCCTTGTCACAAACACCTTCAACGTCTTCTGTTTCCTTGGTTTCCTTGTTGATGACCTTTTGGTAAATGGTCTTCATCGGGACAATTTCGTCGTCAAACAGTCCATTTTCCTGGCCAGCTGCCGTGCGAAGTTGAGACTGTAATGAAAACTCGTCCTGTGCTTCACGGGTCACCTGGTAACGTCGGGCGACTACTTCTGCCGTATTGCCCATCGCCATAAAAATCGCGGGGGATTTTTCTTCGATAAACGGGTGCTTGGCAGATTTGCCGGGTGTTTGTCGGGTTCCGGCAGAGATAGACTCTACGCCACCGGCGATCATTACTTCAGAAGATTGAATTCAAGCCAGAGGAGCAGGCACGGCTAATGGTTGAACCAGCCGTGGTAATTGGCAGGTTCGACAGAATCACGGCCAGGCGCGCAAGATTGCCGCCTTGCTCACCAGTCTGACCCGCGCAACCAACGATGACATCTTCGACTTCTTCAGGATCCAGTTTGCTGTTTCTGTCTAACAACGCATTGATACAATGCGCAACCATGTCATCTGGTCGCGTTAAATTGAACGTACCCCGGAAGGACTTGGCCAATCCGGTTCTTACACTATCTACCACCACTACGTCGCGCATGGGCAACTACTCCTTTCGTCGTTTTGATCAGTATGAATCTGGTAATGCATTTTTTGGGAACGCTATTGTGCACTCTTACATTCCCCATATACAAGGATTGTCTGCCTATGAAAATGAGTGATACTGGTTAATAGACAGGTTTAATTGAATTGGCCAATGATGGTAAATCAACAGACCTGTTTCATGACAGCCTGTCCAGGCTTCTTTTCAGGTACGCGGTGCTTTCTGCCAGTCCCCCGGGTCGATTTCGTTTTAGCCAGATTTTCTCGTGCTGGCCAATAATATTTTGCATATCAAGTCGCAATTGCGAGGGAGCAGAGCCGCCACTGCGGAGAACCTGAAGTCGTTGAATGCCGTGGACCGCCATATCCATGGCATTGTTAAGTTCCGGAATCAATCTGTCCCGGTCAGTGGTTCGAATCATGTGTAGCGTCGACTTGATGTCCTGAAACTCCGAGATACAGTCATTGAGTTCCGAGTCGGAGATCCTTTGGGTTACTTTTGGCTCGTGTTTCTGGTCCCAGAACAAGAGCTGGTTGAAGATAGACCCGTTACGGATGGGCGAAGGCGCAAGATCCAGCGCTTTGCCCATGCGTACCAGGATCTTTGCGGTTGCGGCGTTGTGTTCGCGAAAGTAAACCCTGTTGATGAGATCCTCGGCATCAATTAATTTGCTGCCGCGATGGTTCCAGCTCTCACAGGCTCCGATTGCAAACCCGGCGTAACTGACGGGCAGATAATGATGGTGGCCATGATCGCCCCAATCGGTGACGAGAAATCCCTCCGCATCATATTGGATGCCATTTTTCGCTGCATTCGCGAGATTCTTCGTTGCATTGGTCATTCGGCCGGTAAGGGAATTCCAGGCAGAGGTACCAGGGCAGACGTAAAATGGAACTTGTTGATCCGCCATCAAGCGACATTCCCTGTGAAAGGGGTGATTTGCCTCATAACCCCAATTGAGTGCAATCAAGTCCCGCGAAAGTTTCTTCAGTGAGTCTGGCTGGCTTAGTACTATATCGCTCCAGAACATCATCCTGCGACCGCGCTTTTTCACCAGTTGTTTGATTTTATGGATAAAATCAAGATACACGCTAGTCGTTCCTTGCGCTTCACAGCGAGATTTGCTGAATCCTCTACCAAGTTCCCAGGGTTCATCACCGCCCACATTAAATCGACCGCTCTCGAACAGCGGCAGGTATTCTGCGTGCAATTCGTCGAGAAGTTGCAGACTTTTACGGTTTGGTTTTAATGTGCTGCCGAATGGTATTTGTTGCCCGTTCAATGGATGGACGAACCCTTCTGGACACTCTGCGTAAGCATGATATTCCGGATACTTCAACCAGCGTTCAAAGTGGCCGAAGCAGTTCAGATTAGGCACCAGCTCTATATAGCGGGCATTGCAGTAGGATTGGATCTCCAGGATATCAGCAGCGGTGTAGGGTGATGCGTCGGCCCAGACAAGAGAATGATTGGTGAAGGCAAATGTATGTTCAGTATAGAGTTGAAGCTGGTTGTACTTGAGGGTTGCAAAACTGTCGATAAGCGCTTTCAGGGTATCGAGTTCTGGCACTTTGCAACGGCTGATGTCCAGCATGACGCCACGATCTTTGAAATCCGGAGTGTCCTCTATTTGAAGATAGGGCAGGTCGATCTCTTGCTGTGAGCAGACCTGCTGCAATGTAGCCAGACCCCTGAACAGCCCAACCTCGGTCCCCGCGGTTAACAGAAAGCCGTCATTGGTCGTTGAAATTCGATAAGATTCCTCACCTTTTATCGACTTGTCGAGAAATACGGATATCAGAGTTAACTCCGGCTCGACCTGGCCATATGTCAGGGTCATGGGCTGGGGGCACTTTCCGACGAAGCGTTTGACAGCATCGAGGAAGAACTCAGAGTGATCGCAGGAGAGCCTCAGATGACCTCTCCGGCCCGCCGACAGCCTCTTTTTACCTGCCTTAATGCTTTTTGGTGGTGGATAAATCAACAAATTCATAGGTTTACCGATTCAATAAGCTGCATGATGGTAGTTCCTGTCCTGAAAGTCTGGAATTTTGTGTCAATCATGAGACTCCTATTTAGTTTATAAATCAATCACATAACAAAGGAAGGGCGGGGTTGCCTGGCCTGCCCGGGGTAGAGTCTCACCACTCTTTCCGAATCAGAATCAGCATACAGACGATGAAAAGGCGTGACCAGAACCTACCTTTCGTCGGAAACACGGTGCTGTAAGTACGGGAAAGCTCTGTTTTTTGTTACAAAGCAGTTACATATTGGCTTCTGGGGATATGTTAAAAAGGGATTTCGGAAATCTGAGTAGTCGTCTGAAACCTGGTATGCAAATCCGCGAAAACACCAAGCTGGATGCCGTCTCGCAGCAGCAATCCAGGGTATATCGTGTCGCGATACTGGCTACAGGTCTCGCCATCTATCTGGTTGCGTGCTGGACCATCTTGTCCATTGGGTCTGTGGATATTGCCCCTGTTCAGTTTGGTGCGTTTGCGTCATTGGCTTGCGCGGGATTTCTGGCGTTCTGGATTGCGATATTGTTTGACTGGAATCTGGGATTAAGAGACCCTGATATGAATCTGGCACAGATGATGTGGGCGGTGAGTGTCGTGCTGATGACTGCTTACTTTGTTGTCGAGATGAAACCAGTGGTAGTGCTGTCGGGTCTGGCGATGATCGTCGTTGGTGCCAATCGTCTCAGCCGCACAGAGTTGCTGGTTTTTGTGCTCTACAGCATCACCCTTTACATGTTATCGGTTCTCGACAAGGTGCAACCAGCTACAGAATTCATAGCAATGATTGCTTTTGGCCTTGTGCTAGTCTTTGGTCCGGTCCTGTATCGGCTCGAAATGTTGATGGTTGAGCGTCTTTTAATCGACAGGAATGAAGAATTAAGCGATGCGCTCGATCAAATTCGTGACCTAGCGGTGAAAGATGACCTCACGGGAGCGTATAATCGACGTCACTTGATGGTTGTACTCTCTCAGCACAAGGCGATGGCAGATCGTCGGAATAACTATCGCTTCACCTTGTGTGCCGTTGACCTGGACTTTTTTGACCAGGTTAACTCAAGCTTTGTTCATGAAACGGGTGATCAGGATCTCACCCGCTTTGCGCAGATTGCAGAGTCAGTTCTTCGTGAAGTGGATTGTATTTCGAGAGTCAGGGGTACGGAGTTCATTCTGGTGCTGGGTGGTACGACCGAGAATGACGCCCTTATCGTCGCGCACAGGATCGGTGAAGGATTGGTCGAGTCACAGGTAAGTGATACTGAAGCTCACACTGGATTGACTGCGTCGATCGGTTTGACGGAGTATCGTCGGGGGGAGGAAGTTGAACGGACAATGGATCGAGCAGACAGGGCACTTTATGATGCAAAGCGTACAGGTCGTAACCAGGTGGTCGTTGCCAGATATGAATCTGCAGCAGGTGCCTCAGGATAAGGCAACAGTCTTGAATATGAATGGATAAACGTCAGAACCAGAGGTACGCAATTGATTTAGACGCACTGGTGCATCCCAGCGAGGGGCGCTCCTGGATGTGTAGTATTCGGGATTTTTGTGCAGGTGGATTGCTGTTGGTCGAGCCTGACAGCGCACGTGCTGCAAATTCTCCACCGGTTAATCCCGGCGAGATGGTAGGTATTCACTTTTCGATGCCGACGAAAACCAAAGCCAGACATTTTCGCGTTGCGGGAAAGATCGTTCGTATTGTTGACGGCGGTATTGGCATCAGTTTTGTGAACGGAATTGATGATAGTATAATGACGGCATTGCTGACCCATGCGAAAAAAGCCAGGGATGCTGAATCTTCAGTATCTGCTGGTTCAATGGCGGCTGATCCCAAGGCGTCTTCTGCCGCTGATGCAGTATCTCAATCACCGCTACAAAGATCACAGGGATCCATCAAGCCGTCAGACAAGAAGAAGATTATCGCGGCTCTGAGACGTGAGGTCGCCAAAGTATTGCCTGAGATGAACTCCGCTTTCTTTGCTTACATGGATGAAGAGCTGATGAATCTGGTTCGGGATTCGAAGACCAATGCCCAGCAGAGCGATTACTTTGATGCCATGTCAAAATTAGAGCAGGCTAAGAAGAGAGTCAGCCAGTCCTTTATCAAAGAGGTTCTCGATCAGGTAGATAACCCGCGAACCCTGAAATCGTTGCTGGAGGAGCGCCTTGCTGCTGAAACCAAAAGAAAAGAAAAGTGGGCGACCAGAAAGAAATTATCTTTGATTAACACTGAAGAATTTGAAGACTGGCTGGCGGTTGCAAATATTATTTCTCGAAGCGAGAGGGCGTACGATAAGTACTTGACGCAGCTTCGAGTCCAACTGGGCATGCTGGTGGATTCCTGGGTGCATGCTGAAGCGAATCCTCTCGGGACCTCCGTTTTTTGCCATTCCTTTGACATAGCGATACGTGGTGTTGATTTATCCAAAGAGATCCGCCAAAAGATGTATAGCGGTTTTGAGGCGAAGGCCATTCCTCTCTTCCGCAAGTTGTATATTTCTGTTATCAGAGTATTGGATGGCAGTAAGCTGTTTCCGGAGTATGACGATGACTATATCGTCCCTTCGCCAGTGATAGTGAGAGGTGTTCGGCAGACTCCCCAGGGGGCAGGATATGTACCGGCCGCGAAGACAGGCGTTAGGCAGTCTGCAGGTGCGGATGCTGGGAATGAGTTTGATGTTCGCGAGGAACTAGAGTCGCTGAGGGATGAGGTCCGAGGTAACAGGGGATCATCTGGGCGGGCAGGATATTCGGGCTCTGGCGGGGGTGGCGGGCAGGGTGGCCCCAGTAATGTCCGTCAGGCAATAAGCAGTATCCATAATTTAATTACCCGAGGGGGAGCAGAAGAGGAAGTCGAAGACGGGGGCGAGGATGTGTTTTTAAGCCAGCATGAAGTTCAGCGTCTGTTGACCGCGGTACGACAAGATACATCCCGCATCGAAGGAGAGAGGCAAAACGTGCGCCAAATGTTGCAGGGCTCAGCCAGGGCAAACAATCGCCGACTCTCGCCCGCAGTTATGGAAAATATACAGATCGTTGAGAATCTGGTTGATATAGTTGAGAAAGACGGTCTGGTTTCCGACAGGGCGAAAGACTGGATTCGTCAGTTGGAGCTGACGCTCGAAAAGGTCGCCAATCAGCATGAAAATTTTCTGAGTGATGAAACTCCCCACCAGTCACTTGAAGTCATCAACCAACTGGCCCGGCTCAGTGGTTCTGAAAGCGGTAGTCTTCGTCGCAACATTAACGATATTGTTGACGATATTAACCAGCAATACGATGCCGATCCATTGGTGTTTGATAGGGCGCTTGATCAACTGAAACCCGTGGTTGATCGACAATCAAGGTTATTTACCGGCAACATTCAACGAACGGTTAAGGCCAGTGAGGGACAACAAATCCTGGTCAATGCACAACAGGCTGTTGCGGATGAAATGAACTCGAGATTGTCCGGCCGCGATATCCCGGAAGTCCTGATTCGATTGTTGGTGCCCGGCTGGCGTAATCTATTGGTCAACACCCACTTGCGCCAGGGTCAGGAAAGCAACGATTGGAATGATTACACCGAGGTAATCGAACAGTTGTCCCACCACCTGCGAGGCACTGCCTATCCTACAGAGAAAGGATACATTGGCCCTGAAGACTTACTCAAACAGATTGAATATGGCCTCGATTCGATTTCCTTTGAACCCGGCCAACGCTTGCCTTTAGTTAATTCGCTGCGTGAGTTAATGGTCGGTGGCGTGGACCGGGCACAGATCCCTATGATTCATCTGGCAGCTGACCAATTTAGTGAAACGCTTGGTTTCGGAGATATTTTCGCGAGGGATAAGCGTCGTCAGGAACTTCGGAATACCCACGAGAAAAATCGTGAATGGCAGAATTGTCTTGTGCGCGCAAAGAATTTACATATTGGGGATTGGCTTGAGTTTCACAGTGACGAAAAAGCCTACGGGATCTGCATCGTAGCATGGACCTGCGAAGACAAATCAAATTTTGTCTTTGTAAACCGTCAGGGAGTGAAGACCCATGATCTGATGGTTGAAGAGTTAGCCGCTTTGCTCGCTGATGGCAGTGCGAGTGTGCTGGAAGAGTCCGATCTACCCCTCAGTGACCGGACGTCGCACCAGATGTTGCAGAACATGCACAACCAGCTAACCCACCAGGCCACACACGATGAACTTACCGGATTGGTAAACCGAAAAGAGTTTGAACGCAGTCTCGACAAATTGCTGATGAATACACAAAGATACGATTCAAATCACGTGGTCGCTTACCTGGACCTTGATCAGTTTAAGGTTATTAACAATGCCGCCGGGCATGAAGTCGGTGACCAGTTGCTGATTAACATCTCCCGGATTCTAGTTAATGAATTACAGGGGAATAAGTGTGTCATCGCACGGTTAGGAGGCGATGAATTTGGGATTGTGATTGAAGATTGCGAAAAAGATCCAGGAATCTCGATAATCAAACAGTTGTCTGATGCCATCAAGGCAAACCGGTTCCGCTGGGATGGTAATACCTTCGCACTCACGGTGAGTTGTGGTGTTGTGGTGGTGAATCAGGAACTTGAGACTGTTTCTGCCATTTTAACGAGCGCAGACAGCGCCTGTTATGCGGCCAAAGATGCTGGCAGGGATCGAATCCATGTATTTGAAATCGATGATTCAGAAATGGGGCACCGCCGCGATGTCATGGGATTTGTCTCGCAGATCGATAGCGCACTCAGGGAAGATCGGTTCGTGCTGAACTGCCAGAAAATTCTGCCCATCTCAGCAGATAGTGATGAGCGTGCTCACTACGAGATCCTGTTAGCAGTGCTGGATGAAAAGGGCGAACCTATGCCACCCCAGGACTTTATCGTTGCGGCAGAAACGTACAATAAGATGGGCGCGATCGATCGTTGGGTTATCAAGAATTCTTTTGAGTGGATTTCGCATAATATCCTGAAACTGGAAGATCTGGGCGCATTCTCTATTAACATCTCGGGCAACTCTTTGACGGAAGATGATTTTATGGAATTTGTTCTTGACCAGTTTAATGAGACCCAGTTACCCACTTCCAAAATCTGTTTTGAGATCACTGAAACATCAGCGATCGGCAGTCTGGATAGTGCAATAGAATTCATCGAAAAGCTGAAAGTGATTGGCGTACAGTTCTCGTTGGATGATTTCGGAACGGGGCTGTCTTCATATTCTTATCTGCGTAACTTACCCGTGGACTTCCTTAAGATCGATGGTATTTTCGTGAAAGATATCAAAACGAATCCCAATGATTATGCTGTTGTTAAATCCATTAATGAAATTGGGCATTTCATGGGCAAGAAAACTATCGCTGAATACGTCGAAAATAACGAAATACTCGAGATACTAAGAGAGATAGGCGTCGATTTTGCCCAGGGTTTTGGCATTGAAAAGAAGATGCCCATTACCCAACTTCTGTAGTGTTGTTACACCTCTTCGACCAGACTCGCTACGATATCAACGATTAAGTATGCGTCGTCATCGGTGATGACTAGTGGTGGCAGTAGCCTGATGACGTTATCCGCAGTGACATTAATCAGTAACCCTTTATCCAACGCCTTGGCAACCATATCCCCACAGGGTGAATCGAGTTCAATGCCTATCATCAGACCCTTACCGCGAATGTCTTTGACATTGTTAAGGTTAGAGAGACGTTGCCTGAAGGCACTTAACATTCGCTCACCAAGTTCAGTGGCCCTGTCCGCAAGGTTGTTATCCTGAATATATTCCACCACTGACGTCGCCACAGTGCAGGCCAAAGGATTACCACCGAATGTCGAACCGTGATTACCGGGTTGGAAAACGGTCGAAGCCTTTCCCCGTGCCAGGCAAACACCAATGGGTACGCCGTTACCCAGACCTTTGGCAGTGGTTACCAGGTCCGGCAAAATACCGCTTTGCTGGTAGTTGAAGTAAGTCCCGGTTCTTGCGTTACCAGTTTGAACTTCGTCAAGAAAAAGAAACCAGTCATGCTTGTCACAAATTGCACGCACCTGGGACAGGTAGTCATCGTCAGGTATTTGAATACCGCCTTCACCCTGAATGGGTTCAATCATAATGGCAACAATATTGCTGTTGTTCCTGGCAATGTTCTCCAGGGCGGCAACATCATTAAATGGCGCCCGGACAAAACCGTTAACTAAAGGCTCAAAACCGGCCTGGACTTTGCGACTTCCGGATGCTGTCAGTGTTGCCAGGGTTCGGCCATGGAATGATTGATCAGCGACAATAATTGTCGGGCTTTCAATACCTTTCTGACGACCATACAAACGGCTGATCTTGATCGCGCACTCATTGGCCTCAGCGCCTGAGTTGGCAAAAAAGGCGTTGTCCATGCCAGAGATGCCGGTTAGCAGTTTGGCCAGTTTTTCCTGGGCTGGAATCCGATAAAGGTTCGACGTATGCAACAGTTGGGAAGCCTGGTTTCCCAGCACTTCAGCTATCTTCGGATGGGCGTGCCCGAGAGCAACAACACCAATTCCGGCAAGCGCATCGAGATATTGTTTTCCGTTCTCGTCTGTCAGCCAGGCTCCGTCACCTTTTACGAAAGCGACCTGGGGACTTCCGTACGTGTTCATTATAGCCTCAGTCATGGTTGTTTCCTGTATGGATCCGGTTTAGTAACTTGTTTTGTTCCTGTGGGCGGTAATTATAAAGCGCCCTTATGGGAAGTTATGGGAAATTCTTGTGTAGCGTTTTTCCGTAGAGAAATATCAAAAAAGGGGCGATGATAAACCAGTTCCGTTAAACTCGAAAGGATAGTTTCTAAATACTCATATCCAGGCATCGTAATATGTCACCGATCGATTTAGCTATATTCATGAGCCGGGTCGAATCAATCTGTGCGGAGATGGGCGCAATCCTCCAAAGAGCTGCATTCTCTCCTAATATTAAGGATCGTCTTGACTTTTCCTGCGCACTTTTTGATGCCGATGGGGAACTGTTTGCCCAGGCGGCGCATATTCCGGTACACCTTGGCAGCATGGCGTATGCCATGGCCAATATAGTTGATGGTGTGGATTGGAAGCCAGGCGATATGCTGGTAGTGAATGATCCGTTTCTCGGGGGCACTCATCTGCCTGACGTGACCATTGTTGCGCCCTTGTTTCTTGAATATGACGGGCAAAACGAAGCAAGTCAGCAGGAAGAACTTGTCTGTTTCGTGGTAAATCGTGCCCATCACGCTAATATTGGGGCGGATGCGCCTGGTTCCATGCCTCTGTCCAGCACGATTGAACAGGAGGGGCTGGTGATCCCACCCACCGTGTTTGTTCGATCGGGAATTGTCGATGCCGAGGTGTTAAAAACAATTACCGGGCTGCCGGGTGCAGATACTTCCGGTGACTTCGCCGCCCAGATCAGTGCTAACAAGGCAGGTGTTAGGCGGTTAACGGCACTGATCTCATCTTCAGGCCTGACACAGTTCTATCAGGGCATTTCTGCCATTAACGAGTACGGCGAAAAGGTTGCTGTCAATGTGTTGCGGACAATCCCTCCGGGTCGCTACCAGTTTTCGGATTACATGGACGATGACGGCTATGGGCACGAGGATATCGTCATCAGTGTGGCATTGACCGTCAATGACGAGGGCATAAAGGTAGATTTTTCCGGGACATCACCGCAGGTGGAAGGGAATATTAACTGCCCCATTTCTGTCGCTGCGGCAGCGGTCTTTTATGCGTTTCGCTGTCTATTGCCACAATCGGCACCCAATTGTGCAGGCACGTTCAGGTGTATCTCGCTGCAAGCACCGGCGGGATGTCTTGTTAACGCGACGCGACCCGCAGCGACGGCGGCTGGAAACGTGGAGACCTCAATGCGCATTGTCGACGTGGTGTTGGGTGCACTGTACGAAGCTGTACCTGACCAGATTCCCGCCGCGAGTCAGGGCACGATGAACAACGTAGCCATGGGTTCCCGAGCCAGCAACACCCCCTGGGACTATTATGAAACCATTGCAGGAGGAATGGGCGCGAGTGGACGGGCAACGGGACTCTCTGCTGTGCAGTGTCATATGACAAATACGCTAAATACACCGATTGAGAGCCTGGAGAGCCATTTTCCTCTGCGAATCCTGAATTATACAATGCGCCGAGACTCCTCTGGAGACGGGATTAACTGCGGAGGTGAAGGCTTGGTTAGAGAATTCCTTTTCCTTGAACCCACGGAAGTGACGTTGCTGACAGAACGCAGACGGCATGCGCCCTGGGGATTGTCGGGGGGAACCGCCGGTGCACCAGGGAAAAACAGCCTGGACGGCGTGCCTGTAGCAGGCAAATGCCACTTTTTTGCGAAGGCCGGACAGGTGCTAAGAATTGAAACGCCCGGCGGTGGTGGTTATGGCAAAGCCGGTGCCGAGGAGGGCGAACAACATAGCCCTTAAAAATAAATGGCTATTTGCAAAGAGGATTTTCATAAAAAAAGTGCTGAATAGACTAAGCATCGGCGCAAAAAAAAGTTAGAATTACATTTTTAGTCACGACTTTAAAGAGAATTGAAACATGGATATCATGCAAACCATCAAAGAGCAGGTAGACGGTAATCCGATCCTGCTTTATATGAAAGGCTCGCCAGATCAGCCCCAGTGTGGTTTCTCCTCCCAGGCGTCTCAAGCATTGATGGCCTGTGGTGAAAAATTTGCCTATATTGATATTCTCGCAAATCCTGATATTCGTTCGAATCTGCCCCAGTATTCAGATTGGCCCACCTTCCCGCAGTTGTTCGTTGACGGCGAACTGATTGGCGGTTGCGACATCATCATGGAAATGTACCAAAGTGGTGAACTTCTGCCGATCGTCAAAGCGGCAACAACTGCTGCTTGATGTACTTACGGGGTCTTCCAACCCAACGCTACCTGCGTTTGCGGTAAGTGCCATTAGGGTCTTGTTTAGATTCCCAGAAAAACGCCAGAAACTATTCTGGTGTTTTTTGAATTAGCGCCGCTTGATATAGCCCAGCTGTTGTCCAATCCGAATGCTGTTGCCACCAGGCATATTGACTATTTTTTGACCTGGGACAAGAAGCAGCCAATCTGCGAATGATAATGATTTGCATTCAAAAACCCCCCCGGTTACTATTCACGCCCCTTCGTGAATAAAGAACTAAGATGAGATTATTGCAGTGTCGGATCTTTGGGTTTTTGCTGGTGTGTAGCGTTGTTTTCGGCCAGGTCGTTTTCAGCCAGGCTGTGGCTGCCAGTACTCAGGAGACTGTTGCGCCGAGTCTGGAAGAAATCTGGAAACTGATTCAACAACAACAAACACAAATAGAGAAGTTGGAAAGCGAACTGCTGGGCAGCCAACGTCGATTGGAAGAAGCGCAAATAAGGTGGCAGGCAGACAATCAGGCGCAGTCGACAAGACTCGCCCAGACCGAGGAGGCGCTGGAAGCCACGGTAACCGCCGTCGAGGCTGTCGCCTTTAACGACAGTGGTAAACAAACGAATCTAGGTGGCTATGGCGAGTTGCACTATAACAATCTCGATAACGGCAAAGAGATCGACCTGCATAGGTTCGTGATGTTTTTCTCTCACCAGTTCAATCAGGAACTGTCATTTTACTCCGAGCTTGAAGTTGAGCACTCCATTGCAGGTGATGGTCAACCTGGAGAAGTTGAAATTGAGCAAGCCTTCATTCAATGGGATTATGCGGACAACCACCGTACCAGGATGGGGGTATACCTGGTTCCAGTTGGCATATTGAATGAAACCCATGAACCGGATACATTTTATGGTGTTGAACGAAACCCGGTTGAAAAACAGATCATTCCGTCCACCTGGTGGGAGGGTGGTGCTGTATTCGATGGTGAAATCACCCCGGGTTGGGGATACAACGTCGCAGCTCATTCCGGCTTGAATCTGGATACAGACAATGCAAGTGCCTCGAAGCGCAGCAGTATTCGCTCTGCCCGACAAAAAGTTGCCAAGGCAAATGCAGACAGCCCGGCGTTTACGGCACGAATAAGATTCAACGGCATAGCAGGTCTGCAGTGGAACACGAGTTTACAATACCAGTCTGATTTGACTCAAGATGATGCAGACGGAATTGGAATCAGCGGAATTGATGCGACGCTGTTTGAGACCAATTTAAGTTTCCAGCGGGCAGGATTTAGTTTGCGAGCACTGTATGCGCGGTGGGATATTAATGACAAGATTGAATTGTTAAATCCCGGTTCCAATGAGCAGGTGGGTTGGTTCGTTGAACCTTCCTACCGGTTTGATAAACTCGGCTTGTTCATGCGATATAGTAGCTACGATTTAACAGCCGGAAGCAATGTGACGAGTAACGAGAAAAGTCAGTTCGATGTGGGTGTTAACTACTGGTTGTACGATACCGTGGTCCTGAAAGCAGATTTTCAGCGCCAGGACAATGACAATGGCAAGGACATAGACGGATTTAATCTTGGAGTTGGATATAGCTTTTAAACAAGCTTCTTTACAAAGGACTTCTTTACCAAGGAGCAAGAGTCGATTTCGAGTCAGCTCGCTTGGCTTTTGCCTCGGCCTGTTGATCGGGGCCTCGTGCTCTTCTGCTGCGGTCTATGTGTCACCGGTACAATTTGTTGCTGATAATTTTTCCCTGAACCCCAAAACCCGGACTGTGTGGCTGACGAAGGAAAACCAATCAATAGCCAGATTGATCCTTGGCCATACCTATCGTGGCTTACGAGTACGATACTGGCAGGACGGATCCAAAACCGGTTGGATCATGGATGAAATTGGCAAGGAAAAGCCCATTACCATTGGGGTTGTTATTGATGAAAATAAAATTCAAAAAATAACAATCCTTGAATTCAGGGAGTCTCGCGGTGGCGAGGTGAGGCACCCATTTTTCACCGGGCAGTTTATGGGATTGTCCCTGGTGGAAGGTAACAAGCTGAGTCAGCGAATCGATGGCATAACGGGCGCCACCTTGTCCGTTAGGGCTGTGTCAAACGTCAGTCGATTTGCACTGCATTTACATCATAGTCTGGATTTGGACGAAACTCAGGAACTGCAGCGCCTGACGATGACTGAGCGATAGCGATTAAAGCTTCATGTTAAAAGAAAGCACCGTCAGATCATTGCGTAAGGGCCACAGAAATGTCGGCATATTCCTGGTCTTGTTCCTGTTGCTGGTATCTGTGACAGGAATCCTGTTGAATCATACCGAGAGTTTGCATCTCAGCGAGCGTTACGTCCCGGCGTTTGTTGCCAGGCGCTATTACCAGAGTCAGGAAGTCCATGGCTTTGAACTCAATACCCGTTATTACTATACCCTTGGCGATCTGCTCTATGTTGACCATCAGGCATTAACGCAATGTGGCGAGGTGAAGGGCGTTGTTGAGCAGGCAGAACAATTCGTTGTTCTCTGTGATGCGGAATTGATTGTGTTTACTAAAGATCACCAGATGATTGAGAGGTTTGGCGAGGTGCATGGGCTTCCACCAAACCTGAATCGGATGGCAGTTGACAATAAGCAGTTATTGCTCGCCAACGATACAGAAGTGTTCGGTTTTGATACTGACACACTTGAATCCGTACTGATAACCACTGCCTTCGATGATTGGCCTGAATCCGGAACAGTACCCGCTCAGCTGATGCTGAAAGACAGCGTCAGCTGGCAACAGTTCCTCCTTGATCTGCATAGCGGTATGTTTATTGGAGCGGCAGGTAAGTGGTTAGCTGACCTGGTTGCAATATTCATTGTGGGTGTCGCAATTTCTGGGCTGGTGATGTGGCGTAACCCGAGATAACGTTTATACTAAGCAGGATGCTTTAGATTCGAAAATCTATCTCGATTTACACAAACTGACCTACACTGGCTATAGTGGCAGCAATCAGTTTTAACACGTTAATTCTAATACTCAATATTCTTATAAAAAGGGAGCACACATGGACCTAAAAGGCAGTAACACGGAACAAAATCTTAAGGATGCATTCGCGGGTGAATCCCAGGCAAATCGTCGATACCTTTATTTTGCAGCGAAGGCTGATGTAGAAGGTTACAACGATGTCTCTGCAGTGTTTC
>LWDU01042368.1_pt1 | contig 65188 bp, 63 predicted proteins | sample 727161 | NCBI WGS metagenome assembly LWDU01 (sample SAMN04566230, study PRJNA314399) | hydrothermal vent metagenome | isolation source: deep sea hydrothermal plume seawater | place: Mexico: Gulf of California, Guaymas Basin | collected 2004-07-11 | reverse complement strand
TATAAGTCAGTCATCAAAGCTGACACAAAATACTACTAGTTACATTAATTTGCAATTATTAGATTGCTGAGCATTTTATACAGTTATTTTTTGTTTAGACCATGAAGTAATTGTGAATAATCATCTTCATTTTTTTGGGTCTTCTAAAGATCAAACATTTGAATACAAAAAATGAGAAAATGTCATCGCATGGATAGACGTTCATTTACAAAACTGTTGGGCACTGCTGCTATAGCTTATAATTCAGGTTTAAAAGCACTGGTCAGAGGAGATCGTGTTGTGGTGGTAGGTGCTGGAATTATTGGCACCACAATTGCATATGAATTATCGAAAATGGGGGCTGAAGTTACCCTAATAGATAAAGAATCACCTGCATCAGGAGCGAGTGGCAGTTCATTTTCCTGGATTAATGCCACTTATCCCAAGAAACCTTATTCATATAATTTATTATCTCAGCTTGGTATCGATGCTTATAAAAACCTTGAGAAGGAAATCAATTTAAACATTAGTTGGAGTGGCTCCTTAGAATGGTTTGATTCTATAGACGCTCAAAAAAAGTTACTCAATGAAGTGGCTATTTTAAAAAAGTATCCTAAATTCTCACCGTTTAGAGTTATCACAGATAAAAAGGCAAAATTCTTAGAGCCCAATGTAAATTTTACCTCAAATCAGAATATTATCCTCTCTGAAGCTGATGGAGCAATCGATACAATAAATGCCATTTCTTTGATGATAGAAAAAATTAAGCAGTTTGGTGGGTTAGTTTTGCATCCATGTCAATTCCAAGGTCTGAACTACCGCAATGGTAAATTATCATCTGTTCAGACTTCACTGGGAGAATTAGAAGCAGATCAAGCAGTTTTTGCATGCGGCATAGATACTGATAATTTATTATCAATTAATTCAATAACTACCCCAAAACCAGGGGTCATTGTCAGAACGACACCAAGTGAAAAACGATTGAATAAGATCGTTGTTGGTCCTGGTGTTCATGTTCACCAACAATTAGATGGAAGAGTAATTTTTGGAGAACAAGCAGGAGCTCCCAGCTCCCACCTGGAAAGATTGAAAGACAGGCCTAAGGATTTTCCATCTGGATTATTTACTAAGCAACATGTAGATCGAATTCTCAAAATGGCGACAACATTTATAAATAATTTAGATAACCTTGAAGTTGAAAAAGCTTCAATAGGCTGGCGCCCTCTTCCTAGAGATGGAAAGCCTGTGATTGGAAGATTAAATAAAGTACCTGGTGTATATGTTGCTGTAATGCATAGTGGTGTGAGTCTGGCAGCTATTGTAGGGAAACTTGCTACACAGGAAATCCTAGATGGATCGACTAATATAATATTACAAGATTTTAGGCCATCCAGATTCAATTGATATCTTCTATGATTACTATAAAATTCGATTCATAAGATGAACCAAGATAAAAAATACCTCTTAATTTTTGCTGGTCTAGCGTTAATTCCTTTCGCGATACTGATTCTTTTTAATGCCTGGGCATTTATTTCCTATCTATTCTTTCCTGAATACAATCCAGTGGCTGTTATTTGTGGTCCTAGAGTGTAGCGATGAAAAAATCACTAGTAATGCTCTGTCTGTTGCTTTCAATGACAGACAGAGCATCAGGTAACATCATAATTGAAAACTCATGGGTAAGAGCAGCACCACCAGAAACTAAGGTCATGGCAGCCTACATGACTATAGAAAATCATTCCCTGAAAGCCATAGAAATGGACATTAAGAAAATAATTTCAAAAGGCTTCACAAAAACTGAACTCCACAAAAGTTCACATAACGGCATGATAACAATGGAAAAAATAGAAACCCTCAGCATCAAACCAAATGAATCATTGTTACTAGAACCTGGAGGTTTACATTTTATGTTAATTAATCCAGAAACAGTGCCTCTAAAAAATACTGCAGTGGAAATGCTAATCTTTTTTAAAAATGAGAATGAAACAGAAGTTGTAAGAATTGAGGCAGAGGTAAGGAGTCAAAAGTTATAGATAAAAGAAATAAAGTTTTCATAATACTTTCTGGCATTGTTTTCATATTGATACTGTTCGTAATCCAAAAAGGTCCAAATTTAATTGAGAAAGAGGCAATACTAGAAACTGGTAAGGCTTTTAAGAAACCATTAGAAATTATTGATTTTGAACTAAAAGATCAAAATGATCAGCTTTACACAAAGAATAACCTAAAAAATAAATGGACTATTCTTTTCTTTGGATACACCAACTGTCCTGATGTTTGCCCTACAACAATTTTTAAACTTGGTCAGATAAAACAACATATTAATAGAGAATTACCCAACATTAATCTACAAATACTTTTCATCACACTTGACCCCGAGCGTGATTATACGGAGAGATTAAAGGAGTATCTCGGCTTTTTTGACTCATCTATAACTGGCTTAACAGGTGATATAAATAAAATAGTTGAATTGACCTCAAATCTTAGTGTGTTCTTTCAAAGAATAAATAAGGAAGATGGATATGATTTTAGTCATACAGCTTCAATTTTTTTAATCAACCCAAGAGCCCAACTAAAAGCTTCTTTTAGCCCCGCAAGTTCGATTGATATGCTGAATGAGGATATAAAAAAAGTTGTAAAAAAAACTAATTAACCTCTTAATTTAACTGCCGTGCCAGATGCCACAAGAAATAACATGCCTTTACCTTTACCAGAAAATTCCTGGTAATCTAGATCAACACCAATAATCGCATCGGCACCTAATTCATGTGCTTCTATCTTCAGTTCTCTTAAACAGGTTTGACGTGAGTCTCTTAGTATTTTTTGACTTGCTACACTTCTTCCACCAAAAATATCTCTAATTCCAGCAAATAAATCTCTGAATATATTCATACCAAAAACACATTCAGCAGTGATAATATCAATTTCATAATCAATCTCTTTGTTGGCCACTGTTGGGGCAGTGGTTATAATAATTTTCTCAAGATCACTATCCATAATGTCGTTCATTTTTTAATTCCTAAGTATCAAATATTTGTAGCTTTTGAAGCATACTCCCAAACAAAGTCAATAATCTCAGAATCATAAGAGAGTTCTGATGCCTCTTTTGTTTCACCATGCTCCCAGTATAAACCTGTTCTACCAGAATATTTTGATTCAGAAGCCATAACAATATGGTTCAAAGCACCTCTCTCAGCAGACTGCAAAAAAGGCTTAATTAATTTTACAAAGAGGCCATGCATGCCCCGCATATGTCTGTGAATATTTGTGTTGATGAAATAACCAGGTGAAACCGCATAAACATCAACGCTTGTCCCTTTTAGTTGTTCTGATAATTTAAATGAAAAGGCATTTAGGCAGAGCTTTGATCTTGCATAAGCCTGAAAACCCATTGAATGATTAACATTCTCCCAACCGCTTTCAAAATTCATTGATTGGAAATTAATATTCTTAGCCATTTTATGACCGTCTGATGAAATATTAATAATTCTAGAATGTTGTCGTTTTTTTAATAAATCCAATAGAAGATGAGACAGTAGAAAAGGTGCTAGAAAATTTGTTGCCATAGTCATTTCATGGCCATCCACACTTTCCCTTCTGGACGACTCGGTAATACCAGCATTATTTATTAAAACATCCAAATGAGCATAACGAGCATAGATATTTTTTGATAAATTTCTTAAATTAGCAAAAGAAGAGACGTCACAATCAATATATTCAACTGCCTGGTTACCTGTGTCCTGAATAATTTCATCTTTTGCTAAGATTCCATTCTCTGTATCAAAATCAACAAGTATGAGATTAGCGCCTTTTTCTGCAAGTGCCTTTGCGGCAATTCTACCCATACCACTAGCTGTACCAGTAATTAAACAAGTTTTACCTTTCATGAAATGCTAATTTAGCATGCTTGGATCCATGCCAACGCTTTGCATTTGGTCCATAACCACTGATTTGGTAATTTGTTCAATACCCTTATCTCTTGCAAAATCCTCTACATTATTTATCGCCATCTCAATAATTCCTGGAGGCGTCATGGCAATGATGTCTTTTGATTCTTGATCCCAAGTCATGCTGAGTTTTGATTCAAAATCATTGTTCGTAGGCTCATCATTCTGTTTTTTTGCTTTAGCCTTCTTGGCTCTTTTTCTCTTATCCCAATATTCTGATTCTTCTGGTTTAGTGGCTTCAAGAACAGCTCTTGCATCTGGCGTTGTAGTCATGATGCTAAGCAAACTTTCTAAATATTTATTTGGTACAACCACAAACATTTCCTCAGGTTTTAGACGATTATTCATCCGACCACCTAGATCACCTGGGGTAATAACAACATTTCCATCATGCCATGGCGTTGCAAAAAGGTCGCTACAGAAAGAAGAGCCGGCAGCCCCTCGAGGCGGTGTACCGTCTAAAACTGTCCGAGCTCCACCAATGAAATTAGCCCAATGAGGTGTGCAAACCACGACTATCCAATCAACATGAATGCCTGAAGGTACCTCTGAAAGAGGAGCTGCACCAATTCCTACAACTGTGTTTTGTGGCAGTATATATTCTCCAGTTTTAATTTTCTCTGCCCCTAGATCGGTATATGCAGGAATATTTTGTGCAAGATATTGCCCTGTTCTGATTTCTTCAGTGCCCTCATGAACACCTGCTGTATAAACACCGGTTGTACAATCATGATGATGTTTATCAAATGAAACTATTTCACCCTTATCCATCGCATGTCTAACGATGGAACAAGGAACAACTTTCTTCTTCTGATAAACTTCTGGGATTACTTCTTCAAATAGGCTTATTGCAACTGGATTACCTCTAACCTTGCCAGTAAGCGAATCACTTAGTTCTTTGAAATCTATCATTTTTTTATTATAACTTTTTTTATTCTACAGGTCTCCCTGGCAAAATCCCGCCATGAAGAATTACCCCTTCTTTGGGTTTTGAACGCCAAAGCTCCTTAGCAAATCGAGGTATTGCCATTGCACCTATAGGAAAACATTCAACAAATTCTGATATTGAAAAAGGTATGCGGTGGATCGCATAACAAAACATGTCTTTATTTGTAACATGCCAGAAACCAATTGTATCCTTGAGGTTTGTTGAAACAGAACCGTCGGTATTAAAATAGGCATCAAATTCAATCTCATTATTATTCGTAATTAATCTGTAGTGAGTTGTGTTGAACATTAAATGATTCCAAAAACTAGGAAAACGTGCTGAAATTGGAAGACTTTTGTCTTGTTTTTCAGCAATAAATATTCTTTCTATATTTGGTTTATAGGGGGCGTCTGTTTCAATCATCATAAAAGCAATCATATCGGTCAATAGTTCTTCAGGAACAGGTTCAGGAATTATCATATTACTATCTGGAAAGAGTTGTTGAGGTCCTCGTAAAAATTTATAGATTAATTCCTTGTCCCAAATTAAATTAGAAGAACTCATTGAGTCCGAGTATCTAAAATTGATATCGTCTCCAACACCCCGATTAAATATATGCCATAGATTTGGCCCAATTATATTAGCACTATCTTCAGCTAAGGTATGGCAAGCACTACATCGTTGCTGAAAAACATTCTTGCCATTTAAATAATCAGCTTTTTCTAACTGCTCATCTGTTGGAACAGCCTGCACACTAGCACTGATAATGTAAAAAAAGAGTAATGTAAATCCCCTGATCATCTTATTTAATAAATTTAATAAACTAAAATATAAATTAGCATTATTACTTTAAAGATAAAACGGTTAGAATTCTGAAATGCTTTTTTCGAAAAAGAAAGATGAGAGATGGGTTGAAAGCCCAATGCATGATAACTGGTATCAATCCAGTGCTTATTTCCTCAGCTCTTTCGCTCTTATTACAACCACAAATGAACAAGGGATAACAAGTATCGGGCCTTATCAGCTTTCTTTTCCCTTTGGTGTAATTAACAGAAGAGAATGGATTGTAATCTCGAGGAGAGGGTCAAACACTTCAACTAACATCAAAAGAATTAAAAAGTGTGCGATGAATTTTGTGGAGTACGATAAGAGCAAAATTAAAAACATAGTAGACTTAGGTTACCCGGGTCAAGAACCTGAAGAAAAAATGAAAGACTGTGCTTTCGAACTTGAAGAAACCCCAAGTGTTGCTTATCGAGAAGACCCTGAAAGACCAAAAGTCATTAAAGGTGCGTTTCAAGTGTTTGAATGCGAACTGAATGATAATCCCGAGGATTTTTATTATAAAGGCACTGAAACTACTGAGTATCTACTCCTCAAAATAAACAAAATATATCTGAGAGAAACCTGGAGAGATAATCTTGATCTAGGTGACGATATGAAAGTACCAAATATGCCTATTAGTTTTGGGTTTAGAAATGCGAACCAATTCTGGTTTGCAAAACATAAAAAGGCCTTTTGGATACCGACTCCAGAGGGGAAAGGAGCAGAACACGAAGCAGTTATGTATATAGCTAATAGGCTAGATGAAGACATCACTTTCACTGCAAATGCTTGCAAGCAATTAACAGGAGTACCAAAAGTATTTGTTAAAACGGTGCTGAAAGGCATTATCAAAGAAGCAAAAAATCAAGGGATCTCAAAAATTGATCAAGCTTTTGTCGAAGAAGTGAACGAGAATAGGAAATAAGAAGTTATGTCACATCGAACCCACGACCTGCCTAAATTATCTGGATTATCTCATCTGATTAGAGAATTGAGATATCACGAATTTTCAAGACAAGGTATTGGAATAATACTGGTGAGTATTTTTTGTTACTTTGCAGATCCACACCCTTCTATTCCATTTCAGCATCATTTTTCTATATCTCTAATCATTTTTGGTCTTATTACTCGTATGTATGCCTCAGGGTTTGTATTAAAGAATAAAGAACTATCCACTACAGGTCCTTATGCCTTTATGAGACATCCTTTATACACTGGAAATATTATAATTCTCTTTGGGTTGTGTGGAGTCAATGGTTCTCTTTGGTCCTTGATAACTGCTGCTATATTTTTCTGGTTTTATTATCCACCAGCGATTGAATATGAAGATAGAAAGCTAAAATCATTATTCCCTGAAACTTGGGAAAATTGGGCAAATAAAACTCCTGCTCTAGTGCCAAAACTCAACCAAGGTATTTTTAATAAACCATTAGATCTAAAACGCTGGTCACTCAAGAAGAGTTTAATTACAAATTATGAACCGGTGATTGTAATCTATGTTCTCACATGGTTAGTTATTATTTGGAATCGTGTCTAATCAACAACAAGAATCATTAAACGAATCAGCTCTTGTACAGTCTATAGAGAAAGAGCTTAAGACTGGTAAAAAATTGATTAAATCTTATGAGGGCAATCAAGGTCTTCTGTATGCCCTCAAACTTAACGGACAATGTTATCTCATTAAAAAAGCCAATACGTCTAAAACTATATTAAGTTTCTTTAATCAGCGTTCACTTAAAAAAGAGAGCAAAATATACAATAAATTAAGAGGTTTAAAGGGTATCCCCGGTTGTTATGGATTAACTAATAATGGGGATCTTATTTTAGAACATATAGAGGGGCATTCTTATCGTGAGAAACAATATGAACTGTCTGATAACGAAATATTTTTTCAGTCATTATTTGAACTAATTACTACAATGCACAAAATGGGTGTAGCTCATGGAGATTTAAAAAGAAAAGATAATATCCTAGTAAATGCAAATAACGAGCCTTTCCTGATTGATTTTGGTACAGCCATAACAATTAATAAAGAAAGCTGGATCATACAGAAGTGGGGTTTCAACTTCTTAAGAAAAACTGATCTAAACGCTTGGATAAAACATAAATATAAAAGAAATTATGAGGATATAGACACAAAAGATTTAATATACTATGCACCTACCCTGGTAGAAAAATATTATAGGATTATAAGAAATTTAATCTATAAAAATTAACACTAAATGTAAAAGATATGCTTGAACCACCATTATTATATTACTGGATTATTCCTCTAATCATTTGGTCATTATGTTGGGAATTAGTTGCTCTATGGAAAGCAGCAACCAATAGACAACTGGCATGGTTTATTGTTCTTGCTATTTTGAACACCGCGGGTATGTTGCCCATTCTTTACATCTATTTTTACCAGCAAGATAAAACAAAACAATGATTAATTTAGAAGTTAACTTGACTCATTGAACCATGGGTTGGTAGATATGAAATACATACTCGATAGCGCTATGGGCACAGAACTTAATAAAAGAGGTTTTGAAGTACCTGATTGGAAAAAATCTATTTGGTCTGCACACGCCCTAATACATAATCCACAAGCAGTTAAAGAAATCCATGAAGACAATATTAAAATGGGTTGCAACGTTATAACGACTAATAACTATTATATAACACCTAATATTCTCAAGAGAGAAGGTGAAGAAATACGGTTCGAAGAACTGACTCAGCTATCAATAGATTTAGCCAAAGAAGCCTCGAAAGATTATGAGGCATTAATAGCTGGGTCCTTCCCACCAATTGAAACAAGTTTCAGACCGGACTTAACCCCTAAAGATGAGGCACTTAGTCAATTTTATTCTTTAATTGGTTCAATAATGGAAAACCAAGTTGACCTAATTATCTGTGAAACAATGAGTTCAATAAGAGAAGGTATTCAGGCTGCGAGTACAGCGAAGCAATATTCTGATCGGGTGTGGTTAAGCTGGACAACCAGAGGTCTATATGGTGAAGCATTACCAAGCGGTGAATCATTAATTGATGCGGTTAATGCAGCGAATGAACTTAACATTGAATGCCAACTAATTAATTGCTTAGCAATGGACTTAGTTTCGGCACAGATTGATACCTTAAAGCTGGCTGGGAAGTTTGGAGTATTTGCAAATTCATGCGTATTGAAGAACCCCATTAACGATTTAGGTGAAGCTTTTGATATCGATGAAAATCATCACGCTAATACTGTTACAGTCTCACCAAAAGAGTATGGACTTGAAGCAAAAAAGTGGAGTGATAAAGGAGCTTATGTAATTGGCGGATGTTGCAGCACTGGTCCAGAACATATCAAAGAAATTTCTAAGCTAACTACTGTGGAGTAGAGCATAACAGTGAATTAAACAGGGAGCATTTATGAAAGAAATAAGAGCTGAAGAATACTTTTCAATTGGGTTTGAGTTGGGAAAAAGGAATTATTGGACAATATTTTTCAATTTTTTAATCTACGCAGTTTTGTGTGTATGTGCAGCAATTACGGTTGTGGGAATACTTATCGTACCTGCTATTTTCGTAGGGTTTATTAAATTCTTGTTAAAAGCTGCCAGGGGCGAGGAAGTAGATGTCGGAGATTCCTTGTCGGCGGGTTTCGAAAATGGAATGTGGTGGAAAGCCTTGCTTTTTTCCATCATTTACACAGTAGGAATAGCATTAGGGCTTATGCTTTTACTAGCCCCCGGTTTATATCTTATTACAGCATGGGTTCTAGGAATTTATTTATTGGTGGACAAAGAGATGCTTCCAACAGAGGCATTAGGTAAATCGAGAGAACTTGTGCATCAGTTAGGTTTCTGGAAAATTTTTGCTGTAGTTATAGCGCTAACAATAGCCACAGAGTTAATTTCCATTATTCCTATTCTAGGCTTATTCATTATCTTTTTAATGCCTTTTATAATGATGACTTATATAGCAGTTTATGAGAATGCAATTAGCAACCCTTCAACCACCACTAATGAGGCATAACTTATTTACTGTAGTAAAACACTCCGTAACGACAGAATTATTTAGCTAATTCTTTAGCTTTTTCAACGATCGCTTGTGAACTAATACCGAAGTAATTTCTTAATGCTTCTCTAGACTCGCTTAAACCAAAACCATCTGTGCCCAAGGCTGTAAAAGTTCCTGGAAATAAGTGAGCCAGACTATCTGGTAAAAGAGTTATCCAATCACTAACTGAAATAAAATGGCCCTGCTCATTTTCCAATATTGTCTCAAGGTAGGAACTTTTACCCTCACTTCTTGCTTCTTGATAATCCTTATGCAACAAATTATAACTGGTCACACTCCATATATTTGTTGGAATCCCCTCTTGCTCTAATTCCTCTTGTGCCTGAATGACTTGTTGCATAATACTGCCACTGCCAAGCAAGTGTATGGGCTCACCTTGATATTTATCTACTAAATCTTTTGTAGCTCTTTTAAAACAATACATGCCTTTTAGAATACTATCTTGAGTAACATCGTTGATGGGTGGGTGGGTATAATTTTCATTGTAAACGGTGATGTAGTAAAAAATATCCTCTTGTTCTTGATACATTCTTCTTATTCCTTCTCGCACAATCACAGCCAACTCAAACCCAAAAGCCGGGTCATAGGTCATCAGGTTTGGCACCACAGAAGCAAGGACATGAGAATGTCCATCTTGATGTTGAACACCTTCACCATTAAGAGTGGTTCGTCCTGCGGTACCGCCAATCAAAAACCCTCTGGTTAATGCATCACCGCATGCCCAGATCATATCGCCAACTCTTTGAAAACCAAAGATGGAATAAAAAATATAAAACGGAATCATGGGTAGCTCAAAATGCGAATAAGCAGTTCCTGCAGCCATGAATGAGGCCATTGCACCGGCTTCACAAATTCCTTCTTGGAGAATCTGACCGTCTTTAGCTTCTTTATAGGGAGCTATTGTTCCTGCATCAACAGGTTGATAATTTTGGCCCTCAGGAGAATAAATTCCTGCTTGTGAGAACAACCCGTCCATGCCAAATGTTCTAGCTTCGTCAGGAACAATTGGAACAATATACTTGCCAATATCTTCCTCTCTTAACATTTTTGAAATCATCCTAACCAAAACTAGCGTAGTTGAAATAGATCGATCTATCCCATTAACAAAATCATCAAATAATTCAATATCAGGCGCTTTAAGCTTCTCGCAAGAATTAAATCTAATTGGTTGATAACCTCCGAGCTCCTTTCTTCTAGAGTGCAAATACATCATTTCTTCAGAGTTAGGATCTGGAATATAAAACTTAGCTAATTTCCTATCCTCATCCGATAATGGAATACCCAAATGTTCAGCAATCTCGATTCTCTCATCATCTGACATGGTCTTCTTTTGATGTGCTATGTTACGTCCTTCCGACCCTTCTCCCAATCCATAACCTTTTAGGGTTTTAACTAAAAGCACAGTTGGTTTTCCCTTAGATTTCATAGCATTATCGAATGCTGCATAAAGTTTTTTATGATCAAAACCACCGCGTTTGATGTCTTTTAGTTCTTTATCACTCAAATTAGACATTATAGACTCAAGCTCCTTGTTACCTTTGATCCAATGCGCTCTTTGATTTTCACCAGATGAAACTGAATACATTTGATACTCACCATCAACAACTTCATCCATTCTTCGCTGCATCACATCATTATGATCTATAGAAAATAATGAGTCCCACTCAGAACCCCATATAACTTTAATGACATTCCATCCTGAGCCTCTAAATACAGCTTCAAGCTCTTGAATAATCTTACCATTACCTCTAACCGGTCCATCCAATCTTTGAAGATTGCAATTAACCACAAAAATAAGATTATCTAGTTGCTCTCTTGAAGCAATGTTAATGGTCCCAATGCTCTCAGGTTCATCCATCTCTCCATCACCCAAAAAAGCCCAAATCTTCCCTACATCCTTAGACAATAATCCTCTATTTTTTAAATATTTTGCAAATCTAGCGTAATAAATAGAATTCACCCCATTAAGCCCCATTGATGCAGTAGGACTTGGCCATAATTCTGGACGTCTCCTTGGATGAGGATAAGACGGAAGGCCGCCCTCTTCTTGCAACTCTCTTCTAAAATTTCCTAACTCTTCAATTGAAAGTCGACCTTCTAAAAATGCTCTAGAATAGATGCCAGGAGATGCATGTGCCTGAATATTCATCATGTCTCCTTGGTAATCATCTGATCTGGATTTGATGAAATGATTTAAAGCCACCTCTGTCATTGTGGCAGATGATGCATAGGTAGCAATATGACCTCCCACACCTTCTCCAGAATCATAAGCTTGTATAACCATTGCCATGGCGTTCCAACGTATGATATTTTCAATCTTTTTTTCTAACTCTAAATTACCTGGATAACTAGGCTGTTCAGATAAGGGAATGGTATTTCTATAAGGTGTATTTAGGGTTGCTTCAGTTAAAGTAATGCCTTGACTTAAAGCAAAGTTTTGTAAAGATCTAAGCAGTTCTTTGACTTGTTTTTGACCATAACTGTCCTTGACTGCTGCTAAGGACTCAACCCACTCATTAACTTCAATTTTCCATTCGTCCTCAAAGCTTTTGTCTGAAGAATTCTCTATGGATATAATATCAGCAGCTTTTTTGGGGTCACTCATCCTAGTTGGTCCAAATATTTTAATAACAACGATTCACTAAAATTTATAGAGACTACTGTACCATGAGAATTATAATTGTTTTGCAGAAATGAGATAATATTAACCATAGGATAAATACAAATAAAAAGTTACAAATATGCCTGATTATAGATCGAAAACATCAACGCACGGGAGAAATATGACCGGCGCCAGAGCATTATGGCGTGCCACGGGAATGAAAGATAACGATTTTGGGAAACCTATAATTGCTATAGCTAATTCTTTTACTCAGTTTGTTCCTGGTCATATTCATCTTAAAGATTTGGGGCAAATGGTGGCTCGAGAAATAGACAAATCTGGGGGAGTAGCAAAAGAATTCAGTACTATAGCTGTTGATGATGGAATTGCTATGGGTCATTCAGGCATGTTATATAGTCTTCCCTCAAGAGAACTCATAGCAGATGCAGTTGAATACATGGTTAATGCGCATTGTGCTGATGCCTTAGTATGTCTTTCAAACTGTGACAAAATAACCCCAGGAATGTTAATGGCCACAATGCGTTTAAACGTTCCAACAATCTTTGTTTCAGGTGGCCCAATGGAAGCGGGTAAGAGTTTTATTAAAGGTAAAGAAACAACATTAGATTTAGTGGATGCTATGGGTCTGGCTGCTGATGACTCGATTTCAGACGAAGATCTTGAGAACGTAGAACGATCTGCTTGCCCAACTTGCGGTTCATGCTCTGGAATGTTTACTGCTAATTCCATGAATTGTCTTGTTGAAGCCTTAGGCTTCGGACTCCCAGGTAATGGGAGTGTTTTAGCAACACATGTTGATAGAAAAGACTTATTTCTAAAAGCTGGGAAGCTTATTGTTGAAATCACCAAAGCATATTATGAAGAAGACAATGAACAAGTGCTTCCAAGAAATATTGCTAGTAAAGAAGCATTTGAAAATGCCATGACCTTAGATATAGCGATGGGTGGTTCAACCAACACTGTCCTACATATTTTAGCTGCGGCTAAAGAGGGAAACATCAATTTTACAATTAATGACATCGATCGATTATCAAGACGAGTTCCAAATTTGTGTAAAGTCTCTCCAAGCAGTCAATTTCATCTAGAAGATGTGCATCGTGCTGGAGGCGTAATGGCAATTTTAGGTGAACTAGAAAAAGCAAAATTACTAAATACTGAAACAAAAACTGTCCATTCTTCTTCATTAGAAAAAGCCATTGAGCAATGGGATATTAATCGTAATCCCAGTGATAAAATTAAAAAGTTCTACTCGGCTGCACCAGGTATGATTCCAACAATTGAACCCTTTTCACAAAATAAACGTTTTGAAAAATTGGATCTTAATCGTGAAACAGGGTGTATTAGAAACACAGATAATGCATACAGCACTGACGGAGGATTAGCTGTACTTAAAGGCAATATTGCTGAAGAAGGATGCATAGTAAAAACTGCAGGTGTGCATGAAAGTAATCTTATCTTTAGTGGAACTGCAAGAATATTTGAAAGTCAAGATGAAGCAGTCGAGGCCATTCTAAATAATGCCATAGAACCTGGTGATGTTGTGCTTATTCGTTATGAGGGCCCTAAAGGCGGACCTGGCATGCAAGAAATGCTTTACCCGACCAGTTATCTAAAATCAAAAGGCTTAGGGAAAAAATGTGCTCTTATCACTGATGGAAGATTCTCAGGAGCCACTTCAGGTTTATCCATTGGTCACATCTCTCCTGAAGCTGCATCTGGAGGGAATATTGCTTTGGTAGAAGACGGTGACATAATAAATATAGACATACCTAAAAGAACTATAAATGTTGATTTATTACCTGAAGAAATTGAACAAAGAAGGGTGCTAATGAAGAGTGGAGGTTCTAAGGCATGGAAACCCAGAGCTAGGAATAGGGTTGTTAGCCAAGCATTGAAAGCCTATGCATTGATGGCTGCTTCTGCCTCTGATGGAGCTGTTAGAATTGTTCCTGAGGAAAAGAAACATGATTGATAAAATTAGAAAAATTGGAATTTTAGGTGGAACTGGAGCCTTAGGCTCAGCTTTAACAAAAAAGTGGGCTATAGCTGGATATGAAATATTAATTGGGTCCAGAGACCCTGTAAAAGCTCAAAAAATAGCAACACAAGTTAACGCAGAACTCAATGTAAGTAATATCCAAGGATTGGATTCGAAAACAGCAGCAAGAGAATCTGATATTTCTGTTTTAACAGTGCCTTATTCAAGTCATGCTGATACTCTTAATTTAGTTAAGGAAGATCTTAAAGGCAAAATCTTGATTGATACAACTGTACCACTGCAAAAAATGGTTACAAAAGTTCAATTACCAGCAATTGGCTCAGCAGCAATGGAAGCCCAAAGAATCCTTGGTACCGAGGTTGAAATTGTTGCAGCTCTGCAAAATATTGGCTCACACCTGATTGACTCAAAGGATACTATTAAAGCAGAAGTTTTAGTCACTGGAAATAATAAAGAATCTGCTGAAACAGTTATGTCTTTACTTGGTTGTCTTGGTCTTAAATGTTGGTATGCAGGTGGTCTAGAAAACTCAGCAGCAGCTGAAGCTCTAACATCTGTTCTTATTGTGATCAATAAAAACCATAAATTAAAATCGTCGGGTATCAAAATTACCTCGCATTAGCCTGACGCGTAATAATTTCATGAGCTTTAAATTGGCTATTAGCAAACTTGAAGTGTCAGCACTAAATCATGTGCCTTCAATTAAAGAGAATGATGACATTGCAGAAATTATTCTTAAATCTATGAACAAAGATTCTCTTGAATTAGAAGACAATGACATCGTTGTTATAGCTCAGAAAATAATCTCCAAAGCTGAAGGCTGTTTAGTTGATTTAGAAACCATTACTCCCTCTAATGAATCAATAAAAATAGCAGAAAAAACAGACAAGGACCCACGATTAGTTGAATTGATTATTCAAGAATCTAAAGAAATTATCAGAATTAAAAAAGGTGTAATCATTGTTGAACATCGTCTGGGACACATACTTGCTAACGCTGGTATCGATCAGTCGAATATAGATCATAAACCAGGCAAAGAAACCGTTTTATTACTACCCAAGAACCCAAATGAATCAGCTAAAAAGATTAAAGAATACATAGAGATTCAAACCGGTAAAACAATAGGGGTTATCATTACTGATAGTATAGGAAGACCTTGGAGATTAGGTACGATTGGGCATGCTATCGGAGCATCTGGTGTAAAAACAATAGTTGATTTAAGACAAAAAGGCACTGACTTATTTGGTCGTGAACTTCAAACAACTGTTATTGGTTTGGCAGATCAAATAGCCTCTTCTGCCACACTAATTATGGGAGAAAGTAATGAAGGAAAACCAATTGTTCTGGTTAAAGGCATTGATATGCCATCAGATTCTGATACCGTCGATGATTTAATTAGACCAAAAGAAGAAGATCTATTTCGTTGAACATGGCTAGTGGAAAAATTATAGCTCTTAGTGGGGGTGTTGGAGGTGCTAAATTAGGTTTAGGCCTACATCAAATTTGTGCACCAGAAGAATTATACTTCATCACCAATACCGGAGATGATTTCTTATATCTTGGCTTTTATATTGCTCCAGATGTCGATACATTGGTATACACCTTGGCTGGAGTAAATAATACTGAAACAGGCTGGGGAAGAGCAGATGAGACATGGAAAACTCATAATGTACTAGGTGAACTTGGCGCTGATAATTGGTTTAAACTTGGAGATAAAGATTTAGCCTTGCACCTTCATCGATCAAAAGCATTAAGAAACGGAGAACGGTTAACATCGATTACGCAAGACATCGCTAATCGCTTCCATTTAAAAGCAACTGTATTACCAATGAGTGATCACATGATCCAAACAGTCGTTGATACCAATAAAGGGTTACTGTCATTCCAAGAATATTTTGTAAAACAAGCTAATAAGCCCAAGATTAAAAATATTTCATTTAAAAGTAAAAACCCAGAACCTTCTGCTGAAGTTACTGAAATATTAATGGACCCTGACTTAAAGGGCATTGTTATATGTCCATCTAATCCTTATCTCAGCATAGATCCAATACTGTCTATTGAAAAGATAAGACAGTCCATCACAGAATCTAAACATCCCAGAGTCGCAGTTTCACCTATAATTAATGGACAGAGTGTCAAAGGACCCACCACTAAAATCATGGATGAACTAGGTTTAGAAACTAATGTGTTAACAATAGCTCAACATTATAAGGACTATATAGATGGAATCGTCATTGATACTTCTGATCAAGACTATGTAGGACAGATAGAATCAATGGGAATACAGGTTAAACTCTCAGAGATTATGATGAACAATGATGATGACAAAAAACGTGTCGCAGAAGATGTCATTCATTTTATTGATCACATATCATAAATAAAATCAGTTATGTGGGCAGTCATTCCTATTAATAGTTTCCTAAAGACCATGACTCGGTTATCAAAGATCTTAGATCAAAATAAAAGAATTGAACTAACTAAAATGATGGCTGATCGAATGATTAACAATTTAACTAATATTCCAGAAATAGAAAAAATTGTGTTGTTGACCAATGAATCAAAATGGGTCAAAACTTACCACAATAATAAAATTATCCATCGCAAAGACAAGACTTCTATTGATCTAAAAGAAAATATAAACCTAACAGCTGATTGGCTCTATCAACAAGGCGTAAAACAAATGCTATATGTTTCCATCGATCTTCCCTTTGCTGAAAAAAATGATTTGATAGAGCTTCTCAATCAACACACAAAAGGGTTAACAATAGTGGAAGCAAAAAAAGATGGGGGCACCAATGCATTAATTATTGATCTGTCTTATTTGATGAGATTTCAATTTGGTAAGCACAGTTTTGAGAAGCATATAAGGACAGCTGAAAGCCTTGGAATTCAAACAAATGAACTCCAAATAGAAGGCTTGAGTTTTGACCTAGATGATGTTGAAGATTGGAAAGATTTAATCGATAGAAATAGTGAGAGCGATCTTGCTTTAAATCAATTCTATGAGATTCGGAAATAGTCATTGTGAACGCGTTACTAAAAAGCTATAAATAATCTATGAAAAACGACTCACTTTCTTATTTTAAAAAAATTGGTGAATCAACACCCTTAAATGAATTGATGGAGAAAGCAAGGATTCTCCGTGATCAAAAAGGCACGCCCATTACATTTTCAAAAAAAGTGTTTATACCACTGACAATGTTGTGTCGAGATGTTTGTCATTATTGCACCTTTGCAAAGGTTCCAAGAAAACTTGCACACCCTTATTTAAGATCAAATGAAGTGTTAGACATTGCTAAAAAAGGAGCGCTACATCAATGCAAAGAGGCATTATTTACTCTAGGTGAAAAACCTGAACTTAGATACCAAGCAGCAAAGGATGACCTTAAATACTTAGGCTATCAAAGCACCATTGACTACCTATATGACATGTCCAAACTTGTTATTGAAGAAACGGGTCTGCTTCCACACCTTAACCCAGGAACCATGAATCTTGAGGAAATAAAACGATTAAGAGAGGTTTCGGTTTCCATGGGAATTATGCTTGAGTCCTCATCAACAAGGCTTTGTGAGAAAGGTGGCCCTCACTTTGGCTCTCCTGATAAAAACCCTGAGTTAAGGCTAAGTACAATCGAAAATTTGGGCAAAGCCAATATACCGGTAACCACAGGAATATTAATCGGTATTGGGGAGACCAGGACAGAAAGATTAGAAAGTCTTCTGGAGATAAAAAAACTCCATGACTTGTATGGACACATTCAAGAAATTATTGTGCAGAATTTTATCCCTAAGCCAGACACCAAGATGAGAAATACACCGGCACCTACAAAAGAAGATTTACTGTGGACCTTGTCGATGACAAGACTCATATTTGGAACTTCAATGAACCTCCAATGCCCACCAAATCTAAACATGGGATCACTGCCTGACGTCATAGATTCTGGCATTAATGATTGGGGAGGTGTGTCGCCAGTAACCCAAGACCATGTTAATCCAGAATCACCATGGCCTAATTTAGAATTACTGAAACTAGCCACTAATAATAAAGGCTTTGAACTAAAAGAAAGATTAGCTGTCTATCCAGAGTATCTTGACGGGAACTGGTTTGATAATCAATTGAAGCCCTATGTTTATGAGCAATCTAACACACAAGGGTATGGAAGGGATAATGATTGGCGATGCGGAGAGTCTAAAAATATTCCTTCATCTGGTAATCACCAAATCTGGAGCAAAGCAGTTGATACCAATAATGAAAATATTCATCAAATTATTGAAAAAGCCTTTTCTAAAACAGATCTTAATCATGATGAAATTACAACACTATTTCAAAGCAGAGGCGATGATCTTCATTTTGTATTGAACAAAGCTGATGAGTTAAGGAAAGCGGTTAATGGAGATAAAGTTAGCTATGTGATTACCAGAAATATTAACTACACCAACATATGTAAATACACATGTCATTTTTGTGCTTTTTCAAAGGGCAAAACCAAGGAAAATCTAAGAGGTAAACCTTACCTATTATCCTTCGATGAAATTGCTAACCGTGCTTATGAAGCATGGAATAGAGGAGCTACTGAGGTGTGTCTTCAGGGTGGGATACATCCACATTTTGATGGAAAAACATACATCAATATTTGTAATGCGATTATGAAGAAAGTACCTGAAATACACATCCATGCATTCTCACCACTTGAAATACAGCATGGTGCTTCAACGATGGATATGTCCGTAGAGAATTTCCTTCTACTCTTAAAAGATTCAGGATTAAAAACAATGCCGGGGACTGCTGCTGAAATACTTGATGATCGAGTCAGGCAACATATTTGTCCAGACAAGCTCAAATCAGAAGAATGGTTGGATGTTATTAGAACTGCTCATCGAGTGGGTATTAATACCACCTCAACCATTATGTTTGGTCATCAAGAATCAGTGAAAGATTGGTCTACGCATTTAGTCAAGCTAAGAGAACTTCAAAAAGAAACTCAAGGCATAACAGAATTTATACCTCTACCTTTCGTTAGTATGGAATCACCGATGTATAAAAGAGGAGATGCCCGACCAGGTCCAACGTTTAGGGAAGTTCTCTTAATGCATGCAGTTTCAAGATTGACTCTTCATCCGCACATTCAAAACATACAGGTTAGTTGGGTTAAATTAGGTCCTAAAGGAGCTGAGAGTTGCCTTAACGCTGGCGTTAATGATATGGGTGGAACATTAATGAATGAATCTATTTCTAAAGCTGCGGGCAGTATCCATGGACAGGAGTTTGCACCGGTAAAAATGGAAGAATTTATTAAAAAAGCACAAAGATCCCCTGCACTAAGAGACACACTTTATAATGAATTATTAAATAGTGATTATGAAACTATTGATGGGATGGAATTATTTTTGAACAGTGCCCATCCAGCTTATTAGTTCTTTTTCCATGGCAACACTCAACCTTAATCACCTTGGAATGTGCAATGCCTATAATTAAGAATACAATGATACGCATCGTCAAACTCTCACAACACTAATATTCTGCTACCGTACTTTTATTTTAGGACAGAAATTTGATCTGAATGAAAAGATAGGTATGATTCCTAAATGGAAATGATTATCATTTCTATTAATTAGGAAAGCAAGATTAACAATCCTTAACCTTCAACCGAAAGTTTCTCTTGCTCTCCTTTTCTGATTACCAGGAATTGTTAACCATGAATGAATTTATTATTGTTTTTCGAGAAAGCCTAGAAGCATGTCTGATTGTTGGAATAATTTTCACTCTTCTAGAAAAAAATAATCTAATAAAAGAAATTAAACAACTCTGGTTAGGTGTCATCGCTGCATTAATTGCTAGCGTCATAGTTGCGGTGATTCTAAATGATATAAAACAGTCAGTTGGTAATGCCTCATACACTGCTCTTTTTGAAGCTGTCTTTATGTTCATTACTGCGGGTCTGCTTTGGTATGTTATTTTTTGGCTATCTAAGCATGTCAGTGATAGAGATGCTTTGGAAGACCAGACTAAACAAGCTATAGCAACATCAGGTTGGGGGGTGTTTTTAGTTGTGTTTTTTGCAATTTTAAGGGAAGGCTTCGAAACAGTGATATTTCTAATGGGAAGTTTCTCAATGCTGGGCACCTTCTCCTACCTTGGTTTTGTAATGGGAATGCTTATAGCTGTCGTGATTGGCTACTTAATTGTGATGCAAGGACGAAGGATTGATCTTCGATTATTTTTCAGAGCCACGACATTTTTACTCGTGTTATTTGCTTCAGGAATGATTGCTTATGGCAGCCATGAAGCCGAAGAATTTCTTGTTAAAGGTGACCATTTGAATTGGGTTGGTCTTGATAATAAAAGTCAAATTACTCGAGTTTGGGACGTTTTACAGCCCAAAACTGAACTCAATGAAATGAATAACCCATCATTTTATTCTTATGACTTAAATGACAAAGGTAAATTCACACATCTTTTGCATGATAAGGGAAGATTTGGTGTTTTCTTAAAGGGATTTTTTGGTTACAACAGCAATCCAAACTGGGTTGAATTTATTATCTGGATACTCTCTCTTGTCTTAGGATTAAAGTTTTGGAGACAATTTTACTTCCAGAAATCATAGCCCCTTTTCTATTTAAGAATTCAGAATAAGTCTCTTATTGGTGGAGACAGGTAAGCCAAAGAAATTTTAAGTCCTGCCATTAACGAAGCAATTTGAACCAATACAATTGAGAAAGGCGACATGATAGTTAACTCAGGCATCAGAGAAGCCACAATATAAAAGGCAGAAATAAGAAGTATCCAGATTTCTCTGGAATGACTGATGAAAAACAGCATCATTAAATCAGCAATAAATGCCATCACAGCCAAGAGGAGATAGGCATAATAGAGGCGACTATAGCCCTCCACTGCCGTTTGTCCATAGTATCCATTAACAGACTCTGGAAAGGCATAAGAAAAATCAAGCGCCACAGCTAAAAAAACCATTGCCATGGGTGCCAAGATAAGAAATCTAAAATAGCTGGTGTAGTTCATTTTAATAACCACCTAAAACACTTCATTAGCTATGACTTCCATGGATTTCTTATTGGCATTTCCTAGAACCAAAGTACCAATCTTCCCAGTTTTATCAAGAGCCTTCCATGACTGTAGTCTTTCCTTAATTCTTTCTGGGGGGCCAATGAGTGCACATTCATCAACTAGCTCATTAGGCACTGCCATTATGGCTTCTTCTTTTTTTCCAGATAGATAAAGATCTTGGATAGTTTCTGCGGCTTCCTCGTAACCTAGTCTTTTAGCATAGTCATTATAAAAATTTTTTGATTTTGCACCCATGCCTCCAATATATAGTGCAAACATTGGTTTCATCGCCATGGTACAAAAATCAACGTCACCCATAGCCACAGGAACAAATGGTGCAACATCAAAGCCATCATAACTTTTATCTTCTGCAGCCTTCTGGAAACCTTCCTCTACATATTGACCAATAAGATCAAACTTTTCTGGGTTCATCCAAATCGGAAAAACACCATCGGCCACTTCTCCTGCACATCTCAATCCTGCAGGGGTAATAGAGGCGGTATAAATTTTTAGATCGTCAGTGCTATGTAAAATACTTTTTAGCGGTTTACCTAATCCTGATGAGCCTTCTCCAGTATAAGGGATCTGATAATGGTATCCCTCATGAACTAAGCGCTCCTTTCTCTCAATAATCTTTCTAACAATGGAAATATACTCTTTTGTTCTGGTCAGAGGCCTTCCATAAGGTTGCCCATACCATCCTTCAACAACTTGGGGTCCAGATGGGCCAAGCCCTAAAAGAAAGCGGTTATCCGAAAGAGCATTTAATGACATAGCTGTCATTGCTGTCATAGTCGGTGTTCTGGCTTGCATTTGCATAATTGCTGTACCGACTTTTATTGTTGATGTGGAAGCCAAAACATAAGCGGCAACAGAAACTGCATCTGAGCCATATGATTCTGCAGCCCAAACTGATTCAAACCCAAATTCCTCAGCAGCTAAAATATCATCCATTGGTATTTCAAGCTTGGCTGGAGAGTAGCCTAATCCCATTCCTAATTTCATGATTTCTATTGTCCCAAATATTGAATGAATAACTATTATAGGATGAAGTATTTTTATTTCAAAACAAGAACTTAAATTAAACTCTTTAATAATTTTTTCTTTTATTTTCTATGATTGCCAAATATGGAGCTATAGAATAGGATCCTAAGATTATAATCTAAGACTGACTATTTTTATTATGGGAAAAATAGATAAAAAATGGCAAGAAAAAGCCGCTGAAGAACTCAAGGGTGACAACACTGAATCGCTTAACTGGAATACTCTAGAGGGCATAGAAGTGAAACCGCTGTATACGGCGGATGATCTTATGGAACTGGAACATTTAAACAACTTACCTGGGTTCCCACCATTCTTGAGAGGCCCAAGAGCCACAATGTACAGCAAAAGACCTTGGACTGTTAGGCAGTACTCTGGATTTTCTACGGCAGCAGAATCAAATAAGTTTTACCGAGATAATTTATCTGCAGGTCAAACAGGGCTCTCTGTAGCTTTTGATTTAGCCACACACAGGGGGTACGACTCAGATCATCCAAGGGTTCCAGGCGATGTCGGGAAAGCAGGTGTTGCTATAGACAGTGTCGAAGATATGAAGATTTTATTTGATCAAATACCGCTAGATAAAATGTCAGTCTCGATGACCATGAATGGGGCAGTAATACCCATAATGGCAATGTTCATTGTTGCGGCAGAGGAACAAGGTGTGGCAAAAGAGGTGCTTAAAGGAACTTTGCAAAACGATATATTAAAAGAATTTATGGTGAGGAATACCTATATCTACCCACCTGAGGATTCAATGAGGATTGTGGCAGACATTATTGCCTATTGCTCTAAACAACTTCCTTTATTTAATTCTGTTTCTATTTCTGGATATCACATGCTTGAAGCGGGTGCTACTTGTACCCAAGAATTAGCCTATACCATTGCTGATGGACTTGAATATGTAAGAGCTGCTAAAAACCAAGATCTTGATGTCGATTCATTTGCTCCTCGGTTGTCATTCTTTTTTGGTATTGGGATGAATTTCTTTATGGAAATTGCGAAGCTCAGAGCGGCAAGAGTCCTATGGTCTGAATTAATTGAGCAAGAATTCAAACCAAAAAATCCAAAATCCTTGATGTTAAGAACTCACTGTCAAACTTCTGGAGTAAGCTTAACGAGTCAGGACCCATACAATAATATTGTTCGAACCACCATCGAAGCTATGGCTGCAGTCCTTGGGGGAACTCAATCCTTACATACAAACTCATTTGATGAAGCGCTTGCCTTGCCAACCCCTTTCTCAGCAGAAATTGCAAGAAACACTCAGCTGGTACTTAGGGAGGAGACTGGGTTAACAAAAGTTGTCGATCCACTTGCAGGGTCATATTATGTTGAATCATTGACTGGATCAATTATTAAAGAAGCCCGAAAGCTTATCGATGAAGTTGAGGAACTTGGGGGAATGACAAAAGCTGTTCAGGCCGGTGTTCCAAAACTCAGAATCGAAGAGTCTGCTGCAATTAGACAAGCAAAAATTGAAAAAAAAGAAGAAATTATTGTTGGCGTAAATGACTACTTTTCTTCGAATGAGCAAGTTGTCGACATCTTATCCATTGATAACCAAGATGTCAGAGAACAACAACTCAATAAACTAAAAACAATTAAAGAATCACGTGATGAAGAGAGGTGCCAACAGACTCTTGAAAACATAGAGTCAACAGCACGAAATGGCGGCAACCTTTTAGAGGTAGCCATTGAAGCTGCAAAAACCAGAGCCACAGTGGGAGAAATTTCCCAAGCCATGGAAAATGTGTTTGGTAGGCATCAAGCAGTAGCCCGCTCAATAAGTGGCGTGTATCGTAGTGAATATGAAGGGAACGATGAATTTATAAACATTGAAGAAAAAATTGCTAACTTTTCTTCTGCTAACGGCCGAAGACCAAGAATTCTGGTGGTCAAATTGGGTCAAGATGGGCATGATCGTGGGGCCAAAGTTATTGCGACTGCCTTTGCTGATATGGGCTTTGATGTAGATATTGGCCCATTATTTCAAACGCCTGAAGAAGCTGCTAAACAAGCAATTGAGAATGATGTGCATATTCTTGGTGTATCAACACAAGCTGCTGCTCACAAAACCTTAGTGCCAATGTTAATAGAGGCACTTAAGGAACAGAATGCAGAAAACATACTGATTGTTTGCGGAGGAATCATTCCTAAGCAGGACATACCAGAACTTGAATCTATAGGTGTAGGAGCAGTTTTTGGACCGGGTACAAATATTGCAAAAGCCGCTCTTAAAGTCCTAGATTTAATTGAATAAAAGCATGAAAGGAAATATAAAAGAATTAGAAAAAAGAAAAGAAGCTGCCCGCTTGGGTGGTGGCGAAGAACGAATTCAGAAACAGCATGCCAAAGGTAAGCTGACTGCTAGAGAGAGAATTGATATCTTAATTGATGAAGGTACATTCGAAGAATTAGACACCTTGGTTGAACACCGAGCAGTTGATTTTGGCATGGAAGAACAAAAAATTCCTGGTGATGGAGTGGTTACCGGGTACGGAAAAATAAACGGGCGTTTAGTTTATGTATTTAGTCAAGATTTTACTGTGTTTGGTGGCTCATTATCTGAAACTCATGCTGAAAAAATATGCAAAGTAATGGACCATGCAATGCAAAACGGCGCGCCTTTAATTGGGTTGAATGATTCTGGTGGTGCTAGGATCCAAGAAGGCGTTGTTTCTTTGGGTGGTTATGCAGAGGTGTTTAAGCGCAATGTCCTAGCTTCAGGAGTAGTGCCACAAATCTCCTTAGTCATGGGTCCGTGTGCAGGTGGTGCAGTATATTCACCAGCCATGACAGATTTTATTTTTATGGTTGAAGACAGTTCTTATATGTTTGTCACAGGCCCTGATGTCGTAAAAACTGTAACCCATGAAGAAGTTTCGGCAGAAGAACTTGGTGGAGCTTCGACACATAGTAAAAAATCTGGTGTCGCTGATCTTACTTTTGAGAATGATACAGAAGCATTATTAATGACCCGTGAATTCATGAGTTTTTTGCCACAAAATAATCGAGAGAAACCACCTGTAATTGAGAATCAAGATCCAATGGATAGGGAAGAAACATCCCTTGATACCTTAGTGCCACAAGATCCTGCAAAACCCTATGATATGAAAGAAGTGATTCATAAGCTCGGTGATGAGGGAGAATTTTTTGAAATACAACCTAATTATGCACAAAACATTGTTATTGGTTTTATTAGATTGAACGGTACTACGGTTGGTGTTGTAGGTAATCAGCCGATGGTGTTAGCTGGATGTCTTGATATAGATTCATCAATAAAAGCAGCTAGATTTGTCCGCTTCTGTGATGCGTTTAATGTCCCCCTACTCACTCTAGTTGACGTTCCAGGATTCATGCCAGGAACCTCTCAGGAACATGGCGGTATCATAAAACATGGTGCTAAACTACTTTTTGCATACGCTGAAGCCACCGTCCCAAAAGTGACATTAATCACCAGAAAAGCTTATGGTGGAGCTTATGATGTTATGAGTTCAAAACACATCAGAGGTGATGTGAATTTTGCCTGGCCATCTGCAGAAATTGCTGTGATGGGACCAAAAGGTGCGGTCGAGATTATCTTTAGAAAAGACATTGGTGATGAACAAAAGATTCAAAAAAGAACCGAAGAATATAGGGAAAAATTTGCTAATCCATTTATTGCAGCTAGTCGTGGTTTCATAGACGATGTGATATTGCCCCATCGATCTAGAGAGAAATTATGCCGTTCATTTGACATGCTAAAGGATAAACAACAAACCAACCCATGGCGTAAACACGACAATATTCCTTTATAGAATATGTTTAATAAAATACTCATTGCCAATCGCGGTGAAATTGCCTGTCGAGTCATTAAAACTTGTAAGGATATGGGTATTAAAACAGTTGCGGTTTATTCTGATGAAGATGCGAATGCCATGCATGTTGATTTGGCTGATGAATCATTTTGTATTGGTGGCTCAACTGCTTCAGAAAGTTATCTTGTTATAGATAAAATCATAAAAGCATGCCTCGAATGTGGTGCTGAAGCTGTACACCCAGGTTATGGCTTCTTGTCAGAGAATGATGATTTTGCTACGACCTTAGAAAAAAACAATATCGTCTTCATAGGACCCAAGAGCGAAGCCATTGTCAGCATGGGCGATAAGATCGAATCAAAGAAGATCGCTGAGAAAGTTGGGGTCAATGTTATCCCTGGATTTACAAAAGCAATAAAAGATAGTGAAGAGGCGGTAAAGGTGGCAAATGATATTGGTTATCCGGTGATGCTGAAAGCCAGTGCTGGTGGCGGTGGTAAAGGCATGAGAGTTGTTAATAATGACCAAGAATGTCTTGATGGTTTTGAACATGCGAAAAATGAAAGCTTATCAAGCTTTGGTGATGATCGAATATTTGCTGAGAAATTCATTACTGAGCCACACCATATTGAAATACAACTTTTGGCAGACCAACAAGGTAATACTGTTTACCTTGGGGAAAGAGAGTGCTCTATTCAAAGGCGACATCAAAAAGTTGTTGAGGAAGCCCCCTCTCCTTTCATCAGTGATAAAACTAGAATAAAAATGGGTGAGCAAGCTGTGGCTCTTGCGAAAGCTGTCAACTATGAATCAGCTGGTACAGTTGAATTTATCGTTGATAAAGAACAACAATTCTATTTTCTGGAAATGAACACCAGACTTCAAGTTGAACACCCGGTTACAGAAATGGTTACTGGAATTGACCTGGTCGAAAAAATGATAACCATTGCTGCAGGTGAATCATTAAATCTTCAGCAAGACAAAATTACTACCTCAGGTTGGGCACTTGAATCAAGAATATATGCTGAGGACCCCTATAGGGAATTTATGCCTTCGATTGGACGTCTAACAAAATATCGTACTCCCAAATCTTCAATGAATGTAAGGATTGATACTGGAATCAGAGAGGGCAGCGAAGTGTCAATGTTTTATGATCCTATGATTGCAAAGCTAATTACCTATGGTAATACGCGTGATGAAGCCATTCAGTATATGCTGAGTGCCATTGATCAATACGTTATTTCAGGGGTCTCTCATAATCTTAATTTTTTGAGCTCAATTATGCAAAATACAAGGTTTCAATCGGGTAATACAACAACTAATTTTATTGCTGAGGAATACCAAGATGGCTTTAAGGGAGAATCTGGAACTGAACACGAAACACAAACAATCGCCTGTGTTCTGGCCTGTTATCATACCGATCAACTTAAACGGATAAAAACAAACCGTATGATTACCAATCAATGGACTGTAAAAATTAATGAGCAACAAATACCTGTGAGAACTGAGGATACAGACACACTAATGAAAGCTATATCGCAAACAAATGAATACAACATTCTTATCAACAAACAACCTAATGATCCTAGAGTCCAAATAAAGATTAATGATGAAGAGCTCTACTTCCAAATTGAAAATCAATACCCAGGATATCAACTCACTCATAGAGGCAGAGTGTTCAGTGCATTAGTTTCTAGACAAAGAACTGCAGAATTAAATCGTTTAATGCCAAAAAAAATTCCGCTTGATCTTTCTAAATATCTGCTCTCACCTATGCCTGGTCTACTGATGAAAATTTGTGTAGAGGAAGGGCAAACTATTAAAAGCGGAGAAGAGCTAGCAGTTGTCGAAGCAATGAAAATGGAAAATAGCCTAAGAGCAAGCAAAGACGTTAAAATTAAATCGATATTAACAACAGAAGGCGCTAACCTAGCAGTAGACCAAAAAATTCTGGAATTTGAGGATTAATTTGAAGACATCAGATATTGAATTATTAGCTCAGTCAATCACATCAGGAGATAGAAAAGCCATTGCGAATGGAATCACCTTAGTTGAGTCAACAAAAGAAGAAGATCAAGCCTTAGCTGAACAACTCTTGAGCAAACTTAAAACTTCAACAAACGACAGTATTAGAATAGGCATATCAGGGCCACCAGGGGTTGGGAAATCAACATTTATCGAAGCCATAGGCCACCCAGTTTTAGAAACTGGTGAGTGTTTAGCCATTCTGGCAATAGATCCAAGCTCAAGTATTAGTGGAGGATCTATACTCGGAGATAAAACTAGAATGGAGTCCTTATCTCGAAGTAAAAACACTTTTATTAGGCCTTCTCCTTCAGGAGGTAACTTAGGCGGTGTTAACCGATCTACCAGAGAATCAATAAGTATTCTTGAAGCCGCTGGATATTCTGTAATCTTGATTGAAACTGTTGGTGTTGGTCAAGCTGAAACTGAAGTTTTTGAAATGACTGATATCTTTTTGGTCCTACTAAGTCCTGGCGGTGGTGATGAATTACAAGGCATAAAACGAGGAATTACTGAGTTGGCTGATATCCTTGTGGTCAATAAATCTGACGGCAATCTTTTAGCAACTTCTAAAAGCACAGTGCTTGATTACAAAAATGCTCTTAAACTCCTAAAACCTAGAATTAAACAATGGACTATTCCCATTCTTTCTTGCTCTGCCCTGCAAAAAGAAGGAATTAATGAGGTCTGGGATCAAATTCTTGAACTAAAAAATCATCTAATCAACACTGGGCAACTTAAAGAAAAGAGACAAAGACAAAATGAAATTTGGTTAAAAAATAAGAAAAAAAATCTTATACTTGCTGCTATAGAGTCAGATGAAACTTTAATTGATAAACTTAGCCAGACAAAGACAACACAGTGGCAAGAAATTAAAGAAACTAGTTTCTTGTCTGATGTTATAAAAAAAATTAAAGAAAAAATGAAATGATAGGACGATTAAATCACATTGCCATCGCAGTACCTAACCTAGAAGATGCCAGCCAGGTATATAAAGAAACACTAGGTGCTATAGTCTCAGAACCAGTGCCAATGCCTGATCATGGAGTCACCACTGTCTTTGTTGAACTTCCCAATACCAAGATAGAACTGATAGAGCCTTTGGGTGAAGAATCACCCATAAGTGCGTTTATTAAAAAACACCCAAAGGGTGGCATGCATCATGTGTGCTTTGAGGTTAATGATATCTTCCAGGCCAGAGACCAGATGATTGCATTAGGAGCAACCATTGTTGGAGCAAAAGAACCCGCTATTGGTGCACACAACAAACCTGTTATTTTTATGCATCCCAAAGATTTTTTAGGCACTTTAATTGAACTAGAACAGAAAGATTAACTCTTATCAAAATCGATATCTAATTTTTGCAGCGAAGGTGTTGCCTTCAGGTTCTTGCCAAGTGGTTCGAAAGATTTTAGAAGTTCCGGCCTCGTCATCAAAGTAATAACCGCCTCCACGAGTATAAACTAGATAGAAATTTGACAACGGAGCTATTTCATATTTATAACGAATCTGAAAACCTATTTTTCCAAGATTAATACTGTTCTCAGTTTCATTGCTACTAACCAAAAAACCTTTACCGTCTACATACCAACCTTTGCCTTCCTGATTTCTAAAAGACACGGCTTCTAGTTTGATCTGCAACTCTTGTTTCTGACTTGGGTACCAACGTGTTCCAAAATTAAGACTGGTTCGAGTTTGAGCATAGGTTCCGTAATGGTTGTCTCCTAAGCGGGTTAACCAATTAGTGCTGGTGTGATGGTGAGTTCTTATCCAGAACCTAAGATTGTCCTTAGGAGTGAATGTAACACCACCGGATATTTTTTTATGATGATTTTTAAAGGCATAGAAATCATCCATTTCGGATTGTAATCCTAAATTATAATTCCAAGCCCCGTAGGTAGGGCTTCTGTAATCAACCTCATAATTAGCTCCCGATCCGGTCTTTATAAACGGTGCAATTAAGCTCCCTCGAGTAATTTCATCATCTTTACCTTCTGCTTTCGCAAAAATATTTACACTTAGCGATGCAGTGCTTTTAAAGCTCTGCCTGAAAAAGAGGGTGTAGAATTCATTTAAGTTATCATGGTCTGAATTATTTTGGTCCCAAATATCAAAGTTATAGGTTCGATTGTTGATTTTTGAATCTTTTGGAAAATCAGTTCTGGCGTAGTTAACAGAAACTCCATAGGATAATAAATCATTTCTCCATAGGTACCCCATGTCATTAATATTGAGATCCTCATCAAAATAATAAACTTCAGCTGCATATCGAATCTCTTTTGATGGTCTATAAGAGACAGCTGTTCTAGACCCAAAACCACTATCCTCTTGGTCAATACTAGACATCATAGTCAAGTGCTCAACCTTTAAGCCATTGTCAGGAAGATACTGGTAATCAAAAGCATTAACGGTTGCCTGTCGATCAATAACATCTTTCTGAGTGTGGGTAACCATGTAACCAATTTTCTGATCACCTTGATGACGTAATGCTCTGAAAGCAAAAAAATCATTGCCCTGGCTAAAATCCTCATCTTTCTCAAAGGCTGCAAAAGCGCCAATGTCTGTGGTCTCTCCAAGCTTTGTGTACTTAATGGCTGTATCAATGTCATTGATGCTCTGTTGACTGGCCTCACATTCTGCTTCTAATTCATCGCTGCCGCCTTCAGCAGCTGAATAGTTAGTGCAATCATAGTCTGAGTTACCACCAATTCGCCTGGTATGGAAAATAGAATACATTTCAAACCCAGGATACCAATTCAAACTGACATCAAATAGGGACTGACTTTGAGTGAAAAAAGGTCTTTTATCTGAATAAAATGTTTCTCTAGGTGAATAATTGATTACCACATTATCACTCTCAACTTGACCAAAATCAGGGTTTATTGTTGCAGTAATCTCTCCGCCTTTACCGTTGTTATAAAACACTTCAGCACCGGCATCAAATGAAGAGTCATCCTCAATAAAATCATTATTTGCAACTGCGTAAGGGAAGAAATCAAGTTGGCTAGGATTGGATTTAACCACTTGAATTTGATGAAGTGTGGACAAGAATTTTTCTCGTTGTGGGGTACTTTTGGGGAAAGCAAAATAATTACCTAGATACCTCACCTCACGACTAACACTGATACCAATAGTTCTTTTATCCCCTTCTTGCTCATTCATTGGAGCCATAGTCCAGGGAATAAAAAATTCTGAAAACCAAACTTCTTCTGATTCAGATGTTTTAGCAAACCACTCCCCATCCCAATCTCCATCTAAATTACTCTCATTGGTTATGGTGAAATCTATCAAAGCATCACCGAGTGAGACGCCTAACATATAGCCTGTATTTGCCTTATTATCAAAATCAACCACAACCACATTACGATCAAACTTATGCATTAGGTCGTCTCTTCGGTGCAGTCTTCTGTCTCTGGTGTCATATTCTTGAGCATTTATGAAGGCAAAATATAGACCCTTTATGTCTGAATAAATCAACACTTGGGTGTCCAATGGGGCTGGCTCTAGGCTAAAGGGGTTCGTGATGAAAAAATCATTCAACTGCTGAGCTTCTTGCCACTCTTTTTCATCCAAAACACCGTCAATAGTAATTTCAGAAAATACTGGAAAAGTCGCACCAAGCAGTATTAAAAAAAAGAGAGTTTTAATCTTATTCATAAATTAAGTAGAGAGTTAGCTGTTGCAGTCAAAGTGGATGCATTGATTGACGAGTAATAATTGATCTGATGTTCAAAACTTCTGAAATTTCTCTTGGTCATTGCTTCTAAATTTGGCCTCTTCTCCTCTGGCTTATCACCTTTGCCAATCCCCCCACCAAATTCAATAATGGTATCAATTTGATAAATCAATGAGGTCTGCATACACCCTAACCAATTAACTGGTTTGTATAACTGTTGATAGAGAAGATCTGCAGTGGAGCTACCGTCTTGTTGATGAATATCAGCTGAATAATTTGATAATACGGGCGCACTCAATGATCCAAAATGAGTCCTATCAAGCATTGTTTTAAATTCATCTGCTGCGCCCTTCATTAAATCAGTATGAAATGCACCTTCTGTATCAAGTTTAACTGTTCTTTTTTTAGGATGAAGTGTCAAGATATGTTCTTGCAATTGATCAATATTGGACTCAGTTCCACCAATTACTGTTTGTTGTTGTAAATTGATGGTAGCCACCTGACACCCGAAGTCTTCAGCAAGTGCAGCACTTTCAACTTGATTGAAAGGTAAAGCAAGCATTGATCCTGACCCAAAATTACCCATCAATTCACCCCTTTTGTTGACAAGCTCAAGTCCATCTTCGAAGCTAATACTTCCTGCTGCTACTAATGCAGTGTATTCCCCTAAACTGTGTCCAGCTAACAAACCAGGTGTGTATTGATTGTCAGTCAACTCATTAAAAACCTTCAAGCAAGCTATTTGATGAGTAAAAAGCACTGGTTGTGTGTAACGTGTAAGGCTAATTTGCTCTTTCTGATCACTGAAAGACAATTCGACTAGATCGTAGCCTAAGAGTTCACTGGCTTGATGGTAAATGTTTCTTGCCGACTTATAGCTTTCATATAAATCTTTACCAATTCCTTTATATTGTGATCCCTGACCAGGAAAAATATACATTAACTGAGTCATTTGCTCTCCAATAAAACTCAAATTTCCAGCCATTATGACTTATAAGGGATGAAAAACAAAAATAAACACTATTTAATAGCTAATCTCACAGTAACTTTTTGTAACAATGGAAATAGAAGATTCTAAATAGTAATATCATTCAATCGAATAGTCCTTAGGTGCTCAATTTGAAAGAAAAAAGAATAGCGATTATAGGTGCTGGCATTGGCGGCATGACTGCTGCTGTGACCTTAGCTCAAAAAGATATTCAAGTCAGTGTTTTTGAACAAGCTCCTGAACTGAGTGAAGTGGGAGCTGGAATAACCATTACACCAAATGCAACCAAAGGCTTAATTCATCTTGGCTTAGATCAAGAAATGAAAAAAGTGGGCATGGCTCATACAAAACAAGGTGTAAGACATTTCAAAACAGGAGACATGATTGTGCCACTTGAGCGTGGTGAAAAAATGCTAGAAAAATACGGTGCCTATCAGTTCCAAGCCCATAGAGCAGATGTTCATAATGTATTAATTGATAAGTTTAAGTTAAATCATGCTGATTCAATATATGTGGACCATCAACTCACTGACCTTAAAGAAAAGGCTGATACTGTGGAGTTAATTTTCAGTAACGGTCAGATGCATGAATTTGATTTTGTAATTGGGGCAGACGGTAATCGATCGGCAGTTAGAAAAATAATAATTGGTGATGATGACCCAAAATTTGCTGGTTACGTGGCTTGGCGTGGACTGGTCCCGACCAAAGATCTAAGTAAGACTGATTTTGATGAATGCGGATCATCAGCTTTCATAGCCCCTGGAAGGGTCTTTGCAAGATACCTGGTTCGTAATAGTGAGTTGTATAATTATGTGGCCTTTCTTGCAACCGACCAATGGGCAGAAGAAGGCTGGTCTATTCCATCTGAAGTGGATATTGTTCTCGATATTTTTTCAGATTATAACCAACAAGTTAAAAATATTATCTCTGCAACACCACCAGAAGAGCTCTTTAAATGGGGTATTTTCACAAGAGAACCGGTATCCAAATGGTCGAGTGATAAAGTAACACTTTTAGGTGATGCCGCTCATCCTATTGAACCTTTTATGGGTCAAGGTGCTAGTCTTGCAATAGAGGATGGCGTGGTTCTTGGAAGGATTATCGAAACGGCTTCCAGTACCAAAGAAATAATTTCAAGATACGAGTCCTCAAGGATAGAGCGAGCCCATTTTGTAACTGAACACTCAAAAAAAGCTGGGCAAAGATTTACAGGCAGTGATCCGGATAAATATTCAAAAGAAGATCACAAGAATGAAGAGGAATTAGGGCTTTTTCATTATGACCCAGGGAGTGTTATAGTTTAGTTATGGTATCGCTGAGAAGATTATTTTATAAACCACCTCTGGTCGGTTTGCTCGCATTTATTGTGGTTTTTATTACCCAAGGGTTAGGGCATACCTTAATGGTATTGGTCGAGCAATTCTTTGGATCAGGTTATCAATATCAAGCGGCTTTTATCCTAGGGCTTATTGGTGCTTTGCTACTTTTTATTGGAATGAAAAATGAGAATGAAGTCCCGGCAACATGGTTAGGCTATTTTGCTGGTTTTTGCTTATGGACTGGCTGGATTGAATTTTCCTTCGTTTTTTATGCTGAATACCTCAACGTTGAACAAATCCTCCCTGACGGAAGACTCAACCCCTACCCAGAATATTTAGTTATGCAATCGTCCATTGGTGTATTAATGGTTAGTCTTTTATATTTTTTCTTCAATCGAGAAACAAAATGTAACTTCTTTCGCTGGTTTCAAAGAAATCTCAAATTATCGACGGGCAGACCAACAGCGGGTTATAAAAGAAATTATGCAGCCATTACTGCGATGGAGACGGTTTATGTCATCTGGTTCTTTTATATTGTCTTGTTACTACTCTATGAGGATGCTTTTGTGGGAGATCAGCATCCCTTAACTTACATATTCTTCTTTCTGAACACCGTTTGGGCGCTTTTTTTGATGTTCAGGTTAAGTAAATTTTGGAATGTAACTCGAGCAATTAGATACGCAATACCCACTGCTATTATTGCTTATAGTTCATATGAAATTATAGGTAGATGGGGACTCTTGGTTGAGTTCTGGGTTTATCCAAAAGAATACTTATCTGAGTTATTAATGATCTTTGGCGCAATCTCATTAGGGATTCTTATTGCTGTCATTACGCCTGAGGGAGAAAAACAAAGGCTCAGTGAAGAGCAACGACAGCAGGACTAATGTATATCAATTTCTGGTATGTGGCAGATCAAAGCCAAAACATCACTGAGTCACCAGTTAAGAAAAAAATGCTGGGTCAAAATTTTGTTCTGTTTAGAGACACCAAAGGTAAAGTACATTGCTTAAGTGATGTTTGCGTTCATCGAGGCGGTTCTCTATCAGGCGGAAAAATTGTTAAAGATTGCATTCAATGCCCTTACCATGGCTGGCAATTTAACGGAAAAGGCAAATGTCAAAAGATTCCTTCGTTGGACAAAGGTACAAAAATTCCTTCACGAGTTAAAGTGGACTCTTATCCCACAAAAGAATTGTACGGCCTAGTGTTCTGTTTTCTTGGTGATTTACCTGAAAAAGAACGATGTCCAATTATGAAAGTAAGTGAATATAAACAAGAAGGCTGGAGAACCACAACTCAATATTTTCAATTTAATATCGATTATAAGCGTTCCATAGAAAATGGGATTGACGGTGCACATAATGAGTTTGTTCACCCTACCCATGGATTTTCAGGTGAAGAAGATGATTACAAATCTCCCTCAATTGATATCAAAAACACAAAATGGGGTACTGGATTCTTTAGTCAAATGTATGCCCCTCCACTCAAAGAAAAAACCATGAGAGAAGCTTCAGGGAGAGATGAGAATGCCGTGATTGAAGCAGGCACTGGGCACCACGGAATATCAATGCTATGGACACATATCCATCCAACCCCAGATATTTTTATTCATCAGTACATGTATGAAACACCCATTGATGAAACACATACTAATTTGTTCCTTATTAACACCAGAAACTTTTTAATAGAACCAGAGCATGATGAGAGAGTGATGGAACGCAATCAGGTTGTGGCCTTTCAAGACCGTGATGTTCTAATAAATCTACACCCGAGATTAACTCCGGAAACCATAAAAAATGAATTTTTTGTAACCATGGATCGTCCAATAAAACGATACAGAGATTTACTTGATGAGTGGCAACAAAACGGTTGGAGAATTAACATCGATGAAGTGAGCCGAACTAGAATGAGTCATGCTTATGCTGTACCCAGCCCAGGTCGACGAAAAACCAAAGGCTGGGTGGTAGACCCTATTCCAATATTAAAGCCTTAAAAGAAAACTACTTCATAGCTTGACTGTATAGACATATAATCTAATTAAAGGACGATAAAAAGTATGTATATTAATTTCTGGTACCCTGTTTGTTTAAGTGACGAACTCCAAGACAAGCCTGTCAAGGTCACCATTCTTGGTCTTGATTTTGTTGCCTTTAGAGACAGTAATGGAGACGCGCACTGTTTAAGCGATGTGTGTGTTCATCGTGGTGGGTCTCTTGCGGGCGGTCTCTGTCATCAAGAAGACAACACCATTGCTTGTCCATATCATGGCTGGCGATACAATGGATCAGGGAAATGCACACAGATTCCCTCTTTAGGCAATGACAGTAAAATTCCAGCAAGAGCTAAAGTCGATAGCTACCCTGTGGAAGATAAATACGGCATTGTTTTTGCTTTCCTAGGAGATCTGTCTGAAAAAGATCGCCCTCCTCTTTATGAAATTGAAGAATACACAGCAGAAGGTTGGCGGGCAAATAAAACTATAACTATAGATATTAACTATAACTATGAGCGATCCGTTGAAAATGGGCTAGACCCTGCTCATAATGAGTTTATTCACCCAACCCATGGATTTGAGGGCGCAAAGAATGACTATAAAGTTAACCCAACACAAATAACTGATACCGACTGGGGAGCAAATTTTGCTCAACTATTTGATGCCCCACCTTTAGACAAAGAGATCTATGGAGATGAGGCAAGACAAGAATCGGGAGACTTAACTGTTTTTGGTGGATACCATGGCCCAAATACATTAATTACTCAAATTCACACTAAACAAGATATCAATTGGTTCCATCAATATTTTTTTGAACAACCCATCAATCAATTTCAAACCAAAATCTTTTTTGTCAACATGCGAAACTGGCTAATGGATGAAAACATGGATTCAATGATCATGGAAAGAAACATGGCTATTGCAAACGAAGACATTGTTGTTATGAACGATCTTAGACCTACAGTGACTCCACCTGTGTCAACAAAAGAAACATTAGTGCCAGCAGACCTTATCATTGGAAAATACCGAAGCACATTGGAAGACTTCAAAAATAAGGGCTATAAGATAGACACAAAAGAACTAAAAGATAAGCAACATAACACCGCCTTTTCAATTCCTTGTCCTGACAGGAAAACTGAAAAAAACTGGGTTCTAGACCCTATTCCATTGATTAAAGGGAAATAAAATACCCTTCATAGAGGATTCTATTGGGCAGATAAGCCCCCATCAATAACTAACTCACTTCCAGTGATTAATTTTGACTCATCAGATGCAAGAAATAAGATTGCATTAGCAACATCTTCTACATCAGCCAGGCTTCTTGCTGGGATTTGTTTTTCTAGTTTTTGGACTAACTCATCACTAGGGTTTGCAAAAAAAGATTTCATCATTTCAGTTTTAGCAAACACTGGATGAATGCTATTACATCTCACTAAGTTTGTTGTTCTCGCACAGTGAAGGGCAACAGATTTTGAAAGGTGCCTGACTGCTGCTTTAGCGCTGTTATAAGCAGCAAAATTATGTCCTGCGACTATTCCAGCTATAGAAGAAACATTGACTATAGAGCCATTCCCAGAATCTCTCATAAGCGGTATTGCATATTTACAGCCATAAAACACAGAGTCTAAATCAACCTTATGAACCAAATCCCATTCTTCAACAGTTGTTGCCTCAACATCTCCCATGAAGCCGATACCAGCATTATTTACCAGTATATTTAATTTTCCTTCAGCGCCTTGGATATCGTCTACAACTTTTTCCCAGTCTGTTGTGTTGGTGACATCATGGTGTAAGAAATTTAGATCAAATTCCTCTGCCACTATTTCGCCACCCTGCTGATTAATATCTGAGATATAAACAACTGCTCCTTCGGCCTTGAACATTTCTGCAGTTCTCTTACCAAAACCTGAAGCTCCACCAGTTATAAGAGCAACTTTACCTTCCAATCTATTAGCCATAATTTTTATACATTGTTAAAATTAGTTAGTTATTATAACTTCATAAAATCAAAAAAAGATAACAATAATTCAGTCAAGGAGGCAGTGTGGAAGCAAGAATTGGTCCGATAAAATTGTCTGAAGGTATATCTAGATTTAATGCCGTCACTTACCTTTATGCTTGCATTATTTGTATTGGTATTCTGGCTGGATTGAATTTTATTCAGCCATACATACTCAGCGTAGTTCTAGAAATACCAAGATCTGAACAAGGTACCATTAGTGGAAGCCTTGCTTTTATGCAAGAAATTATTGCCATAATTTTAGTGTCTTTCTTTGGCATTTTATCTGATCGGATTGGTCGAAGGCCAGTAATGGTTTTTGGAACAATGGTAGTGGCATTGGGCTTTGCATTGTTTCCTTATGCAGCAAATATTAATGAGTTGTACATCTACAGATCTATTTTTGCAATAGGTGCTGCTGCACTCTCCTCAGTATTGGCTATTATTGTAAACGATTATCCAACTGAACAATCAAGAGGGAAATTTGTAAGTCTTCATTCAGTCCTTAATGCACTTGGGGTTGCAATCTTTGCTGCGTTTCTAGGAAGACTACCAACAGTTTTCACTAATTTAGGCTATGACCCTATAACTGCAGGCCGTTTTACGATGTTGTTTGTTGCTAGTGTTGCATTTTTATCTGGCCTGATATTTGCAGGTGGATTAAAAGGAGGCACAGTAGAAAATCAAAAAGAAAAACCAGGCTTTAAACATCTAATGGCTACAGCCATAAAATCCATGAGGAACCCTAGGATTTCTCTGGCTTTCGCAGCAACACTTTTAGCTCGTGCTGATGTTTCAGTTAATGGGATTTTCATTTCGCTGTGGGCAGTAACCAGTGCGATTGATTTAGGAATCTCTACAGGTGAAGCATTTAAACAAATTGTGCCTGTGATCGTGATCACAAATCTTCTGAGTATTGTCTGGGCTTTTCTTTTTGGATCAATTATCGATCGAATCAACAGAGTAACGGCAATGGTAATTGCAATGGGGCTTGGAGTCATAGCTTATGGATCAATAGTTTTTGTTGATACACCACTGAATTATTCTAATTTACCGATTTTTATACTAATCTCTGCCAGTGCCATTGGGACAGTGATCGCTACGGCTAGTTTAATTGGGCAAGAAGCTCCAGTAAATTCTTTGGCGCTTGCGGGATACTGGTTGCAACTTCAGTAGGTGGTGTATTATTTGATAGTTTTGGTCCAAAAGGGCCGTTCCTACTTATCTGCTTTATACATGCAATAATCTTCTTTGGTGCTATTTTTGTAAGAATTAAATCACCGGGTGAATACTTTGGTGCCAACAAAGAGACGATTTAATGATAAGAAAAGGTTATGTCGATACATCAGGTGGGCAATGTCATTATAGATATATTGAAGGACAAGGCACTCCAATTGTTTTCTTGCATCAAACACCAAGTTCTTCATTAATGTTTGAAAAGTTAATGCATTCCTTAGAAGGAATGAATGCAGTAGCTATTGACACTCCTGGGTTTGGTCATAGCTTTAATCCTCTAGGCCAGCCCATGATTAAGGACTACTCATCTTGGTTAATTGAGGCAATAAATTCTCTTGAAATTAATCATTATCATTTATTTGGCCATCACACTGGAGCTTCAATAGCCATGCAGATCTCACTCATGGAAGAACGATCAGTCAAATCATTAACACTGGTGGGACCTTTTCTAGCAACAGCAGAGGAAAAAATGAAAATGAAAAAAAATATCAGTTCTAATTGGAGCCCAACAAAGGATGGTTCTCATCTTAAAAAAGCCTGGCATCTAGCAGGGGAAATTCTTGGTGCAAAAAATGATTTAGATCTTAGGCAAAGAGAAACTTTGGATGCATTGGGAGCACATCATTCTGCAGAACAAATACATCATGCGGTTTGGGAATACTCTGACATTGATGCTTATAAAAAAATACAACAACCGTGTTTAATAATGTGCGCAAAAGACGATGTGATGTACCCCTTTTTCAATCGTGCAAAAGAAATTAATCCGGACTCACAAACACAAGTAATTCTGGGTAAAAATCTAGAATTGGATTTAGACACTGAATCCATTGCAAATAAATTTAAAGGCTTTATAAATAAGATCTAGGATTTCATATGGATAATCAATTTACACAACGTTTATCTTCTCTAACCAGTTGGTTGGTCTTTATCCTTTTTGTGATAGTTTTCTTGAATATGTCTGAAACACCCAGAATCCCGACAGAGTCACCAGAACGTGAAATCTTAAGGAGCTTCCATTTGGTTATAGGATCACTGTTACTTGTGTTTAGCTTCATTCGGGTTTACCTATGGCTGTATTTCCCTCCACAAAATACTCAGCGATTACTCCCTGATCAGGCCTACACTCAAATTCATATTCTTCAATTCATGCTCTATATATCATTCATTGCACAAGGGCTCTCAGGAATTTTTACAGCGTGGTCAGATGGGTTAATTCAGTTTCTACCAGGCGCCGACTCAGTTAATCATTCTCTTTGGGTAACGTCTGGTTATCTGCATAGTGTTTTTGCCTTTTTTTATCTCATCCTGATCTTCTTCATTCTATTATTTAGAATCTATCATTTACTAAGGTACAGAGTCATTAGTATCAATATTTTTGCCTAACAACCATGAGAAGCTACTTTATTAATGCAAGAGCAACACACTGGTTATTGGTAGTGATTTTATTTGCTGTAGCAAGTTATTTACCTTATTTAATCTTTGGTGCCTTCCCTTTTGCTACACAAGTTAATCTGTCTGAAGATAAGATTGAGAACTTGGTCAAGGAGTTAGATCTTCCCAACTACTATGATTTGCATATTGATCAAGCAACTGAAGAAGACAAGTTACTAGAAAAACAAGCATTTGATAGTTGGGAAGGCGGGAAATGTAGGTTCTGTCACTCCCTTAGGGAAGATGATCGAGCTAGAATGGCACCTAGTTTATATAGGATTCTTGGTAAGCCAGCTGCGGTGGGTGAAAATTTCACCTATTCGCAGTCATTAATAGAAATGCGTAACAACGGATTGGTCTGGACACCAGAAACAATCGATGCTTTCATATCAGATCCTGAGAATTATATTCCTGCAAACAGGATGAGACTCGAGGGTATTAAAGACCCTGAGACTAGACAATTGATAATTAACTACTTGATCAGAGAATCACAATAATAAGGAGACTAAAATGGGAGTAAAATTTGAAACTGAAATCAATTTCCAATCCAACACCTGGAATCGAGATGCTTGGGCAAGAATTCAAGCTGATCTAGATTCAGAAAAAGAATCAATCTGCTATACGACTGGACAAATATTGGGGGTAAGACCAGGTGAAGCAGTTAAACAACTGTGCGGGTTTGAAACTTTCTTATGCACTCGCTTAATGCCGGCAGCAGAAGACGGGAGTATCAGACGATTAAATAAAGAAGTTATCTTTTATACCGACTCAAGAACAGGGCAAATGATAGACGAATGGACTAACCCGTGGACCGATGAAGAGGTGAAAGTTGTTCATGTGGCGAATGACCCTTTCAACTATACAATCTCAGAATGGCTCATACTTGCCCCGGAAGACTTTGGAGGAGGAAAAAAAGGAGAACCAAGAAAGATTCCTTTGCTTTTTCCTTGGAAACGATCGGGTGATGTTATTACTCTAAATACTGACATGCACTTACACTACCCAAATGCATTACAACCTGACAAATGGGTAAGAGAATCGTCAGGCGAAATGGCTCAAGTATCAGAAATGATGCGCTATTTTGTTTCAGCAAAAGACTTAGAAAATCCAGAATTAACCTCAGTCAATTATACGGGCACATGGAATAGAATAACTCCTTGGCTTCCTTGGATGCTGATGGGTAAAACTCCTGGTCACTGCCTCTACATGAGCACCATGCTAAAGTCAGACAATATTGAAATTATTCCTGAACATATTAGGAAATTTTCAGAAGAAAGATATCCTGGAATGTTGGCTGCTCCTACAGAAGATTATGGTCCAAGTATTTCAAGTCTAGAATATTACTCAAGAGAACAAACGCCTGCTCCAGCTCTAGAAGAATAATCAGGTTCAAATGACGCCTGATAAAAATGAATTAGGTTCATACCCTTCGCACACTCAAGCCTGGTATGGGGTGGTTATATTGACACTTGCTTATGTGTTGTCTTTTCTTGATAGACAATTACTGTCTCTGGTGGTCACAGATATAAAAACTGACCTCGAATTAACTGATAGTCAAATGAGTATCATTCTGGGGTTTGCGTTTGCTCTTTTTTACACAACCATGGGAATTCCAATTGGAAGACTTGCTGATAAAAAGAGCAGAAAAACAATTATTGGAATTGGAATAAGTGTTTGGTGTTTAATGACCGCTGCTACAGGAATTATTAAAACGTACCTGCAACTATTCATTGCAAGGGTTGGGGTTGGTGTAGGTGAAGCAACTTTAAGTCCAAGTGCCTTATCAATAATAAGTGATTACTTTCCTAAGGAAAAAAGGGGAACTGCAATGGGCTTTTTTAATATGGGAGTATCAGTAGGATCAGGTATTGCACTAATTCTGGGTGGGCAAATTGTTGCTTATTTTGCTGACTTTCCCCCTATCATTCTACCTATAGTTGGGCAGATCTATGAATGGCAGGTACTATTTATATGCATAGGTATTCCAGGTTTACTCGTTGCTTTACTAATGACCACAATCAAAGAACCTTCTAGGAAAGGAAAGATGAAGATTCTTACTAAAAGTGGTGATACAAGTGAAGAGATATCCATTAAAGAAACCATCCGATTTATATACGAAAGAAAAGAAGCTTATGGATGGCTTTTCTTATCAATGGCATGCTCTGTCTTGATGGGTTATGCATTCCTTTCTTGGTTACCAACAATGTACATGCGTGCATATGATGTATCCATATCCACCATCACACTTTGGCTAGGCGTTGCTTTTCTAGTAGGTGGCCCCCTTGGAGCTACCATGGGTGGTTGGTTGGGAGATAAACTTTATACAAAATATAATAATAGCTCTCATGTGATGTTATTTGCATACAGTATGATTGTCCTCACTGTTGCAGCTACATTGGTTCCATTAATGCCAAGCTACCAAACAGCAACACTAATGTTCATGCCACAAATTATAATGGCTGCTGGACAAACAGCATTGGCGCCGGTTGCAATGATAAACATCACTCCCAACCAAATTAGGGGACAAGTTACTGCTGTCTATTTCTTTATAATTAGTCTGACAGGCTATACATTAGGACCAACCAGTGTGGCCTTGATCACTGATTTTGTTTTTAAAGATGAGAGCTTGATTACCTATTCAATATCCATTGTTTCTTTGGTTGTAGGTTTAATAGGTACTTATGCAGGATTTAAGTCACTAAATTATTTTCGAAAACAACCGACGATAGTTGATTCAAACTAAGAGAAAATGTCTTTCTTATATAAACTCTCAATCACTAATTCATCAAAGCCTAGCTCCCTTAATATTTCGTGTGAATGTTCACCAATTCTGGGAGCTTGGTGATGCACACCAAATCGGCGATCATTCATCTCGATAGGCATTGCTGGTAGCTTGGTTGACCCTCCATCAGGAATATCTATATCTAATAACCCACCCGATACATTTAAATGTGGATCGTTAAATAAATCTTCAGGGGTGTTGATTGGGGCAAAAGGTAGGCCGGTTTTTTCAAGTTTTTCCATCAATTCAACTTTAGTATAGGTTTTAAAGAGTTTTTGCAATACAGGAATAATGACATCTCTTTTTTCAACTCTTCCACTATTAACTCCCATGTTTTTATCAGAGATAAAATCTGTTAGCCCAAAAGATTCACAAAATATCTTCCATTGGCTATCGCTTACTACCCCAACAAATATTTGATCATCGCCTTTGGTTTCGAAAATATCATAGACAGCCCAGGCAGGTACTCTCACTGACATTGGTGGAGGGGCTGAGCCAGTGGTGGCAGTTTGTGCCATATGCTGCCCCATTAAATACACAACATTCTCAAATAAGGCACTGGTAACCTTCTGGCCTTGTTTAGTACGATGACGTTCCTCTAATGCCGCCAAAATTGCAATCACACCATACATGCCGCCCATAATATCAATAACCGAAGAACCTGCTCTTAAAGGTCTGCCGGGAGGGCCTGTCATGTAGGCCAATCCTCCCATCATTTGAGCCACCTCATCGAGAGCAGTTCGGTGTTGATAAGGGCCATTTAGAAAGCCTTTGGCAGAACAATAAATTAATCCAGGGTTGGTTTTTTCTAACTCGGAGTAACTGAACCCTAAATTATCCATGGCACCCGGCCTAAAATTCTCGATAAACACGTCAGCACCAGATAATAATTTTAAAACAATATCTTTTCCCTCAGGAGTTTTTACGTCCAAGGCTAAACTTCTTTTATTGCGATTATAAGTTAAGAAATAACCTGAACCTGAGGCTTTTAGTTTTCTGGTTTTATCGCCTGTAAGCGGTTCAATTTTTATAACATCAGCACCTAAATCTCCTAGGATGACCCCAACCGCAGGCCCCATAACCATATGGGTCATTTCTATAACTTTTATACCTGACAATGGTCGTAGTGAATCATTCATAATTCTAGTCGTATTATTTAGGAAGAATATAATACTATTCTAAAGGATATTGTGTTTAGATATCATCCAAAATTGTTAAGCTAGCATGACTAAAGACACAGAAATCGAAGCTGCCATCTTCAGAAGATTAGTGAATCATCTTAAAAAAGAAACAGCTCTTCAAAACATAGATTTAATGAACCTTGCTGGTTTCTGTCGGAATTGCTTAAGCAAATGGTATGTTGAGGAAGCTTCAGCAATAGGACACCCCACTGATCAAGAGACTGCAAGGGCAAAAATATATGGGATGGACTATGCCGAATGGAAGAAAAAATATCAAAAGCCGGCTACCCAAGAACAACTGGACGCTATGCAAGACAAACAAAAAAAATGACTTCCGAGAATAAATTAGGTCTTGATAAAATCATATTGATTTTAGGTTTAGTGATATACGGAACCGGGTTTTCATTGCTTTATGTTATTTTTGCACCTCTGTCTAGAAGCATAGGTCTATCCACAAATCAATTTGGAGTGCTCATAGCTATTTCTAATGTCACTCTTGTTTTCTCCTCGTATTACTGGGGTAAACGAAGTCAGATTATAGGACGAAAAAGAGTGTTTATTATTGGTTTGTTTTCATACGCGATAGCCTATACGGTCTTTGCTTTTGGCATTCAAATCGGTCTTTGGAAACTGCTTGAACCGTTATATCTCTTCATAATGCTCTTACTGATACGAATCTTCTATGGGGCTTTAATTGGAGGCATTCAACCGGCTGCAGTTGCTTATATTTCCGACACCACTGAAACCTCAAAAAGAGCTCAAGGCATGGCCTTAATTGGCATGGCTGCCGGGATTGGCACCATGATAGGACCAGTTATTGGTGGTGGGTTTTCCTTTATACATCCACTGTTTCCAATGTATTTTGGAGCAGTTATAGCAATCATTGGCGGTCTTCTTGCTATGAAATATTTACAACAAACAAACATTGAACCTGCCCCAATTAACAAAAGTACACTTAAATTCTATGATAATAGAATATTCCCTTATCTCATTGGGTGGGCCATTGCCTTTTTAGTTTTTACCTCAACACAAGTTATTGCGGCATTTTTTATTGAAGATCAATTGGGTGTAATCAGCCAGCGTGAGATTATTAAAGCCACCAGTATCTCCTTGCTGTCAATGGCACTCACGACCACTTTTATGCAAGCTGTGGTTTTACAAATAATTCATTTCAAACCGACAACACTTCTTAGGATATGCTTTCTTGTCTTTGGTGCGGTGCTCATATCAATAAGTTTTGTTAGCAATCTAACCCAGTTCTATCTTGCTTTTGCTGGTATAGGGGTCGCCTTTAGTATGATCACGCCGGGATTAAATTCTGCTGCAACTCTAAGTGTTGAATCTTCTGAGCAAGGCGAGGTTGCAGGTTTCTTATCAGCAGCACCGGTTGTTGGCATGATATTTGGACCGCCACTTGGGACCGTCTTATACAATATTGATCCAACATACCCTTTTTACTATGGAGGATTGATTGCCATTGTATTAGGTATTTACTTCCAGTTTGTCAATGTTACTGAAAATGAAAACCAAATAACCGATAAGAATAAAAATTAGTCAATAGATAATAATTTTCCTATTTCATGGATTTTTTTTCATAATAGAGATAATGCAAAAAAATTTTAAAGAGCCAGAAGGCATTATTTATAATGGAGGGGCGACTCTCTATGCAATCACCGCCTATGTCATAGGGTTTTTAGGTCTATTCAATAGCAGTATTATTATTAACGCCCTTGCGGCCCTGCTATTAGGTCACGCAATGATTATAGCGGCTTATTTAGTTCATGAATGTTCGCATAATTTAGTTTTTAAAAAAATTAGATTGAACACCTATCTTGGTCGTTTCTTAAGTTGGATTTGTGGTTCTTCTTATGGGACATTTGAAGATATCCAATACAAACACTTTAGACATCATGTTGATAATGACGATGTGGTGTGGTTTGACTATGAAGCCTTTTTTGAAGAGAACCCTAAATTATTTCAATTAACCAAAATATTGGAATGGTTCTATATCCCTGCTCATGAACTTATTATGCATTTTATTATGATGTTTTCTTCATTTATTATTCCTCAAAGAAAAAACCAGCGCTCTAGAAATACTGCAGTTATTATCATACGATTTTCTTTATTTGCGATACTCATGTTGCTATTCCCGAAAGTTGGAGTGTTGTATATTTTTTCTTATATTCTATTGCTAACTGTGTTGCGTTTTATGGATTCCATTCAGCATGATTATCCCTATAATTTAACTCTTTTTAGTCGTGATAAAGCGCCTAGGAAAGGTCAATATGAATGGGAACAAGAACACACATTTAGTAACCCGCATTCATTTGATATAGAAGCGGTCAACTGGTTAACCTTGAATTTTGGTTTTCACAATGCTCATCATCATAATATGACCATCCCGTGGTATCGTCTGCCTAAGAAGCATCGAGAACTATTTGGTGAGAGCCCGGAAAATGTCGTACCGTTTTTATCCCAATTGAAGATTTTTCATAACAATCGTGTAATAAGAATTTATGGTAACCATGACGATAATGCACCCAGCGGTAAAAACTATTTAATCGCTGCTAGAAAAGGTGAAACCACAGGTGGCAACGCTGCCTCTTTTCTAACGTCCTTCTGAGAATTGTGGTTATTTGATTTGCAAAATCTTAGGTTTTCTGAGCTTCCGTAAGCCCATCTGAGGCCTGTTCATTTTTTTCATCTCTACGCCAAATTTGTCTTGGTCCGTAGCCGTCTTTTCTCAGAAAATGTTCAGTGTAGACAATTCGATCAGGATCAAGTCTCATCAATTTACCTTGTGGGGGAGCATCAAAACCAGTGTTAATTTCAGCGGCTGAAGATTCCCACCTAAAAATAGTCATTCCGTATTCCCATTCTTCGGTTCCAGGTTCTAATAAAGCAGCTTTACCAAACAACTGAGCTCCATTTGCAGCGACCCACCCTGCCATAGGATTAGCTACTGCAAAAGAGACTCTTGGATCTCTTTCCATGGCTTTTAGTTTTGGGCTTCCTGACTGTGGAAAAATATAAACACTTAGTCCATCAGCATAAAATTCAAGAGGACTTACAATAGGCCCATTTAATCCTAAGGTTCCTAACATGCCTAGATTTGTAAAGGTTAATACACGTTGAATCCTTTCTTCTAATTGTTCTCTAGGAAGCGGTTTAGTTGTCCATGGAATGTCTTCTAACCAAGGGTGTGCGTTACTCACTGTCTTCTCCTTCTTATTAAACTATGGCGCGCCCGGAGGGATTCGAACCCCCGACCACCTGGTTCGAAGCCAGGTACTCTATCCAGCTGAGCTACAGGCGCACTCTAATCACATTATATCTTAGAAAGAAATGGAAAACTTAACACCCTATCTAGCCAAAGTTTTTCAGCCTCCTCTATCTTAATCCGCTTAAATTTTAGCTGGTCCCCAGGTCGCATTTGACCGATCAAAAATCGATCAACTTTAGCTACTTGAAAAATTCTTGGGTAACCGCCCAGGGTCTGCGCGTCAGGCCCCAACAAAATTGGTAGGCCATTTCCAGGACATTGAATGGTTCCTGTAAACACAGGACCACTAATCATTTCACCGCTTTCATTGATCTCTAGGGTTGGCCCCTCAAGTCTAATTCCCATACGGTTGGAATCATTACTGATCACATATTCGATGTTTTCTATGTTGTCTTTTGTGTGCGAACTCAGTCGCTTGAACTCTGGACCTTCAGTTACTTTTATTAACCAAGAATTATAGTATTGCGGTAAAGCTCCATGGCTTGATTTTATTAAATTCGTATCAATACTATTAAAGCTAATCGTGTCGCCTTTCTTTAGGGCTCTTCCGTTTATACCTCCTAGTTTCCCAGGCACATAGGTTGAGACACTGCCTAGAAATTTAGTGACCTCCATGTCATTTGAAAAGGCAACATAGCAACGGCAGCCACAGTTACTTGACTGAATCCCAATAGTACTTCCAGCATCAGCATTGATGACTGTGTTATGAGGAACAACCTTATTGTTTATCTTGACCTGCATCCTTGCACCAGTAACTACAACCTGTTGATCAATCAGTAATTTAAGTTTAGGCCCAGAGAGTGTGCATTCAAGAACCGGGGAATTGATATCTTTGCCTAAAAGAACATTTGCTAAAGCTGCTGAGAATTGATCTGCTGCACCAGACACTGGCACTCCCATCTGAGTCCAACCTATTCTTCCTAGATCTTGGACGGTGGTCATCAATCCTGATGAAATAACTTCAAGGCCTTTCATGTTAATTGCCTAACATGTTTCTAAATTCTTCTTTCGTAATTGATTCAAATCTCAGTCTCATGCCGGGTTGAATTAATAAGGGATCTTCTTTTTTTGGATCAAAGAAATTAGTGGGTGTTCTGCCAATGATTGACCAACCGCCAGGGCCACCCAAAGAATAGATTCCAGTTCTTTTATTGGCTAAACCAATTGAACCCGAAGGCACAAAAACACGCGGCGTCTTTAGTCTTGGTAGAGTCAACTCATCCGATAAGTCACCGATATAGATGAAGCCTGGTGTAAAGCCAATCATTTTGACCTGATATTCAATTCCACAATGTGCACTAATCACCTCTGCCTTTGATATGCCTTTAGATAATGAGATGTCATTCATATCGAGAGCAAACTCATCGTCATAACAAATAGGCACGGTTGTTAATTTGTTGGATTCTTCTGTGACTTCAGGCTGATAAGTACCCAATAAATTTTTGAGATCTGCCAGATGCTGTACTCTTGTTTTCTTTAAAATATTTATTTTTACAGCCAAAGAATCTTCACCAGGTATAACTTCAATATCTGATAATGAGGCAAGCAAGGTTTTAGAAAGTTGCCAGAAAATTAAAGGGTTTTGGTTAAGAGCATCTGATTTGCACTTGATTAGCATCAGATCTTCTGCAAAATTATTTACTGAGAATTCAATACGATTAAGCATAGTATTTAATCTCAATGCCTTCCGCTTCTATTGCTGATCGTATCAGCCTTAATGACGCTAAGGCACCTGGATGATCCCCATGAACACATAAAGTTTCAGCCCTAATTGCGATTGGGTGGTCATCAACAATAATAGAACGGTTAATGACAATTTGTTTTGCTTGAAGAACTTGTTCATTCACAGAATCAATCATAGCGTTGATCTTTGATCGTTGAACCAATGACAAATCTGAGTTATAACGTCGATCAATAAATGCTTCTGCTATAAAGGGTTGGTTGTGTTCATTGCACACTTCTTCAAGCACTGAATTAAATTGACCGACAATCTTAAGGGTTAAGTCACACTCTTTAATGACCTTCAGAATCATCTCACATAACTTTTTGCTCTTTGAGGCATCGTTATAAAGTTGGCCATGCATTTTGATATGACCAACTGCAACCGAGTGTTGACTTGCCACTTCCATAAAATCACTGATTTGTTGATGTAGAGATTTTATAAGTTTGTTATCTGAAATTACCATAGGCCTTCTGCCGAAGCCTAATTTATCTGGATAGGAGGGGTGTATTCCAATAGCCACGTTGAGTTTTTTAGCATGTTCAATAATTCTAGACACACTCAATTTATCACCAACGTGCCCACCACAAGCAATGTTGCACGAAGAAATTAATTGAAGAAGTTCCACCTCGTTGCTAAATTCACCTTCATTTCTAAACTCCCCTAAATCTGCATTAAGATCGATTGAATTAATAGCCTTCATAGTGCTCTTATTGTAACTGATTATTGAAACTAGATTTTCTAAGATATGTTTACCTAAGTTTGATTTTTATAAAGAAAATAGCTAAAAAATAATTAATAAAAATAAACTGCTTTGCGCAAAGTAGAACAAAGAATAGAAATTTATTGGAAATTTATAAAAATGCCTAATAGGACATATTTTTTAATATTATTTTTTATATTTAATTGAATTTCAAAGGCTTAGAAATATCTTTTAAACTAAAATTAGTTGCTCAATAGGACATAAAGATAAATCTAGAAAAAAGTTTATTTTTCCCTATCAAAAATGCTTGATAAATATTTAATGGAAAGTAACATCTTAATCATCTCTATAAGACCGATCTAGAAGTAGACTTAAGACACAGAAAGAAGAGTCAAAAAGAGAAAGAGACCTCAAGGGTGAAAGCGAGTCGGAGAAAAATAAGCTAGCAACAAAAAAGAACCGATTCCCACCAAGTCCGAAAAGAAATGTCGGGCAAGGAGCTGAAGAAAAAATTTCGCTTCAGACACCCCAAGGACTCGACTTAAGACAGAGCTTCGGCTCTGTTTTTTTTTACTTTTTTTTATTTCATTTCTTGGATGCTTGGTAAGCTCTGTAACCCGTATAGGATAGAAGCCCTGCAAACGGCAGCGTGAAAAAAGTTGCTGCTAAGGACGATAAGCCTAAAAGAACCATACCTGAAGCTGCAAACCAACTGCCCATTACTTCACCTGCTCTGGCTAAGAATGTATCCATGAAGACCGTGGATTTATAGCGTTGTTGCGTTTCTAAATACGTAAATAAGGTTTCTCTCGCAGGTTTACATAAAGCGTATTCAAATGTTCTTAGAACACAGACAACAAACAAAACAGTCATGATTTCTGGGTAGGCTTCATAGAACAGAAGAGCTATAAATAAAACCAGCCCATAAGTTGCCAAAACAATACCAACATTGAGTCGTTTAAAGATTAAAGATGTGAGGAAGAATTGAAAAATCAAGGTTAGTGGTGTCACGATTTGCTCTATCCTTGCAAAAAAGGCTGTTCGTTGACAAGGGTCTGTTGACCAATCCTGAACAATGCCTAGTGCTATCATCCATCCAAATGTCATTAAGGCAGTCCAAAGAATCATGTAAATGCTTAAATTCTTAATAATATTGCCTTTGAGCGGGATTAACTTAGCAATTAGACCAGAATTCTCATTTTGATTATCTATTGACAAAGAATCATCTGTATCGATCCTTGATGGAAAGTTGGTGCTAAGAACTATTGCGACCATCAAGGCCATGATAGAAATTAGAATTAGTGAAAACGGTCCCCAATCTGACATGGTTGAAGTGCCACACACCTCCGTTGAAAAATAGCGAGCTATCGAAGAACCACTGAATGCTCCTAATGAGCCTCCAGCACTAATAATCCCAAAATACATCTTTCCTTGTTGGCTCGTGAAATAATTAATCATGGATACCCAGAAAATAGACACTAAAAAGAAAGAAAACACGTTACACCAAATATAAAAGGCCTTAGCTATAAGCACTCTGCCTTCAGCATCTAATGCAATCCACCCAAGGAAAAAGCAAATGAGATTAAAAACAAAAAATAGATAGGTATAAATCACCACCCTGTTACGATCAATATTAGAAACTACCCATGAGTAAATAGGATTTGCAATCAACATAATCAGAAGAACTATTGATAACAGACCGGGTAAATTTTCTAATCCTGCTTGCACGGCCATCTCATTTCTTACAGGTCTAATCGAATACCAAGCACAAAGCACAAAGTAGAAAAAAAAGAAGGCCTTAATTAATGAACCAAGATCCTCTCTAGGTAATTGAAAAAGGCTTAATTTTTCTCTGATTATTCCCATGGTTTTATCAAGAGGATGTTTTATTAATTTAGTTTACTATAAATATTGACGACAAGCTTAGATGCTATACATAATTACAAACAAAATATAATAACGTGATGAAAGCTTTAATACTTTGATGGCATGACACCTAATCAAATAACCTTTAATTTCGATAACAGCTACTCACGGCTTCCAGATATTTTCTATGAAAATGTCAATCCACAACCTGTAAAGCAACCTCAATTAATTACCTTTAACCAAGCTTTAGGTCACTCTCTTGGTATTCAAAATCTAGAATCTAATGAGTTACTTGCAGAAACTTTTTCTGGCAACTTTATCCCTAATGGATCAAGTCCCATTGCTTTAGCCTATGCCGGACATCAATTTGGTCATTTTGTTAATCAATTAGGGGATGGGCGAGCAGTGCTCTTAGGAGAAGTGATCAATGGACAGAATGAACGGTTTGATATCCAACTCAAAGGATCCGGGAAGACAAAATTTTCAAGGCAAGGTGACGGTCGTTCTGCTCTGGGACCGGTGATAAGAGAATACATCTTAAGTGAAGCCATGCATGCCTTAAATGTGCCCACCACCAGAGCCTTAGCAGCGGTAACAAGTGGAGAAGACGTGTATAGAGAAACGTCTTTGCCTGGAGGCGTATTCACCCGAGTGGCAAAAAGTCATATACGCATAGGCACTTTTGAATATTTCATGGCACAAAATGACCATCAAAACCTTAAGATTCTTGCAGACTATGTCATTGAGAGACTTTTCCCAGAAGCCCTAGATGCAGATAACCCATACCTAGAAATGCTGTATTCCTTTTCGGAGAAACAATCCAAACTAATAGGCAAATGGATGGGCATTGGTTTTATTCATGGAGTAATGAACACTGATAATACCTCTGTTGCTGGAGAAACGATTGATTATGGTCCGTGTGCATTTATGGATGAATACAACCCTCAATCAGTGTTTAGCTCGATTGATCATCATGGGCGATATGCTTTTGCCAACCAACCTCAAATTGCCCAATGGAATCTAGCCTGTCTTGCAAGTTGCTTGTTGTCTTTAGTTGATAAGAATGAGACTAATGCCAAAGAAAAAATTAATGATTTATTAACAGACTTCTCAACAAAGGTTAATAAAGCCATATCAAAGACAATGGTAAGAAAAATTGGTCTTAATCATAAAAACAAAAAACACACAGAGCATTTAAAAAAATTACTTAAAATCATGCATGAGGAAAAACCTGATTACACTCTCTCCTTCAGACATTTGAGTGATGTGATTAATAATGAAGAGGAAGCTTTTAAATCTCAGTTTGCTAACAAGGATTTAATCTCAGATTGGTTAAATGCTTGGAAGACCTTGCTTAATAAGGAAACCAATAAGACAGATGAAATTTATAATTCGATGAACTCAGTTAACCCCCTTTATATTCCGAGGAATCATTTGGTGGAAAGAGCAATAAAACTGGCTATTGAAGATAACGACTTTTCTTATATGTTGGAATTGTCAGAGGTCTTGGAAAACCCTTTCATAAAACAAGATGTGGATGCAGATTTTAGCCTGCCACCTAAAGAGGATGAAAAAGTTCATCAGACCTTCTGCGGTACCTAATTGATAGGATAATGTTGTCCTTCTACCATAGTAGATCGTATCTCAATCTCTTTGATTTTCAGCGGGTCAATGGTCAATGGATTATCAGAGAGCAAAGTAAAATTAGCATATTTCCCTGAACTAATGGTTCCGTAATCATGCTCCATACCAAGAACATAGGCCGCATTGTAAGTGACTGCACGAAGGGCTATCTCTGGACTAATACGCTGATTAGGTCCTGCCACCTTATTGGCAAAATTAACCCGATTAACAGCTGCATGCATCAACAATAAAGGTGCTGCCGGTGCCATCGGCATATCTGAGTGGAGTGATATAGGTATACCTGCTCGATGAACATCCCCTAATCTAACCATATCTCTTGAACGAGTAGCCCCAACGCCTACACGACTATATAAATCAGATAAGGCGTTAACATAATATGGATTAGCACTAACAATTGCCCCTAGCTTTTTAATTCTTTCCACTTGGTCAAAATTAGAATACCCAAAATGCACTATGACTGTTCGATGATCGTCTCTAGGATTGCGTTGTAAATTGTCTTCTAATACATCCAAAAGACGATCCAGACCTGCATCACCGTTCTGATGGATATGAATCTGATAGCCCGCATCCCAAAACCTTTGAAAGGCTTCACGGTAGATCTCTTCTTGCATTAACCATGCTCCCTGATGGCCATCAAGATAACCTTCTCTCATAACCATGTTTTGAGAGTACATGGCTCCGTCAGTAAATAACTTTATCTGTAATGGCAAATATTCCACTTTGCCTCTACCCCAAGACAAAAATTCCTTGGATCTTTCAACTAACTCATCTGCTGGATATTGTTCAGCTAATAGCAAACCACTGGGTATGTAGAAAGATCGAAATGGTGTTTCCTCATCACCAAAAACAAAATTCTTTGCGTCTTGAATTGGTTTCAGGGAATAAGCACCAGGGTTGGCAACCATCGTGACCCCATTGTTGTGTAAATATTTCTCAGTTGTTTGGAGGCCTTTAATCAATCGATCTGGTGCAGCTAGATATTTCATCAAATACGGAAGAATGGAGACCATGCCCTGCTCAGAAAAATGACCTTTTTCAAAACTTGCATACTTTTTTGCTTCCTCGTCAAAATTATTCACTAACTCTTGTGTAATACCAAAAAAAGCAAGGGCGCTCGAGTTCAAAATAAACTCATGGAAAGAACGATGAATCACTAAAATGGGTCTAGTCATTGAAATTTTGTCTAAGTCTTGTCGACTTAATTTCCCGTGAAAATAATGGTGAAAACCCCAAGTAACTAAGGGTTTTTTAGATTCTGCTAGTAACTGTTCTTCGGCCTTTAAACGGTTAAGATATGCCTCTCTATCTCTGACCCCTTTTGACTGATTCCCAGGTAAATTCCAGTCTTCAATTGCTATAACGTTGGACTCCATGGTGATGGCTGCAAGAAAGGGATGAACATGATGCTCAATGAGTCCAGGGACCATAACATCTTCAGAAAATCTTGTATCTAGTTGAGCGTTAGGAAACTTGTTGATTAATTGTTCGACCTCACCTACACCCATAATTCTATCTTTTTTTATAGCAACTGCAGTGGCCAAAGGATAGTTTTCATCCAAAGTTAAGATCTCTCGAGCTTCGTATATTCTTACCTGATTAACTTCTTGGCTAAAAAGCGAACCTGGGAGGAAAATAATAATAAGAATTAGATATATTAACTTCATTGTACTTAAAGGCTGGCGGAGAGGGAGGGATTCGAACCCTCGATACGCTATAAACGTATACTCCCTTAGCAGGGGAGCGCTTTAAGCCGCTCAGCCACCTCTCCATTACTTTGAAATTATAGATTATACTCTAACTATGCAATTAGAGAACTTTTCAAGATTCTTCATTTTTTCAATGGTTGGCTGCCTAACAATGCCTGGAATTTTATTTGGGCCAGCAATGGTTGGCATTTTAGTAGACCATGGAAGTTTCAGCGAAGAATATGCTGGTTGGGTTATGGCATATGGAGCATTTGGTTCAGCCATCGCATTACTAGTTATTTCAGGCTTTATTCATCGCATAAATTTGAAGAAACTAGCTTATATATCACTATCACTAGCAGTAATTCTAGATATATATTGCTCATATATTGTAGCCCCTGATTTCTATTTTCTTATTATTAGATTCATCCTAGGTATTATGACGACAATAGCGAATATTATGGTATACACATCGATTGCGTCACTTAAAAACTATGAAAGAGGCTACGGTCTATTCGTCCTAATGCAATATTCTCTAAGCGGGATAGGGTTATACTATTTGATTCTCTATGCAGATTTTCTTGGTGCTCAAGGCTTATATTTATTTTTAGCAACCTTGAATTTTATTGCGTTACTAATGATAAGGAGTTTTCCTGATTTAAAATCAGAGCCCTCATCAAATCAAGATTCTATATCAGAACTAAAGTTGCTATTCACTGGAGTAGCTTTTCTAGCGGTAGTTGGTTTCGGCATTCATGAAATGTCTGGAGCAGCACAATTCACCTATATCGAACGTATTGGGGTCGCCATCTCTATTGAAGATCAATCACTGAGTAATATCATGCTTGTTGCTTCACTCTTTGGTATTCCTGGATCAATGGTGTGTATCATCTTGGGAAGAAAATTTGGATTACTGCCTCCATTTCTATTTGGAATCTTGTGCTGTCTTCTAGGTATGGGTCTCTTACTCTTTACAAAAACTTCTCTAACGTATGCTCTAAGAATGTGTTTAATTGGTTTTGGCTGGTCAATAGTTCTGCCTTATATACAAAGCCATCTTGCTAGCATAGATAAAAAGGGAAGTGTATTAGCTGCAGGAAATTCATTGGCAACTCTTGGCGGCGCAGCTGGAGCAGCTTTAGGTGCTAGCCTTATAGGTCAAAATGGCAATTATAATGGGCTTTTACAAGTCTCAATGTTAATTTATGTATTTGCTATTATATTGATTATTATTTCAATAAAGATTAGAAATTCAACTAATGCACAGTTCAAAAAATAAAGACCCAATAGATTTAGGATATTACATGCCAGGTGAATGGCATGATCATGCTGGGTGCTGGATGGCATGGCCAGCTCGAGTTAATTTATGGCCTGACATAGAAGCAACAAAAAAAACTTACGCTGATGTTGCAAATACAATAGCAGATTTTGAGAACCTTAAAATTTTAGTGCTGCCATCAATGCTTGATGATGCGAAGACATATCTATCTGAAAAAGTTGAAACCATAGTAATGGATATTGACGATTCTTGGACAAGAGATTCTGGGCCAAACTTCCTACTAAACGACTCAGGTTCATTAGCTGGATCTACTTGGGAATTTAACGCTTGGGGTAATAAGTTTAGGCCTTATGATCAAGATGCTCTAATGGGTAGCAGAATACTTAATTTACTAGAAGTAAAAGAGTTCAAATCCAACATGATTGCTGAGGGCGGAGGAATCACGGTAGATGGAGAAGGAACAGTTATAACGACTGAATCCTGTTTTTTGAATGAAAATAGAAATCCTAATATGACTAAAAAAGAAGTTGAAGATGAGTTATGCAGGACGTTAGGAGCTGAAAAAGTAATTTGGATACCAGGTGATATTAATGAAACTGGTACAGACGGGCACATAGATGGGATAACAGCATTTATTGAACCGGGCAGAGTACTTGTAGAAATCAATTCTGAAAAAAGCGACCCACACTATGACGTCTGTATGGAGAATTTAAATGCCTTAAAGAATGTTAAAGATGCAAAAGGTAGGGTATTAGAAATTGATTTTATTTATGAAGGAGATTATTCAAATCTAGAGTTTGATGAATGCAGATCATACATCAATTCATATCTGGCTAATGGTGCAGTAATTGTCCCAGGATATAATCATGAAAGAGATTATCTAGCTATCGAGACTTATGAAAGGATTTACCCAGATCGGACTATAATTCAAGTACAAATCTCAGATATTGCAATTGGGGGTGGAGGTATACATTGTATAACTCAACAGGAGCCTAAGTGTTAGCAGGAAAGCGCTTCAGCCACCTCTCCTATCATTTAGATTGTAGATTATATAGAATTATATATTATTCTCGAAATTTAAGATTCCTACCTCGGAGAACAAATGCAATTAGTCAATAGGACTATTGCTAACAAGCCTCAGTCAAGATTCATAAAGGTAGAGGTTTATCTTTACTTCTTAGAAGCCAATCCTTAATAAAAATTATTATAAATATCCTGCTGCTGTAAGTCTTTTCAAGATCTTTTGATCGACATCTTTATTTACACACCATTTTTTAAGGTCAGGTTTATCTAACTTAAAAGTTATAAAATATTTTAAATTACCTGCATCTGGAGCTGCCGAATTTATGCTTCCACACGAAAAACAAAAAAAAGCATAAATATTTAAACCTGTGTGGTCAGTGTGACTCGGCCATACAAAGAATTTTTTCGAAGTATCATGATTGGTATCATCGCTCACTTGATCTGTCTCTCCGCAAGCTTGGCAAGTTACTTTTAGTAATGACATAAATTCCTCTAATATATTTAGTAAAGATCCTTAGTGAATCCTTAAGTAAAATTTCTTGTACTACTCCATTGTTGGCTTTCTACTTTATCACTTAAAAAGCTTAACTCTCTTTTTAAAGTATTGATTTCTGAATGGAGCTTTTCTTCTGTTTTTATTTTCTTCTCTATTATCTCCAATAATTCAGAAGCAATATCTTTTGCATCATTATTTCTTATATCATCTGTTATGAGCGTAGATTTTTTTTGTTGGTCAGGTAGAGAATAAACATCAATTTTTATATCAGATGAATCTAAGCCATAAGATGCAGCCAGTTCTCTCAACTCAAACACTATTGATGATAAAGCCATAATAATATTGCTTGGGTCATAGAAATAGTTGTTTCTATTAGATAACTTAGAAAGAGATCTAATGGTTGAATATACTTTTTCAAGCCTCTTAGGAAAGAGTGCATTAAACCTAGATTCTTTATGTTTAAGCCATTTAGAATAGCCTAGTTTTTCCGTCTGAACATCTGTTTTAACTATTGTTATTGTTTCTTTCATAAACTTTATATTTTATTATATAGTTTGTATATTACTATATTTAGTATTATATAGTTGTAAAGATATATCAAGCCTTATCTTAAAGCCTAAAAAAACTTTAGAGATTTACAAAGGTTGTGTTTTAAGGCACACGTTTTAGTTATCAGTAAATCGTTGGCTCGACTCCTCCTTTCGGCAAAGAAACAAAGCTTTATAGGTATCAATTTAGATGTGCTTTGTTAAACTAGTTTTTTTTCAAATCCTTACAAATGCTTTCATTTAATAATTTAGAACTGATTCTTGGTGGGAAAATATTATTTAGTAATGTATCTCTCATAATTCAGCGTGATCAAAGGGTAGGCTTAGTAGGAACAAACGGGTCTGGAAAAACCAGCTTATTTAAAATTATTACTGGTGACATTGAAGTTGATGAAACCTCATTGAGTTACTCTTCAAAACTTAGAATATCTTATCTTGAGCAAGAGGTTCCTGCGACTGATGAAATTGCTATTGATTATGTGCTTTCAGGAGATCAAAAACTTATCGATATCCAAAAAAATATATTGGAAGCAGAAAAGAGTGAGCAATTTGAAAATCTGGGTGAGCTTTATGCACTATACAACTCCCTAGATGGTTATTCATCACAATCAAAAGCAGAGAAACTGATGCTTGGTCTTGGTTTTAAAAAAAGAGATTTTAAGAAATCATTAAATGAATTTTCTGGCGGTTGGAGAGCCAGATTAAATCTTGCTAAAACTTTGATGCAACCGTCAGATCTAATGTTATTAGACGAACCTACCAATCATTTAGATTTAGACGCCATTCTTTGGCTCTCTAATTGGATTAAATCTTTTTCAGGTGCATTGCTTCTGATTTCTCATGATAGAGAATTTCTGGATGATTGTGTTTCATCTATAGCATACCTTCATCGTAAATCAATTGAACTCTACCCTGGTAATTATTCTAAATTTGAAATTATAAAAGCTGAAAGATTGGCAGGAATCCAAAGAAATTATGAGAAACAACAAAAAGAAGTGGCCCATATGCAAAACTTCATTAGACGTTTTAAGGCTAAAGCCACGAAAGCAAGACAGGCACAAAGTCGAGTAAAAGCATTAGAAAGAATGGAAATAATAGCTCCAGCACACATTGACTCACCATTTAGTTTTGTAATTCCAGAAACGGAAAAAATATCCAACCCATTGGTTGCTTTAGATGAGGCAGACTTAGGTTACGATACCGTTATATTGGATAAGATTAATCTTTCCATTTGCCCTGCCGATAGAATTGGCCTCTTAGGCCCTAATGGTGCAGGTAAGTCCACATTGATTAAAAGTCTGGTTGGAGACTTAGCGATCATTAATGGAGAAAGAAATGAAGGGAGTAATCTTAAAGTGGGTTATTTCTCACAACATCAAGTAGATGATTTGGATCTATCTATGACTGCTTTTAATCATATTCAAAGATTAGATCAAACTAAAAGTGAGAAACAAATAAGAACATACTTGGGGGGCTTTGATTTTCAAGGGGATAAAGTTAACGATTCAATTCATTTATTTTCTGGAGGAGAGAAAGCCAGACTTGCTTTTGCAATTATTGCCTATCAGAAACCAAATGTTTTACTTATGGATGAACCAACCAATCATTTGGATATGGAAATGCGTCATGCTTTAACTGTAGCACTTCAAACATTCAAGGGAGCAATACTTCTTGTTTCTCATGATAGGCACCTCCTGAGTAGCACAGTGGATACTTTTTATATGGTAGATAAAGGACAGGTGGATGTATTTGATGGTGACCTAGATGATTATAAAAATTATATTCTTAATAGAACAGTCCCCAATTCTAAAGCCAAGAGTAAACCAGTAACTAAAAGCATCAATCATGAAAATATAAAAAAAACTAAGAAGCTAAAGTCAAACATTGCATCAATCGAAAAAAGATTAGCCAGATTAAATAGAAAATTATCTAAAGCCAATGAAGATTTAGCTGACCCTGAGCTCTATACATCAGACGTTAAGCCTGACATTCAGAATTTAATAAAAACTCAATTGGAATTAACTTCAGAGATTGAAATTGCAGAGAAAGAGTGGCTTATTGCATCATCTCGAATGGATAAATTAAGCTCATAAATCAATACAATAAAGAGAACAAATAGTCTACAGAACAACTTAATATTTTGAAATATAAAAGTTTAATAACTATTTAAGTTATTGCTTCTTCTCTCTTTTAAGTGCTCTCTTCTCTTTAAGGGTCTTACCTTTTTTCTTAGGAACTTTCTTTTGCTTATTCATGCCTTTTGCCATTTTGAATACTCCAGTTATTAAATATTTAATTTTCTTTAGAAATTAGACTAACAGTCATTAGAACTTTATCCTATCATCTAAAAATCTATTGGAATTCACAAAGGTTGGATTTGGTAGAGCCTTATAAGACTTTAAAGTTAATTCTTTAATGTATAGAAATTTAAATTTCCATAAAGTGGAGTAAACTCTCTCCTAACAAGAAATACAGGGATATTGCCCAAAAATTCTTGGTGAACTTGTTTTCTTGTGCCAATGAAATCATTGGTAAATGAATCCAGGTCAAAATATTTCTCTAGTCCTCGCATAAACGATCCAGCTAAGTAAATACCGCCATAACAATTGTATGAGAGAGCTGCTTCTGATGAAAGCACAGCAAAACATTTAATATATTTCTCAATAAGCTCGATGTATTGTTTATCTTTAGATTCTACTCGTTGCAAAATTTCTTCTGCAGATAAGTTTTCACCTAACAGATCCTCAGCAACAGAACTTATGCCTGGACCAGATAAAATATCTTCTAAGATGGAGTAATTTTTAGAAGGCTCTATACCAAATATATCAAGATAGTGGTTTACAGAACTTTGGGTATTGCCCAACTCTGTTGGATGAACATATTCAATATCATTAACTCTTGAATATACAGCTGCGCCTAAACCTGTGCCTGGGCCAAGAACAAATTTTGGAATATCCTTAGGTCCTACATTAGACCCCTTCTTGAGAACCTTGAAATCTTCTTTTTTAAGACTTGAAAGTGAATAGGCAATAGCTTCCCAATCATTCAGCAAGTAACAATTTTTGATTCCAAACTTTTTTTTGATCTCTTCAGGGCATATCTTCCAGTTTCTATTAGTCATGGTTATAGTGTCGCCATTTTTAGGGCCTGCTACAGAGATAATGACACTTTCTAGCTCACAACTGGCTTCAGATATCAATTGATCAAGATATTGATAAAACTCATCCAAATGACCAATTTTTATCTTTTCAATATTGAAAATCTTATTATTACCATCCAATGCCGCATAAGCTGTACGCATATTAGTACCACCTAAATCAATGAGTAAAACGTGTTTACCACCAGGTTGCATAGAATACTCCTAAAATCATGATGACTATAGCTGAAGCTAGGCGGAATTGTTATTTTTGATCTTCTTCCCCTAACATGAACTCTGGATATGCTTTATGACCTGTTTCCCACATATCTTGTCCGCCCAATTCTTCTTCCCTACCTATTCGAATACCTATTGTATTCTTAAGTGCAAACCATATTACATAGGATGAAAAAAATACAAAGGCAAAGATCGTTGCAGTTCCTATTGCTTGTTCTTTAAATGATGCATCAGTATTTAATACTGGTACCAACATAAGCCCTAAAATACCTGCAACACCATGAACACTGATTGCACCCACCGGGTCGTCAATACCCCACTTCTCAAGATAACTCATGGAGAGTGGAATTATTAAACCACCTAATCCACCATAGATGATTGAAACATATGGTGAAGGTGTTAATGGGTCAGCAGTAATTACGACCAGTCCAGCTAATGCACCATTACATACTGCATTTAATGGAACTCTTCCTAACCATAATTTAGATAATATCATGGCAAATATTAAACCGGATGCAGCCGCAGTATTTGTATTAACGAATATCTTTGCAACTGCATTTGCATTCTCAAAACCAGAGATTGCAAGTTGTGAACCACCATTGAATCCAAACCAACCCATCCAAAGAATGAGAGTTCCCAGTGCAACTTGAGCTGCATTGGAACCATGTATTGGTTTTGGTGACCCGTCCTCATCGTACTTTCCTATTCTGGGCCCGAGTAACAATACCCCTGCAAGTGCAGCCGATGCCCCAGCCATATGAACGATTCCAGAGCCAGCAAAGTCATAGAAACCTCTCGCACTTAACCATCCACCACCCCAAGACCATGAACCCTGTATAGGGTATATAACAGCTGTAAAAATTGTTGCAAACAGGAGGAATGTCCAGAGTTTCTTTCTTTCTGCTACTGCACCAGACACAATTGACATTGCAGTTGCGACAAAGACAACTTGAAAAAAGAAATCAGACCATAGTGCATGATCATCAGGTGGATTCCATCCATACATGAGTCCATACCCTGCTAGTAAAAAACTGATTGATGCAACACTATAAAGTGCAACATTTTTGATTAATATTTCCGTAACATTTTTACTACGAATCGAACCAGCTTCTAACATCGTAAAACCTGTAGCCATCCACATGACCAGTGTTCCCATAACTAATAAATATAGGGTGTTTAATGAGTATTCCATTTATTTTCTATCCTTTTTTTCTTTGATTCATCATTGATTGGATTGAGTATGAGTCAATCTCGCCCTAGGTTCTATTAATCTTCTGCTATAACAGCTTTAACGTTAACTTCTACTAATAATCCCGGATAAGCTAAGTCTGAAACTCCAATAACCATAGATGTTGGTTTATGGCCTAGAGGAAAGAAATTTCTTACATCTGCATAGACAGGATTCGTATCAAAATCAATGTCTTGTAAATTTACTATATAGATTTGAATATCAACAACATCTTTAGGTGAAGCACCGGCTGCTGCCAATGCTATTCTAATATTCTCGAAGGTTAAATCTGATTGTTCTTCAAGGCTTTCAGGGAACGTATCATCTTCATAAATACCGGCCTTACCGCCTAAATGAATTGTTTTATACTTGCCTTTGATGGTTACAACTTGCGAGTAACCAGTTGGTTGTGAAAGTCCTTGAGGATTATAACGCTCGATTTCAAGAATTTCTTCTGTATTGGTAGTGCTTGGTTCTGATTGAGTTGGTGGTGCAACAAAGGCTATTAAGGAGATAATACTGACTGGAATTACTATTGATAGAGGGATAATCCAAAGAGGTTTTTTCATTTCATTACTATGAATAATTTTTGTTTTTTCCATAAAAGTCTTAACCAGTTTTTAGCTTTCTATATAACATTGCTATTCCATACATAAACCAAACTACAACAAATCCCCACCATAAAGCAAAAAACCAATCATTTTTTGTAGTTCCATTCCATTCTAGCCATTCAAACACAATGCCTTCCATAAATAAGTCAAAAGCAAGTAAAACAAAAAATCCAAAGACCCAGATTAGAAAAAAATAAAGTGTTTTTATCTCCTGTTCCATTCTTGACGTTTTAATTTAATTTTAAGTGAAGTTAAATCTGCTTTAATGTCCTGTATTTCTGAATATAAATTGTCACCTGTTTTTATTTCCGGAGAATCAAGACCAAAAGCAGAAACTAAGTCATTTATCTCATGGGTTATTGATGATAGAGCCTTATATATTTCAGTCTGATCATAAACATAGTTTGTTTTATTGGATAACTTTTTGAGTGAACTAATAGTTGAAAAAACCTTATCGAGTCTTTTTGGAAATAGTGCTTTAAATCTTGATTCTCTATGTTTATAGGCAGTTGATTGTTTTTTTTCTATAATCATATATATGTATATTTATCTTGTATATATATATTTATATACATTTTTATATAATATTCAAGTAAGATTTGGTTTATCTTGTGCGTGGGTCAGTTAGCACTAACAACCTAATATTTCATAATTTCAGGTTTTATAGTTACGCATTAATAATTTGTTCATGAGCTGACTATAATTTTTTTTAACTAAGCGTATAAAAGTTCACAATTACTTCATGGTCTAAACAAAAATAACTGTATAAAATGCTCAGCAATCTAATAATTGCAAATTAATGTAACTAGTAGTATTTTGTGTCAGCTTTGATGACTGACTTATA
>LWDU01031860.1_pt1 | contig 65192 bp, 59 predicted proteins | sample 727161 | NCBI WGS metagenome assembly LWDU01 (sample SAMN04566230, study PRJNA314399) | hydrothermal vent metagenome | isolation source: deep sea hydrothermal plume seawater | place: Mexico: Gulf of California, Guaymas Basin | collected 2004-07-11 | reverse complement strand
GACGACGACAACGACGGATGCCTCGACGAGGACGACGATCTTCCCTACGACGACTCCGACTGCAACGACATGGACGGCGACGGAGTGGGCGACAACACCGACCTCGACGACGACGGTGACAACGTGATGGACGTCGACGACCCATTCCCACAAGACGGGAGCGCATGGGCCGACAACGACGGTGACGGGATACCTGACTACACTGGTGACCCGCCATTCCTCGGAAACTTCGAGGGCGCATCGATTCCGGCTGGCTGGACCACCTACGGCGACGCTGACTGGTTCGTATGCGGCGTGGGATCCTGCGGGAACCCAACCGGCAACCCGATCAACGGGTCTTACATGGCAGAGTCCGGCGACATCGACAACTCGGAGACGAGCTCGGTCGAGGTCACTATGGACACCTTCGCTGGCGACGTCTCGTTCGAATACGAGACCTCCACGGAAGGGTTCTGGGACTACTTGAGGTTCTATGTGGACGGAAGTCTGACGATGAGCTGGTCCGGAATCACTTCCGGAACCTACACCACTACGGTGAGCTCAGGATGGCACACCTTCGAGTGGATGTACTACAAGGACTCCAGCGTCAGCAGCAACTCGGACACGGTTTGGATTGACGACGTGTCTCTGCCGATTTCGCAGAACCTGACCAACGACGACCCCGACGACGACAACGACGGCGTCTACGACGAGTTCGACTTGGACCCATACGACCCATGCGTGAGCCTGGACACCGATGGTGACGGACTGCCCGACGATGTCATGACTGGAATCTTCGACATGAGCGGATCGGGTGATGAGAACTTCACCGTAGACTGCGACATGTCGATGTGGTACGCAGACTGGGACGACGATGGCGACGGCTGGGGCGACGAGGAAGAGTGGCTATGCGGATCCAACCACTTGGACGCCGAGGAATCCCCATTGGACTTCGACCAGGACTGGATATGCGACGACCTGGATGACGACCTGGACAACGACGGTGCGCTCAACCCAGTGAACAATTGCGAGCTATACCTAACCTGGGACGATGAAGACGGCTTCATCGACTGCATTTCCGACGGCTTCCACTCAGTGGATGCCGACGGAGACGGCGAGGCCTCCTACATGGAGCTCATGCACGCATGGGCATTCCAGTTCGGCGGCCCCGACGAGGGCGGAGATAGTGGCGATGATATCGGCACCACGAGCCACAACTCTTCCCACATCGACATCGAACTGTCCTTAGTGGACGAGTTCGGAGATGTGGAGCATACCCTCTACGGCTTCGATATGTGGGAAACAGGTCTTGACGACAACTCCACCGAAGAGGAAGAACTGGCGTTCCTCCTCGAGAACATCGAGTACTACTTCGATTCAGAGGCAGTGCAGCCGATGGAATGGTTCTTCGGCGGACTGATCGAGAACGTATCGTACTCGTACGAATGGGGAGTAGAAGAAATCCCCGGACCGGATGGTGGTCCCACCTTCGTCTGCGGAAACGGCGATGAGATACCTTTCGACTACGTCAACGACGGAGAAGATGACTGCGACGACGGTGCGGACGAGCAACAGTACGACGCCGCCGGAGACCCAATCAACTGGTTCGACTGCATGGACGGTTCCGAAATCTGGATCTACCAGGTCAACGACGGATACGATGACTGCCCCGATGGCGAGGACGAGCACTGGGAAGGAGATACCTGGAATGAGGGCTCATTCAACAGCACCGGCGTTACCGAGACCATACAGTTTGACCTCGATATCTCCAACGACACATGCTTGGTCATTGCCGATGCCTTCATCATGGGCTTTGACATGTCATCAGGTACCGACGACCCAGCCAACTGGACCTCCCAGATGGGCTTTTATGGGGCGATAATGGCAGGACCTGCCTTCGATATCGACAACGACTTGGACGGGATCCCCGACTGCCTCGCAGACGAGTTCGGCGATGACGACGGAGACGGCGACGGAGATGGCGATGGTGACGGTGATGGCGATGGCGAGGGTGACGGAAACGACACCGGAGAGCCAGAGGTATGGCCAACTCAGGATGACATCGACGCGTTCAACGCAGAGTTCTGGGACTGGATATCGGCATGGGATGCTGACAACAGCTCCTCCCTGAACTTCTCAGAGTACTGGCAGATCATCACAGACTCCGAGGACGGCTTCGACTTCGAGAACCCCGGATGGTCCGAGGACACAACCGAGTGGGACCAGTTCCCATTCGACCCATCCGAGCAGATTGACACCGACATGGACGGAACGGGCGACAACGCTGATGGAGACGACGACAACGACGGCGTCCCAGATAGCCTCGACGCGTTCCCGTACGACCCAAGCGAGGACAGTGACCTTGATGGCGACGGAATCGGAGACAACTCCGACACCGACATCGACGGAGATGGCATCGACAACGACGAAGACGACTTCGACAGCGATCCGGATGCAGCATCCGACAACGACCAGGACGGCATCGACGACTTATCGGACTCCGATGACGACAACGACGGCGTTCCTGACGTGGCCGACTGGTCACCATTGGACACCGACTGCATCGCTAACCCTGATGGCTGCGAGCAGTACGACACCGACGGCGATGGAATCGGCGACAACGCCGACACCGACGACGACGGCGACGGCGTGGACGATGGGTCCGACGCATTCCCGCTGGACGCCAGCGAGAGCGCAGACGCTGACATGGACGGAGTGGGCGACAACGCCGATCCCGACGATGACAACGATGGAACCCCAGATGGCCTAGACGCCTTCCCGAACAATGCGAATGAGCAGAGGGACTACGATGGTGACGGAATCGGCGACGTGGCCGACGCTGACAGGGACGAGGACGGAATCCTCAACTCGGACGACGCTTTCCCGATGAACGAGAACGAGTGGTTGGATACTGACGGAGACAACGTCGGAGACAACAGCGATTCAGACATCGACGGTGACGCCGTGCTGAACGCAGACGACTGGGCACCGACGGATGCAGCAGAGTGGGACGACACCGACAACGACGGCATTGGCGACAACGCCGATGACGACGACGACGGTGACGGAATACTGGATGCAGACGAGTACTCCTGCGGCACTGACTCGAAGAATCCGAGCTCCGTGCCTTCGGACTACGACGGTGACGGAATCTGCGACGCCCTGGACGATGAGGATAACAGGGGCGAGGCAGGCATGACTCCAATAGAGAACGATGCACAGAAGACGCCCGGCTTCACGCCCGGCTTCGCATCTGTGCTCGCGGGCATGTCTCTGCTTGGCGCTGCCATGCTCGGACGACGCAAGGACGACTGATCCAAGGATCGGTACAACATAACCCCGAGCCGGGGGCCACTCGGCACTCGGCTCGGGGCCACAACCCAATGCTGATAAGTCTCCCTTTCGACAAGGGAGACATGCCAGGCACGACTCGGGCTGAGATAAGGACGTTGAAGGTCGGACGATACGTTTCCATCGAGGAAAACGCCTACAAGATTCTCAGCATGTCCAAGTCTAAACCGGGGAAGCATGGCTCGGCGAAGGCCAGGATAGAGCTAGAGGACATCTTCACCGGACAGAAGCGCTCACACGTGGGGACGGTGACCGACGCGATCAAGATCCCCCTCATCGAGAAAGGCTCGGCCATCATCACACACATACAGGGCAACGAGGTCCATGCGATGGACAGCAAGACCTACCAGAACTTGATATTGCCCGTCGAGGCGAGTATGAACCTTCAATCCGGAGGGGAAATTCAGTGGATGGAAGCCATGGGAAGATACAAGATCAGCCGGGACCACTAGCCCATTTTTCGCCATCTCCCGCCATAATGTCCGCGTGAAGTATAAGCGTCGTTCTCATACGCTCAGAATGAGAGACATGTCTGAAGTGGAGCGTTCGGCCTACAGACAACCCGTCACCGCCTCCGGCCTCGAGGCTATCGAATCAGGCACCCTGACATGGCTCGACGAGGACATGTACAACAATCTCAACACCGGTCTTCTGGAGCAGTACCTCGAGGAGAAGAACCTCAACGAGTCCTTCGAGATCAGCCACTGGGACACGCGCAAGGTACTGATCGGTATTCTCGTCGGCGCCGTCTTCAGCGGGGTCACTGCGTATATAGGCCTCAAAATAGGCCTCGCGGTGTCAGCGGCGTGGTACGTTGCATACCTGCTTGGCATGGCCCTACAGTGGTCACCCTCGGAGGTCAACATAGCAACCAGTGCCACCACCGGAGCGACCAACGCCTCCATTGGCTTCATCTTCACGTTCCCCGCGATTTTCTTGCTCGCGTACTCGGACGACTACAAGGTCGGTGACGGACACCTGCTCAGCTCCGTGGACACCCTAAACCTGGCCTTCATAGGAATAACCGCATCCATGTTCGCCGGTTTCTTGGGGGTGATGTACTTCATTATCTTCCGACGCGTTTGGCTGGTCGAGGACCCTCTCCCGATGCCGGGTTTCGAGGCCACTCTGAAGATGCTTGACATTTCATCCGACGTCAGCTCAGGCTCCGCCGAAGCCGCTCGCGACTCACTGCGGACCGTCGGAATCTGGACCGTCCTCACGATGGGTATGATGTTCGTCATCGACTACCCAATCAGGTGGTCGAAGAAGATTGCGGGGGTCCCAAGCAGCATCGCAGACTGGTTCGCAATGACCCTGTCCGGAGAGAAGTGGGGCCTGGCCTCGGTATACACAGAGAGATGGATCCACCAGCCTAGCGAGCTTGTAGAGGGGCACGCCCCCTACAACGGGATCACGACCTACGAGCAGGGAAATCCGATGTCATACACGTTCCTCGGCATCGAGATCAGCCCCACTCTCTTCGCAATAGGATGGTTCATGAAGTTCAGAGCTGCACTCCTCGTCAATTTGGGAGCTATTCTGGCATGGTTCTGGCTGATCCCACTGGCCGTTATGCAGGACGTCCCCGTATACGACCCGGAGCAGGGGGTGTACGTCAACATAACCGAGCTCGGCCCCACCGTGCAGTGGCAGGCATTCGGCTCCATCGTTCGCACGGTCGCAATAGGGGCGATTCTTGGAGGGGGTTTCCTCGGCCTGTTCAAGATGGCCCCGACCTTCATTGGAATCTTCGGAGATATTACCCAGGCCTTCTCCGGGGAGCAGGGGGACGAATTCGTAGAGGGCAAGGGCTGGTACGAATGGCCCCTGTACCACATTCCAATATTCATGGGCATATCCTTTTTCGCTATCACAGTAATCTTCGTACTGGGCGGATATCCGGTAGTCCCATCGCTGATATTCTCGGTGGTCCTCCTCTCGACCACATTCCTCCTGGGCGCAATCGCAGTTCGCGTAATGGGTGAGACCGGGATAGAGCCCGTATCAGGCACTTCATTCATCGTCCTTCTAATCCTCCTCATGGTTTTCCTAAACCTCGATGTCGGGCTAACCAAGGAGGAGTCAATACTTATGTCGCTTGTTGGCACCACCGTCTTCGGCTCGGCAATCAGCATGAGCGGGACCGTAGTCGGCGATTACAAGAACAGTCTCTACATAGGCAACAGGCCCTATCACATCTCGAAGGGGAACATCATGGGGGTCGTCCCTGGGGCGATTCTAGGTGCCGGCGTGGCAATCTTCCTCTCCAAGCTACTTGCCGACGGGACAATCGAACTGCTAGCTCCCCAAGCAAACGCCTTCGCATACTTCACAATTATCCTAGCCGAGGGGCAGGGCAATTGGAGCGCCCTCCTAATCGGCATGGCACTAGGCGCGTTCGCAGAGTGGGCCACAGGTATGGGAACCTCATTCGGCCTGGGCATGTACCTCCCCACTCCCGCTACCTTCCCCATGCTGATAGGCGGTGCATACCGATCGTGGTGGGAGGAGCGCAGGCTCAAGCCAGTAGTAGAGTCAGTAAGGCAGGAGGAAGGCGGTGCCGCTGCCGAGAAGAGGGGCGCACAGATGCTACTCCTGACTTTCATGATCGCCGCCGGAGCCCTTACTGGAGAGGCATTCTACGGGGTCGAAGCCGCTGTTCTCGCAGTGTTAGATGAGATTTCTATCGGCGGGCAGGTGCTCTCCCTCTACTCATGGTGGCCGTATGCGAGACTCTTCGGCTTCCTGATAATCAACGTGTTCCTAGGGGCAATGGTGTACGTGCTATTCAGCAAGGCTGGAATCATTGGTGCTGGCGGAGCGGGGGGAGAACCTCCCAAGTCGGCCAAGGTCCGTGGTCCAGTGCAGGGGGCCAAGAGTCCCACTGGCGTCATGGACGCTGAACTGGCGGACTGATCTATGGGTGAGTCTAGGAGCGTCCCAGCAGGCGCATGGCTGACCCTCTCCATAGCAGTCCTAGCCGTCTCGAGCGCCGGGATAGTCCTGCAGGAGATGTCAGAGGTCCCACCTTTGCTTCGAGCATCGTGGAGAATGCAAGGCACAGCCCTGGTCCTCCTGCCTGGATTCCTTTACCAGTCATCCCGCTCACTAGATTTCGAGACCAGTCGAAAAGACGCCCAGCTAATCCTAGTTTCGAGTGTTTTCCTGGCCATCCACTTCGGCAGTTGGGTCTGGTCACTGGACAATACCAGTCTCATACACAGCCTTCTTTTCGTCAATACACACCCACTAGTCGTAGTCGCCATGATGCCATTCATGGGTGAAGCCGTTCGCAGGGGACACGTAGCAGGCGTTGCATTGGGATTCGCAGGTGCCACAGTAGCCCTGATGGACGTCGGTGACGGCGGGCAAGTAACTCTAGCTGGAGATATTGCGGCTTTCATCGGTGCAGCCACAGTCGTAGGATACATTCTGGTTGGTAGGCACCTCAGATCGGAACGTGGCATGCCGATATTCGTGTATGCCTTCCCAGTAACCTTGGCCGCTGGGGTTTGGCTCTCAGTCGGAACAGTCTTCTTCGAAGGTTCCTCGATGGCATCAATCACACCGGAAGAATCTCTGCTGGGGTGGTCAGACCCCCTTTGGTTAGCATGGGTTGCATATCTGTCCCTAGGACCTGGCCTTTGTGGTCACACTGGGATGAACACCGTGCTTAGATGGATCCCCCCCATCATCGTGTCAATCACATTGCTGCTAGAACCAGTCCTCGGGGCAATCATCGGCTGGTTGTGGACCGGGGAGACTGTGATTGGACCATCAACAGTAGCTGGGGGACTCATGATGATGTCCGGTGCAATACTCGTCACCCTCCAGGAGTCGAGCCAGAATACTCATGAATCGGTTTCATAACGGGACCATCGTGCGAGAAATATGATGGCATTTCCAATACTCCTGACAAATGACGATGGCATCAACTCGCCGGGCTTACAGGACTTGGCAACCTCCCTAAACGGCAGAGGCCATCCAGTAGTAGTTCTCGCACCACTAACCGAGCAATCCGCGGCCGGGATGAAACTCACCCTTCGCGATGACATGTTATTCCAGGAGCACACGGATATCGCGGATAAGATCAGGATCGATGAGGAAGTCCCCCTTCGGGTCTTCTCACTTGATGGCTCTCCATGCGATTGCATCATCGTCGCCATAGACGGGGGATTGAAGTCCTGGGTGCCGGAGATTGAGCCCTGGATGTGTATCTCTGGAATTAACAGAGGACCAAACCTCTCAGTCGACGTCCTCCACTCTGGGACGGTATCCGCTGCCCGTGAAGCCGCTCTCTACGGATTGCCATCTCTGTCAGTCAGCCTCGCGACCTACTCTCATCAGGATTACTCCCATTCCATTGAAGCAACTCTGGATGTATTGGACCGACTTTCCGCAGTTGTTAGGAAGAAACCAGACAACCTCTTGAGACCCGATGGATCTAAGAAAAGGCCAACTGATAGTTTGGACTTGGACTCGCTTAGGTCTTGGTTTCTCCAGGGAAACCTGTTCCTGAACATGAATATCCCCGATACTTGGAAGGGAACATTTCAGACAGTTCCCCTTGGCGCTAGGTGGTATCACAACGCAACCGATATGATGGACAAGGAGTCAATTGGTGTGACTTTCAAGGTCGGGGCAGCCCGAATCGTCGATGAGGACATAGAAATGACTGATTGCAACGCAGTAGAATCAGGCTTTGCATCCATAACCCCTCTAGCAAGCTGGCCTCAGAACCACCCCTTGGGAGTACCCCAGTCGGTGATGGAAGAATCCACCAAGATGGGAATAGAGGGGATGCCTCACTGGTTCTAGTTCCCGTCAAGAAGATGATGCAGAATCGCGATGCACGAGTGACCCTGCAACCAACGCTTTCCCAGTGAAAGGGAAACGGCCCCTCGTACTGCTAATCTGTCATCTTCGGTCAAGGGTTTGTCATCGGAGATGACGAATCCCAAATCCGTCGTCGAGGGAATCTCCGAATAATCCCCTCCATCAGCATCGAGAACCACCGGGGAAACGCCTTGAGAAGCCCATTCTTCGATTGTCTGCCCCAAGCCCCCCCCAGAGTGGAGAATTCCTGTGGTGAACTCATCGAAACGCCCCCTCGGAGGGACTGCCTCTTTCAAAATGCCCTTGATCTGCCCTGCGATTGATCGCTCGTCAGGCCTAACTCCTCTCAGAATAGAACCATTGAGCCAGATTCTCCTAGGGGGTCCATCGCCACCCATTAGGTGCAGCATCACATGGCTGTCTTCCCTGATTCCGTGTGAGACGAAAAGCGCAGCATTTACGGCTCTTGCAAGGACATCCATTCTCCCTCCCGACCCAGGAAGGTCATTCAGATTCAGGGATCCGGAACTAGGGGCTCTGTGGCCAATGATTGCGAACCACTTTTCCAACTGATCACCCCAAATCGAACTCATCATCAAGTCCCATCATGGATTGCATCTGGCGCCTCATTTTTCGGTCCCCTCTGAATCCACGCATCATCTTCTTGCTTCTATTCCACTGAGTTAGCAATTCTTTGACCTTTCTCTCCTCACAACCCGAACCTCGCGCAATCCTCCTGATTCTGCTCGACTTCAGTAGCAGAGGGTCATCCTTCTCCTCCTGCGTCATCGAGTCCATCACAATCCGAAACTTGTCAAGATTCGCCTGCATCTGCCTCTTCTGAGCCACACCCATGTTCCCCATCCCTCCGAACATCGTGTCAGGCAAATGCGAAAGCACCTTGTCCAACGTGCCAATCTTGCTCATCATCTCCATCTGGGCATACATGTCAGTTAGAGTGAACCTGCCCGACATCAGCCTCTTCGTCAAGCGCATTGCCTCTTGTTCGTCAAGATCCTCAGGAGCTAGGTCGATTAGTCCCTCGATGTCGCCCATGCCAAGTAATCTAGAAATGAAACGATCAGACTCGAACTTCTCGATATCACCAATCCTTTCTCCTTCTCCAACGAAGACTATTGGGGCTCCTGTAGTTGAAACTGCGCTTAGCGCCCCACCTCCCCTTGCCGTTCCATCTAGCTTGGTCACTATCGTCCCAGTAACGCCCACAAGTTCGTGGAATGTTTCTGCCATAGGTCCGGCTGCTTGACCAACCTGTGCATCAATAACTAAGAAACGCTCTGAAGCGTTGGCAATACTCGCAATCTCGAGGAGTTCATCCTTCAGTTCTCCATTAAGACTGTCTCTCCCAGCCGTATCAATGATTACCACATCAGCAGTACCGACTTTCTTCAGGCCGTTCCTTACTATTTCTGATGCTATCTTGGTATCAGGTTCTCCGTAGACTTCTACCTCAGTGCCTTCGAGCAGTTGGCTTAGCTGCTCGAAGGCACCTGGCCTATGCACATCGGCTTCAATTACTGCTACCTTTGCATTGTGACTCTTTCTCCACCAATCAGCTAGCTTCGCAGTAGTAGTGGTCTTTCCTTGTCCATAGAGCCCCACCATAAGGACAGTCTGATTGTGGGGTTTGATTACTCGAGGAGGCCCGAGAATCCTAACCATTTCAGAATATATTAGATTCATTGCATGGGTTTCTAGCCTAACTCCTGGTCTCGGCTCCTCCTCAACCATCCCTCTTTCGACTCGTTCCGTAAGCTCCTTTGCCTGCCTAACGTTGAAATCAGCCTCGAGGAGCGCTCTCCTGAGTGATTTACTGAGTTCCTTTACGGTCTCGTCGTCTATCTTCCGTTTCCCCTTCAGAAGTCCGATTGAACCGAGAACTCTACGCTTGAAGCCCTCTAGCGCCATGAGTTTCGGCACCAATCGTGTGGTTTGAACATTGTCTGAGTAATACAGTAATGGAATACTTCCATATCCGCTGTACTGAAAGGGAACCCTGCACGGGGAAGGATATGGCTGAAGCTCCTATTGAGATGTGGGAGATGCAAGTTGCCTTCGCAATCGGCCTGCTGGGAATCTACGTCGGTTGGAGGGGAACCATAGCCAAAATGACTGGATTTTACGATCTATCTGGGGCTGTAAAAACATTACTTTACGGAATAATCGCAGGAGTCCTAGCCGCTTCGGCAATAGACGTTCTAATTCTAACCGAAGTCCGGACTGGGACTCAGAACATCATCTCTCTTAGTGCAATTGCCCTAATGATTGCACTGGCTGAATCGTCATTCTCACTATTCGTCCTCGGTCGCTCTAGAATCGTTGGATTGAGAGCATGTGCCCCATACGGATGGACACTTGGATTGGGTTTCGGGGCAATGCGATCCGCTCACCTAAACGTCCGACTGTTCGATCCAGTAGTCTGGGATGGGACTGGATTTGGGATTCCGAATATTGTTTTGGCATGCGTTTTAACTGTGATTACCTGCCTTGGGCATGCATCCATAACTACGTGGCAGGGTTCTAGAATTATAGAAAACAGTCGCTTCCGGCCAATAATTTACGGGTCCATCGCTCGTTCCGCCCTAATCTTGTCCACAGTTCTAGCGGTCTTCTTCCCACCCACACTAGCTTTAGTCGCCCCTATCGTGGCATGGTCTTGGTTCCCTGCCCAGGAGTCGTGGTTGCCATCCGGCCTCACCCCTGCAGCAAGACAGGCGTATAGGCGCACTTTGCGGCAAGCAGAAATTAACACATCTAGAGCAGACAGTCGAATCAGGGGAAAGTCAGTCGAATCCGACGAATAGTGTTAGAAATCGGCCATTACCGGAAATTTCCTGTCATGGCGCAGGATTATATCTAATTCTCATATTCATTTGGTTGAATGCGGGTCATTATCGCAGGCGCCGGCGAGGTCGGCCGTGGTGTCGCCGCAGCGCTTCGAGGTGAGAAGAGGGGCGTTGCGATGATCGATCCTGACCCCAATGCGATTAGCGATTCACAGTCTTTGGATTGCCTTCTGGTTACTGGAAACGCCCTTTCTAGAGATTCCCTAGTTCGCGCCGGTATCAGCGATGCCGAGATAATCGTCTTCGCCACAAATGACGACAATGTCAACGTCTTGGGCTGCGCATTCGCCAAACGAGTATTCAGCGAGCAGGTCGTGGACAGAACCGCTTCTGGATTAATTACAATAGCCAATGTCCGCGATTCAGAAATCACTCATCATTCAAGAGGCGCGGGTCCACTTGAGAACTGGGCACGAACAGACTTCGTCGTCTCTCCATCTATGGATGTCGTCGAACAGTTGGTTTCTGGCTTGATCGCACCATCTCTTTCAGACGTAATCCCTCTAGGGGATAATGCCTGGATAGTCGAATCTTCCGTTTCTCTTGACTCTCCAATTATCGGATCAACTACCGGTGATGCCAACTCCAGGGCCAGGACTGATCCTGATTATCCAAGAATTATCGCGATGAAGGCTCAGGGAAGCAAGGGACGAATCGTTTCTGGAAATGAAATAATCCAAGAAGGTGACATGCTCGTCTTTGTGAGTGGTTCTACAAACTTCTTCGGAGAGGTGGCTAGAATGGTAGGAAATTTAGATTCTGAGATGCCTGAAAAGCCGACAGTTGCCGTGTTCGGGGCAACAAGCTTTGGGAGTAAGTTGGCGGAGCACTACCTGAATAAAGGCTCGAATGTAGTCATCATCGAGCCAGATTTGGATGCAGCCAATGCAATCGTCGGGTCAAGGATAGGCGTCAACAAGCGCCTCGATGTGATTCACGGCGATCCTCAGGACGAAGACCTACTCAGAGAACTAGCCGTCGAGGATCATGATATCGCAATATCTACATTGAGTGATGATAATATGAATATCTCAATAGCAATGAGGACCTTTGACAAAGGCGTCTCCAGAACAGGTTTGATCTTGAAGGACAGAGCCCTAGTCGAGGCCATTCAGAGAATCGGACTCAGGCCTGTGAGTAAGCGAAGGGTAGCCGTCAAGTCAATACTCAAAGCAATTCACATGCATGTCCCAGGACTCTATGAGCCCATTCCTAGGATCCCATCTCTAGTCTCAATGTCCGCAGAGATTAACGCTGGAAACTCATTACTGGGTAAAGAATTGGACGAAGTTGAGGATATTATCGGAGCAAACCTAGTAATGCTCGAGAGGATGGGGGAGGATGGCAGCTTCAGCCACATAGTAGAAGGAAAAATCGGCCCCTTGGAGGAAGGTGATCGGATTTATCTTATTCTGGAAATTGACGATGTAGGAAAGGCCGAGGAGTCACTAAGGAGTTAGTATGCGCTGGGAGGTTGTAAGCCTAGTTCTTGGATGGACTATTGGTTTGGTTTCATTGCCTCTGATGGTCGTCGGATTGTACAGCCTTTTTACTGAGGGACTTGAACCAGCAATTCGTACATTTGCAATACCTACTCTGATTTCCATTTCATTTGGGTACGCGCTCGTCTTCCCCGCTCGGGTTTCTGATCCATCTGCAAGAGTCAGGGATAGGGAGGCCTTTGCCTCCGTTGCCTTGGGCTGGATTCCCGTAGTAATCATCGGGGCATTACCTCTATGGCTGGGAGGGATGTTCCATGGCCCCTTTGAGGGGTATTGGAATCCCGGACAAGATAATTCCGTTAGCCAGATAGTGTATGGGCTCCTTCACTCTTGGTTCGAGTCTATGTCGGGTTTTACAACCACTGGAGCCTCGCTCGTGGACCCTGCCACTAGTCCTCTTTGCGGCTCCGGACTAGTAGGAATCAATGAATTCGAAGGAGACTGCTTAGGTAGTCAGAGGAAAAGCCTCATTCTCTGGAGATCAATATCCCAGTGGATCGGTGGAATGGGCGTCATTATGCTGGGTCTCCTAATTTTCTCAAGAGCACTCGGTGGAGGGATGGCCCTAGCCAGAGCCGAACTAACCGGCCCCTCTATCTCCAACCTAGGAACAACCCTCGAGAGCACTGCTCGGAAATTATGGGCGATTTACATTGGTCTGACCTTGCTCGAGGCAATCCTCCTTTTCCAGTTCACTAGGATGGATGCATTCGATTCTGTGAACTATGCCCTTACAACCATGCCATCGGGAGGATTCGGAACTACTGACGGAGGGATAATGGACTTTGATGACACCATAATTGAGTCGATTGTAATGGTCTTCATGCTTCTTACATGTATCAACTTCAGCCTGCTATATTTTGCATTCTCCGGCAGATCAAATGAGATCTGGAAGGACGAGGAGCTTCGAACTTACCTGCTAATTGTACTCATTGCATGGATTGCTATGGCAGTCAATATCTCTCGTTCAGAAGAATTGGACTATGGCATATTGGAATCCATCAGGCATTCGATTTTCCAGGCTATTTCGATTACAAGCACTGGATATTCTAGTGCAAACTTCTCTGATTGGCCAGTTTTCAGCCAGTTCGTTTTACTCATTCTTATGATAATCGGCGCAAGTTCCGGATCTACAGGAGGCGGACTAAAGGTTCTGCGAATCAGAATTGCATTCGAACTAGCGAAGAGGGAGGTGATAAAAATCATCCAACCTCGGAAGGTTGTGGCAATTCGCTTCAACCAATCTATTGTCGACCAGGAAAGGGTATGGATTATCTTGGGTATGATCAGCTCTTGGATGGTCCTCGTCACCGCATCTATGCTGACTATTTCTTTCCTAGAACCAGATCTAGACATGGTTGATGTGCTATCTGTCTCAATCTCCCTTCTAGGGAACACGGGTCCGGCGTTGGGTGATTTCGGTCCTTCTGGCGCAGCTGCCTCATGGGCCGGCCTCAGCACGCCATCCCTGCTGGCATCTACGATGCTGATGTGGCTTGGTCGTCTCGAACTACTCACAGTACTGGTGCTACTTCATCCGAGGACTTGGGAATCAGACTAGCCAAACCTATCCAGAGTCGGCTGGGTGTCATCTCCGCTTTCCTGCTCGGCATCATCCACTATCATAATCTCATCATTTCGTCTCAACTCTTCTCCTTCGAACGCCTTCACTATTGCCTTCCCACTCTTACTGGATTTGGGTATTCCGTGCATGGCAAGGTGATCCTCCACCTCCAATCCAATCTTCTTTGCCACGCTGAAGTCCCCCTCTGCTCCTCCTAGGCTGGGATTGTGAATTGCCAGTAAGGTCGGCCATAAATCATCTCTAATCGAAGACTTGCTCGTTCCAAATGACTCCGATAGTCTGGAAATAATCCCTCCAGTCCTCCACGACTCGCCCCCCCTCCTCAGAAAATCAGGAAAGTTAACGTACACCTCATTACCAGTTTTTGTCGTCGGGATAGAAGCTATAGCCTGAGCAGGCAATGCTGAACCCCAGTACCAGGATCTGAAAGCGCGATTGGAGTATTTTGTAGCAAGAAAAGAATCCGATCTGCACATGGCTCCGGAGATTGCCTCCAAATCCGAACCCGTCATAATCGACTGGTTGTTCCAAGCGAACCAAGCTAGCATCTCATCTGGGTCCTTGTCGGAGTTGCGAACAATCTCAGATACGCTTGCACCCGATGGGGCGAGGTATGCTCTCTTTAGAGACTTGAACACGTTCACCTGGGAGTCTCTTAGGACAGTATCTGAGAGGTCATCAACAGCACTCATGTCAATGTGTCCATCAACTACGCTTGAAAGGGATTGAAGATCCCTAACCAGAGCTCTAAGATCACCTGGGTTCCCATCAATCAGAGCATCAAGAGACTCAGGATCAATCCCGATTCCCTCTGAGTCCAGTACTCTGAGAGCAATACTCCTGAGGTCTGACCTGTCTACTCTCTCGAATCTTACATTCTCTGAAACCCTCAGTACCCTATCTCTGTTGGATCTCCAGTTACCTCCTTTGCCCCATAGTCTCATCGGGTCATTGCACGTCATTATCACGGGATGATTAGTATTGCTCAGAAGGTTGAGTAGCTCCGCCTTCCCTCCCGAGTCACCTCTAAGAACCGGGCCATCTTCATCAGAACTCATTGTTTTCTGAATCCGATCCTCCGAAATCTTTGCGAATCCTCCGCTAAGGTGATCAACCTCATCAAGCAGAATCACCGTCCCCCCCGAGGGGGCTGAGTTTGTCGCGAATTGGTCCAGTGAGATATGTTGAGATCCCCTAGTCGCCGAACCTCTGATGGCTGCCGCATTCCTCTGCTCCGAAGCATTCAGTTCGACAATCGTCCATCCCCTTTCTCTGGCCAATGCATGCGCAAGAGTAGTCTTCCCGACCCCAGGCGGTCCCGAAAGAAGCAAACCCCTCTTTTTTGGTAGATTTTCTGCAGACCAACTCTCTAGCCACAATCTGACCCTTCTTACCTTGTCCTCATTCCCTTCCATTTCAGATAGGGTCGTAGGACGATAACGCTCCGTCCAGTCATCAGGGCTCCTATCTACTTCCATGAGCCTAAATGTCATCGGCGACACTTGAAGATTAGCCTAGAATAGAGATGACAGGGAGCCAGAAATTAGACACCCAATGAGGGAATCGGTATCTATGCGAACCTGCTTCTGATCATCCCTTCTTCTAATTGTCACTGTACTGTCATCGAGAGACTGATGATCGACTGTCACAGCCCACGGGACTCCAATCTCGTCTGATCTGGCGTATCTTCTACCTATTGACCTGCTAGTATCTATTTCTGCGATAACCCCAGAGATTGAACCAATTCGGACTAACAACTCTCTTGCCATTAAATCCATCCCATCCTTGTCGAAAAGTGGCAATACAACGAGGTCATAAGGGGCAACAGAAGGTTCTAGGGATAAAATCGTGTACTTCTCATCTTCTTTTTCCAATTCCAGATAGTTGTGATCTAAGATATGCCAAATAATCCTATCGATTCCGAATGCAGGCTCGATTACATGGGGTGTGAAGTACTCTCCAGAAACTACAGAGTCCTGGTAACTTCTAGTCACCATATCTTCACTGATTTCTACACTAGTTCCATCTGCAAGTAAGAGTGCGAAGGGCAATTTTTTTGGTAAATCGGTTAATTCCGAGAGGGCAAGAGAAACCTCGGAAGCCCTTTCCCTGAAAACAGGGCCAACCACCGATCCTATCGGTTTGAGAACCTCTCTGCTCTCCTTCACTGGGGAATCATAGTTTCTCCATGCCCGCATCAGCCCAGATTTAGAAAACTTCTCGTGTGACTCCAAATCATGACATGTTCTATTCGCTATCCCTACAACTTCAATCCAACCATGTTCCCCATTTATCTCACAGTCCCAGCAGTCAGATGCGTAATGAGCCATCTCGGAACTAGCGTGTTGCCTGAATCTAACTTTTGAAGGATCAATGCCCACATCCTCTAGGAACTGCATCGTCATGGCTAGGAACCAAGCCACGGTGGGATGCTTGACTATTCCTGCTTCGAATACTTCTTCGAATGTGGCCTCTTTCTCACCAGAGTGGGGGCCATCTGGGTCGGGCAAAATACGAACAATACCAGGCCAACTGCTCAAGTCACTAGAAGGCGGATCTTCCGGATCAATGAAATACTCCAATTCTGCCATATTGAATTCCCTAAGTCTTATCATTCCCTGACGCGGACTAATTTCGTTCCTATACCCCTTGCCGGTTTGCATTGCTCCGAAGGGCAGTCTCTGCCTAAAATGCCTGTAGAGCGCTGGATAAAGCATGAACATCCCCTGAGCAGTCTCAGGCCTCATGAAAGCGGTTCTAGAACTGCCCATCGCGCCAATACTGGTTTGAAACATCAGATTCATCGGACTCGTCTTCTCCCAATCCTGAGCATCACAACTGGGACACTTGATCCCCTCCTTTACAAACAACGCATCAAGCTCAACTGAATCTAGAGAGTCGAGATTCTCGTGATGATTGCCTAGTAGGTGATCACTTCGAAATGCACCGCTGCAGGACTTGCATTCCGACATCTTGTCGTTGAACTCTCCAACATGACCACTCGCTACCAGAACCGACTCTGGAGTGATTGTCGGAGAATCAATCTCTACTACGTTGGGCACTTTGCTCCAGTGTTCAATCCATGAATTAACCACCCGACGCTTAATCCTAGCACCCACTGGTCCGTAGTCAACAAGTCCCGACACGCCACCATATATCTCGAATGATGGGAGCACGACTCCTCTTCTGCGAAGTAGGGAGGACAATCTGGACATCCTTCCATTCTCGTCCATATGGACTAACGACAATCAACCGTGGTTTTCAAGCCATCCTAGTGCAAAGGGTCTTTGCCTCGATTGAGAGGCCATGGTAAGATATTCGGGCATTTTTTTACGAATTTGTACTGTTTATTGAGAAGCATTCATTTATGCAATCGATACCCTGAAACGCAAGGTGGATTGGAAAAAATGCCAGAAATAACCTACGTCTCAGAACTTTCCGAGACCGAAGACATTCTGAGCAAACTCTCACCTCCAGTGAGAAATTGGTTCCAAGACACTTTCCCTGATTTCACAGAGCCCCAGAAAGTTGCCATTCCCCAGATATTAGCAGGCGAGCACCTACTTCTATGCTCTCCCACTGGTTCTGGGAAGACATTAACGGCGTTTCTTTCAATAATTGACGACTTGGTTCGTAAATCTCTGAACGGTACGCTTCCAGACACTGTACAATGTATCTATATCTCCCCAATTAAAGCCCTAGCAAACGACATTCAAAAGAATCTTATTGGCCCTCTTACTGAGATAAAGGAAAAATTTCTACCGGATAGGGCCCAAGAGATCAAAGTTGGTCTTAGAACGGGGGACACTCCACGGAATGAACGCGAGAGGATGCTCAGGAAACCCCCTCATATCCTTATCACGACACCTGAATCATTGGGCCTTGCTCTTGCCTCGAAGAGGTTCCGTCCGCTTCTGAATGATTTGAAGTGGTTGATTGTCGACGAGATGCACTCTTTAGTTCCCTCAAAAAGAGGCACTCACCTTTCTCTAAGCCTCGCACTAATGGACTCAGTCGTCGATTCTGATGTGCAGAGGATTGGAATTAGCGCAACAATGGAGCCCCTTAACGAAGTTGCTGAGTTTCTAGTTGCCAGCGATTCTCGAGAAGATGGAGGGAATCACCAGAGAGTCTCGATAGCTAAGATATCAGGGTCCAGGAAATTAGACCTCGACATCATCCTGCCCACGCCGAGATTCACATCCATCCCAGTGAAGGAGGTTCTAGATCACAATATCGACAGGATCAAGGAACTAGTGGAGGCCCATACTACAACTCTGGTTTTCGTAAATACAAGGAACATGACAGAAACATTCGTCCAACGGCTCAAAGTTGCAGGTGTGGCCGGCGTTGAGGGTCATCATGGTTCTATGGACAAATCTATCCGACTAGATGTCGAGCAGAGGCTAAAAGATGGAAAACTGAGATGTGTGGTATCTTCTTCAAGCTTGGAATTGGGGATTGATATCGGTTCAGTGGACTTGGTAATCCAAGTTGGATCTCCAGGTTCCATAGCCACCGCACTTCAGAGAATTGGCAGGGCCGGTCACCAAGTAGGGGGTCTGCCCAGAGCTAGGTTCCTGCCCACTTCACCTCATGATCTACTCGAGATCGTGGCACTTCAGAACGGAATACTTTCGGGGAATATGGATCTGCTCAAGTTCCCTCAGAACTCCCTCGACGTCCTAGCTCAGTTCCTGATTGGATTGACTATTATCAGGGAATGGGACATAGACGAAGCATACGAGCTCGTGCAAGCCTCTTGGCCATATCGTAATCTTCCCAATGATGACTTCATCGAAGTCCTCGATATGCTGGACGAAGAGAGGCGAATCTGGGTCGACTGGGAGGAGAATCGTTTCGGAAAGAGGGGCTACGCCCAGATGATTTACTATACCAATATAGGGACCATAGCTCCTGACAATAACTACCTAGTTTTCACTTCTGACGGTACCCTCGTTGGACAGCTTTCTTCCTCATTCGTTTCCAGTATGAGGAACGGAGACGTCTTCCTTCTGGGGGGTTCGACATATAGGGTTGCCAACGTAATAGGGACAAGGGTGAATGTCACCCCTGCAACTGGATTCAGGCCCACTATTCCATCTTGGACGGGCGAAGCGATGAGCCGAACTACCGAACTAAGCAATGAGGTTCTCGGATTATTGAGTATCCTCTCTGTTCAATATCGCACAGGCAATTCGATTACTCCTTTCCTAATGGACGTCTTGGGCCTTAATAGACCCGTAGCCAACGCATTAACTCAGTTCCTCGATGAGCATTCAGCTACAACCTTCCAGGTCCCATCTCAAGACCGAATTCTCGTTGAGCAAGTAGAAGCACCACTTCCAACCTATGTCGTAACTACTTGCAGGGGACGGGCATTCAACCTTGCACTAGGGTATCTGTTTGCAGGAATGGCAACCAGGGATGATATCATCGTGCACGAACTGTCCTTCGATGAGAATGGCTTCATGGCAAAATTGAGCCACGAAGTAGAGGTTTCGTTAATTCCGGAGGTTTTTCGTGGGAGGGCCAGTGAGGAAATCTTGAACAAGTACCTGATTGACTCGCAGCTATTTGCAAAACGTTTTCGAGAGGTCTCATCTAGGAGTATGCTCAATCCTCGTAGAATTGGAGCCGAAGAAGTTAGTCCGAAGCAATACCAAACCAATGCAGAGCAGATAATGAATCGTCATAGGAAGATGGACGATTCAGTAATTGTGAGGGAGGCGATGAATGAGATTCTCACTACTGACTTGGGGATGGACCAACTCAGACAGTTCATGGAAAGAATGGATAGCGAGGACGTTCGAATTGTCCACCGTCGAGTCAAGATCCCTTCTCCTTTGGGTCTGACTCTCTTCATGTCCTCATTCGAAGACTTGCTTTCCCTCCGAACCAGGGCCTATCTGATCAAGGATATTGATCCAGAGATCCTGCGACGCCTACTCGGAGCAAGATCACTCGCAACCGAGCTCGACAAAGAAAAACTGGGTGATTACTATCAATCGAAGGTATCTGTGCCAACCAATGCCACTGAACTACTTAGGCTGATGGACATGGGGGGTGGTCTAGAGAGGCAACTCACGCACCCATTGTACAGTGACAAGCTCAAGGATATAGAATTCGAAACACTGCGTTCATGGGTTCACGAACTAGCAGAGAGGGACCTGATTACCAAGGTCCGTGGAACCGGCCTCGAAAAGATTGACGGAAAGTGGTTTTCGATGAGGATGACTGAAGTTCACGGTACCCTTGGATGTCTAGCAGTAGCTGGAGCGGCTGAGATGGACGATCTCAGAGAACTGTACACCGGCGGTCTGACTTACGAGATTGGTGAAGGCTTTGTGGGTGGAGAACCATCCAATTGGAAGAAAAAAACCCTCTCTGACCCAATGGACTGCCTGAGGCTAAAACTCCTCGATATGTTAGGATCAGAGGGACCGCAGACCATAGAATCACTCAGCGGCCGTCTACCGTTCCCTTCTGCTCAAGTAGAGTCGGTTCTCCAGGAGCTCGAGATGCGCAATCTAGTCTCAATTGGCTTCTTCACACAAACAGGTGAGGGAGAGTTCATTCTCAGAATCGATGAATACAGGATTACTGGTGGGGAATTCAATGTCATCGACTATCGAACTCTCCAGACATTGATTCTAAACAAATCATTCTCGACGTTCGAAGAGCCAGCTGATGTAATTCGTAATCTGACCTTCGTGCAGAGACGAGAAGAGCTACTGCATAGGGTCGAGAACTACAGATTCCGTGATTGGAAGGACATTAAGCATGACTCCGACGTATACAATGGAAGGCTCCTTCACAATCGAGTCGGATACACACTTAGTGAAAAACTGCCAATGCTGATGGGTCTCCGGGGGGAGCCTTGGTTCGGGCCACTGGAAGAGGAGCTGATAGAGAAGATACCCGAAGAAGGAATTTCCAGAAATGATCTATTCGCCGATTATCCGAAGGGGAAGGCGAATGCACATATTCAGAGGAGTCTGAAGTCGGCCCTATCGAACATGGAAAGGCAACTAGTAGTGGCAAAGCAATTCATCGATGTTCCAAATAGGAAGAGATCCATGGCCATATTCAAGAGGTTGCATGGGCGTATCAAACCCCTGCCATTCGACAAGGCCTTATCTGAACTAATTGCCAGAATTGGGCCAGTTCGCCTACATACTCTACGCTTGTTCGTCTCCAGGCCAGTTGAGGAGTTGGCTGACACACTCCGTGAACTCGAGAGAAGTGGTTCAATTGCCAGGGTGGTAGCATTACAACCCGAACCAACTGATTACTACTCGTCGCATGAGGATGCAGAAAGACTACTCTCTCCACTTCCGGAGGATAGGAAAATGCGCATTCTGGCCCAGTCAGATCCATTCAGCAGCCGTTTCATACAGGAGGTTCGTCTCCTTCTCAAGCAGGGGTGGTACTATCCAGTATTCAAGGGAGTGGATCCAATTGGGCGCGTCCTTATGTTCGTGGTAAACGACTATCTCGAGATCAAAGACATCAACATCCCACACTCATACCTAGACGACTTCAAGGAAACTTTTGGCGAACTACTCGAGAACTACAGGGACCGACTCGTTGACGTTTCTGTACTTCATGCCTTCAATGGTGTTCCAGTCCATGACTGCGATGATAACATCCAGCAAATCCTATCTGAGTTGGGATTCACCTCCATGGGCGATGAAGTGAGGTACATCAGAGGAGGTGTAGTCGAACCACGTTCAAGACAGGAGATCAATAGGATGCTGTTCTACCATCACTCAATTCATCAGAATAGCAGGTGGGAAAACGAAACCCTTGCTCTTGAGAATGCCACAGAGCTCCGGGATGACTTCTCTCTCAGAGGACGCTGCGAGATGTTCAGGGTCAATCTCGATTCGATGGTCGCCGCTCACCAGTTGCATCAAGGCTCAAATCTTCGAGGTCACCTTGTTTGGGCTCGATACTCTCACTTTCAGAATCTGCTTTCAATTAGAAACGTACCTACCGATCCTGAGGACGAGGAGATTCTCCAGTTCTTCAGAGACACAAACGATCCTGATTTATTCATGGAAAGGAATGCAATGTCAAGGTCAGAGTTCCGAAAATTAGTATCCCCTCTCGTGAGGAGCGGTCATCTAATCCAAGACTACCGTGGAGGCTTCCGGACGGTCGAACCACCACAAAAAGTAGACTTGTGGGATGCCAAAAGATCCTATTTGCGGACGCTGGTAGAAGATTATCCAGTAATCACACTCAAGCAAGTAGAGAGACTGGCTGGATCTTCTTTCGCCCCTGAAGAGATTAGTGATGTAATGCATGACTTTGAGGACGATGGGACCCTGATTAAGGGGTTCCTTGTCGATGATCTTCAGGATATCTGCTGGGGCAGACTGGATATGCTTGAGGGGATGGATAGAATTAGCCGAACTCGTGACTTGGTCATCCCCCCCTCTGACCCTCTTATACACTATTTCGGAAGCATACTCAGGGAGAGATTCGGTTTTGGCTCTGCATATCTGGTCTTCCACAAGGAAGACCCAATCGCTGCATTCAAGGCCAATACGAGGAATAACAAGATCGAGCTAACTGACTTCGTCGGCGACTCGGAATTGGAGAAAGAGGCGATTAGGGTCATGAAGGAGTTCGCATGGGAGCACGATATGCCACTATCTGGGAAGCTATTCGACAGAATCAGGTCCAGAATTGTCTGAGTCTTCGAGCCAGACCAAGGCCACTAACAAGAACTCCAGCAATAACCCTAGTCACATGAATTACTGGGTTCAGTACCTTCATTACGTGCCTATGAAGCTCTGGCAGAAGGTCGAACAGTGCTATTGCCATCAGGAACATTGCAAAAAGACTAGCCACCTTTGCAGCATAACTATGGGCGAAATCAAAAATCCCCATTCCCGATAGGCTCCATCCTCTATAGGTGTCAGTGAGCCAGACAATTCCAGCATTCCTGAAAACATTCAGAACGTGTATAGTTGGGATGACGATTAGCAGTGCCCTCGCACGCCTCTTCCAATGTACCGAATTTAATGCCACAATAGCCCCAATGAACACTGTCATCGACTGCAGAGCCGAGCAAGCCAAAATGAATGCAACAATCGACTCCCCTTCATCGTTAACCATGGGTGCGTAGAAGCCCCCCTCACCCAGCGGTTCACTAAGCACAAACCGATTCCCTTCCCAATCAGAAACTGGGATGGCGACCTCTCCGTGCCTCTCAATCATCATCGTGCCAATCTCGTAACCACCAAATCCTGCAAATTCTAGCATGAATTCGGCACTGATTGCGGTAAATTGCACGAATGCCATGTTGAGGTATGGTACTCCGAAAACAATGTAGTATGGAATCATGGACCAAACCACGAACCCCCTCAGCCACACTATCGTCTCATCAGTTTCTCCCTCGACAGTCCACTCCCAATAGGAAATTGCAAGACCTGCTGGAAGGGCTCCGGCAGTCATGAATATCAGTACAGGATCGGATATCTCTACGAAATGTCCCGAGTATAGATAGAAGAAGAGGCCGATTAATGGCCACGAAATCATGGCAGAGCCTTTCGCATAACTCTCAGAATGGTGATGAAATGCAACTGCCATCAGAATCAACCCAAATGATCCGATCAATAGCTGCATGGTGACATCGGAGATTCCGAGACTACTGGCGAATGAGCCCACAATCGATGATATCGGGTCTTCCATAATCACTTGCTTTCATCAACCCGTAAATAGGATGCCCCCTCCCGAACTACTGGAGATATGGGTTTCGACTTTACTGAATTCGCCGAGTCTTACGCTTCTTCACTTGTGGAGGCAATAGAGAAATTACCCGTTCCTAGGCTAGAAGAGTTCTGGAAACTTGTCGAGAATGCACGCGACTCAGGTGCAACGGTCCACTTCATTGGCAATGGAGGGAGTGCAGGAACCCCTTCACATAGTGCAGGAGATTGGTCCAAGGAATTGACCCTCCGGACCATTTCTCATTCAGACAATTCATCCTCGCTGACCGCTTGGGCAAACGATACAGATTACGGAAACGTGTTCGTTGGACAACTTTCTACTTTCATCAAACCTGGAGATTTGGTAGTAGGGTTCAGTGGATCTGGTAACTCTGAAAATGTCATTAACGGAATCGAGTTTTCCAAAGAGAATGGCTGCAATACTGTGGCGATTACGGGAAACTACAGGGATTTGGGGGGTGGTAAATTGGCTGAAATAGCCGAATTATGCATCTTAGTTCCCTCGCAGTCAATGGAGAGAATAGAGGATATGCAATTGATTATCAATCACATCATCAAAGAGGCCGTCAAGTCGAATAATGGATTGTGAGAAAATGCTGCCACCCCATAGGCACGGTTCTTCACTCGAGGACCCATTAATTCTCACTGACTTTCCGGAACAGTCTGGATGGTCCGGGAAAATTGCGTATCTTGATCGTGATGGGGTACTGAATCGATGGAAGGATGGTTACGTGAATTCTCCCCGGGATCTGGAACTACTCATTGGTTCGGGAAAAGCTATTGCCATTCTAAGGAGAATGGGTTTCAGGATTTGCGTAGTTACCAATCAATCTCCCATAGGGAGGGGTCGATGGGGGCATGATGTCCTAGCACAAATTAATGAGAAGTTGCAGGAGCTACTATTCGAAGAGGATCCCGATGCCATAATTGATCTGATTCTTTACAGCCCCTATTCCCCCTCTGACGAGTCTTGGTCCCGAAAGCCGAATCCCGGTATGCTAGAAGCAGGTCGACAACTTGTCGACAATGCACACAGATTCCCTGGTAAGTCGAACAAACTCTCATTCGGTGATGATTGGATAGATAGGCCAAGTGAGTCTGAATCCATACTGATTGGTGACAGGGAATCCGACATTATCGCCGCAGAGAGATTTGGGGTCCGAGGAATCCTCTGTGACTCAGAATCAGGCCTAGCAGCAGTAATCGGAGAGATTGCCTCCCGCAAAGAGAGGTGAACCCATTGAAGTGCCGAATTGGTCTTGATGACACTGATCACATTGAGGTGGGTTGTACAACATCAAGTTTCGACCACCTCCTAACCGAAATCTGCGAGCGTATGGAATGCCAAATCGTCGAAAGAAGACTCGTTAGGCTTTGGCCATTCGCTCAGAGACGTACCCGAGGCAACGGGGCATTGGGGGCTATTCTCGAAATTCCCGAGGACAGAGCAGAGAAACTGGAACAAATTTGCAACGAGTGGTTCTCCAATTTGTTGGTTGAAATTAGCAATTATCCATTTTCAGAAATCTCAACCTCGCCCTGTTTAGTGATTTCCTTCACGCCAGTTCCAAAGGATTGGTACTGGGATGCAGTTAGGAAAAATGTCGATTCTGATACTTTGCTCGATGAAGCTATTCAAAATGAAGTAATCGTGATTCGTTCGGATTCCACATTCGGTGTTGTTGGGGCGTGCGCTGCCATTTCTTGGGCCAACAACCCCAACTCCTCATGGGAGCTTATTTCTTGGAGGGATAAATCAATGGTAGGCACACCGAGGAAGGTCTCATCAGAATCTGTTTCCGAGTTGGAAACTCAATTTCCAGAGACGTTCCTCAATCGGGACCCCACCAAGGGAAAGAGCATGATTGCTCCTCGAACTCCATGCCCAGTTCTATACGGAATTCGTGGCTCCTCGCACTCTGGTGTCGAAAAAGCGCACCATTGGCTCCAATCAAGGACCGACGTCGAGGAATGTCACTCTTTCGCCATTCATCGCACAAACCAGCTTAGTGATGACCATATCGCATCCTCACTTTCTGGAGCTGTAGTCTCATTGCCGAATGAGACTAAGGGCGGTCATGCAAACATTTCCGTATTTTCTGCAGGACAGGCGGTCAAGCTAGTTGCATTCTCGGCGGGCGGTCCAGTGAATAGACTCCTAAGGTCGCTTATTCCAGGAGATAGAATTACCTGGGCCGGTTTGGTTTCTCCTGATGGATCCACCCATTTGGAGCGAATAAAATTGGATTTCGCAACAGCTAGGATCGTAGGAAGGCCTATTTGCTGCTCTAGGACAATGAGGAGCTCTGGTCGAGATCAAGGGATACGTTGCATCTCATGTGGCCGGATAGAGAGAAAATCATGGTATTGCACTGATTATGAGAGTACAATTGAAACTCCCGTGGGAGTGTGGCAGGAACCGTCGCCGTCTAATCGTAGACACCTATCTAGGCCTCTTTCTCATGGATTCCCGGGGACAAACTGAAACGGACCCCCCGAATCCCATGTCATGGTCGGACTTAGCGAGTTACTGGCAGCATTTGTTATGATTGCGATTACAGGATTCTTAGTGTGGACTGTTCTAGGAATTAGACAACGAAGGATGAAATTTGCAGTCGATGGTGGTGATGACTACAGTGGCGAAGCGAAGGAGCCCGATGCTCTGATCAATCCCGATGAAGATGCCTTGGAAGATATGGATCAGTTACTGGAACAGGCAGGATTCTCCTTCCCGGAAGAAGAATAGTCAGTAAGGATAATCCCTCTCGTGGGCATGCGAGTCATGTGGCTAAGGGGCAGAGGTCGATCGAGAGAATCCCACGGCGGGAGCCTCCCGAGTTCCACCAATCAGAAGCTTCAATGATTGAAGGGGTAATTGAGGATGGCTTCCTCAACGTCGCTTTGGACGATGCAAACCAGTACGGACCCCATGCGATGATCATGCTCCTTGGACTAGTTTCAATCTTGACCGGTTTGGTATTAGGTCTCGCTATGATTAATCCTATTATTGCCGCTGTAGTCACGGCCGGTATTATTGGAATCTCTTTCATCGGCTTCATGCGCCGGAAGAGAAAGGTTCGGAAAGTATGAGAATTAATCAAAGGCATTTTGAGCCGTATTAGTCGTTGTACTATAAACGTCAACTAACGACCTTGATTAACTCTTACTGAGTCATTTTACGCGCAATTGAAACCGCATTGTCCACGAGTTCTCCTGATACACCAAGATGTCCTCTGGGATCGAATAAATCATCCAGTTGTTCATCGTCAAAGATAGAAGATATAGAATCAGACTTGGAACAGACGTCTTTCAGATGCATACCATGGTCCATTGCTTCCATAGAAGCCTCCCGCAGAACTTCGTGCGCCTCGTCTCTAGGCATCCCGGAGTCGACTAGGGCCAGCATCAACCTCTCTGCCATAACTAGCCCATTCTGTCTTTCGATATTCTCCATCATCCTCTCACGGTTAACTGCTAATCTAGAAAGTACTCCGTTGCACTTGTCAAGGATGTCATCTAGAAGAATCATCGAGTGTGAAAGGGTGAATCTTTCCGAGGAAGAGTTAGCCAAGTCCCTTTCATGCCACAATAGTGCGTTTTCGTAAGATGGAATGATCATCGACCTCACAATTCTAGCCAAACCACAGGCATTTTCCGCGATTATCGGATTCTTCTTGTGTGCCATAGTGGAAGAACCGACTTGCTTCTTAACGTCAAACGACTCTGCGACTTCCCCAATCTCGCTTCTTTGCAGATTCCTAACTTCCTGGAGAATCTTCTCGATACTAGTGGCAACATTTGACATCCAGCCAACCCACTCGATATATCGATCCCTTCCAACAACTTGTGTTGTTGCCACGGGAATTCCAAGACCCAATTCAGTGAGGATCAGGCTCTGTAACTCGATAGCTCCCTCTCCTTGAGCGGCCCCAGTTCCTACAGCACCCAGGAACTTACCAGTGGTGGCCCTAAGCTCAAGCTCCTCAAGTCTCTCCATGTGCCTCCTGAATTCGTCTACCCATACCGCAACCTTGAGTCCGAATGTAATGGGGACAGCCGCTTGTCCGTGAGTTCTTCCAAGCATGATCGTGTCACGCTCCCTTTCGGCCATATCACACATTGTCGTAATTAGCGAACCAACCATCTTCTTCTGCAAATCTATGCTATGCTTGATTTGTAGTGCGACAGCTGAATCGACAATATCGTTGCTAGTAGCCCCTAGGTGGATACACCATCCAGCCTCGCCTGCAACCTCTGCCATTGCTTTGGTAAGTGCCATGATGTCGTGGCGCGTCTCCGACTCAATCTCATCGACTCTATCTGCGGTGACTATTCCTGGGTCGGAAATGTCAGCTATCATGTCATAGTGCTCTGGGCTAACTCTCCCCATCTTGCTATGGGCCCAAATCAGGGCTCTCTCCACTTCCAGCGAACGAGCATGCCTTCCTTCACGAGACCAGATTTCCTTGGCAACATCTCTTCCATACCTGTAATCCAAAGGGGAAACCGGCATAACTACGAGTCATCCGACCGGGACCTCCTGTTTGAGTCTAGCGATTTCAAGAAAGCCTGCAAGATTTGACCTCCAACACACCCCTCGGACCATCCCATATCGTTTCACCCTCTAGCAATATCTTCCTTCTCATGTGGGGCGCTCCGACGACAATGGTCTCAAACTCGCCCCCCTCTCCATCAAGATTGAATCTATATTCTTTAGAAATACCTGCTAACATTTCCAAAGAATCACTATCTAGCTTTCTTCCAACCCATCGTTCATCCATGCCATCCGTTGAAACTGAGGTGAAGATAACTTCGAATCCATGCACTACTAGGGACTCCATGTGATCGAATGGATCCTTGTGCCACAGGGGGCAGAAAGATCTAACTCCAAGTCTTTCGCACATCATCTCAATTCTTGTTTTCTGGTAGTCGGAACGAAGTGCACCAACTACAATGCCATCAATCTCTAGAGGTCCGGTGTGAATCTCAAGATTCTCTGGAACATCCACTCCCTCTGGCCAATAACCCCCGAGAGTGACAGAAGGGAGTTTTTCACCGCGGATTGCCATCTCCAAGTCATCTACCTCTCTCTCCTCCTCACCGTTTGAGAAAACAGGTTTCCAAGGAGTGCCCATGGAGGACGCTTGAAGTCCAGCAATCCATGAATTCTGCAATTGGAACATCATAGAGTCTTCTCCACGAACTAGAACGGTGACTAGGGAAACAACTTCCCATCCCTGAAGTCCCGCCCACCAAGTGGCATATGTTGAGTCCTTGCCGCCCGAAGCCAATACTGCGACCTTCATACTCACTCCAACTATTTTTCACATAATGGACACTCGATTGAGTCTTCCCCCGACCAAGATTGATAAGAGTCCGTTCTGGCATGGGGTCGATAGCGATGCAGCCAAGCGGACGAGGATATGACCACGGAGTCTCTACTTTCTCCCCGGATGGGAGGCTCTATCAGGTCGAGTATGCACGAGAATCCGTCAAAAGAGGAACAACTACAGTAGGCCTGGTTTACAAAGGCGGCGTAGTACTTATCGTTGATAAGAGAGTTCAGAGTAAGCTAGTAATTACCGATTCAATAGAGAAGATGTATCAGATAGACAATCATGTTGGCATCACGACATCAGGACTAGTAGCCGATGCACGCCAATTGGTCGACAGGGCCCGGGTCCAGTGCCAAGTCAATCGAATGACATATGGGGACAATATTCCAGTCTCTACATTAGTGAAGAAAATGTGTGACTATAAGCAGTCATTCACCCAATATGGTGGTGCAAGACCATTTGGAACAGCACTCCTAATAGCCGGTTTCGACGATGACGGTGCCCACTTGTTTGAAACTGACCCGTCGGGAGCATACCAATCTTACAATGCCGGTGCAATCGGACGCGGAAAGGCCACTGCAAACGACTACTTCGAGGCTAAGTGGAAGAGAGGGCTCACTCAGAATGCAGCAATCAAGATGGGACTAGAGTCCCTTCGAGAGTCACTTGAAGAAGATCTGAACCCAGAAACCGTGGAGATCGGTTGTGTAGACAAGGAAGGTTACGTCAAACTAGACAGGGAATCAACACTGAAGCATCTTGGTAAATTGTCTTGAGACCCCATCATCATAAGCCAAATCCCTCATCGGCGTCCATGGTAAGCCTCGATGACGCGGTTCTAGCTCGCCTTGAGAAAGGAGGGAGCAGGTACGAGATACTAGTTGATCCCGATTTGGTCGAATTGTGGAAAAAAGATAACGAATCAGTTGAATTTAGTGAACTTCTCGCCATTGAAGAAGTATGGTCGGATGCTAGGGCTGGCGAAAGACCAACCGGGGAAGCCCTGGAGAAAACTTTCGGAACCTCTGAGATATTGGCATGTGCTAGAATAATTCTGGATAAGGGGGGTATACAGCTAACGACCTCACAAAGAAAGCAGATGATCGACGAGAAGAAGCTTCAGATAATCAATGAAATTGCCAGCACGGCAACCGATCCGAAGACAAAACTCCCACATCCGCGGACAAGGATAGAAAACGCTCTCGAGGAGATACGATTTTCGGTCGATCCGTTCAAATCAATAGAGAGTCAGGTTGAGGATGCAGTTGCTGCTCTCCGACCAGTGATTCCGCTCCAATTCATCACAGTTCGTCTTGCATTCATGGTACAAGGCAAGGACTATGGCGGCGTCAGTCAAATGCTACGAGATTCGATACAAAAAGAAGAGTGGATGAGTAATGGGAATTGGGCCTGTGTTGTTTCAGTTCCCGGAGGGATGAAAAACGATATAATCGACAAAGTAGCTTCTAGGTCGTCTGACGTAGAAGTAAGAGAATTGGATTGATTAGGCCAACATCTCCAGCATCAACGGTTATGAACAGTGGGCCGGTCGCGCGGCTCGATAACATGTCAAAAAAGAATGGCGCGGCCGGGCCGCGGAAAAATAATCGAGGGCAAACCCTCGTGGTGCCTGGGGAAGATCTAGGCGATTCAGAAGGCTTTGAGGCTGGGCATGGCGTAATGGCTATCTCTGGCAGACTCAAGGCAGTAAAGCAAGGAAGACTAAGGGAAAAGGGTCGTTCAATCTCGGTTGAGCCTACTCACACTAGGTATATCCCCAGACCGGGTGATCTAGTAATTGGGTATATTGAGGGTTGTACCAACAACATTTGGTTCATCGAATTGGGTGCACCGTTTAACGCAATCCTCCCAATGAGCCTTGGTCCAGGGAAGATCGACTTCGGCGGAACAAGGTCAGTAATGGACATCGGAGAAGCCGTTCTCTGCCGAATTCAAGAAGTTGAGGAGACACACTCAAGCGTAGTTACAATGAAGGGAATGGGACTGCGAAAGATTAGGTCGGGTGTGATCGAAGAGATCGATCCACATCTGCTCGGCCGGCTCATTGGAAAGGGCGGCGAGACATTAAGAAGGCTGAAAGCAGAAACAGATTGCCGGATTGTTGTGGCAGACAACGGTCGAATGTGGGTTGACGGCGACCTTGATGGAATTCTAGACGTCCGCAACAGACTCTCAGCAATATCTGGAGACTCCAATGGGGGTGCAAACTGATGGGTGGCTACGGAGACATGCAAATGATTGATGAAAACGGACTCAGAGTGGATGGGCGCTCACCTGGAGACATTAGGGAGATAACAATAGAGACTGGCGTCATTCCCGTCGCTGACGGCTCTTGTAGAATGACTTGGGGTACTAATGAGGCGATTGTGGCAGTATACGGTCCAATGGAGGCTCATCCTCGAAAGATCCAGAGGCAAGACAGGGCCGTACTGGATGTCGCATACAACATGGCTCCATTCTCTACTACTGACAGAATGCGACCCGGGTTCAATCGTCGGAGCAGAGAGATTAGCAAGGTTACCAAGGACGCCCTTGAAAGCGTGGTACTGTTGGAACTCTACCCCCGTTCAAAGATACGAGTAACTATCGAGATCGTGTCAGCGGAGGCTGGAACGAGATGTGTCGGACTCACTGCAGCATCAGTAGCTTTGGCCGATGCAGGCATTCCAATGACAGACTTGGTAGTCAGTGTCGCCAGCGGGAAGATCAATGACGTAGTCGTTTGCGATCTAAACAAAGAAGAGGACAACTACGGCGAAGCAGACTTGCCAATGGGCATTCTCCCTAATTCTGGAGAGCTCGTTTTCTTGCAGATGGATGGTAACCTCTCTCAAGAAGAGTTCATGGAAGCATGGCAGTACAACATGGATGCTGCTCAGGTCGTCCATGAAATGATGGTCGAGGCCTTGAAGAGAGGTGATTCTCAATGACCATACCAATCGTTCCAAAACTTCTCCGTGCCCATCTCTCGGAACTTTCCGGAAAGAACGCTAGGATAGATGGCAGGTCACAATGGGAAGGCAGAAAATTAGAAGTTGAGCATTCAGTACTACCTAGGGCCGAGGGATCAGCCAGAGTAAGGATGGGGGACACGATCGTTCTCGCAGGGGTCAAATTTCAGTTAATGCAACCCTACCCCGACAGACCAAATCAAGGTGGTCTCATGTGTTCTGCCGATGTTCGCCCCATTGCTGGGCGGCATTGGGAAGCAGGACCACCGAGTCCCGAGGCAATCGAACTTGGCAGGGTAGTGGATAGGGGAATTCGTGAATCAGGTTGTATAGATGTAGATTCTCTTTGCATAATCCCGGGAGAGAAGGCATGGCAAGTTATCCTCGATCTCTTCGCAGTATCAGATGACGGAAATCTCTTCGACGCCTTCGCCCTAGCAGGAATAGTTGCACTCAGGAATGCCACTCTTCCCGCAGAGCGATTCGAGGTGGGCAAAGACTACCCACTACCCGTCTCAAAGACTCCAATCATGTGCTCTTACCACAAGGTAGGGGGGAGATTCGTGTACGACGCATGTGCAAGGGAAGAGCTTGGTGGTGATGAGCGAATCCATATCACCTTGGGAGACGATGGTAACGTCCATTCCTTACAGAAGGGTCTAAAGGGAATTTTCTCGACCGAGGAATTCACTGAAATCATGACTAATGCCCAAGGAAGGACTAAAGAACTCAGGAAAATAGTGGATTCATTGTAGGTATAATTATGGCAAAGAGGACCCAGAAGACTGGCGCAACAGCTCGATTTGGTGCTAGGTACGGTGTCAGCGTTAGACGAAGAGCTGGATCTGCTCTTGCCAAGAAATCACGGAAGTACACATGCCCTAGTTGCCATTATCCCAAGGTTCAAAGAAAGGCTGCTGGGATTTGGGAATGCAGGAAGTGCGACCACACATTCTCCGGAGGCGTCTGGGAGCCCTACACCAGGGCTAGTGACGCCAATAAGAGGATAATTAGAAGGTCCCTTGAAGGAGCTACTGCTACTGATATGACAGTAATAGCTCAACAGGCTGCACTTGACTACGAGAGAAAGATTTCCGAGAGAGATTCAGATGCAGCAACAGAAGAGGAATAATTCGATATCACTCGAATTGCTATTGGAGCATTGCGATTCCGGACCTCTTTCCTCTTCTCTCGTAACTGAGGCTGATTTCTCACACATTGACGGGGAGATTTCTGTATCTTTGTCATCTCATTCATTCAGTGATCTCCGAGCTCGATGGAATTCAATAATGAGAGCATTAATTGCCTCTGAGCAATCCCTTGAAGCAGCAAGCAGGGGGGAATAACATCAGCGAGCAAGTGACAGCAGAGGAAATCCAGTCTCTAGCAAGAGAATTACAGATGTTGAGGAATCAAATACAGACGATTTCATCACAGTATTCGGAGTATGGGATAACTGTGGACGAACTTTCCAAGCAAGACCCAGAGAGGCCGGTTTATCGCTCCCTAGGAAACATTCTCCTAGAGGTTGGGGATCGCGATTCACTTGAATCTGAGTTGAAAGAAGCTCAAGAGGCGCTGAATGAGCATCTCAGTAGGCTCATAGAGAGGGAGGAAAGCATCCGTAAGAAGTATGAAGAATTGGCCGAGAGCTTTGAGCGGGCGTGAACCTCGAATGGGACAAGAAGCCGAACCCTCAGAAACTCTGGTAGTAGATTCGAACCTCTTTCAGACATTTCTATCGAGAGGTAAAACCGAGCAAGCTTTGGAACTAAGCGAGGAAATTCTAGCAAAATCGAGAAGACTGAATAATCGGGATTTCGAGACAGAGGCTTGGATTAGGATGGAAAGGGCCCTTTTGGGGGCAATAAATCCGAAGGAGGTTGGTAACGAATTGCGCTGGTGCGTCGATCGTCTGGCTTCGGTCAACACCGGCTCACCAATGCATGGGCTGGCTCTGCTAAATCTGGCTTCTTGGCACCGTAATTTGAACGAGCAAATGATGGCTCTAGTGACTCTTTCTGATATATCTGCAGATGCGGGTCATCCAGTAGAAGTGGTTGGACTGTCTCGTTTAGAATCCGGGAGAATCCTTGTTTCTATTGGTGACCTTGAGCCGGCTATGAGGCATCTCTGGATGGCAATGCGGAGACTTTCTTCAGTGGAAATGCCAGCAGAGGCAGTAGTATGTGCAATGGAATGGTTAGACATAGCACTAGATGATGTTGACCCGGAATCGCCAACTATGGACGACCGGATCGTCAATGCAAAGCCCAGGGAAAGTCCTGGACTGACGACATCTCCATCAAACCCCGCCGACATAAAGGAGTCAGTGGAAATAATTCTCTCTAACGGGCTCCTCGATGTTTCCGGTGCGAGGCGGGATGATCTAGGATTGGTCTTGGACGCTAGTGATGCCCTAGGAGAGCCAGTATGGAGGGGGGCAATAGAAGATAGGAAAAAAGAAATTCAAGACTCAAGACTGATTGAAGTGCTCCAGTCATGATTCCTTATTCTCTCAATCTCATCGTCACCCCAAGCAGAATTTTCCGGCAGTTGTAGACACCAACCTACTTCTTCGATCGCATCATCAGATGAAAGCCATGGATTGGGGCTCACTGGCACATCGACATGGACTAGCACAACATGACCTCCGGGAATCAATTTTGACTCAATTGATTTTGCAGTACCTAGAATCCCAGTTTCCTCGTATAACTCCCTAAGTGCAGCCTCTTCGGGTGTCTCATCTTGATTCAAACTACCCCCGGGTAACTCCCAACCTCTGACTTTGTTCTTTACCATAACCCAGCAGTCACTCTCTTCATCAGATACCGCCCAGACAACTACAAAATCCATCTCATTTCTCCATCTCTTGAAGTAATTCTGCTACCTTCTCTGTCGCACCTTCTGTGCCTTCAGCAGCCATTCTCCTAGCGAGAAAGAATGCCTCTGTAATCTTACCTTCCCTTCTGAGTCTATCAATCTTTGAGAAAGTACCAAGCTCCTGCATCTCATCAATTATTTCAATCTCTATCTCTTGCTTAGGCTTCGATAGACTCCCGAGTCTATCGAGGAATGTTGCTCTGTCCGAGATAGAGGGAACTCTCCATGGGACTCCATCGCTTCCCCTGACCATCGCTTCCATTCTTTGCTTGAATCGTTCTCTTGCAGTAGAGTCCGGAAAAACACTCTCTGCTTGGTCATAGCAAAGCCAAGCCTCGTCGTACTGTTCCCTCCTCTCGTACACCACCCCCAGTCCCTCCCATGCTTCGTGGTTAATTGGTCTCTGAGAGAGAAGCACCCTTGTCAATTCTAGAAAGATATCTTCGAAACCGCCACTCCTAACTCTCTCCAATCTTCTTGAGAATAGGACATTTGCTCTTTGGTCCGAAACATCCAGGCCTTTCAGCCTCTCAGAAAAAGCCTCCATCTCTTCTGGTTCTTCCCCAATCTTCTTCCACCACATGTCTGGATCTAGGGGATCAGTAGAAAATGCTGCAGTCAATAATCCCTCACATGTTCCAATAATGTCTTGATTCGCCAATTGCATCATTAATTCAGGATCCCGACCTAGAACGGAAAAGAGATCTGCTAGAACTGCTCTAGCACCCTCTGAATCCACTCTCAATACTTTGATTTTTATCAATATCTTCCAATTTTCTTCATTTGTGAAGTCGTAGAGAACACTCTGCTTAGCGCTCTGTTCGGCCCATGAAAGGTTGTTTCCATTATCGTCCTTTATCCTTAGGAACTTTTCAGCTTGACTTCGATACCTGTTACCAAGGCTTCTCCTAGGGTGTTGGAGGGTTTTCGAAAGAACTCCATCATCTCGCATTTACTCGTCTCACAGAACAGATTCGAAGGGTGATCTATCAATACCAGGTTCGATGGTTGCATCCATGCCAATCTTGCTTGTGGTCCCATCTGGGGATCGACTAGGGTCTAAACTAGAGCCCTTCTGATTTGATAGTATTAGTGTATCTCTATCGGGTTGCCAACGTGTCATCAGGGCCCATTCTACTCTAGAAGAATTTGTTACATCAATGTCCTTGTCGACTACAATAACTTGTTTCATAGATTTATGACCGTCCAATGCTGCCCGAATTGCCTTCATGCCGTCGCCAATTTCCTCCGGAATGATCTGAACAACAGATGACAGCCATCCACTGCCGCCATCTGTCAGAAATACATCCGTGCAGGTCACAACTTCTGCGACGGCCGTTTTGATTGTCGGGGCTCTTGGCATCCCCATCAGCGTCATGTGCTCTACTCCTGCTGGAATCAATGCATGAAAAATCGGCTCATCCCTATGATGGATCGCATCGTATTCGATTACTGGCTCAAGTCTGATGTCATCTACAGTCCCTGTAATGTCCACATACGGCCCCTCTTCTCCAGAAGAAGTTGTTATCCTTGCCTCCATAGCATATTCTGCATTCGCTGGCACAACCACTCCATTTGCTAACTCTACCATTTCCAATTGAGTTCCATACAATCTTTCATGCAGTGCTGCTGCAACTCGCAACTCGTCTAGGGGTTCGTCAAATGACATAGCAGCCGCCAGAAGAACCACCGGGTCAGGCCCATTTACTACTGCAATGGGGACCTCATCTTTATTCTCTTGAGCCTCGTTGACCATTGTCCTGAGGTGTCTGGGGACTAGTCTAACACAAGTGCTATTCTGGCTCTTGACTAACTGCCTGTGGTATGATGTATTCCGCTGTCCGTCATATTGGGCTATAATTATCGAAGCAGACTGATACCTACCCCCATCTTCCTGATAGTGCCAAGGAATTGGGAGGCTCAATAGGTCTGTCTCCTCCATAGTATTCTCGAAAACTGGCGAAGCACTCCGTTCTACAAGAATCGGCTCAGCAGGATTCTCCATCGCCCAAGAGAGAATATCTATCAGTTCGCCTGGATCTACTTCAAATGCCTCACAGAGCTTATGGCGAGTAAGTATGTTCATTGCAACAGTGTGACCACGTGCTTCGATAATATTGGTGAAGAGAAGGGGTTCGTTTCCTGAGGACACAGATTCCTCTCGCATTTCAAAATTGACACTAACCGGGTTCCCAACAACTCGACTACCCTCGACAAGATCCCTGAATCCCATGCTGCACTCCGGAAAACTAAGCCGCTTGAATGTTGGCTCCTATTCTTGTCTTTTGGGCCAATCTATCACATTGCCCACCCGTCAGTCTCATAAATGGAAGGCAGGTCGCCGAGTCGTCATTTTGAGGTATATGTTTGGGACGAGGCCTTTTCTCCGGTTCGAAGATGAAGTCAGATCGTAAGAAGTACAGGTGGAAGGAGAGGAAATTCCGCAACAGACAAGCCAAGCGAAAGCATGGCGGTGTTTTGAAGCACGACCCCCTCCGCGGTAGCCCTCAAGCCAAGGGAATCGTAATTGAGAAGGTGGGCTTCGAAGCCAAGCAGCCTAACTCAGCCATCAGGAAGGCGGTAAAGATAAGCCTAATTAGAACCGGTAACAGACTCACTGCATTCGCTCCGGGAGATGGTGCGATTTCATTCATCGACGAACATGATGAGGTTATGGTCGAAGGTATTGGTGGAAGTAAAGGGCGTTCATATGGTGATTTGCCCGGTGTCCGGTATAAGGTGATCAAGGTCAACGGCGTTTCACTAGACGAAATGGTTCGAGGTCGCAAGGAGAAACCAATACGTTGAGGTGCTTTCTAATGGATGATTCAGAAGCTAGTGCGCAGGTCGATAATTCAGAGGACCCAATTGCAGAGGCCCCAATTGTAGAGGTCCCAATTGCAGGAATTGGGACGATGGTATTCGGCAAGTGGGACGCCAGTGAAGTCGTGTGTAGCGACCCCGGAATTTCCAGATATGTCAACTTGAAGATGATTGGGGCACCTCACACCGGAGGTCGCCATGCAAATGCATGGTTCGGGAAACAGGACCTGTCCGTGACCGAGCGATTCATCAATAATCTCATGAGAACCGGCAAGTACAGTGGGAAGAAGCAATACTGTGCCAAGTCTCTGGATGAGGCATTTGATCGTATCAATGCCAAGCGTGGTGAAAACCCACTGCAGAAATTCATTGACGCAATTACAGAAGCAGCTCCTTGCGAAGAGACAACGAGGGTACGAATAGGGGCAGTCAGCCAGCCCAAGGCAGTCGACTCTTCTCCAAGTAGAAGGCTCGATGTCGCACTGCGCAATCTGGCTATTGGCGCCGCGTCTGCAACAATGAAGAGCAAGAAGTCCCTGACTGAGGGAATAATTTCTGAGATTTCCAAGGCATCAGAGGGCGATGTCAATTCATTCGCAGTAGGGAAGAGGCACGAAGTAGAGAGGATTGCAGCCTCGGCCCGATAAGTCCATTTTGTCCCACATTTATCCCATTCTTCGAAACCGCTCAATTGTCTTTATGAACCGTTTTCAGCTCGGAAAAATTACTGGATGAGAATATGGGTCGTAAGGAAGACAATATAAAGCGCGCTACAGAGGTAATGCACTTTCGCGAGCGAATTAGGAATCTAGCCATCGCAGCCCACATTGATCACGGAAAGACCACTCTATCAGACAACTTGATTGCTGGCGCAGGGATGATGTCCGAAGAGCTTGCAGGGAAGTCTAGGGTATTGGATTTTGACGACCAGGAAGCCGCCCGAGGAATAACAATCAATGCAGCCAGCGCATCAATGGTGCACGACGTCAATGGGCAGGACTACCTGATTAACCTGATTGACACCCCTGGACACGTCGATTTCGGCGGTGACGTAACCCGTGCGATGAGAGCCGTCGATGGGTGTATCATTCTCACATGCGCGGTGGAGGGAGCAATGCCTCAAACCGAAACCGTCGTTAGGCAGGCACTGAAGGAAAAGGTCCGTCCAGTTCTTTTCATCAACAAGGTAGACCGCCTCATCAACGAGCTTCAAGTAACTCCAGAGGACATGTTGGCAAGGTTCCAAGAGCAAATAAAGAAAGTTAACAATTTAATCAGGACTTTTGCACCCGAAGAGCACAAGACGGACTGGCAGGTCGATGTTGCCAAGGGGACCGTAGCCTTCGGTTCGGCTTACCATAATTGGGGCATCACCGTACCATTTATGCAGAAGACTGGAGTAAATTTCACTCAGATTTTCGAGTACTGTAATAACGATCAACAAAAAGAACTCGCTAAGAAGGCTCCTGTCCACGAAGTTTTGCTGGATATGGCAGTGCAAAAGCTCCCCTCGCCATTAATTGCTCAAAAATACAGGATTCCGAACATTTGGCAGGGGGATCTAGATTCTGAGTTTGGCAAGTCCATGATGAATTGTGATGCCGATGGCCCCCTCTCTTTGATGATTACGAAGATATGGATGGACCCTCATGCAGGAGAGGTAGCAGTTGGCAGAGTATACTCTGGGTCGATAAAGCAGGGAGAGACTGTATGGGCAAGCGGAGCTGGCAAGGCCGAACGGGTCCAACAAGTCAGCATGATGGTAGGCGGGGACAGGATTCAGGTTCCCGGAGTATCAGCAGGCAACATTGCAGCATTGACTGGCGTGAGAAGTGCAGCTGCAGGAGTGACTGTAACAAGGGAGAAGGACGAGACTCCCTTCGAGGCAATCCGACACTACTCCGAACCAGTAGTAACAGTCGCGATTGAGCCAAAATCAATGAAGGATCTTCCAAAATTCATTGGTGCATTAAGAGGTCTGGCCAAAGCGGACGCTTCTCTATCCATTGATATCGCCCATGAGACTGGCGAGGCCCTCCTCTCGGGGATGGGGGAACTCCACCTTGAGATAACCATTTATCGTCTGGAGGAGGAGCAGGGAATCAAGGTAAACCAGAGCAATCCAATAGTTGTCTACAGAGAGTCAATCGGGAGCGATAACAAGGGTAGGGCTTTCGAGGGTAAGTCACCCAATCGGCACAACAGATTCTACGTTGAGGTGGAACAGCTTCCCGAGGAAGTCATCAATGCCTTGAGGGAAGGGCACTTCGGAGACGGACCAGTAAGAAGCAAGGATGCCAAAGAGATTGGAAATAAGTTCGGAGAGCTCGGGATGGACAAGAATCTGATGAGGAAAATATACGCTATTAACGCCACTACTGTCCTTGTGAATGACACCAAGGGTATTCAGAATCTCCACGAAACAAGGGAATTAATTATTGAGGCTTTCAACGATGTTTGTAAGAAGGGCCCCATTGCCGAGGAACCACTAACAGGGGTCTTTATTCGCTTAGTGGACGCAAAACTACACGAGGATGCTATACACAGAGGTCCAGCTCAAACTATCCCAGCAGTTAGGAATGCCATCAAGGGTGCATTACTCAGGGCTAATTCCGTACTTTTCGAACCAATTCAGAAGATCAGAATCGATGCACCCACAGAATGGGCTGGGGGGATAACTCGGCAATTAATTACCCGGAGAGGAGTTATCGAAGATATGCCTGTAGAAAACGATGTAACTTGTGTAATTGGCAAGATGCCAGTAGCAGAATCCTTCGGATTCTCCAATGACATTAGAGCCGCAACACAAGGAAGGGCGATTTGGAACACCGAGAATGCGGGTTATGATCAGGTCCCACCAGAACTATTCCACAAGGTAGTTGGTGAAATAAGGCAGAGAAAGGGACTCAAAGAAGAAATTCCCGGAGAAACCCAGTACACCGACTGATTAACTAATCCTAATCAATTGGAAGTCAGTCAATTCCCTAAGTATATTGACGGCCTGCGAACTTGGTAGTTTGTTAAGGCATTCATGTGCCAACGAGTGATGGTGCATGGCCTTCTTTCTTGCGTAGTCTATTGACCCCGAACTATCTAATTCGACTACTGCCTTGGATAGGCTTTCATCACTGCATTCGCCCGATCCAAACACCTTTGTGAAATGTGGCAAATCTTCCTGACTCCGTTTTGCATGGATTGCAATAAGAGTCATTTTTCCCTGAACTATGTCTGAACCTGCTGGCTTTCCAAGAGTCTTCGTGTCTCCGGTGATGTCAATTAGGTCATCCATCAATTGGAAGCATAATCCCAAATTTAGTCCCCATTCTGCCATGTTGTTGACTGAATCAATATCTGCATCAGCTAGAATCGCCCCTGTCCTGGCACAGGTTTCGAACATCGCACTCGTCTTCCCAGCAATCATGGCTATGTAATCCTCCTCAGACACCATACCACGAGTCTCAAATTCAATATCCTCCTGTTGCCCTTCTGCGACCTTCCTAACCATCTCACCGATTGATCTAATCAAGTGTCCTAGCCGTTCGTCTGGGATGTCTTCCGACTCTGCTAGGATCTCAAATCCTACTGCTAGCATCGCATCTCCGGCATTAATGGCCGTCGCATCATCATACTTTACGTGAACAGCATCAAGACCCCTTCTAATTGGGTCCTGATCAATTATGTCATCATGTATCAGGGTAAAGTTGTGAATAATTTCTATTGATGCTCCCAGCGTATAATGGCCATTATTGGCGTCACCGACTGCCTCCCCCACAAGCCTCGGCAGAATGGCCCTAAGCCTCTTCCCGCCACCTTTGAATAGATGAGTCATCGCTCCATGGAGATTATTCTGCTCCATCTTCCCCAGACTAATCATAATCTCTCTCTCTACCCTATCTCGATGGTTGGAGAGAGCATCTAGCAAGTTCTGTCCAGGCTTCACTGACTCGCCATCTATGTCTACTTCACCACAATAGATTATGTCGTCATTTTTCGATTTTGCCAAGGAACTGGGATCACAATCGTTCGGAATTACAAATTTCTCCCAGATTAATCTAAACCAAGGAGCAATGACTTCATTTTCCCATTTCCCCTCTCCCTCCATCATTCTCTTGATTTCTGATGAATCGGCCCAAAGAACGTCGGAGATCTCATTCTCATTATGATCGACAATCGCATCAGCACAAACTACCATGATGTAATCAATTTCTTTCTCTATCCAATCTTGATCCCACCTGCATGAATATTCTATTCTCCCTATATTGTGGAAGGACCATTGCTCGGTGATTTCTTTTGGAATACCAAGCTCATGGTCAAGTTTCCTCCTTGCAGCTTTTTTCACTCCCTCAGAACCATCATTTTCAGATTTCATATCTAGAGGATGGCTGCAGCAACTATTTGCCCATACTCCGGAAAACGTAATCTTTTCAAGTGATCTTTTCTGTAGCAGAAGGCGTCCTTTGGAGTCAAATATCAGTACACTGAAAGCACGATGTCTAATTCCATCATTGTTGTGACAAATTAGTTTTGACTCAACTCCCGTCACATTATCTTCGATATCCACAACTAGACACATCTCCTCCATCATCTCTGACTGAATGGAATCGTGATTCCCAACCTCTTCGATTTCAGGGGCCATTCAACCTTGTGGGGCCGAGACGTGTATATGAAGCCTCAACCGCGCAATATCTTCGTTCCCTTAGTTTGCCCAGAGGTCAATAATTCTAGAATCCTATTTGGCTTTCTCCCATCAATAATCCATACCTCATCAACTTCTTTTGAAATCTCAAGAGCCCTATCGATTTTCAGCCTAATTCCCCCAGTGACATCGATGTCAGTATCGTGGACTCCCTCCATTTCTAACTCAGATCGCAAATGTGTAATTAATTCCGAACCCTCTTCACTTGGGGGGCTGCTCATAACCCCATCAGCATCGCCAATCAGGAAAATGCTATGCGTCACATCTAACTCAGTAGATAATCGAAACATCAAATCATCTCCAGATAGTATTCCAAACCCTCTCTCATCATCCGTTTCTACAACATCACCGAAGGTAACTGGTATTGGCTCTCCAGGAGCTCTTTCGAAAACTGAGATATCGCCCATGAATCGCGCACCAGTGCCAATTGCCCATTCCGAAGGCGGGTGACCAATACATGCCAAACCTCTTTCTGTAAATTTATCAATAATCAACTCATTCAACTCTCTCATATCGGAACGAATTTCTTCTACTGCTTCTCTCTGATCTTTCGAAATCTCAGTTTTCATCCCTTCTGCAATTTTCCATTTCTTGGCTAGAAGGTGTCCGAATGAGCCAGCACCATGGACTAGAATTATTGAAACTTCCAGTTCCGATATAGGAAATATGGCATCAACCACCCTTTCTACTGCATCAGGGTTGAATTTTTTCATCGAACTCTTGTCCGAAATCAAGCCTCCGCCTAATTTTATTGCCACTCTAACTGCCATTTGCTGTTCGAGGTCAAGATTCTCGTATTCTAACATTTTCAAATCACATCATACAGTTTAACGCGTAGTACTCAGTCGAAATATTGTGGTAGACACAGCAGAGCTTGAAAGATTCCAGCGTTGGCTCCAGTCCGAACTAGCCACTGCTTCTTCTCTCGAGGACAAATCCGATAGGGATCGCAGGCTACTACAAATCGAGATTGCGATTTCAGAGGTCGTACGTTATAGGGAGATTCTGAGTAGTCTGGAGGATTCTTCTTCTTCACCATTCGTGGAAAGAGATGATGCCGTTAGAGTACAGAGCAATTCCGACGTAAAACCAGTAACGAAATCAGGAGAGTGCCACTCATGCGGCGCAGAAAAAATCAGCGACTTGCAGTTCTGTCCCGTTTGCGGCGAGTTCTGATCATTCTTCTTCTGCCCAGGATTCCCTCAGTAGCGATAGTTCAGGGTCGTCAGAACCGACAATTGACAAGTACTCTCCAGCAACGCTCTCAGTCAGGAATACTGTCACTCCAGCATGCCAGATTGTCTCCCCCGAAGCCACCATTCTAGCGGTATCTACTTCGATAATTGCCGGGTCATTGTGATGAAATCTGCCAGCCTCTGCTGCATACTTAATTGAGGCTGAAAGGTGTACGTGTGAGCGATCACCCGGGCTTATACCCACTTCAATCAGATTCTCTGCCTCTGCAGGGTCTGACGGATAATATAGCGAATCGGGGATATCACTCGTAGGCAGGTCTAACTCGATTTCTACAGTATGGCCGTAAGTTGCCCGCATCATGTTCGCTCGAACTTCATACCTTCCTTTAGTATCAGTTTCAGATATCGCCCTCAAGTGGTGCGGTCTTAACCAATCCTGGGGTCTCCTTCCTCCATCTTTGAATTTCTTCACGATGTCCCTTACGTCAATCCAACCATTTATGTCCATTTCTAAGTCGAACTTCTCCGGGGCATGCCTTAGCACAAGTGCAAGTTTCCTTGCCATTCCGTCCCTCTCTCTGGTGCTCAAGATGAACTTACCCTCGGTGTTGCAAGCAGGACATAGATCGTCGTCTGAAAAGTATCCGTGCATAGAGCATTCCCTAATCATATATCTACCTCGATGTGGATTATTCAAGAACCCCTCGGTCGATAGATGAATTCACTTCCCGGGAACCGTTATGGGCCCGACTCTTGACGAGAGCATGTGAGGTCTGTAATTGTCGATTGGAGAAGATCCCCATTCACCAAGGCACACAAGGGCGCACTATCGAGTACAAGGCCAGACGAATTCGCCGGTCAGGTAATCCGAGATCTTTTGGCCAACATCCCTATTGAATCTAGTGAAATCGACGATATTATTGTTGGCTGCGCTTATCCCGAGGGCGAACAAGGCTACAACATCGGCCGTTTGATGACTTTCTTGGGAGGAATGCCTCCCGAAGTACCCGGTTCCACTATCAACAGACTTTGTGGCTCTTCAATGCAGGCAATACTAACAGCATCAGCACAGATATCCGCTGGATGGGGTGATTGCTTCTTGTGCGGGGGCGTGGAATCGATGTCTAGGGTGAAAAGAAGAGGATTCAATTGGAGTACACATCCAACTTTGGAAAAGGAATTCCCTCAGGCGTACATCAACATGGGGATAACCGCAGAGAATGTGGCAGATTTGTTTGAAATCTCCCGAACAGAACAGGAAGAATTCGCACTTGATTCTCATGCCAAGGTCGTAAAGGCAGATTCGGAGGGAAATTTCTCTAGAGAGTTGGTCACAATCACTTCCAATGGTCATGAAATTTCTCATGACGACTGCATTAGGCCCGACTCCTCACTGGATTCAATGTCTCGACTGAAACCGGCTTTTGTCGAAGGCGGTTCAGTGACTGCCGCCACCTCGTCACCTCTCACTGACGGCGCTGTATTTTCACTGATTTGTAGTGAGGAGTTTGCCACATCTAATTCTCTGACTCCAATTGCTGCCATTGTCGCCGGTGCAGTGACTGGCTGCTCTCCCGAGCTAATGGGACTTGGTCCAATTTCATCTTCCAATTTAGCCCTCGAAAGAGCAGGCTGGAATATTGCGGACATAGATGTATTCGAATTGAATGAGGCCTTTTCTTCACAGAGTTTAGCCTGTATCAGAGAGCTGGGTTTGGATCCAGAGACTGTGAATATAGATGGCGGTGCCCTTGCAATCGGCCACCCACTCGGTGCATCTGGAGCAAGAATCGCATGCAAAGCCGCGAGCATAATGTCACGAAATAACAAACAAAGGGCCATGGCTTCAATGTGTATTGGTGGTGGAATGGGTATTTCTATCGCTCTCGAGGCTGTGTGATGTTCTATCGACGCCCTCATCAATGACCCATCAATAGCAAGGCCGTGAGCGAGGATACCGGCGTCACATCCCACGGGGTAAGTTTGGTAGGTAAGAATATCATTCTGGCCGTCTCAGGAGGTATTGCGGCTACAGAGTCAATTAAGCTTGCAAGAGAACTCAGAAGGCACGGAGCAAACGTATTTCCGATGATGAGTAAATCGGCGATGAAGGTCATCACACCTCTTGCCTTATCATGGGGCTCTGGTGTAGACGTAGTCACCGATTGGGATCCAAAAATGTCGCAATTGAGAGGTTTTGACGGCCTCATTCTCGCTCCTGCAACAAGAAATACAATTGCAAAATTCACTCATGGTTTACTTGACTCTCCAATGATGATGGCCCTTTCCGCAGCTGTAGGAAGCGGCATTCCCACATTGTTTGTCCCATCGATGCACAATGACCTGTTCGATGACGCTGTTACAACCGAACTTCTTTCTTCTTTGGACGAACTCGGTGTGGCAGTTTTAGTTGACAAACCTTCAGAGGGGCGGAGAAAGCAACCCAGTGTAACCGCTATTGTTGCTGAATTCTGCAATCTGTCGAATAGTAGGTTGGAAGGCCGCAAGAGGGTAGCAGTTACTCTAGGCGGGAACTCAGCTCCAATAGACTCGGTCAGGAGTATTGTGAATGCTTCTACCGGAAATACTGGTTGGGCAATCGCTGAACATTTGCATCGAATGGGGCATGATGTTGTGTGCATAGTCGGTCGCACGACTCGAGAACCATCGTTTTCCTTGCCAGACGTACGTTTCGATGAAACTCCCGAAGGAATGCTGCTCGAGTCAATTAAACTAGCTAATTCAACTACGGAACCAGAATACTGGATCCACGCCGCGGCCATACTGGATTATGTACCAGATTACATCAATGGGAAAAGGCCAAGTAAATTGGAAAATTGGAACATCGAACTCACATCCACAAAGAAACATCTGCAGGAGCTAAAGGAGCATGTTGCAGACTCGAAGAGAATCGGTTTCAAATTGGAGGTCGATGCCGATGAAGACGCTATTTTTAAGAAATCAATGGATCTAATTTCTTCCAATAATCTTGAAGCAGTAGTTGCCAATTTATTGGATGAGGTCCGAGGAAACTCTCCAACAAGGTGTAGGATGATATTTTCCAATGGTGTTGTGAAAAGAATCGCAGATTTGAGGGGGCTGTGCGAGGCAATTGAGGACCTAATCGTCTCGGGCTGAATCTCCGAACAAAACGAATCATTCAAGCACTACTCCAGAGAGGAAACTCACGTGGCGAATCATTCTAAGGCCAAGAGGGGGATTCCTCCTAAAGAGGATTTCAACTCATGGTACCCAGCAATTGTAGAGATAGCTGACCTAATCGACAAGAGGTATCCTATCAAGGGAATGGACGTCTGGAAGCCATACGGGCTTTCTGCAATGGGTCTGATTGACAACCTGGCCAGAACAGAGATGTCTCGAACAGGTCACCAAGAGTATCGCTTCCCATTACTTGTTCCTGAAGACCTCCTCGACAAGGAGAACCGCCTCGTCTCCAGATTGAAGGCCGCTCGAGAAGCGGGGGTTGATCCATCGGAGTTACGATTCGACGAAGAGGAGTCGGGATTCAAGAAAGAAGTCTATTGGGTGACTCACGGCGGTGAAAATAAACTGGAAATTCCCATGTTCCTGAGACCTACTTCTGAGACTCCAATGTACACGATGTTCTCCCTTTGGGTCAGAAGTCACGCTGATCTGCCGTTGAAGACTTTTCAAATTGTAAACACCTTCAGGTACGAGACAAAGCAAACTCGTTCGTTCATCAGGGTCAGAGAGATCCATTTCTTTGAGGCCCATACTGTCCATGCCGATCAAGAGGGTGCCGACTTACAGATTCAGGAGGATGCAGAAATGGTCCAGACCATCTTGCATGAGCTATGTCTGCCATCATTAGTCTCTAAGAGGCCTGTCTGGGACACTTTCCCAGGGGCATGGTACACCAAGGCAGCTGATGTTGTCATGCCCAATGGAAGAACCTTACAGGTCGCTACATACCATCACTATCGGGATCAGTGGGCCGATGCGTTCGATCTGTCTTATGAAGACCCCATGGGGGAGACAAAAATGTGCCATCAAACGACGTTTGGAATGTCTGAGAGGCTCCTAGGGGCCGTAGTTGGAGTGCATGGGGATGACAAAGGCCTAATCATGCCACCTTCAATTGCACCATTCCAAGTCGTAATCATGCCCGTAGCTGCTCATTCAGATGCAAATGTCTTGCCAGCAGTTGAGGCACTTGCTCAAGACCTATACTCCAACGGCCTTAGGACTAAGGTCGACTCTCGAGATGTTAGGCCAGGTGTGAAGCACTATGACTGGGAGATAAAAGGGGTCCCGATTAGGATTGAGCTGGGCCCACGAGACCTATCTGCAGGCAAATGCGTAGCCACTCTGAGAACTGGGGGTAAGGTAGAGATTGATTTGGATGGGGCCCCTACCAATGTAAAGGAAATGTTATCTGAGATTTCCGAAGAACTCCGTAATCGTTCTGCTTTGGTTGTTTCAGGACTCGTTCAGAAATTCCCCATTGAGAATTTGTCAGCTGATGACTCACTTGACTCCTTGATAGAGGATGGGATTGTTTACGAGATTGCCTTCGATGGAACTGACTCTGATGCGGAGTTACTTGAGAAGAAGACAGGCCTCATCCTACTCGGGGTTAGCGAAGATAAATTTTCAGAAGAGCGGCCTTGTCTAGTTTCTGGGAACTTAACTCTCAAGAGGAGCTATATCGCTCGAATGTACTGATTTCTTGCGTATGAATAATCCAATAATCACTAGAACTAGGAAAAAAACTAACATCGCTGCATCCACAATTCCATAATCCATCGGCTGCGTCCATGCTACTTGTGTATGCAGTCTCTCCCATGTGTAACCCTGCTCAATTACAAGCTTGTAATTTCCATCATCAGGTTTGCAAACGTATGGAAAATCTGCGATTCCGACTGAACATAGTATGTACCCCCCACCAATTAGATTGTTTATGAGTGTACCAATTGTCCCGAGCAAGCCTATTAGAAATGTAAACCATCTCCTCCTACCCTTTCCACTCCCTTTTGCAAACTTTAGGCTAGGAAGTTGTGGTACGAAATCAGGAAGGCTGATGTCATCAGTTATTGGTCCGGGATTCATCTTCTCTTCTGCAATGCCAATTTGCGGAGCGAGAACCCCCATCTCCTCCAGTGCCTCGCTTCCATATATCCTCTCCGCCATCGAGTAAAGTGTTGGATCAGCCTCTATTTCGGCAGGATCAATCTCTCCTTCGAGGAGTCGCCTAACTGCTTCTGTGTAGGGCATATGGGAATTTCTCGGAATCAAGGAACCTATCAAATGAACCCTAGTGCGGGCTTACTTAAGCTGCATTTTTCCGGTCGACGCACTTACGGACCGCTTCGCAAATAGCCTCACTTGTCAAGCCAATTTCAACCATCAGTTCGGATGTCCCTCCGCTCTCCCCGAATCTGTCTTTGACCCCCACCATCTCCAGTGGAATGGGGTTGTTTGATGATAGCCACTCTGCAACCGCCCCACCCAGCCCCCCAATTACTGAGTGATCCTCGGCAGAAACGAAGCATCCACACTGCTCCGATAGTCTTGCAAGCAAATCTTTGTCCAACGGTTTGATTGTATGCATGTCTACCACAGTGCACTCAATTCCTTCTTCAGAGAGCGAAGAGGCGGCTTCGCGAGCAAGCTCAACCATAACCCCACAAGAGATAATCGCTACATCATTTCCTTCTTTGAGGACTGATCCGGTTCCAATTCTCAAGTCCAGTTTACTTTCTTCATCATACATTCTGGAAACTTTATTTCTTGCAGTCCTCATGTATGACGGGCCTTCTAGATCCAATAACTGAAAAGTCAACTCTTCAGCTGATAAATCGTCACATGGGTGAATCACAGTCATCTTGGGAATTGACCTGTATATCGCTAAATCTTCTACTGTTTGCGCACTGCTCCCATCTGAACCAGTGTGGATGCCTCCATGGCTTCCACATATGTGCACTTGTAGGCCAGGCCGTGCTATTCCATTACGAACCTGCTCAAAGGCCCTTTCCGTGAAGATTGCGAAAGTGCCGGCAAAGGGAATCTTCCCAGATGAAGCCATACCAGCTGCCACGAGCATCATATTTTGTTCAGCTATACCCATGGAGACGGTTCTTTCGGGAAACTGCTCACGAAAGTGACAAGACTTCGTGGACTTACCTAGATCCGCTTCAAGGACAACGACACGTGGGTCATCTGCCAGTCTAAGGAGGGCCTTTCCATACCCATCTCGGGAAGCACCCTCATCTGATGGCTCGCTCATGACAGCTCCTCCAATGCAATAGACAATTCCTCATTATCGGGTGCCTTTCCATGGAAAGAAGGGTTATCCTCCATGAACGAGACGCCCTTCCCCTTTGTGGTGTTGGCAATAATTGCAATCGGCCCCTCATCGGAAGAATCTGCCCAACGGAAAACTTCCACTAGAGCCGGCATGTCATGCCCATCAACTTCCCTGACATCCCAACCAAAAGATGCGAACTTCTCTCCAATATCGCCTATCTCCATCTGAAATTCCATGAAATCATCATTCTGTATCCTGTTCCTATCGACAATTACTCGAAGATTCGTTGCATTGTGAAAATTTGCTGCCATCGCGGCTTCCCAGACTTGACCTTCCTGTGTCTCCCCATCACCAAGCATGACCCAGATGCTCCTTTCGCTAGAATCCATTCTAGCCGATAGTGCGCACCCTAGTCCAAATGACAATCCCATACCAAGGCTCCCAGCAGAAAAATCAACACCCTTTGTCCAATTCATATCGACGTGGCCTTGGCAAACAGAACCCAGTGTTCTGAATCCCAATAGATCCTGCTCCTCCAGAACTCCCATCTGGTGAAGGATTGCATACATTGCAGGACTAGCATGGCCCTTGCTCATAATGAACCTGTCACGATCTTCCCAGTTAGGATTGTTCGTGTCGAACCTTAGGCTAGTTCCGTAAAGAGCCACCATGCAGTCAATAGCCGACAAGGAACCGCCAGGATGGCCGGCACCAGCGGCATTAGTCATCTTGACAATATCAATTCTGCATAATCTTGCCATTTCTTCGAGCTCATCAACTCTGTCCTCCACGCCATCACCCACGAACAAAAGTCCGGTGTCAGGGCTATTGATGGTTTTCAATGATGATTTCTCAAACTACCTAGCAGAGTGGTTCAAATCATACCAATTGTCCGGGATGATCAGAGATGCCAATTCAACCCTTATCAGAAAATAATTGGCGGGTAGAACTGTCTAAAATTTCCATTCCAATATCAGTTAGAAACGATCCATTGCTCTTAGACTCACTAGGAACATTAATTGATGGAGGAAGAATATCAATGGAAATTGGGGCTGATCTGCATAGGAATGCCAAACTACCCGGTCTTACTGCGCTAGCGAGAATGATAAAACATTCAAGATTTGGGGAACGCATCTTCTTTAACGAAAATCTCCATGTAAATACCACCAACGTCTGTACTCTTGCTTGTCGCTTTTGTGCTTTCAGAAAGGGCTCTAGGCATACGGAAGCATACTCTCTAAACGCCGAGGATTTCATCACTCGGATCGAGCCATATCATGGCGTAATTGACGAGGTTCATGCTGTTGGCGGACTCCATCCTGACTGGACTATAGATAATTATTCTGAAATGTATGAATTGACTAAGAGGAACTTTCCAGATATTAGTATCAAATCACTCACAGCTGTAGAGGTGAAGCATATCGCCTCCCGATCAAAATTATCAATTAGGCAAACTCTCCAAATCCTGAAGGAATCGGGACTCGACTCCCTTCCCGGTGGTGGTGCTGAGATATTGGTCGATTCGATAAGAAATCGGATTTGCATGGGCAAGGAGAAGTCATCCGAATATCTGGAGATTCACGAGATTGCTCACGAACTCGGAATTCCAACTAATTGCACGATGCTTTTCGGAACAATTGAATCGATAGAGGATCGAATGACTCACTTAGACAAGCTCAGGTCTCAACAGGACTCTTCCGGGGGTTTCCAGTGCTTCGTCCCATACCCATTCCTAGAAGACAATACTCGACTTCCCGAAGCTTCACTCGCATCCGGAGAAGAGGTAATTCGAGTAATCGCATTGTCAAGGATAATGCTTGACAACATTCCCCACATCAAGGCATACAGAATGAATATTGGCGATCACCTCGCCTCAATAGCCATCAATTCAGGAGCCGATGATATCGATGGGACTGTTGGCCATGAGGAGATTATGCACATCGCTGGCAGTACTGCCAGTGTCGATTACGACAGTGCGAAACTCGCGCGATTAATCAATTCTGCCGGCCAAGAGCCTGTTAAGAGAGACTCTACTTATACCAAATTCGAGCCGATAATTTCTGAGCCGATCAGTGATTGGCAAATTCTTCCAATCATAGGGCAGTGAAAACATGTCCTGGAACAGGGTCCTCGGCAGAGTGTCTTTCATCAATTGCGATCCCGTTTTCCACGCGTTTGATGCAAATTGGAAGATTTTGACCGCACCCCCATCATGGCTAACGGGGCATCTCTTGAGGAAGGATTGCATTACTGCTCCAATTCCCACTGCCGACTATGCCACAAACAGAGACCAACTAAGCCTCATACGGGATATTGGTATTGTGGGCAGGGAGTCTGTAGGTTCAGTATTGCTATTCGGCAACAGGAGTCTTGAGTCGATGCGTGACATTGCTCTGCCATCCGATTCATCTACCTCCAACATGCTCATGAAATGGATTCTGGGCCAGAGGGGACTAGACCCAAAACTGATCCCCATGGGTCCAGATATTGAGGCAATGTTGGAGCAATGTGACGGGGCGCTAATTATCGGCGATAGGGCAATCTCAGCTGCGCTCAATTATCCCGATTTAGTTAGAATGGATTTGGGTGGGGAGTGGACAAATGTCACAGGACTCCCGATGGTCTTCGGAGTCTTCGCTGCCAGAAACGACTCACAACCATCATTTGTCCATGAAGCTAGAAAATCAATGCTGAAGAACTACAACACCTTTCTAGTAGACGAAGAAACACGGTCATCAGTAATATTTTCTGCATCTCAGAAGGTCAACCTGCCGATAGAGAGAGTGGCAAAATACTTCGATTCTGAAGTCTCAAATCTTCTAGATCGCTCGTCTATAGAAGGTCTGAGCACCTTCCTCGTGGAAGTGTGCGGGGTTGATTCGGAACCGGGCTGGTTCGAAGATCCTCAATCCGAGTAATCTAGCCTATCACTCGAAACCCAATTCAATAGATCAATTGCCACTTCGCATGACTCTGCTACTACAACTTCACCATCTTCGGCAAACTTTTCCAATGTCGACATCGCCATTCTATTTCCTATTGCGCCCAGTGCCTCAGCAGCTTCGTGCCTGACCATAACATCCTCTTGCAAGTCCTCCAATCGATTAATCAGATGAGGGACAGCAAAATCATCTTGCATCTGCCCTAGGACGTAGGCAACTTCGTGCTTCAGTAAAGCAGAAGTCGAGCTAAATGCCTCTGCCAACGAGTCAACCGCTGTTTTCCCGCCAATATTCCTCAAAGCGAAAAGAGCCCTCATTCTCTGAAACATCCTCTCGTTCTCATCGCATAGCGTCGACCTATGATTCTCTACTGACAAACCTTCGCTGGGAGGTGCTGGATCGACTGAACCAAACTCGCTGATATCGGGTTTTTCGACCATTACTCATCAGCTCCAATGAACTCCATGCCTCTAGTATCGAAATCTCCACTGACAAGGCCAACTTCCTTCCCCCTCTCGAGGAATAACCTAACAGCCTCACGGCCGTCTTTGCCATAGTCTATCGTTCGGTCATTCACATACATCCTGACGAACTCCTCATTTGTGTTCTCATCGATGCCCCGCCCCCACTTAATTGCATCTTGCAGAGCCAAATCCGGGTTCCTCAGTGAGTATTCAATGCTCTCCCTAACGTCATTAGATATTGTCTTGCACATTTCTTCGCCAAGGTCTCTCCGGACAACGTTTCCGCCAAGCGGAAGTGGAAGCCCTGTGAGTTGATTCCACCAGATTCCAAGATCAATTACCATGTGCGCCCCTTCATTGGCCCATGTCAATTGTCCTTCGTGAATAATCACCCCTACATCGAACTCTCCGCTGAGTACGCCTGGTTGGATACTATCGAAGGCTACCTCCTTGACTTCCACGTCCCCCAATGCAAGTACAAGAGCCAAGAAGGAACTTGTGCTTTTGCCGGGTACAGCAATAACATGGCCCTTAGCCTCTTCAACGCTCATTTTCCTATTCGAGATCAATATGGGCCCATATCCCTCTCCCATTGATGCCCCGCAATTCATTAGTGCATAATCTCTAGAAATCTTGGGATAAGAGTGGATGCTTATTGCGGATACTTCGAAGTTACTCTCCTGGGCCTCATGGTTTAGGGTATCGATGTCCACCAACAAGTGTTCATAGAATCTCCCGGGAGTTTCGATAATACCTTGGGTCAGGGCATAGAACATGAAAGCATCATCGGGGTCGGGGGAATGTCCGATTCTAATTTTCAGTTCTCCATCGCTCATGTTCAATCCGCGGTGGTTCAGTTGAAATGGGTTTTCGTCTCTGTGTCTCCGCGCAATAATGAAATGGTTTGTATTCAAGGGGGCAACATGCCCGACGCATCGAAGCTATCAACGGCTTCAGGTCAACTGGGCCCTATATGCGCCATCACTGGCAAAGCCCTCAAGTTCTCAGAGGCGATCGTCCTTGACGACGAGTATGTTTGTTGGGAAGCATACGTGGAAGTAACAGGGGCGACTCCGTCAACCGTGGGGAAGGATGTCGGCGGACTAAAGCTAGGCTGATTGAAAACTTATGGCCCTCGACTCTGTATTTGGTTCATGGCAGGAGGCTGGAGCAGGTTCGCACTGCGGTTCTCTGAGTATTATGACTCGATTTCAGCACAATCTCACTGGACCCCTCCAAGGCTGAAGAACAGGGAATGGATGTTCATTCCTTGGGGGGGAGCTCCTCCAGATAGGCACAGAGCATTTTCCGACAAGAATGCACTGCATTCATACCTCAGAAGTAGGGCTCCACACTCATGCTTTCATAGCACTGCTTACTACCAAGACCCATCAAATAGAAAGATGTCCGAGAAGGGCTGGTTGGGGGCCGATCTGATTTTCGATTTGGACGGGGATCACCTCCCAGGGGTATCCGATAATGACTTCCCCGCTATGATTGAACTAATCCAAGGCCAGGCATGGCGGTTGTGGAACGAATTCCTAGAACCAGAATTCGGCTTCAATGCAAAGCACGCCCAATTCACATTTTCCGGCCACAGGGGTTTCCACATACATGTCAGGGACCCCAGTCTGATGCACCTGGATTCAAATGCTCGTAGAGAGATAGTCAACTACATCAGAGGAGAGGGTATTGACATTCATTCAACAATCTCCGATGACTCAGGGTGGGGGCACAGGGCCATGAATGGCATCGACTCAACCCTGGGAAAGTTGTCCAAGATTTCCACCGGTGGCCGTGGAAAGGGTGCAATCCTCAATGAGTTGCATGGAATTCTTACGACTAGGGCGAAATCACCCAGAATCAACCTCAAGTCCACTTCCAAGGCTAGTATCGAGGAGCTCGCAATGCTAGCAGACACAGAGGATAGGGTTAGCAGGATGAAGCAAGATCCAAGCCTTGCCGTTTTTGGGCCAAAATGCACTCCGATTTTCTGGGAGCTTGTGAAAGGCGATTCGTCGGTCGTGATTGGAACCGCCGGAGAGACCGATGAAGTTGTCACGGTCGATACTAAGAGAGTAATCAGGTGGGTCGGAAGCCTTCATGGAAAATCCGGACTCAGGGTTACCGAATTGCCTCTCGAAAGATTAGACCCGGATTCGAGCAATAGCTTCAATCCACTCACCGAGGCAGTAGCGTTTAACGGGGGCTCTTCGAGAGTGAGGATTCTGGCGGAGGACGTTACCGCAGAGATATCCGGGCAAAGGGTGGAACCCTCTCTTGGGGACGAATTAGAAGTGAAGGAGTCATTGGCGATGTTTCTGTGCTTGAAAGGTTGGGCGGAACTCTGCAAATAATCCCGATTTCCACCAAATCATTGAATAATTGAAGCATCTCGATTACTAAGCCACAGAATATTGAATAGTGGTGAACTACGGAAACAAGCCGTGGTTGACCCGTTGGACGATATAGATACCGATTTCGAAGGGCCTCCTGCCCCCTCCCCTCCGCCTCCCCCAGGTATCTCCATACCAACTCCCAATACCGAACTACCATTGCCGAAAATCCCGTCATTACCAACAGATCCCCCTAGACCTCAGTTTGGCTTTATTCCGGAACCAGCATCCGATGGGGACCTCTTGGACGCTGCAAATTCTCTTGGCCCTACTTCAACACATTTGGAAATCAAGCAATCATCAGATTTCAAATCAGTCTGGGAAAGGAGAAAGTCCTCAAACCCTTCAATATCAAGCGACTCAAGAGATAGCATATACAACAGGATAAACCGAATCTCAACTGGCCGAGGTGATTCTCTGATGGACAGGTATGCCGAACGTTTCGGATCCGATCTGGATAGGGAGATTATCGTCCTGAGGAAGAAGGATCAGGATGATTTATCCTTAATTAAACCGACAGTCGAGTTAATCTCCGATGCCAGTAAAAACGAAATGTCACTATCTGAATTCATCGAGGCAATGGATGATTCTGACTTCGTAGGCCGAGTAGCGGAGAAGACGGGCGTATCAGTTGACAAGATTGACGAGTTAGATTTGGACTCAATACATTCATTCTTCGAGAGCGCCGACATCGACAACTCCGGCTCTCTTGACTTTGACGAGTTCGTGAATGGTATCATCCAGAGCTTCAGAAGCTACGACGAGGACTTCGCTCACTTCTTCACGGTGGTGAACGGCCTACTCGGACAATTGCCAGATGACAAGACGGTTGCTTTCATCGAATCTGACGGATTCAAATTATTCGAGTCGGTCGGCAGTGATCCAAATTCGATCGATACGGATTCAAGGGGAGATTTCTTCACGATGGTTAATGAACTGCTTGTGGACCTGCCGGATGCAGTGATGAAGTCATTCACTGAATCGCAGGAATTTGATTTGTACAAGCTAATCGCAAGCAGGTATGGTGGTTGAATGGGTCTCTTAGAGAAGGCAGGCCAGATAAATGCGGGAGAAACTTCCACTGTTTCCCCAGCCAAATCGGAAATCAAGCCCAAGCCTGTTGCTACTGAAACGGTTGCAGAGCCCGAACCAGTGCAAGAAAAGAAGAGATCACGTAGGAAGAGGGCAGCCAGAAAGAAGAGAGAGCCAAGAGAGAAGAAGGTCAGGGTCGCCAAGGTTCTACCAGAGGGATACGAGGAAGCATCCAGGAGCCAGAGGGTAATTAGGAGAGGCTCCGATTTCGCTGTTTCTTACGGCTGGACTGTCCCACTGTCCGTGTTAACAGCATGGGGGTCATACTTTGATCCAACATACGCTTTCCTAATGGGCATTCTTCTGATAGGTTTCAATCTCGGATTCATGCCTAACACGACGAATAGAACGGTGGGTAACTGGATTAGCAGGACAACTTTCGTTACCTCTAAGTCTGGTACGCCTCATCAGTCCTACCTCATCCTGAAGGGGCTGACTTTCCCTATGGTGATGCTGGGTTTGATACTATTCCTTACCTCAACTTCTGAGGGATTTGGCAGCAAGTCGGGCCAAATACTCCTAGCTTCTTCTTTGATATTCCTCTTGCCTCCATTATTGGACTACCTGTTCTATCGCTTCAAGAGGGACGATCTCGGTCTATGGGATACCCTGTACGGTGGGGTTTGGTTGGTCAAGACATCTAAGTCGACTGAGTCCAAGGGCTGGTTGAAGAGGCTCGAGCAACTTGGCGATTACTCTGAATCTCAGGGCTGGTGGACCGACAATGAGTCTAACGATGACTCTGGTTCCCCAGATGCCTGAAATGGTCACGCTAGGTTCTATTCGATTTCAGAATCGTATCTGATTTTAGCGAGCTCTCTCATGTCCTCGTGAAGAACACCATCATCAATGGCCGCTTGGTCGGACTCATCTACAATCTCGACACCCAGAAGAGTCTCTATAATATCCTCCATGGTAACCAGTCCCGCGGTGCCTCCGAACTGGTCCTTTGCAACCAATAATTGTGCCTTATTCTCAAGGAGGATGTCGAGGGCCTTATCGACAGACGTGTCTACATCGCATGTTACCAGTTCTCTGGATAGTTCGGACATCTTGGTATCGAAATGATCATCAGCAGCCTTTCTGAGAATCTCACTTCTCAGCACTAGTCCAGTCATTTCATCTACGTTTTCCAGGTAAACAGGCAACCTTCCGTGAATCATTATTGGCAGCCTATCAATTACTTCCTTTACGGTCTCAGTTGCCTTGACTGATGTCATTACCACCCTTGGCGTCATTATTTCAGTGACCTTCATCTCCCTGAGTTTCAGAAGATTCTGTATTACTGCTTCCTCGTCCTCCTCGATAACATCAGACTCCTCGGCGATATCAGCTAGTACCGAAAGCTCATTCCGAGTCACAGTTTCTGTCACGACGTGCGGGAAAGGGGAACGCATAAGCTCGATAATAACTACAATTGGCCATAGAACCCACATCAAGCTCCTCAGAACATGGTAGGAGGAAACCGTCAGCTTCCTCCAGTATAGGGCCCCTATGGTCTTCGGGAGAATCTCACTTAGCAAGAGTATTGCAATGGTCAGAACCGCTGCAGAACCGGCAACTACGTACTCTCCTTGGAAGTTGTTCTCAACCTCGGAACCAACTCCAAGGGCTCCTACAGTGTGAGCTATCGTGTTGAGGGTTAGAATTGCGGTAAGCGGTCTCTCGGGATCATCCTTCCAATTGGACCATGTGGCACTCACTTTCGCGTGAGTGTCCTTCAAGGCGACAATATGCCCGTGTGAAGTAGAAAGCAGTACTGCCTCGAGAATACTGCAGAGAAATGAGGCACCCAACGCCAGTACGGCGTAAGAGATCATCATAGTGTAATCAGTCAATTCTGATGCCTCTAGGAGCCTTAGAGTCTCTTAAGAAACGTCCAATTTGGATTTCCACAGCGTTTGGCTCCGGCCTGTTCCGGGCGAACATGACATAAATATCTAACTTGACGGGTCGTTTGGGTTCAGACATGGCATACGTCACTATTTTCATGGCATGGCCATATGCCAACGGACCTCTTCATCTGGGTCATGTGGCGGGCAATTGCCTTCCCGCAGATGTCCAGTACAGATACGAGCGTGCTCGTGGTAGACGAGTGCTGATGTGTAGCGGTTCTGATGAACACGGTACTCCAATCACACTGACTGCAGAGGAGATGTGCATTAGCCCACAGGATGTGGTCGACAAGTACCACGAGATCAATACGAAGGCATTAGCCGACCTAGGGTGCTCATGGGTTAATCCCGTCGATCCAAGGGGAATTGAGTTTGGAGGCGCCCTGTATAATCGTACTTCGGACCCTCTGCACAAGGAAATGGTGCAAGAAGTATTCACTCATTTGTTGGATTCTGGTTTCCTTGAGCGCAAGTCGATGCAGCAGTACTGCTCGGTAAACAAGGAAGGACATGTCAGGTTCCTTCCGGATAGGTACGTCGAGGGGAAGTGCCCCTCCTGCTCAGAAGATAACGCCAGAGGCGATCAATGCGACTCTTGTGGGGCAACCTACGAGGCTCACGAACTAGTAGAACCACGTTCCAAACTAGACGAGGATTCGGAAATAGAAGTTAGGGACACAGAGCACTTTTTCCTCCGTCTAAATGACTTCCAGAAATCCTTGGAGGCCCACTGCAGCGAGAGGCAGGACGTTTGGAAACCAAATGTCCGCTCCATGTCTAAGAACTGGCTTGACATGGGACTTCGAGCCAGAGCAGTGACCAGAGATATTGAGTGGGGCATCGAGATTCCCCTAGATGGTGATGATTGGGCATCTAAGAGGATATATGTGTGGTTCGAAGCTGTACAGGGATACTATACATGCGCTCGCATTTGGGCCGAGAGGTATGCCGCACCATCTGGGCATTCAGATGGAATTGATGCTTGGGAGAATTGGTGGAAGGTACCCGAGGATGGCGATAGCCCAAGACACATCTACTTCATGGGTAAGGACAACATCCCTTTCCACACGATAATTTGGCCCGCCATTATTATGGGTCTGAATGCTAGTGATTCCAGTGAAATTTCGCACTCTCCCACGGCTGGTGACTTGTTGCTTGAGGACAATGTTTCTTCAAACGAGTATCTTATGCTGAAGGGAGGGCAATTCAGCAAGAGCCGGAGGCACGGGGTTTGGCTTCCTTCATACTTGGAGAGGTACGATCCGGATGCACTCCGATATTACCTTTCCATCAATATGCCCGAGACTCATGACACAGATTTCCGTTGGGATGAGTATGTGGACAGAGTTAACAACGAACTGATTGGAACCTATGGGAATTTCGTCCACAGGGTGATGACTTTGACACACCGACTCCCAAGTGATGGGGAAAACCCACTAGCAAGTTTCGACAATCCAGAGTTACACAAGAATACAATTGATTTGGTTGGGGAAAAGATATCCAGCGCTATTGATTCAATGGAGAGGCAACGATTCAAAGAGGCCCTGAGGAGCATAATGGGAATAGCTCAGATGGGGAATTCCATAATTCAGGAGGCCGCCCCTTGGAAGTATCTTAACGAGGAAGATTCCGCTGAAAGGAGGCAATCGCTGTCTTCATTGGCACTCTCATGGAGGATCTGCAGCTGCTTGGCTGTATGCATGCGTCCATTCACCCCATTCTCTTCCGATAGGCTGTGGTCCATGCTTGGAAACAAGTCAGAAATGGATTCGATCCTCTTGGAAGAGTCGATGGATGCTATAGTTCCACTATCATGGAACCCCGAAACTCCTGCCCCACTCTTCTCACGACTCGATTTAGAGGAGATTCTTCAGAGCGAGGAGTCATTATCGGACAGTAAGGACAATGACGATGCACCCAACCCCGATGCCGGGGGCGGTTACATCGAATTCGATGATTTCATGAAAGTGGAGATGAGGACTGGGCGCATTATTTCTGTAGAAGATCACCCTAATGCCGACAAACTCTACGTAATCACATTGCAGGATGCCCCCGATTCGACAAGGACAGTTTGCGCCGGTTTGAAGGATTTCTACGAACCCTCCGAATTAGAAGGTCTCGATGTCATTTTCGTAGCAAATCTAGAGCCCAGGAAGCTTAGAGGTGTCTTGTCGGAGGGGATGCTTCTTGCCGCTGACGATGAGGATGGAAACGTCAGAGTTCTCACTACGGAAGGCGAGATTTCCAGCGGGTCTAGAGTTAAGTGAACTCAGAAGTATTCATCCCTTCTGAAAACCATTAATGCAAGCCCCATGGACGCTAATGACGAAATTAATTCTTGGTCCATACTGAGTATGTAGTTGCATGCTCATTATGGGCATCCTCGGGAACATGCTCGATAACTTCCTCGGACCAATTTATTTTGTTCCAGACAGGAAATGACACGTTTCCACTACCACCAACATGCACTTTCGTCACGTGGATCTCCTCGACCCTTTCTAGGAACATCTCGTAAATTTGCGATCCTCCAATAACCCAGCATTCATCACAACCATCAGCAAGCGCGATTTCGATTGCTCGTCCCACATATAGGGCGGTCACTGCTCCGTCGGCATACCAATTTGTATCCCTAGACATCACGATGTTGGTTCTGTCAGGGAGGGGGGTGAAATCAGCAGGTAGAGAATCCCAGGTCTTCCTACCCATGATTACAGAGTTGAATCCATCACCTTCAGTCAGACTCTTGAATCGAATCATGTCGCTCTTCAGACGCCAGGGAAGCTCTCCTGAGCTCCCTATGTTGCAATCTTCGTCCATTGCGACTATCATAACCATCTTCATTCTATCACTATATGGAAATTGGTGCTGATATGTGAGGGTGATGGTCATAGTTTTCGATAGAAATATGTTCAAATCTGAAATCATCGATACTCGAAATTGTAGAATCAAGGTGCAACTTCGGAAGCCCTAGCGGTTCTCTAGCAATCTGAAGCTTGGCTTGCTCTATGTGGTTGAGATAGAGGTGACAGTCCCCTCCGGTCCATACGAATTCGCCCGGTTGCAGTCCGCAGACCTGAGCTATCATACAAGTTAGGAGGCTGTACGATGAGATGTTGAAAGGCACTCCAAGAAATGCATCCGCACTTCTCTGGTAGAGATTGCATGACAGCTTTCCCTCGTTTACATAAAACTGGAAAAAGGCATGACAAGGCATCAGAGCCATCTCCTCCAATTCGCCCACATTCCATGCAGAGACGATAATCCTACGACTACTGGGATTATTCTTAATCAAATCAATCGCACCTTCCACTTGATCGACAATTTTTCCATCATTAGATTCCCAGAATCTCCATTGTTTACCATAAACTGGTCCGAGATCCCCATTCTCGTCCGCCCACTCATTCCAGATTCTAACTTTGTTCTCCTTGAGATATCTGATGTTTGTTTCACCAGACAGGAACCAAAGCAACTCATGAATCACACTCGGCCAGTGAACCTTCTTCGTAGTAATCGCAGGAAAATCCTCTGATAGATCGAATCTCATTTGATGGCCAAATACAGAAATCGTTCCTGTTCCAGTCCTGTCTCCCTTGGCAGCCCCCTCATCGAGAATGCGCCTAAGTAAATCCAGATACTGCTCCATTATTTTCATGGGTTGAGTAGGTAGTCCATCAAGAATGCGCTCAAGGAGCACCTCTAATTCTCAGTGTCTCGATAAACTGGTTTGCGAATTTCCTGTACATCACCCTCATAGATGCCTGCTGCTCTTCTATCGGCTGGTCCATCAGTTCGTCTACCCATTCGTCGTCGATACCACCTCCTTGAGCACTCTCAGCCCACTGTGCGAAAGTAATGGGGTCATCCACAATCAATTCTATCCTCTTCCATGGTTTGGGAAATTTGCTTCCTGGTGGCATGAAATCTCTTGCTCCAATCGACATTGTCACAGGAACTATGGGGACTTGTGGAAATTTTGCTGCTAGCCTAGCAAAACCGGTCTTTGCGGGCTGAAGCAACGGAGGTGATTCTCTCCTCGACCTAGTTCCCTCGGGGAATACCCCCAGACATCGCCCGCTATCGATAACATCGACTGCTCTTGCTAAAGCATCCCGCCCACCATCTTTTCTGAAGGTCTCAATCTGCCCGGTTGATAGCATGACAAATCGATTTGGCTGCTTGTCGAAATGCCCTTCTTTAGCCATGAAATGTATAGGTCTCTGAGAAGCAAGGACCTTGATGAATGGATCTAGATTACCAAGGTGATTTCCGCAGAATATCGCTGCCCCCTCCATGGGCACTTTGTGAGCTCCCCTGATATGCACATTCGTGACACTTCTGAGTAGGGAGGGGACGTACTTCTCTAGGAATCTGTATATCAACGGAGTAGAGAATCGCTCACCTGTACCTTCGAGTCCAACCGATGAGGAAATCTTCTGGAGCGACTCATAGGATAGTCCCATGTGCATCGCGTGTAGTTCACAGTTTCATACTTTACAGTTGAATACGTTGAATAATCAAAGCAAACATAACTGTGCATGGGAGGGAGATTGACTGCACTCATTGTCTCAGTCTTGTTTTGCTTCCCTTTGTTCGCCCCAACTGTCTCTGGCGATTGGGGGTCAGACACATGGCTCTCTAGCGTGATTGCCACAGAACGCCTCGAGAGTGGTGATGAGTTCGGCTGTCATGGATATGAGGGTGTCGAGACGACTGAGGAGAATTGGGCTATTTTCTCTTGCAAGGAGTACCTGGAAGGACTTACAAATGCCTCAAGGTGGGGGGTTTCTCCGATTTCGTTCGGAATTAATACCGCGTTCGTCGATACCCAAACAGGTAACTCACTGTTAAATTCAGGATTCCAAATTGTTGGCGACATGGTGCTCGAGGCACCTGAGGGGCTGTCAATCGTTGTAAGAAATGGGGCCAGCCTAGAGAAGGGAGTAGCCGACAAATCACTGATCGCATCAGCAGAGGACGACTCGCTTATCAGTATTCACTGGAGGGCGAGAATTGACGATTTACGAGTCAGGACGGACAAGGACGTCATCACATGGTTAGAGGAACAACAAGCCTGGTTCACAACTTGGGGGGAATGGCACCACCACAGATCCTCAGGAGTATCTACATCCGCGGTTCTAGATGGTTCAACCGTTACTATCCAGTCATCCGCACAATCTAGCGGGATGACCTCATGGGCGGTCCCTGGGACGATTATGGTCAAGTTCGATTCACCAGTCCTCTCGGTATCAGACACAGAAGGACACGCCCTTCCATTACTATCAGCTGGTGATAGAAAACTCACCGTTGGTTGGCGTACAGTAGAGGGTGGAATTATCGTAACCCAGTCTCCACATACCACGGTGGTAGTGGAGTTGGATGGTAATCCCGAACAGATAGAAACTACGCCATTGGTCACTTTCAACGACCTAAACTACTCGGTTACCATCGTCGGACACCATACAATCAATCTTTTTCAATGGACCCAGGACTTCTTGGATTCCGATCTTACCTTCACATGGCTAATCGAGAGGCCATCAGACGATGTAGTTGGATGGAAATTGCCACTTTTTGCAGCATCAATGCTAATTGCAGTCCCACTTTCAATAGTCTACTTGCTTCGAAACGACCAATTCTTTGACACTAGGAATCCGGACCGCTGATCAATGGCCCCTCAATCTCAATTCCCTCTTTGACCATCCTCGAGATTATCCTACTGACGGCTTCTGATGACAGTGCTTCTGGTGGATGCACCCCGGGTGGCAGCATGTCAGGATCATTGAGCCATTCTTCTACACAGCATACTGTAACTAGTCCCGTAGACCTTGCCATGGAATGCCCATCATCACCTCCATGATCTTGCACTTGCCACGTCATCTTGGTTCCGTCATGACCCTCAGCAAATACTTCCATCCATGTGAATTCGGGTGTTTTCTCGTCATATTGCCATTCAGATGTGAGCCTCTCAACGTCCAATTCACCGGAATCCCTCTCATCAATGAACTTCTGAATATGTCCGGGCCATCTCACAGTATACTCTGAGAGATCTTCAGCAGGAATAGAGTTGAGAACGCTCCGAAGGCCGTCTGTAAGAAAAGCCTCCATTTTTCCCTTTTCGGGGACGTCGATCTCATGCCTTTCCGAAAGAGCGGGCAAAATCACTTGTTCGAAATCCCTCACAACTCTTGCTGGTCTTGTGTACTCAGCAACGACGTCAATAGGGGAGAATGGAGCCATGTAGTTCCATCCAGAAGTAGGTCCAGTTGGATTCCCACCAACCCTCACTTCCCCGTTCTTCAATGTCCCCAATTCCTTGTATGCTTTAGATAGCAGCATGTTTGACAG
>LWDU01041306.1_pt1 | contig 65288 bp, 57 predicted proteins | sample 727161 | NCBI WGS metagenome assembly LWDU01 (sample SAMN04566230, study PRJNA314399) | hydrothermal vent metagenome | isolation source: deep sea hydrothermal plume seawater | place: Mexico: Gulf of California, Guaymas Basin | collected 2004-07-11 | reverse complement strand
AGCCAGTCTGCCCATTTCTGACCGCTGTGCAGCTTTAGTGTACGCCTTTTCGAGAACTGCGAAGATGCGCTTAAGACGTTCAGATGCCGTGGCGTCTACGTCAGGCATCTCAGTCTCTAAGTCTCGGCCTAGTGCCTGGCGGTCAACTTGAAAGCGTGCACTTTCCGCATCGCGATTTCTGGCGCGATCGATATTATCGAGAATCCGGTCTGGATTGGTCCGGTAGCTCATACGATTGTCTGGGGAAGCACTGTCATTAAAAGGTCAGTTATGGCATGTAAACATAGGGAAACTAGAGCCTAAGAGGATACAGGGTCGTCATCGAACAGCCAAGGACAGGAGACTGTATATGGACCGGACCGGACAAGAAGCTAAGGGGCAAGAGCGGGCGGATGCGATTGACCTGGTCACGATACCCGGAATTCACAGGCGTTTCTTAGACACGTTCTTCAGTCCTGCAAAGATGAATGTATATCTGGCTGCTGAGCCCAGGTGGGTTATGGCTTTGGTACTTAGCGCAGCGCTCATGAGTCTGCAGGTAGCCCTAATCCCGTCAGAGGTTTGGGAAAGCCTCATGAGAGAGCAGTCGCTGGCCCAAGGTGGCACACCATTTCCGATGCCGGATTGGGTCGCGGATTGGATGGGTATTCTAACAGCAGTAGGGGCGGCATTGAGTACATCGATAGCGATACCGATTGGAGCGGGAGTCCTCACGGGCATCTTTGCTTTCATTCTTGGAGACGCAGGGGGTTACCGACAATACCTTGCGGTTACTGCTCACTCGTTTTTCATTCCAGCCCTTGTAGGGCTCTTTATCATGCCTCTCAAGATCGCGACTCAAGACCCTCAGTTGACGCTTAACCTTGGAAGTTTCTTTTTCTTTCTTCCCTCTGGGTACTGGCTTGGGGTGCTCACAGCTATGGACCTGACTCAGATATGGTCGTCACTAGTTATTGCTCAAGGAGCCCACTGTATCGACAGGAGAAGGAGTTTCACGAGTGCCGCTGTAATCCTTTTGAGCCTAATGTTAGCCATGGCGCTCATAATTGGGCGCTTTATGCCGAACTAAGTACTGACGCGTGAGTACTCCTCGCCCGAAAGTGATCGGATGGATAATCGCTGGCACATCGGTGACAGCAGCAGCATTCCACTTGTATGCTGCGGGCGTCTCACCCTTTACAGCACTTGTCCAGCGACCGGTCCATCTCGCGTTGATGGCGACTCTAGGTTTCTTGGGTGTGGGTGTACAGTTCCACCAGCGCTCAAGAAAAGCAGGGGAGCTTGATCAAGAATCCGGGCCACCTCGCATTGGCCCACTCAATTGGGTGCTTGCTGGCCTATCGGTACTAGCGTGTCTCTATCTTGCCTCTGAGAACCAGGAACTTGTAAGACGTTCTGGTAACCCCACGGCCCTGGACCTGGTTGCTGGCGGCGTGATGGTGGTCTTAGTACTGGAACTTGCTCGTCGAGCCACAGGGTGGGGTCTGGTTACTGTGTGTCTCATGGCGTTGGCCTATGCGTTCAGTGGTCCATATCTACCTGGTTTCCTCGCTCATCGCGGGTACGGAGCCACTCGGATTGTGGAGCAACTCTTTCTCTCAACCGAGGGAATATGGGGTGTGCCACTCGGTGTCTCTGCGGATTTCGTTTATCTCTTTGTTCTTTTCGGTGTCGTCTTGGATACCGCCGGAGGGGGTGCCCTCCTCATTGCGTTAGCAAATAAGGTGGCAGGGAGGACTCGGGGTGGCCCAGCTAAAACGGCTGCAGTCGCGAGTGCGTTTATGGGCTCGCTGTCGGGTAGCGCGGTCGCGAATGTCGTAACGACGGGCACATTCACTATTCCCCTTATGAAGCGCGCAGGCTTCCAACCATTTTTTGCTGGTGCGATTGAAGCAGCAGCAAGCACGGGTGGCCAATTAATGCCACCTGTGATGGGAGCTGGAGCCTTCATCCTCGCTACATGGACGAATATCCCGTACCTGGAGGTCGCCGCTGCAGCTATCATCCCAGCAATCCTATACTATGCAGCCCTTTTGGCCGCTATCCATTTCCGAGCTTCTGCAATGGGTATCGAGCCAGTCAGGGAGGCCAGCCCAGAGAAAATAGGTGATAAACTGCACCTATTATTGCCCCTGGGGGCCATAGTGCTACTACTGGCCATGGGGCGTTCACCGATGAGGGCGGCTTTTTGGGGAGTGATCTCCGCTTTAGCCATGGCATTTCTTCGACCTGCCACGCGGCCCTCATTGCCTGAATTGGGTGAGGTTATGGAACGTGGAGGCCGTGGCGCTGTTCAGGTTGCTGCAGCATGTGCTGCAGCGGGGATTGTGGTAGGTGTGGCATCACTAACGGGCATTGGCCTCCGCATGTCGGAACTAATAGTGACGATTTCGGGCGGCAGTCTCCTAGCAGCGCTTATGCTGACAGCGATAGGCTCAATTATCCTTGGTATGGGGCTCCCGACAGCTGCTGCATACGTTGTCCTTGCAGCTTTGGGCGCTCCCGCGCTGGTGGAACTCGGCGTTCCGCTGCTTGCAGCCCATCTATTTATTTTCTACTTCGGCTGTCTTTCCAATGTGACGCCTCCGGTTTCTTTGGCTGCATTTGCGGCCGCAGGTATCTCCGGATCGCCGGCGCTCAAGACGGCCATGTCCGCTGCGAGCCTAGCAGGGGCGGGGTTCCTGGTGCCGTTTATGTTTGTATACGGACCGGAGCTACTTCTGATAGGCACCCCTGTCGAAATCATGTTGGCTTTTGTGACTGGGCTATTAGGGGTTATCGCTCTCGCATCTGCAGGTATGGGATATGCCCGCCGTCCGCTCAGGGCTTGGGAACGAGTGGTCGCTGGGTGCGCTGCCATTTCGTTAGTTCATCCCGGCCTTCCCACTGATGCCCTCGGGTTGCTTCTGTTAGCGTTCATCTTTACCTCCCGTCATTGACCTGCAGTCAAACCATTGTTTGTTAGTTAGAATGGACGTCAGTTCTGTGGCTTGATTTAAATGCGAGTTGGTCGAGTGAAAATGCTATCTAACAAACCTGCCACTTCTCTGCTGGCATGCCTCTTTTTATTAGGTGGCTGTGGAGATGGGCAGCAATTCTTGTCATTGGGGACAGCTGGAACCGGGGGGATCTACTATCCTCTTGGTGGTGCGTTGGCGAATCGCATGTCCCTGGCAGATCCCATAAGGCAGTACACTGCAGAAGTTAGTGGTGGTTCGGTAGAGAATATTAACCGGCTTGCCGATGGCCAGATGGACCTTGGGATGGTTCTGGCGGTGACTGCGTACCAAGCACAATTCGGTTCAGGAGACATGGAACCCGTACCTGGCCTCAGGATTGTTGCTCCACTGTATCCGAACCTCACCCACGTTATGGTTCCGCGGAATTCCACGGATGTGGGAATTGGTGATCTCGGAGGCAAGAGAGTCTCTGTTGGCCCCCCAGGAAGTGGTACAGAGCAGATGGCTCGCCATCTGTTGGCAGCACACGGTTTAACTTACGACGACCTGGAACCCCGCTACTTATCTTTCAGCGAATCCTCGTCAGCGCTCCGGGATGGAGCTATTGATGCAGCGGTGATTTCCGTGGGTTATCCTGCCGCTGCCGTGCTTGAGGCGACAACCCTCGCAGGTGTCCGACTGCTACCGGTCGATCCAGAAGTCGTGATGTCGATGAGAGAAGAACATCCTTACTATTCGGTTGCCGAGATTCCAGCTGGAGCCTATCCAGGAGTGGAGGAAACTCTCAAGACGGTAGCAGTACATAATTGGATTGTTGCTATGGATACACTGGACGATGAGGTGGTTGAGATCCTGCTGAACATTCTCGCTAATGACCGGGCATCACTGGAACAAGTACACGCTATGGCTGCCCAGATTGACCTTGCTCGGCTTTCGAGTGCGCCAATCGCGCTCCACGATGCCACACAACGCTGGGTAGCAGAAAGATAAATGTTCGTAGGTAGCGGCTGCTCTAAGTCTTCGCTTTTGGCGGTCATGACTTTCGCCGTCCTCGCTCCACAGGAGGTACTAACGCAGGATATGTCCCTGCGCCCCTCGTTGGATTCAATGACGCCTGCGGATGTGGAATCTAATACGATTGCCGAGGAGCTTTCGAATAAAGCTCTTGATGCTAACCGGGAACTCGGACCGATTGAAATCGACGGGCGTATCGATGAGCCAGACTGGAGAACAGCGAAAGTCTTCACCGGGTTCACAACGAAGGAACCAGTAGAAGGTGAGCCAGCAGAAGATGATACTGAGGTGAGAGTTCTTCTCGGTGACGGGGCCATCTGGATTGGTGCTCGGATGTGGGATTCTAAGCCGGAGGAGATCGTGTCACGGCTTACTCGGCGTGACTCTGACGGCATCTTTGACAAATTCTCTGTACATCTTGATCCAAACCGTGATCATCTAACCGGTTACATCTTCTCGTTGAGTGTCGCGAACGTTCAGCGGGACCATTACCTATACGATGATGACAAGCTGGATGGTGCATGGGATGCCGTTTGGTCCTCTGCAGTCCAGCGAGATGAGGATGGCTGGTCCGCGGAGATCCGTATTCCCCTTTCTCAGATTCGTTACGAAGCAAGCGATGATCCCCAAACTTGGGGGATCAACTTCTTTCGCCGGCGTGTCGCTAGTGCAGAAGAATCCTACTACGCTCTGCTCTCAAAACTTGAGAAAGGCATCGCGAGCCGGATGGCGGAGATGGAAGGTGTGCTAGTAGACAACCCGTCTCGACGCTTTGAGCTCCTTCCCTACGCCGTCAGTAATTACCACAGTGCACCCGCTACTCCGGGAGATCCGTTTTTCGATGGCACTGCTACAAATGGGAGAATTGGTCTCGATCTCAGTTATGGCCTAGGAGCCTCGTTCACCCTAGATGCCACGATCAACCCTGATTTCGGTCAAGTAGAAGCCGATCCCGCAGTGATTAATCTCAGCGCATTCGAGACATTTCTCGGTGAACGACGCCCGTTCTTCGTTGAAGACGCACGAATTTTCGACTTCACACTGTCGGGCAAGAACAATCAGCTCTTTTACAGCCGGCGGGTTGGTCGTGCTCCTCACGGTCGGGCCCCGTACGAAGCGGAGCATAGCCAGGTCCCTGAGAATGCTACGATTCTCGGTGCCGCAAAGCTGTCGGGAAGAACTGCTAAAGGTCTTTCTATTGGTGTTCTAGGGGCGGTCACTGGAAATGAGTTCGGTCAGGGAGTTCTTGGTGACGGATCAGAAAACGAGTTCCTTGTCGAACCCCGGTCTGAGGTAGGGGTGCTGAGTCTTGCAAAAGACTTCGGTGATGGATCTTCGCAGGTCCGAGGCCTTGTGAGTGGCTTACGTCGAGCGCTCCCCAGCGACGAATCCTATAACTGGCTGGCATCATCGGCTTTTAATGGGGGCCTCCGACTTGACCACCGGTGGCGGGATGGGAAGTACGGAATGTTTGCTTATGTGACGGGTAGTCATGTGCGAGGAGCCGAAGAAGCAATAACAAGGATTCAAAAGGCAAGTAATCACTACTTCCAGCGGCCAGACGCGACTCGGGCATCCCTAGATGAGACGGCCACTACAATTAGTGGACTTGCCTGGCGTTTGAATTTGGAAAAACGGGAGGGTGAACACTGGACGGGATCAGTCTGGAGTTCTCAGATCACTAATGGCTTCGAGATCAATGAACTGGGTTTTTATCCCACCGGGGAGCGACTCGACGCTGGTGCAAGGATCAATTACAAGGAGATCGTGCCGGGACGGTTATTTCGGGGCTATAGCTTTGGTGGCTGGACTTATCAGAACTGGAGCCATGAAGCACTCGATGACTTCTGGTCTAGTGGATCATGGCGTGATGCCCGGGTCCGGGGTGCTTTTACTGCAAATGCTAACGGTCAATTTCTGAACTACTGGAATCTCCGAACTAGTGGGACGTATACACCCCGAGCGATGAGCCGGTCTGCGACTCGCGGGGGTCCAATGATGATGCGTCCGGGTTCTACGAAGTGGTCAGTTAACCTAAGTAGTGATCGGCGGAAGGCGGTGAGCTTCGGCTCTCATTTTGAGATGGAGGATGACCGCCAGGGTGTCGGCGGTGGTTGGACAGTCCGAAGTGATGTGAAAGTTCAACCCTCCCAAAGACTTCAAGTTGTAGTAACTCCGAGGTATAACGAAGACAATTCAGGGCACCAGTATGTTGCTGCGACACAAACCATGCCGTATAGCCCAACATTCGGAGTTCGTTACCTCTTTGCTGACCTTAGTCGGCGCACAGTATCAATGGAAACACGGGTAGATTGGACTTTCACTCCCCGGCTATCTCTGCAGCTTTTTGCACAGCCCCTGCTGTCTTCGGGTGACTACGTTCAGTACAAGCAACTGGCCACATCGAAGTCCTATGATTTCTTGGAATTCAATTCGGGAGCAGGCTCTAAGACAGCAGGAGGGGTAGCTTGCCCAGGAATCTGCGATTTGGAAGGCAGGCAGTACGTCGATTTCGATGGTGATGGCACTGCTGATTATTCTTTCCATGATCGAGACTTTAATGTGCGCTCCCTTGTGGGCAACGCTGTCCTGCGTTGGGAATACAGGCCGGGCTCGACGCTTTTCCTGGTCTGGCAACGTCGGCAGTCTGATTATGCGTTCGCAGGGAACTTGGATTTGCAGAGAGATGCCACTGCACTATTTGAAGCTCCAGCAGACAACAGATTTATCATCAAAATGAACTACTGGCTCGGCCTCTAAACAACCCTGAAACCCCAGTTGTTATTGACTCTTATCCCTGGATAAGGTGGATATTTGAGGGTCATCCGGAAGGTGAAACTGGTCCTTCTCAGTAGGTCAACGTAATCTGAGAAGGTGGATTGTTTCAGGAGGTACAGTATGACCCGGATTCTATCGTGGATCGGTGTGGTGAGTGGATAGAGGACGACTTCCCGTCTAGAGAGAGTAAGACAGTCACCCACGACCCCTGTTGAGAAGAGGTCGGACTAAACTTCCAACGATTCCACGAATTGAGGGAAGGATCTCTCAAGATCGATACGATCGAAATAGACCTGTAACTGGGTGATGGTCTTATGTCTCGAGAAGTTACTTACTGTGATCAAATCGAGTCCTCCCTCGATAAGTCCTGATACGAAAGACTTTCTGAAGGAATGAGGATTTGAGTCGATCTCGAGGTCGGAGAAAATCCCTTTGATTCTCCTCCAGAATGTCGGACCTGACATTGGACTTCCTTCCGATCGACCGGTGAAGACATATCCACTGGATCGATCTAACTCAGATAGGTAATTCTTTAGAACCTCGATGGTCCTTGGATGGAATCTGATCCATTCCTTATCTCCATCTCTTCCTTTTCCACTGATGTAACATCCACCATTGGAAATCTCGATGTCCTCGATCTCGAGGTGACGAACCTCGGTCGATCTGAGTCCCTGGAAATACAGGAGGTGAACCAGAGTGTTCAATTCCGAATTTTCCTTAACGTGATCAAGGATTTTGGAGATATTTTCCTTCGTCAGAGGTTGTCGTTTATGACCTTTCGATACCTTGAACGTCTTAGGTATCTGGAAGTCCCAGGTCGTCAGTTTGAGGTCCATTAAACGACCCATAAACACCCTTCCGACCACTAAGTACTTGTTCTTACTGGAAGTTGAGAGGGATACATCATTTCTGAGGTAAGTCTTATACCTCATGAGGACATCTGAACTCCAACCTTCTTCATCAACCCAGGTTAGAAACCGTTTGATATTCCACAGATACTGAGTCCGAGTGTTGTCAGTAACATCGAGATTCTCAAATACCTTCTCCACGAACTCGACTGGGAGTTCGATCTTCATCCTGGTCAAAGGATGGATGTTCTCGAGGGACTCCAGGTCGAAGACTTTTGTTAGGGTTCCCATTGTTACTCCCCACTGTCCGAAGACATGACTTGGTTCATGTACTCTTCATCATCCATCTCATCAGACAGAATTGTCTCTGTGGATGTGAGTGTGTGAAGGAGAACTCCCACGACCAAAACGATGAAAATCAGTATGTAAATCATATCTTTTAGCTTTGAAATGTAATATAATTTACTTTTCAAACTCCCATAAATCAACCTCTTTTTTAATAATAATTCCGGAGTAATTCAGAGGGTGAAGCTGGTCCTTCTCAGGAAGAGAATGTAAATCTGAGAAGGTGGATTGTTTCAGGAGGTACAGGTATGAACCGAATTCTCTCGTTGATCGGTGTGGTTCTGGTGATGGGGTGTGGTGGACCAGAACCAAGGGATATGGAGACTCTTCAAGAACTGGAACCGAGGGATATGGGGACTCTTCGAGGAGTCGATGGGTTGTATCTGAACCCTGAGGACGGTCAACCCTATTCTGGTCCTGTATTCGGGGAGAACAACGGGAAAAGAATGACCGGTTCCCTAAGGGACGGAAAGTGGGACGGTCCGTTTGAGAGTTACCACGAAAACGGTCAGTTGAGGAGGAGGGGGACCTACAAGGACGGTGTGGAGGACGGACCAGTTGAGGAGTACTACGACAACGGTCAGTTGTATGAGAAGGGTTCCTACAAGGACGGAGAACCGTGTGGTGAGTGGTTCGAGGGTGAGGCGGTCACCTACGACCCCTGTTGAGAAATCTGAAGGAATAGTGAGATGACCCGGATTCTGTAGTTACCACCTTCAAGTTATCATTTATCAATCGTTATCAACGAGTGTGAAATTATAAAGTGTTATAAGACAACGACTTACCCGATGATGAACTACTGGCTCGGTCTTTAGGCAACCCTGACTCCCCGTATTTTATGGTTTATCTACTGATTGTCACCGTCTTGGTCGTGGGAGTTCTTCTTCACTCCCTGACCTCTTCGGACACGGGAGATACGAATTCTTCAGTAGATGATGACGATCTTATGAATCAAGTAATGAGTTCGGATTCAGGAGAGTGGAACCCCAAGATGATACAATGATAAGACTCGGACAGAGGACGATGAGATCTCATGACAAACTCTGATAATCCCCACTTCGGTCTTTACCGTCGGAGACTTGGATATGTCTTCGTGGTGGTATCCCCAGTTGTGTATTTACCAGACTTCACATTGTGGGGGTTATCCCACCAATGGTGGGGTACCATCTTCCTTATCCTGGGTCTTTTCATGAGTTGGTACTACAGGAATAAATAAGATGAGAATCAATCCTTGGTGGATAGCTGGGATATTGGCTTTTGTTCTCTTGCCGATGATCTACAAACTGGTGATGGGACTTGTAGGGGTTGGGTTCCTGGTCAACCGCTTTCTAACCAGGATCATAGGATTGGTGGATACGGGAAGTCGTGTTAAGGCGATGGTTGACGACTTGAACGAAAAGAACGAAAACGAAATCATAATTGAGGACACTGAGTAGATCAGATCAAACATCCCCGAGCAATGTCTCTGCTAGCCGTGCCTAATTCCCTCCCGGAAATCCACTCTTCGGCATATCCGGTATGATGCGAAGAGCATTCTCGTAATAGACCTTTCGGAGCACTTCATCGGGTAGCCCCATTCCATAGAGTTTCCAGAAAGCGTGGTAATCTCTGTAGTAGTCGAAGTACTCGTCCTCTGTCTCAAATACCCGCCAATAATAGGGGTATTCATCGGGCTGGAATGAGTCCTTACCAAATAGGATGCGGTCCTGATATTTGATGAAGAAGTCACGGGCAAAACGGGGTTGTCTCCCGAGGTCATAAAGCACTGCACCGACTTCTGCATAGACGTTTGGAAAGCGGTCGAAAAGTTCGCCCAGCCTACCCAGGTCCTGTGTGTACCAACTCATGTGGGCCAGCACCCACGTTGTATTTGGATGTCTCTCAAGCATGCGGTCACGTTCCTCCATGAGCTCATTAAATTCTGGGAAACGTGAACGATCATTAAAGCGACGGTTGGGAAAGAGTGCCATTTCAAGCCAGCGCTCATTCTCAAAGTTGAGGGGTTCAAAGAACTCTGCTGGGTCACCCGTATGCACGAATACCGGGATCCCTAAGCGGCTAGCCGTTTGCCATACAACGTCGAGTTCTGGGTCATCCATTTGTAGGCGACTACCATCAGCCTTACGCGTAAGAAGGCCGAATCCTTTGCCAATTTCACCGACACCAACTGCTCCAGCAGTGACGTCTTCTTCCAATTGAGATGCGATCCGAGTGCCTGATCCAGGGCCAATATTTCGGAGGTCAACTGTGGTGAAAAAAACGAATCGGTCTTGCATATCTGCAGCTCGGACTGCTTGAATCTGTCGTGTTAGCGCGGCTCCAGAACTTCCTCGGGCCTGGACCATGACCTGAAGGTTGAGTTCATCCATTGCTGTGACGACACTCCGGATTGTGCTCGGACTATTGAGCGCAGGAGGGTGGCCGTGGAAATCTACGGCCGGGAACTTGGCTCGGGGAATCTCGTGTTCGGGTACGACTAGGGTCGATTGAGGTTTGTACTCCAGGATTGTCGGTGGTGGAATCTGCGGAGTGCGGTTCCGTCTGGTGATCTGGGCATGGCCCTGTCGATTTGGAATGAAAAACGAGAGGCATAAGAAGAGAAAAGCCAGGCGCATCGTCATAGCTCTATTCGCATGAATTTGGAGAAGGTGTGGACGCATACTGTGGCTGAAAGGCTCACGTAATCTCAGTGGTCTACTGCGATTCCCATTACTTCAAAGCGCGCCCCACGTAGTAGGGTGCCAGACCCAAGAAAAGCTCGTGCTGGAAATTCAGCTGAGAAGTATGTGCGGTACACTTCGTTGAAGGTGTCATAGAACGCCACGTCTGAGCAATAAACTTGAACTAACACAAGGTCATCCATGGTCATCCCAGCAGCCTGAAGTTGGCCACTTATGTTATTCAAGACATTTCTAGCCTCCATATCTACTGCTGCGGGCACCTCACCGTCTGCATCCAACCCTAACGTGCCTGAGATATACAGAGTGTTCCCTGCTAGTACCGCACCACTGAATGGTCCCCCGCTTTCGTTCACAGTGCGAGGATTGATGTAAGTGACCTCTTCTTGTGCAGCGAGCTTAGCTGAGGAGAGTCCAAGAAGCACAGCAACGAGTGTGAAGAAATATAGTTGGGTTCTCATGGCGCTAGACCTAAGGGGAGGAAGGTTTGGCTGCATTGATGGAGGATGCTAGAAGCTGGAGCCCCTAGATGGCAACGCTACTCGGGACGAGAAACAGTGTTTGCTCATCCTAGGATCCTAAGTCCGGGCAAGGCAGTATCAGTACAACTCTTGCCCAGGCGCGCGATGCTTGCTAGGCATCCCGACCCTGGTTTTCGTCCAACTAGTCAACATGTACAGATTCTTGGTCTGGCAAGAACAAAGTCCGGGTGATCTACGGACTAAGTGTCTGCTGCTGAACATTCAAAGAATAACTGGAGATCAATAGAGATGTGCCCTCTAATAAGTTATGAGAACCTAGCGTGATTAGCCGCACCGCTGTTGTGCTGCTAGGGTTCGGGGAACCGGAGGGTATGGACCAAGAGGAAGTCACCGGTTTCTTGGAACGTATTTTTCTAGCAAACGCGGAGTTAGAGGATAAAAGTCCCGGAGGTGTGGAAGCTAGGGCGCGATTCTTAGCCGATGCACGTGCGCCAGCGCTGACAGAAATATATCGGGCGATAGGTGGCTCCCCTCTAATGCCTCAACTTCAAGCTAAGCGCGAAGGTTTGGAGAAAGAGTTGGCCCGGCGTGATCTGGCAATACCTGTCACGTTGGGCACTCAGTTCCTGACTCCGTCAATCAGTGATGCTGTGTTATGGTGTCAGGAGAATGAGGTTGAACGAATAGTTGGCCTTACCACGTATCCAGTGTGTGGTCGCTCAACGACGGTAGCTTCTCTCGACGAGCTTTCGAGAGAGGTGGAAGCCAGGCAGGGCTTTGCCCAAGTCATTGCTGTTGGCGGTTGGCATGCACATCCAGATTTTGCGGCGATTTGGGAGACAGCAATCAGAGAGTATGCTCAAAGCGCCGGAGTGGATTTACTTGCACCGGGCTCACTCCTCTACTTCAGTGCACATGGCACCCCTCTCAAGTATCTGGAAAGGCTGCCGTACACACACTATGTAGAAGCTCTGTGCTCTGCTATCGCCAATTCCCTTGGGGATGTGAAGTACGTCCTCGGGTACCAGAACCACGGAAACCGGCCTATCCCCTGGGTAGAGCCCGATAATGAGACACTCATGCTTAGCTTGGATGCGGATCGGATTGTGGTTGTCCCGATTAGCTTCATACAAGAGCAATCCGAAACACTCTCAGAGCTGGACCACGACCTATCTGATCTCGCAAGATCCCAGGGGTTAGATTTTTATCGGGTTCCAGTACCTCATGATTCACCTGCACTGCTGGAGCTTATGGCAGACCTAGTGGAAGCAGCATTAGCATCCCCTGGAGCCGAACTCTTGCGGGATTGCAATTGTAACCCAGGAGCCTGGTGCACAAATGGGGGTGCGAATGAAGCCTGAATCCAAGGGGGTCTTGAAGTGGACGCTCTGGAGTGCTTTACTGTCGTTCGCTGCTTTCGCCGGTGTAACGGCCATACAGGCCGTAGCTGAAGGGGGAAGCCCCATAGAACATTGGGGCGTGATCGTTGCACTGGGCGTTATCGGCGGTACGGTCGGCGGACTCGTCGGCCCCATGATTCGCGGCATAAGCTTGCGCTTCAGGAAGCGTTGAGCGGATCTGTCGCCCAGTCACGGGAATCTTTACCCTACCGACCATGCCAAAACCAACACCCGCTAGCGAAACCAGTACTACGCTTCTAGTGCTGGGTGCGAGTCATCATACGTCCAGCGTGGATCGCCTCGGATCTTTTGCACGTGGTGCGGAAAGATTACGTCGACGATTTGAAGACTCCTGGGAGGGCGGCTCAGAGCCACCAATCAGGGAAATGACAGTGTTGGCTACGTGCAATAGAGTCGAAATTTACGCAGTTGTGGACCCTACCCATGAGGATACAGCGGCCCATCTGATTGCCGGTGAGGTTTTCGTACATGCCGAGTCTGTTTGCTCTGATGTGTCGTACCAACTGAGGGATGCAGACGCCATAAGACACCTTGCCCGGGTGGCTGCTGGCCTGGATTCCGTTGTTGTAGGCGAGCATCAAATCAGTGGACAGGTGGCGCGTGCATTTGTGAAACCTTCCAGCTGGAATGGCGAAGCGAGTGTCCTGAGAGACGTTGGTCGGATCGCAGCTCGCGCTAGCGGACGTGTCCGCCAGGAAACCGAACTAGGCCGTCATTCTGCAAGTTTGGGTACGGTTGCTTTAGATCTTGCAACAGACGAATTGGGTGACCTCGAAGGGGGAAGCATTGTAGTTGTTGGTGCGGGCAAGGTAGGTAGTCTGGTGTGCTCAGCTCTTGGCCGAGCTCATGCCTCAAAGATTACAGTTGTGAATAGGTCAGCGGACCGTGCTCATAAAATAGCCGTAGAAATAGGAGCTGAAACAGCTGCACTGGATCAGCTTCCTACGCTTCTAGAGGATGCAAGTGTAGTGATTACCGCAACTACCTCCGATGAGCCAACCATCGACGAAGCTACGGTAAGACAATCTCTTGCAGAACGAGCAAATACAGTGGGTCCGCTCCTGATCATTGACCTCGCAATCCCGAGGGATGTTGACCCGGCCGTCGCAGAACTTGAGGGGATCCGCCTGCTTACGCTCGATGATGTTAAGTCACGCCTGGACCGCCATATGTCTCTCCGGCTAGGGGAAGTAGGTCCCGCGGAAGCTGTGGTTGATAATGTGGTCGATACTCATCTACACAGTCCGGAGTCCACGGAAGTAGAGGCCTTGATAACTCAGCTACGACGTACCACTGAGCAGATCAGAGACTATGAAGTGGGGCGCTGGCTTGGATCATTTGACGGGGCTGTCAACCAAGAGGATGTGGACCGACTGACTCGGTCTATCGTGAATAAGTTGTTTCACACACCGATGTTGCGGTTGCGCGGAGCAGAAGAACTCAACGGACGCCACACACAGCTCTTGAGTGCCGTTAGCGAATTATTTGATCTAAGTGATCCGGCCGAGCCCACCCCGCCAGAGTAAGAAACCTTTGCCCTCCTATAGGGTGCGCGTCGGAACGCGTGGATCGATCCTGGCGATGTGGCAGGCCCGCTGGGTCTCAGAACATCTAACACGAGTGGACCCTGCGTGTTCGGTCGAGCTTGTAGAAATCAGGACCCGAGGTGATGAGCATCAAGATCTAGGTAGTCTTCCGGGCATGGGACACTTTACCTCGGAACTCGAAGCCGCTTTGGCTGAGGGGCGTATTGATGTCGCGGTGCATTCTCTGAAGGACTTGCCGGTAGAAGATAGCGCGGGAGTAACAGTTGCAGCGGTACCTCTGCGGCACGATTCGAGTGATTCGCTGGTGAGCTCTTCTGGAGCATCCTTGATGTCTTTGGGTCAGGGAGCTCGGATAGGAACTGGAAGTCCACGCCGTGCTGCGCTATTGATGTGCCACCGGCCTGACCTTGATGTAGTCGAAATCAGGGGCAACGTCGACACCCGAATTCGTAAGGTGGATGAGGGGATGTATGATGCCGTTGTGCTGGCAACAGCTGGTCTGTTTCGGCTCGGACTGGAAGATCGAATTAGTGAAAAACTAGGGGTACGGGAATTTCCACCAGCGCCGGGCCAGGGAGCACTCGCAGTGCAGATGCGGGATGAGGATTCTGAATTACACCGAGTAGTAAAAAGCCTGGACGATTTAGACGCTAGGGCGACGACAGGAGCAGAGAGAGCATTTCTCAGAGGCTTAGGAGGTGGATGCACTCTGCCAGTGGGCGCCCATGCCTGGCGAGAGTCCGGCCAACTGAAGCTCCTCGGGTTTGTCGGGTCTAATAGCGGCGGCCTCTCTTTGAGAGCAGAAGTAACGGGTGGTGATCCCGAGACACTAGGGGAGAAACTTGCAGCACAAATGCTTAGCGACGGAGCCGGAGGGCTACTGTGATGCTCGATGCGGTACAGGGCTCATTGATGGGAAAGAGAATCGTAGTAACCCGCCAACTCGAACGAGCTGGGTCGCTATCCGCTAGACTCGAGGCCCAGGGGGCTCAGACGATTCTTTGCCCTACGATCAAGGTCATTCCTCCGGCTTCTTGCACAGAGCTGGACCGGGCAATTTCACGGATTAAGGTTTACCGGTGGATTGTTTTTCCTAGCGCAAATAGTGTGCGTAGTGTCTTTCGGCGGATGTTAGAGATTGGCATGTCTACAGATCAGTTGGCGGAAGTTTCGTTGGCAGCAGTGGGACCTGCGACAAGGCAAGCGCTAGAAGCTGGAGGTGCGACAGTCTCTTTCGTTCCGGACGAATATGTGGCCGGGCGCTTAGGCGAGACTCTAGATCCAGTTGCGGACGAGCGAATTTTGGTCATGAAGGCTGATATTGGAGAGCCAACTTTAAGAGATGTCCTGGTCAGACGTGGTGCCCAAGTCGATGAGGTTGTCGCATATCGAACCGTAACTCAGCCGCCACCAGAAAATGCGATGATAGAGTTGAAGCGAGGAGTAGATGTGCTGACGTTTACAAGCCCTTCAACTTTTAGGGGGTTCCTTGAATTAGGCCCGGACTGGCGGGATGTGATGGTTGGTGTGATGATCGCGACCATTGGCCCACTGACATCCTCCGCGGTTAGGGAGATGGGAGTGGAGGTGCAGGTTGAAGCAGAGGAACACACGATGGGGGGGCTCGTGAGTGCACTCGTTACTGAGTTCACAAGTAAGGCTGGTAAGTAATGGATACATCATTTGAACAAGACAGGTTGGTCGGGTCAGCGAGGCGGGCAGATGACCTTCATCTGGTTCATCGTCTGCGTCGTCTGCGTCGCACTCCTGGGCTTCGAGCACTCGTTCAAGAAGCTCGAGTGACGACCGATGACCTCATGCTTCCACTATTTGTTGTAGACGGCAGTGGGAAAAGTGAGCCGGTAGAATCGATGCCGGGGGTCTTCAGGGAGTCAGTGGATCGAATGATCGAACGCGCGCGTTCTGCGAACAAGATAGGTATCCGTGCGGTGATTCTATTCGGCATACCGGACTTGAAAGACGCTATCGGAAGTGGGAGTCATGATTCTAAAGGAGTCGTCCAGCGTGCCGTGACGGCTCTCAAGGAGGAAATACCAGACCTCGTTGTGGTGACGGATACATGTATGTGTGAGTACACGGATCACGGCCACTGTGGGCTCTTAGATGATCGGATGGACGTCGACAATGATGCGACACTCGCAGCTCTTGCGAAGATCGCGGTCTCACAGGCAGAGAGCGGGGCGGATTTAGTAGCACCATCAGGTATGATTGACGGTCAGGTAGGGGTGATCCGCGGCGCGCTAGATGAAGCCGGACACGAACAAGTGGGAATCTTATCCTACTCGGCCAAATATGCCTCGGCATACTATGGCCCCTTCAGGGACGCTGCTCAAGGAGCCCCGTCTTTTGGGGATAGACGTGGCCAACAGATGGATCCTTCGAATGGTTCCGAAGCGATCAGGGAAGCTGCCCAGGACCTAGCTGAGGGAGCCGATCTCATCATGGTCAAACCAGCGCTTGCATACCTGGATGTCGTTCGGCGGCTGCGAAAGAAATTCGAGGGCGTTCCCCTAGTTGCCTACAATGTCAGTGGCGAGTACGCGATGGTTAAGGCAGCAGCTGAAATGGGATGGCTAGCTGAGCGCTCAGTAGTGCTCGAGACCCTGACTTCAATGAAGCGCGCTGGAGCAGACATCATAATCACATACCACGCGATGGACGTCGCACAATGGATTCACGAAGCATCTTAAGCCACTTCAGCGTTTTCGCTTTCAACTCGTCTTTCTGGGCTCTGCCTGAGGAGGGCCGTGTGGAGATTGCTCAGGCTTGGCGCTCAGCACTTCCGGAGATGGCTGATTCAGTCCACTTGTATAGGACTGGCGGGACCCGGACCGACGGAGACGTGCTTGTGTGGAGTTCGATTCCAACTGAGGACGATCAAGCTCCAGCTAACTTCTTCGAGAAATTTCTTGAGGTGCAGAGACCATATCGTAGCTATATCCACGTTGTGGATGTTCTCTGGGGGCTCACACGCCCATCGCAATATGCTCGGGGTAGTGCTGACAGAGAGATTGATCCAATGGTCGAGCGTTCTCTGCCATACTTGATTGTATATCCGTTCGTTAAAACCCATGAATGGTATCAACACTCTGTCGAAGAACGACGGAGAATGATGACGGGACATATTCGTATCGGGAAACAACATGAGGGCATTGATCAGCTTCTACTTTACTCGACTGGGCTCCAGGATCAGGAGTTCGTTGTGGCATACGAGACAGCTGACCTGAGTGCTTTCTCTGCACTTGTCGTTGACCTTAGGATGACTGAGGCACGTTTATATACAGAGCGCGATACACCGGTATACGTAGGGGTGCACGTGTCTCCAGGTGATAAGGGGACGGATTGGCTTTGATCCCTCGCTTGGTACGGGCGTGCCGGGGCGAGGCAGTCGACCGAACACCGGCTTGGCTGATGCGTCAGGCCGGTCGGTATCTACCCGAGTACCGAAAAGTGCGAGAGGCCCACTCTCTGTTAGATATCTGCGCAGATGCAGAACTCACATCCAAGGTCACACTTCAGCCGCTGGAGCGCTTTGACCTTGATGCTGCGATCATATTCGCAGATATCTTGCTTCCCCTGGTACCGATGGGCATTGACCTGGACTTTGTCCCGGGCAAAGGACCAGTGATCCACAATCCAATTCAGTCTCCGTTGGACGTGGAAGCCCTCAAGCTTTTTGATCCGAGGGACCACCTGAGTCCAACACTTGAGGCGATCACCTCAGTGCGAACGCAAGTGAATCAAGATACCGCTGTCATAGGTTTCGCGGGTGCCCCATTTACTCTTGCGAGCTACCTAATTGAGGGTGGCCCAACCAAGAATTTTGGTCGAGTGAAGTCTTTTATGTCCAATGAGCCGGAAGCATTTCTTGCACTCATGACAAAGCTCAGAGAGGTGTCTTGCAGATGGTTAACAGCACAGGCGGAGGCGGGGGCAGATGCTCTACAGCTTTTCGACACTTGGGCGGGTTGGCTCAATCCTATCACATATGAGAAGCAGGTTATAGAGCACTCTAGATTTGTCTTTCATAATCTAAAGGGGACGGGTTGCCCCACGATTCATTTTGCGGTTGGTGCTCCCCATCTCATCGAGTTGCTGTCACAAGCGGGAAGTGACGTGCTCGGTGTGGATTGGCGCCTTTCAATCGATGAGGCTTGGAGCCGCTTTAGCATGGACTGTGCTATTCAGGGTAACCTCGATCCCACGGCACTCCTGGGTTCAGAACAACACATTCGCAGGGCAGTCATAGATGTGATGCAGAGGGTGGATCGCCGTCCGGGCCACATTTTCAACCTGGGACACGGGATGCTTCCTCAAACGCCACCACACTCTGTGACTATAGCGATGGATGCGGTGCGTTCCTACGAGGCCACAGCTGCGTGACGCCAACCCCCCGTATTGTTGTGGTGGGTGGTGGATTGGCGGGACTCACAGCTGCGTTTCAGCTGAGCCTAGCTTCGAGTGAGAACGAGAAAACAGCCGTTTCACAGGTCGTTTTAGTAGAAGCGTCAGATCGAATTGGCGGCAAGCTCTGCACTGAACGCACCTCCGGCTTTGTTATAGAGGGTGGTGCAGACTCTTGGGTCCCACGGACCGGAGAGGTGGAGTCTCTAGCAGAGAAACTTGGACTAGCTCATCAGATTACTCCTGCAGTTGAGTGCTCAGTTCGGGCTTATCGCCGCAATAATCGTGGGTTCGTGCCCTTCCTGGCTGAAGGTGGGAGCCCTGTCGGACGACCCTCTTCACTCCTGTCCAATCCAGCTCTATCACTCTTGGGTCGAGCGAGGGTAAGACTCGAGCCCCTCATACCCAGGCGGCTTAAGGGTGAAGATGAAAGCGCCAAGAGCTTTATCCAGCGTCGGCTAGGGGCCAGGGCTTATCGGGAGGTTTATGAGCCACTCCTTGGAGGAATATTCGGCGGTGACCCGGGTGAACTAAGCGCTCAGGCGACGCTAGCACCTCTAGTGCAGGTAGAGGCTGATGGTGGTAGCCTGATCCGGGGTGGGGAGACTCAAGAAAATGATAAAGGTACTGCGCGTCCGCCGATTCTGACTTTCTCCGAGGGGATGTCTTCACTTGCAGAAGCGTTACAGGGTAGTCTGGAGGTAAATGACGTTCAAACTTCTACCCGCGCGATGAGGATATTCCGAGATTCAGGACAATGGGTAGTGCGGATGGATACTGGTGTGGAGGAGAGATGTGATGTGGTGATCATGGCCACATCTGCCTCCGCCGTTAGGGACATGCTTTCCGAGCTGACAGATGTTCAACAATCAGTGCCGGAGGTTCCCTCGGCCCGAACCACTGTCGTGAACCTAGCGTACCCCAACTCAGCCGTTAGTCGTCCCCTGGACGCACATGGTTACCTCAATGGTCGTGGGATTGGCAATGGTGTATCCGCATGCACATGGTCCTCTGCAAAGTTCCAACATAGGGCTCCTCCTAATCAGGTGCTTCTCAGGTGTTTTGTCCGTGTGGCACCAGCCTCTGACAAGGAGGGAAGGCTTGGAAATCCAGAAGAAGCTGTGGCGCTCGCCAGAGATGAACTGGCTGAGAGTCTTGCGATCACTAAGGCCCCAATTCAAACCTGGGTCCACAGCTGGCCTGTTCCTTTATACCGGGTCGGCCATGCCCAACGCATTAGTGACTTCCGCGCTCGGTTAACGGAGCTGCCAGGTCTTCACTTGGCTGGATCTGCGTACGACGGAGCTAGTATTGAGGCCGTGATCCGATCGGGGATGCGTGCCGCAGCAGCTGTCCACAACTCTGACATTCTACAGGAGACCCAATGAGCCGAGGTGGTGCTACCAGTTCTCGGGTGCTCTATGAACGTGGGCTCAGGGTCATTCCAGGAGGAGTGAATTCGCCGGTTAGGGCCTTCGGGGCAGTGGGCGGTGTACCGGTGGTATTCGAAAGAGGTGAGGGTGCGTATCTGATCGATGTGGATGGGCGGCGGTTCCTCGATCTAGTGATGTCCTGGGGAGCCATGATTCTTGGGCATGCCCACCCGGCGATCGTGTCAGAGGTCGAGACAGCGGTGAGAGGTGGGACAAGCTTCGGGGCCCCCTGCCCTGACGAAGTCAAACTTGCTGAGCATATATGCAAGGTGGTTCCAAGCGTAGAGCGCGTGCGGATGGTGAGTTCGGGAACGGAAGCCGTAATGAGTGCAATCCGACTTTCACGCGCTTATACACACCGCTCAAAGATTCTGAAGTTCAAAGGCTGCTATCACGGTCACGCTGACGCGATGCTCGTACGAGCGGGATCCGGGGTGGCGACACTCAGCCTACCAGATTCCCCTGGGGTTCCTCCCGGTGCAGCCGAGGACACGTTGGTAGCACAGTTTAACAACTTGGATGCGGTTGCCGAACTCTTCGACGAGAACCAGGACAACATAGCGGCTGTGATTGTAGAACCAGTAGCGGGAAATATGGGATTGATAACCCCGAATGATGGTTTTCTAGAGGGTCTTCAGTCGCTTACCTCGGAACGGGGAGCCTTACTTATTTTCGATGAAGTGATGACGGGCTTCCGTGTCGGACCATCCGGGGCGCAGGGTCTGTACGGGATCACTCCTGATCTTACGACTTTCGGAAAGGTTATTGGTGGTGGTTTCCCGGTGGGTGCCTTTGGTGGCCGGGCAGAAATTATGGACCAGATGGCTCCAGCGGGTCCGGTATATCAAGCAGGCACGCTTAGCGGTAACCCAATCGCCATGCGTGCGGGCCTGACCACACTAGAGCACCTCACAGATCCTGCTGTGTACAAGGCTTTAGGAGCTAGAAGTCATGCGCTTGTGGATGCGCTTGCGAATGAGGCAAAGAACGCTGGAGTAGCACTTCAGACTTCGGTCGTTGGGGGTATGTTTGGCTTCTACTTTGCCGAGCACACCGTCAATTCCTGGGAGGAAGCTGAGAGGTGTAACCGTGAGCGCTTTGCTTCTTTTTTCCATGGAATGCTAGAGGCTGGTGTGTACTTACCTCCTTCGCCCTTCGAGGCATGCTTTATTTCGACTGCGCATGGTGACCCGGAGGTTGAATACTTCCAGACTGCGGCTGGTTCGGTAATGAAAACCCTCTAGGCGTGAAAGTTGGGGATCTCGACAAGAGGAGTCATCTTGTTATGCACCCTACCGCAGTGGTAGGATTTCTGAAGTTGAAAAACCGATCCAACGTGGGGTTGGACCGGACTTCCATAGAAGGCAGCCGATACCAACATAGGCTGCTTTCTGATCTCAATCCCTAGGAGGTCGTCGGTGGTCGCTTGGCTCGTTCCAATTGCAGTGTTTTGGTCTCTCGCTGCACTCTATGTGGGTGGAGCTGCAATTAACATTGAGGGAGGAGGGGGCGGTCGTCAGACATTAGGCCTTCTGCTTCTTTTTGCTTCGTATCTGGGCGTTTATACAATCTGTGGTATGGCTCTAACCAGTGTAGCTGGCGCGGCTCTCGGCGGGATTGTGTTTCCTGTTCTAATTGCCTCGATTCTTATACCGCTACTAACTCGGGTGATGTTTAAGCTTGTGGGAGTGAGTGTTAGCCGAGCTGATTAACGTTGGTGTAACTCACTAATTAGTTCTGGAGTATATCGGAGTGGAGATCTCCCTTGCTGCGGTATGGGTCCTGGGTGGGCTCGTGCTTCTTCGCTGGATCATCATCGGGCTTGGAAGCCTGTTGGTCTTGCATTCTGCCCACGTTTGCCCGGCCTGCTTTGAACAAACCGTAGCCGTGCAGCGGAAGATCCTGACGGTGCTGGTGCGTATAGCCGAATGGCGGTGGTGCCCCCAGTGTGGCTGGGAAGGCCCTTCCCGAAAATCTGAGAGGAGTCCTTGGACATCGAGGAGCGTCAAGTCGCAGGTTTGATGGTCAAGATTGACCGACTTATCTGTGTTGGCTTCGAGACGTGTGTAGAGGTGGCACCTGACCTATTCCAAATGGATGAGGAAGGGATCGCTATCTTCACGTCAGACACAAATGACGTTGATAAGGAAATAGTTCTGGAGGCCTGTAAGGAATGCCCAGTTGATGCCCTGGTGGTTCTCGATGCTTTGGGCAATCAACTCCACCCGTAAGGTTGATGACTGAACCGACTTCAGATTCTGGCAAGACACCGGGTAAGAGATCTATGACTCGGGCTCGTACGGTACGCGGCTACGCTGATCTGACCGGGGAAGTGGAGTCGAGAATTGTAGAACAGATCGGGGAACAGCATGCCCGCTTGGCGAGTCGACTATCTGAAGTAGGAGCAATCATAGTCATTGCAAGCGGGAAAGGGGGAGTTGGAAAGAGCGCAGTAACGGCAAACCTAGCCGTGGCTCTTGCAGCCCGTGGCGCAAGAGTTGGTGCGGTTGATGCTGATCTGAATGGACCTTCTTTAGGGAAAATGCTGGGTCTCTTGGGGAGCCCGTTGGAAGATCGTCCGGATGGTATTGTACCTGCGGTTGGAGTTGCTGGGGTTAAGGGGATCTCGACGGACCTGCTTATAGAAGAAGGAGTGCCCCTGAGATGGAAGGGGCCGGGTCACGATCAATTTGTTTGGCAGGGAGTTACCGAGGCGGTAGCACTCCGGGAATTTATCTCGGATGTTGTTTGGGGGCCGATAGATTATCTGATCATCGATATACCGCCTGGTACTGATAAGATTGGGCGTTTTCTCGATCTAGTCTCAGAAGTAGGGCCCTCGCATCTACAGCCTGATCAAGTTCTTCTCGTGACCATCCCATCGGAAGTAGCAGGAGCGGTTGTGGCCAGGTCAGCGACACAGTTGCTCGAGAGTGGGGTGCCCTGTATTGGTCTTATAGGCAACATGGCCGGGTATACTCAGCTAGGCCAAGATGACTTACTTCCCCTCTTTACTGGCCCGAGTGCTGGAGAGATTGCGGATGCGGTGGGCCTTGAACTATGGTCGGAAATTCCATTTGATCCGGTATTAAGTTCGAGGACTGACCGGGGTGACCCGGTTGGAGCGGAGGGCGATTCGATTGTAGCTCAGGTATTCACAGATCTGGCTGAGCGAGTAGAGCACGGTCCCGGAGGAAGGGAGGAGAAAAAGTGAAATTTCTCTGCGTTCAATGCGATGAGATTATGAGTTTTTCAGATCGTGACTTGCCTGGAGATGGGACGATTACCGCGTTATTCAGGTGCGGCGCCTGTGATCGTGAAATGGCAATGCTCACAAACCCCATGGAAACTCAACTCGTGACATCCTTGGGTGTTGAGATAGGTGGCAGGACTGTCCCAGAGCAGCCACTTCAGCAAACTCGCAGTAGGTTGGACACTCCCCGTGACGACGCTTTTTCGGATGATGAGGTGTCATCGGGTGGGGGTGAGGGAAGTTCAAGCGCGACCTCAGCTTCTGATCATGAGTTTGTCAGGATTCGTGTAACCTGGTCTCCCGAAGCGACTGATCGGCTTGGAAGTGTCCCTAGATTTGTTCGTGGCATGGTGAAGAGGATCTACACGGACTACGCTCAGGAAAAACAGATAGAGGTCATCACGCCTGATGTAATGGATCGAGCTAGATCTGAACTAGGTTTAGAGGGGATGTGAACAGCACTACGGCCGATGAGACGGTGGCCATGGACAGTGGGTTGATCTCCTTGATCAAGGTCTCCGGATTGCATTACCGCTACGCTTCTAGCCCCCCGGTGCTTATCGACATCGATCTGGAAGTGTCAGCGGGTGAGATAGTTGCGCTACTGGGCCCCAACGGTGCTGGTAAGAGCACGCTATTACGTATCCTGCTGAACGAACTGACCCCCGAAAGCGGAACCATCGCGGGCCCGCTCTTGAGTATGAAGTCCAGCCGAGTCTTAATGGGTTACGCAGGAGAGGAGACTGCGCATTTCAATTCGTTGACCGGTATCCAGAATGCACATTTTTTTGCTCGAGCAGCAGGGGTTGAGAAATATGAAGTGTCAGAGATGGTTTCTGGTCTCATGAACTTGGTTGGTCTATCGAATGAGGCTGACAAGGTTGTGTCCTCGTACTCATTTGGGGCTAAACGGAAGCTGCTACTACTTGAGGCGCTCGTTCACCAGCCCAAGCTGCTCTTACTAGACGAACCGACTGTCGGGCTTGACCCCGTCTCCAGAGATGCGCTGGCCGACATTTTGCGCAAATGCAGCCAGGAGGGTTCAGCGATCGTAATGGCCAGCCACGATCTGAATTTCTTAGAACAATTAGCAGACAGGATTCTTGTAATCGATAAGGGTCGAGTAGTCTCATCTGGTTCTCAGATTGAGCTGCTTTCTTCCCTTGGAACAGCGACACGTTTCCAGGTGTCGGTGGACACATCCTCGATCGAATTGCCTCAGTACTTCGGTGAAGATATAGAGTTGGTGGACGACTCTGGTCCGCTGGTGTTTGAGACAACCAGGGGACAGGATGCACTGCCAGAGATCTGGGCTGCACTCATATCAGCGAGAGTGAAAATCTTAGGGGTAGAGGTGAGAGAGCCAGGCCTAGCCGAGCTCTTCCGAAGAGTTACTGGACAGGAATTGCCGGGATGAAGTTTCTTGTAACAGTGATGGAGTTTCGCATAGCGCTAGCAAGACCTCGTTTGTTAGCGTTGAATGTTATGGTGCCTGTTGTACTTGTACTGGCAATCTCATTGGGTGGTGCACCAGAATTTCATGCTGCTGCCGTCTATACGGTGCTCTTCACCATTTTTGGGACATTCGGATCTGCGATTCCCCTTGTGCGTGATGCCGAAGCCGGGCTTTTCGGCCGCATTATTAGGGCTGGTGTTCCGCCATCACATTTTTTTATCGAGCGAGCCGTAGGTGGCAGTGCTATCGATGCACTTCAACTGTTACCAGCCCTGACGATCGCAACACTGGGTTCTATCTCACTGAATGGGTGGATTAGGGCCGTACTCGTCCTTTGGTCCTCCATATGGATTGCGAACCTGTTAGGTAACTTAGTGGCGGCAGCAGCGAGGTCTCTCGCTGAGACAGCACTGTTTTCTGCAGTTACAACGCTCTTTTTGCTGCACTTATCAGGTGTATTTAGGACGCCCCTGCCTCAGTCTTCATGGGCAGTGATAGAAGCTTTTAGCCCATTCCGGGCCCTCCACGAGACTCTCCTTACGGGGCCAGATGGCACTAGCACTGAGTTTCCACTGGGGCTCGTTGTTTGGGTGCTGATTCTACCTGTTGTAACTGTATTGTTGGCGAGATCAGTCACTAGGTCTTTGCAGTTAGCCAGTGATGGCTGAGGATACCCGCAACCCCACTGAAACAAGCTTTGTTCAGCCCTGCCCACGAATGAATATTTGGTGCTCCTAGGTGGCACTTTAAGGTTGGTTGCCCGAGTAGAACACTGTAGATATAATTTGTGGCGGCTTTCTTGTGAAAGATGGTGCGATCACTGAGAATTCCCGTAATACACGGTTTGTCATGCTTCTAAGGAACATCTGCCCTGAGGCACTGGTCAGTAGTGATGTTTGCTCAACAAAAGAGTTCTCCACGCTCTATGAAACTTGAAGTCTAACCAGGAAGGCTCGGGGGCTTGGTCCACCGGGCCTGTCACACATATAGCCGTAAATAGAGCAGATAAGGCAATGGGTCAGAGGTGGCGTGGGGGTAGGGGGGGGAATTTCCTTTGTTGTACTGGCACCCGCGTTGAGGGTCAGCCAGAGATTCTATCAATTCGAAGGTAAGCATGTATCGAGAGATTCTTGTTCCAGTAGACAACTCCGATCACTCGAATTGGGCCGTCGCCAGGGCGATCGAAATCTGCAAGCGTGCCGAGGGTCGAATCACCGGTAACCACGTGTATGCTGCGCGTCTCCATGATGTGCGGTTCCGGCAGCTCGAGACAGGCCTCCCCGCCCAGTTTCAGTCGGCGAAGGAGATCAAGCGTCAGCGGAAGATTCATGACAAGCTGATCGAGAAGGGCCTGCAGCTCATCTCGGACTCGTTTTTGGACGAGACCGACAAGCTCTGCAAGGCGGAGGGCGTTCCGCTCACGCGGCAGCTCCTCGAGGGCATCAACTACGAAGAGATCATCCGTGAGGCCAACGGCGGCGAGGGTCGACTCCCGAGCTTGATCGGCTTCGACCCGAACATCGCCGACAAATACGATGGCGGAGACAAGGTGCGTGGTGACGTCCAGATCGACGAGAAGGGTCGGATCATCGCTGAGGACGAGGACAGTGATGAGAAGCTCGCCGGGTCCAGCGGCCGACTCTACGACCTGTTGGTCATGGGCGGGCACGGAATCGGTCAACAGGAGTTCTCGCAGCTCGGCGGCGTGACTAGCCGGGTTCTTCGCAGGGTCGAGAAAGACACCCTCATCGTGAGGAACGGCGAAGCGCTGGAGGGTGGCAATTGGATGGTGTGCGTCGACGGCTCAGCGTACAGCTACAAGGCGATGCGACTCGCGCTCGAGATGGCCAAGGAGTACGGCGCCAAGCTGTACGTGTGCTCGGCCTTCGATGTCGAGTACCACCACGTCGTGTTCGGTAATATCAAGGACGTTCTGTCTGTGCAAGCCTCGAAGATCTTCAAGTTCGAGGAGCAGGAGGAACTCCATAACAACATTATCGACAAGGGTCTACTCAAGCTCTGCAAGGCGAACATAAAGCGTGCGGAAGCCATGGCTGAGGAGTTCCCAGAGGTCGAGGTCGAGACGCAGATCCTGATCGGCAAGCCGTTCGACTGCATCCTGCGCTGGGCAGCCGAGATCGAGCCCTCGGTGCTCGTGATTGCGCGGCACGGCAGCCACCGCATCGACGGTACGGACCTCGGCTCGCAGTCCGACAACCTGATCCGGCTCACGAAAGCGAGCGTGCTGCTCGTGGGCACGCAGAACGTCGATCCGGAAGAAATCCCCTGGATCGAAGAGGATGGCGAGACGGGTCTCGAGTGGGGCCCGGACGCCGAAGTGCGCATCCTCAGGGTCCCTCCCTTCGCGCTGGGTATAGCGCGGCGGGCCGTGGAGGAGTTCGTGCTGGACAACTACGGCGCGGGCGCCAACGGTACCTACAAGGACGAGCGACCTCGTGAGGCCGTGAACGGCAAGCTCGCGTCCAGCGTGAACGGCATCACAAATGGAGATGGGGCGGCCAACGGCAACGGAGCATCGGCTCCTGACACGAACGGTGAGGTCCAGGTAGCAGCGGTGCCGCCTCTGGGAACGAACGGCTTTCCCATGGTCACGAGCGAGCGGCTGGACGAGGCGATCACCAAGCTTCTCCCGACGCACATGCAGCTCATCATGGGCATCGGCACCGCCGAGGAGCTCGTGCTCGCCGAGGTGAAAGCCGAGGAGGCCATGAAGCGCACGCTCGTCGAAGGCCACGACGCGGATCCTGAGCCCGAGACGCCCATGATCTCGGAGAAGTGCCCGTACACCGGGCACGTTTCGAGCCGCGAACGGCTTGCAGGTGATCCTGTCGTGTGGACCGAGGAGGCACGGGGGCGGCTCCAAGCAGTGCCGTTGATCGCGCGGCCGCTCGCGCGGAACACCGTCGAGCGTTTCGCCCGCGATAACGACTTCTGGCGTGTGACGACCCTGGTCATGGACGAAAACAAGGAGGCCATGATCGAGGCCGACGAGTTCGACATGGACACCATGCTCGTCATGTTCCGCGAACTTCAAGCGAAGCAGCTGCGTGCTACGGCGGAAGGCGTGGACGGCCTCTCCGACGAGATGCGGAAGTTCATCGAAGAGGCCAAGGCCAGCGGGGTGACAAGATGTCCTGTTCGTGATGTCGCAGAAGCTGCCGACGAATGTCCGGTAGATTTCAAGACCGCGACGCCGGAGGAAGCGAAGGCGGCGGTCGAAGCGTTCATGACGGACCAGGACGCTGGGGAGTGAAGCCAGACACCTTCCCGGCTAGTGCAGATTCGGCTATGAGGGGGCAGGAGGCGCTTCCTGTTTTGGACTTCCCTGTGGAACCAGCTCATCTGTCCCAGAAGCGTGATCCCGAACTCGAAGCTGCACAGGTCAACACTGCGATTCCCCATGTAGTGGCATGGAATATCACCCGCCGCTGCAACCTCGAGTGTTCACACTGCTATATATCTGCCGGCTCTTGGCAGAGTGCGGAGAGCGAGCTTTCCACGAAGGAGTGCCACCGCGTGTTGGATGACGTGCTTGCGGTGAACCCCGCTGTGCTCTTGATCCTAAGTGGAGGAGAGCCACTGGTACGTAATGATCTGGAAGAAATAGCAGATCACGCGTCGTCGGCTGGCGCGACAGTAGTGGTCGGCACCAATGGCACCGGCCTGAGCAATGAACGAATTGAATCTCTTAAGGAGGCGGGTGTTCGGGGTGTCGCTGTGAGCATCGACTCATTGAACCCAGCCTATCATGACCGCTTCCGACATGGCGCAGGATCTTTATCCGCAACACTTGATGCGGTGACACGCCTGGGTGAGCAGGGACTCGATTTCATTGTTCAGACGAGCCTTACTAAAGGGAATCGCTCCGAACTTCCCGATCTTGTAGAGTGGGCTGCTGAAAAAGGTGCGGTGTCCTTCAATCTCTATTTCCTGGTTCCTACCGGGCGAGGGGAACGTATGGAGGGTCTTTCGCCTTCGGAAAACGAGGAGGTTCTGGTTGAACTGGTAGCGCTAGAGCAAGCTAATCGCGGACGAATGATGGTCCGCTCGAAATGCCAACCTCAGCTGATGAGGCACATAGTTGAGGCCGACGAGGAATCCCCCTTACTGAACTACGCTACACGCTGCCCATGTGGGGTCCAATACTGCAGGATTACTCCCGAGGGCAAACTGACCCCTTGTCCTTATATGCCTGCTGTGGCTGGGGATCTGATGAAGGAGTCATTCGGAGATATCTGGAGGGAGTCGTCTTTATTCGCAGCGTTGCGCGGGGGCAAACTCTCAGGGCGTTGTGGACGGTGCGAGTACCGCGGAATCTGTGGTGGCTGCCGAGCACGTGCGTTTGCTCAATCGGGTGATCCCCTTGGACCCGATGAATCATGTGCTTACGATCCACCGGGTGACCGTCCTTTTGTGGAGCCCCGCCGGCAGGTGACCTATGGAGCAGCAGCTGCTAGAGAAATGGTGTGGACACCAGAAGCAGAAGAACGGATCTCTCGGGCTCCTAGTTTTGTGCGTGGTGTGATAACTCAGCGAGTAGAAGATTTCGCGCGCAGGCATGGCTACACCGTGGTTGATCTTGAGGTGATGGCTGAGGTGAGGCGGAAAATGCCCGTGGATTTCTCTAAGCGACTGCCTTTTTTCTTAAGGGACCGCGAGAAGGACCCTGAGCAGGGGGAGACGACGGATGCTTAAGCGTAGTCGTGGGCGATGGTCCTGGCTGCAGGCTAGCTTGCCAGTGGCAATTGTGGCGGCCATTGGATTAATAGCGATTGCAATTGAACCCTTGGCAGCACAGGGCTACACGCCTCGGGAATATGGTGACTTTCCCATCATCGGTAGTCGGGCCGCCATCTGGATTGCTGCTCAGCTTCATCTCTTTTTCGCAGCATTCGTGCTTGGTGTACCGATGTTTGCCGTTGTTGCTGAGGCGATCGGGATCTTTAGCTCTGACGATCGATACGACAAGCTAGCGAAGGAGTTCACCCGACTGTTGCTGGTTTCTTACTCGGCGACAGCGATGTGGGGTGCGGTCCTCGTCTTCGGGCTGATCACACTTTATCCCGGGTTATGGGGTTATCTATCAGAGATCTTTGCCCCGTCGATGTGGGTTTACGTGGGGATCTTCTTCTTCGAGTCGTTCACGCTTTACCTCTACTACTATGGTTGGGATCGGTGGAAGAAGGGTCGGGCAAAATGGGGCCATTGGGGCCTAGGTATCCTTCTCAACCTCTGGGGTACGGCGGTGATGTTGATCGCTAATTCCTGGCTCACATACATGATGAGTCCGCCCGCTGAGGTTACCCCGGATACGGCTCCAGGAATGGTGCAGTTCTGGAGCGCATTTGCGAACGCGACGTGGATGCCGATCAATATCCACCGGTTCATAGCCAACATCGTCTTCGGTGGCGCGATTGTTGGGGCTTATGCTGCCTTCCGCTTCCTTTCAGCGAAAACTGATGAGGAGCGAGCGCACTACGACTGGATGGGCTACATCGGGAATTTCATCGCGATGAGCGCGCTCATCGTACTGCCCTTTGCTGGCTACTGGCTAGGCCGAGAAATCTACGAGTTCAACCAGCAGATGGGCACCACGATGATGGGTGGGTTCATGAGCTGGCTGTGGGTGGTTCAAGCCTTCCTGATTGGTGTCCTCTTTCTCGCTGGTAACTACTACCTCTGGATTGGCATGGGCCGGATCCCAGGTGCGGAACGCTTCATGCCGTACACGAAGTGGATGTTACTCGTCCTCCTGATTGGCGCGGCCGTTTGGGCGACGCCACGAAACATGATTGCGAACCGCGCTGAGATTACTGCCATGGGTGGGCAGTTCCACCCATTCTTGGGCGTACTCGGGGTCATGAGCGCAAAGAACACTGCTGTCAACTTTATGATTCTGACGACGTTTCTGTCATTCCTACTCTACCGTAGAGCCAATAAGAAGGCGGTTGTGTCCTGGGAGAAAAGGGGCACTACAATCCAGGGAGCTCTTTTCGTTATTGCTGCCGCTGTGGTCCTTTTCTACGGAGTGTATGGGTACTTCGTCCCCTCGATTGTGCGCATCGGATTTAGTGTTTATCAGGTGCTTGCAGTGATTACCGCGATCATCCTTATCGTTGTGATTGATATGTTGATGATGCGTGGGGCCAAATCGCGAGGGGAAATCCGCTGGGGTGAGATGCCAGAACGTTCCCAGTACGCTCTTTTTATCCTCGCGGTGACTTTTACTTGGCTCATGGGCTTGATGGGCTTTGCCAGGAGTGGAATTAGACAACACTGGCATGTGTTTGAGGTTCTGAGAGATACAAGTGTGGATGCGGCTACCCCAGCGCTTGGTTACGCATCAATCGTGATTTCCGTATGTGTACTCATCTTTCTCAGCATGGTCGCCTTTATCTTTTGGGTTGGTGGCCTAGCTGAAAAACCTGTGATCTCGGGTGTGGGAGGTGGAGCAACGGGTTCAGCTCCAGCGGCCAGGGACCAGGAGATATAGGATGACGAATATCAAAATCCTTGGGGTGATGATCGGCACTATTTCCATCTATACATGGATCGCGAATGCGATTCCGCAGATCGAATCAGTGGTGCCTGAAGAGCTCAGCTTTTCCTCAGATGTTAGCGAAGCCGAACTCGTAGCGGCCGGAGGGGAACTCTATAACGGTGGCGCTGGGTGCACGACCTGCCACGGGTTGGAGACTCGAGCCCCAAACCTCCTCACGGGCTACAACGGCGAGGGTACGATCGGAACACGATGCGGGACTCGGGTCCCGGGCCAGGACTGTAAGGCGTATCTCCATGAGTCGATGATGAACCCGATGGCTTATGTGGTTGAGGGTGGCTTCGATCCCATGGTCTTCCAGGCACGAGTGTTTTCGGGGGCACAAATCTGGGCGCTTGTCGCTTTTCTCCAAGACCAGGGAGGTGTAGTGACTGTCACGGGGGCAGACGTGGCTGCAGCAGCAGAAGCTGATGCAGCAGCACCTGCAGGGGGGCCAGCAGTAGCGTCGACTGACCCGCTTGAGATTATGCGCGGCAATCTCTGCCTCGCGTGCCACATGCTGAATGGGGAAGGAGCCGAGCTTGCCCCGCCCTTTGATGGGATGGGTTCCCGCATCGAGGCGGATCGTATCCGCCGGGGCATCATCGATCCCGGAGCTGAGATAGCGGAAGGGTTCGACCACTTGGCGGGGTCCATGCCGCTAACTATTCCGGACCTGCTAACGGCTCGGCAACTTGAGTTACTCGTGGACTTCTTGGCGGGACAAGGGGGCTAGGGTATGGGCGCTTTGAAGTCTGTCTTCCGCCTGCTAGGTGCTCCATTCCGTCCGATAGGCTCATTGATGGGACGATTCCTCAATACGCCTTTCCGACAAGCTACCGCTGTCTTCTCACTTGCCTACGTATTGATTGAACACGGTATTCCGCGCATACCACCATTGTTTGGTTTACCCAGCGCGCCTGTACCAAACACGGTGGTTCTCGAGTACCTGGTCATTGCGCTTGTGGGCATCCTTCTTTGGGTGAGCGATAACGAAGAGCGCTGGTCGGAGTTCAAGCAGCCAATTCACGACGTCTTGGTGCGACCAGATCGGCGAATCTGGCGTGGTGCTCTTTTTGTCATAGTTCCCGCTCTGGTGGCAACCCAGACGTACCTCAGTGCCCGGCCTGATGTGTCTGCTCCGCCGAGTTTCCGAGCAATTCACCCAGCTCCCCCTTCAGCCATCACGTTCCAAGGCGAACAGATGGTTCTTGATGGACTTGAGAATCCTCTGAGGTCGACAGGCTTGCTTGAGGAACACTATGAGGAAGGCAAGCGGGTTTATTACCAAAATTGCCTCGCGTGTCACGGTGATGGCCTCCAGGGTCGCGGGCATTACGCGCAGATCTTCAACCCCGAACCGATAAATTTCCAGGATGGCGGTACGATCGCGATGCTCACGGAAAGTTTTGTTTTCTGGAGGATCGCCAAGGGTGGTCCAGGGCTGCCAAATGAAGGAAACCCCTGGAACTCGGCGATGCCGGTGTGGGAGAACTTCTTGACTGCGGATGAAATTTGGTCTGTGATCATCTTCCTTTACGAGCAGACGGGGCGTGATCCGCGCACGTGGGAACTGGAAGAGGAAGAGCACTGATGCTTGTGCTGCCGAATCTCCGCTCCTGTGGTTGGTTTAAAGGGCTCCTCTCATCTCGACACATAACCTTTTCGAGCCTGCTCCTAGCAGCGAGCCTACCGTTTGTGCCCGCCGATCTTAGCGCGCAGGTGGACGGTGAGGTGGTATACAATCAGTGGTGTGCCGGGTGCCACGGCGAGGACGGTGCTGGGGCAGGGCCCGCCGCCAATACGATGCTTCCTAGGCCGAGGGACTTCACGTTAGCCCTCTACCAGGTCAGGACTACGTCGTCAGGCGAACTGCCGACCGATGCGGACATGCTTAAGGTGATCAATGAGGGCATGCCCGGCACGGCAATGCCCGGTTGGGAAGAGGTGCTTACGGAGGCCGAGAGACTCGCCTTGGTTGACTACCTCAAGACATTCTCACGGTTCTTTCAGGGTGACCCGCCTACTCCACTCGATTTCGGTAGAGCCACGAGTGGAGGCGAAGACGCTATCGCTCGGGGCGAAGAGGTATACCAATCGGTTGAGTGCTGGCGCTGTCACGGCCAACAAGGCCGGGGTGACGGTGAATCTGCGCCGACGCTTAACGATGACGCTGGCTTCCCGATTTCCGCAGCAGACCTGACTGAGAACTGGAGATTCAACGGAGGCGGCGAGGTAGAAGAGATATACCGGGTCCTAAGAACTGGTCTAGATGGGACGCCCATGGCGACCTTTTCTGACATCGTAGATGCAGGGGTAATCACGAATGAGGATCTTTGGAGTCTCGCGCACTACGTTCGCAGCCTTTCACCTGAGGAAGAACCCAGTGTAGAGGAGGTCGTTACTGCGAAGCTTCTGACCGATACACCCCTTCCTCAAACGGTCGAAGATGCAGTCTGGGAAGAAACTGAACGTTTCTATGTGCCGCTGTCTGGTCAGATTATCGTCGAGCCTCGCTGGTTCAACCCACGGGTAGATGCTGTATGGGTGCAGGCAGTTCACGATGGTCGGGAGTTAGCGCTACTCGTGAGTTGGGGTGATCCATCAGAGAGCCCTGATACACTGTGGACCGACTTCGGTGGCCAGGTTGTAACCACGATGGGTTCGGAGGATGAGGGGGCGGCGACTGGGTCAGGTACTGCTGACCAGCTTGTAGTGCAGTTTCCACAGCAATTATCTGAAGGCCAGGAGCGGCCTTATTTCTTGCAAGGGGATGCCCGAAGACCTGCCTATACTTGGACCTGGCAGAGCGATATAACAGGAGCCTTTGAGAGCATTGCCCGGGGCATGGGCACCGCGGCCAGACAGCCAGATTCTGAGCAACATGTTCGCGCAACTGCACAACATGCTGATGGTCAGTGGAAAGTTCTTTTCGTGAGACCCCTTGATACTGGGGGTGCAGAAGATTTAGCGTTGGCCGCTGGTCAGGCAGTACCGATGGCGTTCCAGGCATGGGATGGTGACAATGGTGAAAGTGGCAGCCAGGGAGCCGTAAGTACTTGGTATTTCTTAGTTCTCGGGCAGCCGACGCCGGTTGCTGTTTATGTTGCACCGCCAGTAGCACTAGCGCTCACACTCCTATTCGGCCTTCTTGTTGTGCGCCAAGCACAGGTGGGAAGCGGGATGTGGCGGGAACCAGACGCTGCCGCACGGGCGAAAAGAACTGCAAGAAGAAAGCAATTGGCGGGGATGGGAGTGGGTGTAATCTGGCTCGGAATGGCATTCGGATCATATCAAAACAGCAGAGCTGGCTGGGAAGCTGGCTATGCGGACCTGGGCTTTTGGTGGGCGATCATTGGGGGACTTCTGGCGATCGCCGGGCTCGGTGCGCTGATTGGGACCTGGGTACACACGAGAACCTTGAAGTAGGTATGGAGGAAGCATGATCGAGAGATTTAATGAGCTGCGGAATACCGCACTCCTGGTAAGCGTATTCGTCATTGCCGGTTGTGGTGGTGGCGATGGAGGTGGTGCTGATGCTGGAGCTGCTGATGCTGCTCCCGCCGAGTCACCGGTTGACGCTGCGACTGCCGGGAATGTCGCTGGCATGGTGACTTTTTCTGGTGCGGCCCCGATGATGGCTGAGATCAACATGGGCTCTGAGGCCACTTGCGCGGCGAAGCATTCGACGACTCCCACAGAAGAAGGCTTTGTCGGTGGTGAGAATGGTGGGCTGGCCAACGTATTCGTGTATGTAAAGGAAGGCCTGGAGTCTCTGAGCTTTCCAACACCAACAGCAGCTGTGGTCCTGAATCAGGACGGCTGCATGTACCGTCCACATGTACTTGGTGTTCAGGTGGGTCAGGACATCGCAATACGTAACAGCGATGGCCTCCTGCACAACATCAATGCCTCACCAACAGAAAATCGAGGGTTCAATGTCAGTCAGCCAGTCGACATGGAAACGAACCGGTCATTCCCTGTTGCTGAAGTGATGGTCCCGGTGCGTTGTGACGTACACGGTTGGATGAATTCCTACATTGGGATAGTTGATCACCCGTACTTTGCTGTTTCTGCTTCAGATGGCTCTGTGTCTCTCGATGGGCTGCCGCCGGGTGACTACGTGATAGAAGCATGGCATGAACAGCTCGGTACGATGACGAGTAACGTTACGGTTACGACTGGCGGAACGACGGAAATCTCTTTTGAGTTTACTGAAGTAATGGCTGGTTCACCGGTGCCAATGGGTGAACCAATCGATTTGCTGCACCCAGACGGCCACCAAGCGGTGGACCACTAACATCGAGGACTTGTCCAGAGGGCAGACCTAAGCTCTCTCGCTGGAGAAATTAATGAACTGGAGTTGGATACTACCTCCGAGCTTTTCGACTGTCTCGGGTGATATCGATGGGATTTACTACGTGATCCTTTGGATTACAGGGATCACCTTCTTTATCACTGAGGCCTTGCTGTTCTATTTCATCTTCAAGTATAGACACAAGGAAGGGCGTAAGGCGACCTACGATCACGGAAGCACCAAGATGGAAATCGCTTGGACGATGGTCCCACTCGTGATCGTCCTGTGGATTGGTGTCGTAAGCAAGGGTGTCTGGGACACCGTTAAGGTTGATGTGCCAGCTGCGGGGCTAGAGGTCATTGTGACGGGCAAACAGTTTGAGTGGAATGTGACGTATCCAGGCCCCGACGGTGCATTGGGGACGAGCGACGATTTTGAGACGCTCAATGAATTGCACGCTCCAGAAGACCAGCCCATAGTAATTACACTTCGTTCGGAGGACGTTATTCATTCGTTCTTCCTTCCAGAAATGCGCATCAAGCAGGATGCTGTACCTGGGCAAGACATTACAGTCTGGTTTGAAGCCATCCAGCCCGGTGATTATACCATTGGCTGTGCGGAATTATGTGGAATTGGACATACAACGATGGGCGGTACACTGACCATCTACACTGCTGCCGATTTCCAAGCCTGGTCTAGTTCCCAGGCCCAACAACAACAGCCATAAATGAACTCGATAACCCCAATTAACAGCTCTGACCGGAAGACGAGATGAGCACGATCGAACAAGAGATGGTACACGCGGCGGAGGGTGGTCATCACGACCATCACGAGTTGCCCTTTATTCGGAAATATATTTTCTCCACCGACCACAAGATGATCGCGAAGCAATTTATGTTCGTGAGTCTCTTTTTTCTGGTCATCGGTGGCCTGCTCGCTACGATGATGCGGTGGCAGTTGGGTTACCCGGGCGAGCCGATGCCGGGTGGGATGCTACTACCGGATGCGATGATGGCTCCGACTCCGAACGGGGCGATCATGCTCCCCGAGTTCTACAATTCCTTAGTGACCATGCACGGCACGATCATGATTTTCTTTGCGATCATGCCATTGCTTGTCGGATTATTCGGGAACCTCCTCATTCCGCTCCAAATTGGCGCCGAAGATATGGCGTTTCCGCGGCTCAACATGATCTCCTTCTGGCTTGCGGTGCCTGCGGGTATCCTGATGCTGTCGAGCTTTGCGGTGGAAGGTGGAGCGGCGGGTGCGGGCTGGACCTCATACGCACCATTGAGTGTTTCAGGCGAATGGACCGGGGTCTATCTTGGCCAACAGCTTTGGTTGGCTAGCCTCACCATCCTTGGGTTCTCATCACTCGTGGGTGCGGTGAACTACATCACCACCGTGATTAATATGCGGGCACCGGGGATGACTTGGTTCCGGATGCCGCTGGCTACGTGGGCTCTTTTTGTCACCGCCATCCTCATTCTGTTGGCCATCCCCATTCTGGCTGGCGCACTGATCATGCTGCTTTTTGATCAGACGATAGGGACGGGGTTCTTCCGCCCCGAAGTCGGTGGTGAGCCACTGCTTTGGCAGCATCTTTTTTGGTTCTTTGGTCATCCGGAGGTCTATATCTTAATTCTTCCGGCCATGGGAATTGTATCAGAGGTTATCTCCAATCGCGCACGGAAGCCCATCTTCGGATATCACTCGATGGTGTTGGCGATCATTGGTATCGGGTTCCTGGGATGGATTGTGTGGGGCCACCACATGTTCATGAGTGGGATGAATCCGCTTTTGGGTACATCGTTCATGATCTCGACCATGGCGATCGCGGTACCATCAGCAATCAAGACGTTCAACTGGTTGGCAACGATCTGGAAAGGGGATCTTCACCTCGATTCACCGATGTTGTATGCACTAGCGTTCGTATCGATGTTCATCATCGGAGGTCTTTCGGGGATCTTCATGGCTTCGACGCCCGTGGATATATACATCCACGACACATACTTCATTGTCGCGCACATCCACTATGTACTTTTCGGCGGTAGCCTGTTTGCGATTTTCGCAGGGATCACGTTCTGGTTCCCGAAGATGTTCGGCCGGATGATGAATGAGACCTTAAATAAGGTGCACTTCGGGCTCACGATCGTGCTCTACAATCTGGTCTTCTGGCCGATGCATAATCTTGGCCTGCAAGGCATGATGCGACGTATTTATGATTTCACACAGTACGAGTACTTGGCTCCACTGCAGCCAATGAACCAGTTTATTTCTATCAGCGTGTTCCTATTGGTGGCAGCTCAGTCGGTTTATGCCTTTAACTTCTTCTGGAGCATCTTCAGAGGCGAGAAAGCAAGTAACAATCCTTGGGACTCGAACACGCTTGAATGGACAGTTCCTTCACCACCCCCACATGGGAACTTCCCCGAAATGCCTGTCGTTTACAGGGGGCCGTACGAGTACAGCTCACCCGAGTCTGATACGGACTTTTACCCACAGACGAAGCCACCACCGAGTAAGCCGCCCGTTCAGGAACTAATTCCCGAGCCCGTCACCCCGACTCCGGAAGGATTCTGAGGTATGACCACTCAAGCCATGACTGCTGGCCGGGCGCCAATGCCCGGAATGAAGGTATACAACCTCAAGCTGGGCATGTGGATCTTCCTCTTATCGGAGGTGATGTTCTTCACGGGCCTCATCGGATCGTACATTATTTTGCGCTTTGCACATCCCGAGCAGTTTGCGGCACCTGGGCAAGTGCTGAACATCAACCTGACAGCATTCAATACATTCTTACTGATCTGCTCTAGCGTAACGATGGTAAAGGCGTATGCAGCCATCCAGCAGGGTGACCAGCAAGGCCTGAAAAACTGGCTTCTTGCCACGATCGTGATCGGTGCGTCGTTTGTGGGCGTCCAGGTTTATGAATACATAGCGCTCGCGGGAGAAGGCTTTGTGCCTATCGCTGATGCCTATCATGCGGTCGGTCGGCATATGCCACATGATGGACCTGCAATTGGGGGCCAACTTTACGGATCCACGTTCTACACGATGACCGGTTTTCATGGCACACACGTATCGATTGGTGTGCTGTGTCTCTGCTTCACCTACTGGCGGGCAGCCAAGGGAGCGTACACGGCTGACAATCTTGGTGGCGTAGAGATCATGGGTCTGTACTGGCACTTCGTAGATTTGGTCTGGATCATCTTGTTCACCATCGTCTACCTCGTTTAGCCTCTAACACTGTGGAGACTGATAACATGTCCACTGGTGAAGCCCATAAACCACCACCGTACATGCTTGTTTGGGCCGGGCTATTTGTGCTCACGATTATGGAGGTCCTTATCGCAACCGTGACCTCAATACCTAAGATATGGCTCGTGATCGGATTGATGGCGATGGCTTTTTACAAGGCTTATCTGGTTGCGGTCTACTATATGCATCTGAAGTGGGAGCCTAAACGACTCTGGTTGTTGGTTTCTGTTCCGATTCCGCTGATCATGATCCTGATCTTTGTTGTGCTCAACGAGATTTTTGTCCCATAACGGCGTAACGACCTATGTCCCTAATCGCTTTCCATCGATTCTTGATTGCTGCAGGGATTCTATTTTGCCTGGGTTTTGGATTGTGGGAATTTCTGGCCGCGCGAGAGGGCGGTGGAGTGGGAGCCCTAGCCCTAGCCCTGATTTTCACCCTATTCGGGATCGGACTTATCGTGTATCTCGTGCACCTGGGACGCTTTCTAGGATATGATGAGGGGTCCGCTCCGCACGAGTAGCTGTGAGCGGGATTGATTTTGGGCTCGAGAGTGCTCTAGGTACGGACTTTCTTCTATGAGTCGCTTCTCCTTTCTTCTACGCGACCGGGTTACCACAACCGTAATCGCGCTAATTGTGCTTGTCGCAGTCCTATTTATTTGGACCTCGCTGGAAAGGCCGGAGGTTCCAACGTTCATTCCTACGGCACCGTCACCAACGGAAATAGGAACGGAACAGGATGCCCGCACCGTGACGGTAGACGCATCTAACCCGGGGATATGGCGTTTCTTTGATTTCTCAAGAGGATCGGTTGTCGAGGCGCCGGGCCCGGAAGAGTGGGACATTGCATTTCGCCGCTTCCAGATCATTGCGAATGGCGGCCGTGGCATGGAGGGCCAGGGGGGTGCTGTCTCACTTGAGGACATGACCTTCGAGGTAGTGTCGAGTGTTCCAGAAACAGGCTATGTAGTGTCCGAGAGGAACGATTCGGTGAATGCTCTTCTCGAAGATTGGTACGATTACAGTTTCACGAGCCATGTGCTTAAACCGAAACCGATCGTCTACGCTATACGGACTGCAGATGGTCGCTATGCCAAGCTAGAGATGCTCGGCTACTATTGCGTGGGTGCGCTTCCCGGTTGCACAACATTCAGGTATGTCTACCAGGGAGGGGGTGGCACCGATGTCGTATCAAATTAGGCCGCTACTGAAGTTTCATTCTCTCGCCTGTGCATCCGTACTCATCAGTTCATTGTCAGCCTGTGGTTTCCCAGCAGACGGGAGTTCTCTAGGAGAGCTAAGAGGGACGGTAATGGAAGTGCCGATCCCTAAGCCCGATCTCGTGCTTACGGATACCGAGGGGGAACTATACGACCTGCGGGCTGAGACGGACGGATATCTGTCGCTTGTCTTCTTTGGCTACACGAATTGTCCGGACGTATGCCCGGTTCATATGGCTACCCTTGCCGGTGTCTTTGATGAGCTTGCTCCGGAGGTTCGGGATGCGATGAAGGTGATTTTTGTGTCCACGGATCCCGAGCGTGACACCCCAGATCGTCTTCGCCAATGGCTTGGTGCCTACCATCCATCTTTTCTGGGCTTGAGGGGTGAGGTGGAAGCCATCAACGCTGCCCTCGCTGAGATGAAGCTACCCGGGGTAGCGGTGGTTCCTGGGCAGCATGGTTCGGAGCCAATCATCGGCCACCCTTCAGCTGTTTTGGCATTCGGGCGCGACGGACTCGCTCGTGTGCGCTACCCCTTTGGGGTACGACGGGCTGATTGGATCAACGACCTGCCGCTACTGCTGGGTGAAAGCTCTTAGTGCCTCTTCTCTATGCCCTGCACCAGAGGGTTACTCGCAATATAGGTAAAAACCACGAATGAACTGGTGGTGCTTCGCGCAACCGGGGACTGCATGGAACTGGCAGTGGCAGCCGCTCATAGGTGTCTGGCTGGCGATGCTGCTGCTGACCTGGGTATACCAGCGCGTCTTGAGCCGAATAGATGATTCGTATGAATCCTCTCGACTGCGGAAGAGTCGGCGTGCCGCCTTCTCGTTAGCCATCTTTCTATTGTGGGCCTCACTGGATTGGCCCTTAGGACCCCTCGGGGCGAGTTACCTGGCGAGTGTGCACATGGTGCAATTTCTGGCTGTTGGTATCGCTGCTCCCGCATTGCTCTTGCTGGCTCTTCCAACTGCAGCGTACGAACCGCTCCGTCGTCACCCTAGGCTAACCAAAGCGCTCTCTGACCTTACGCATCCTGTCTCTGCATTCTTCATCTTCAATATCGTGATGACAGCCACACACTGGCCGGGCGTCGTAGATCTGCTCATGCCGACCCAGTTGGGATCTTTTGTACTTGATGCTGCCTGGATGTTGGGCGGGTTGATCTTTTGGTGGCCACTGATTGTTCCTGTGCCGGAACGTCCAGGTTTTCACTCACTCGGCAAGATCGCGTACCTAGCACTCAATGCATTTCTTATACGCCCACCTTTCGCAATGATGATCTTCAGTGCATCTCCAATCTACGCGATCTACGAACTTGCCCCCCCTCCCGCTCGAGATGCGTTAAACGACCAACAGCTAGCAGGAGCCGTTATGAAGATTGGCATCGCTTGGATAATGTTTGCTGGTGTCTTGGTCATATTCAGGAACTGGATGCTATTGGAATCGGACCGGCCGGAATCGGCCTAAAGGCAGGAGCATGGACTCAGGAGAAGCGGCAGTGCTCACCTGTCAGAGGGATCAGTTCAACATCCCAGCCGGACTGCATTATCTGAATTGTGCCTATATGGGGCCACTCCCACGTGTGGCTGAAGAGGCGGGGATATTGGGACTTCGCATGAAGCGTGACCCTTCTTCGATCCTGCCCCACCACTTCTTCGATACCAGCCTTGAGCTTCGGAGGCTCTTCTCGCGCCTTATAGGCGACGCTGATCCTACACGAATCAGTATTGGTCCGGGCGTTTCCTACTCCGTAGCTATAGCAGCGAAGAATTTACCCCTGTCATCTGACCAGAATGTAGTACTCACGTACGAGCAATTTCCTTCCAACATGCATGCTTGGGCCAGGAAGGCCCAAGATGCAAACGCCGACTTACGAGTCATTGGCCCACCTGATACGATCCACAGGGGTGCTAGCTGGAATGAAGAGATCCTCACTGCGATCGATTCAGCTACCGCGGTAGTCTCACTGCCGACAGTCCACTGGACTGATGGAACGATATTCGATTTGGTCGAAGTTGGCCGCAGGTGTCGAGAGGTCGGTGCAGCCTTGGTGGTGGATGGTACCCAGTCAGTTGGCGCACTGCCATTCGATGTGAACGTAGTGCGACCAGACGTTCTGATGTGTTCTGGGTATAAGTGGTTACTAGGACCCTACTCGGTAGCGCTTACGTATTTTGGTCGACGTTTTGATGGTGGCGAGCCATTGGAAGAGACTTGGATCGGGAGAGAGGGGAGTGAGGATTTTGAGCACCTTGTCGATTACAAGGCAGGTTACCAGCCAGGAGCGATTCGCTACGATGTAGCACAGCGATCCAATTTTGCACTCTTGCCGATTGCGGTCGCTTCACTGCGCTTGATCATCGAGTGGCAACCAGCTCGCATTCAAGCTTACTGCAAGGGTCTTACTGGTAATTTCTTCGAAGAGGCGGAAGAGCTGGGTTTCACAGTCGAAGATGCTCACTGGCGCAGCGCGCATCTATTCGGACTTAGGATGCCGCAGAATTTAGAGCTGGCCGAGCTCCAGCAGGCTCTTACGGTACGCGGGGTTTCAGCATCACTACGCGGTAGCGCACTCCGTGTATCACCAAGTGTGTACAATGATGCCGAGGATGTATCAGCCCTACTAGAAGGGTTGAGGCAAGCAGTGGCGGTTTAGCGTCTCGCGCGAACCCCAAAAACAATCTCGGCTTTGTCACCGATACGAATAGAATGTTCCTGGAACCAACCTTGGCGTACCTCGAGACCAAACATTGCTGGAGCTGCACTCGGGTAGGAATCCGTGACTAGAGGTTCCATTGCAATGATGTCGACGATTCCGTAGGAAGGATCCATATATGCGATATCTAATGCGACGTAGGTATTCGCCATCCAAAATGAGCGAACCTGGTTATCGGTGAACACGAAAAGCATGCCGGTACCATCAGGTACCTCATCCCGATACATAAGGCCCTGAGAACGCTCTTCCGCAGTGGCAGCCACTTCCGCGACGACTGTGTCATTACCGAATATCACCCAGGCATGGCCTGCTGGAGGTTGAGACTCGGAGTCTGTTATCACTCGAGCCGACCTGATTTCAATCCGGCCAAACGCCTCACCTTCAGCATTGCTGCAGCTTAATGCGATCAGCAGCACAGCCGGCACTAAGAATGAAAGCCGATACAAACGTCTGGTTATGTGCGGATTGAAGTTGTTGGATTCCCTCACGAGCAGGCTCCCGTTTGTTTACTTACCCTCTTAGTTTAACCAGCTATCGTCGGTTTTCAGAAGGGTCAAGCCACCCGGACGCCGGAGGGTCAAGTATGTTAGATCCAGAGTTACTCGAGATTCTTGTCTGTCCTGAAACCAAACAGCCGATTCGGTTGGCTGATCCTGTAGTTCTCCAGAAGCTTAATGCGGCGATTGCCGAGGGTTCCGTACGTAACAAAGGCGGAGAGACCGTCTCAGAAAAAATTGAGGAAGGCTTGATCCGAGAGGATAATGGTTACTTGTATCCTGTACGCGACGACATTCCCATCATGTTGATCGACTCAGCGATTCCTCTCAGCATGGAGACGGCGTCGGGCTGATGTCATTAGGGTCGAGGAAAGCGTGCTACGCGCTGCCTCTTCTGATCTGGGGCCTTACTGGATGTTGGACACCCTCGCCAAACCTTAGCCGTGGCGAAGCACTGTTTGATACGTGCAGACTCTGTCACGGATCTGATGGTTTGGGCAATCCGGGTCTTCAAGCACCAGCGATCGCTGGCCTTCCACAATGGTATATCGAGGGGCAGCTGGAAAAATTCCAAACGGGTATAAGAGGGGCTCATTCTGAGGATGCCCCAGGCATGCTCATGCGTCCATCCGCAGTAGCACTACGTCAGGAGGGTGATATTGAAGCAGTGGCTGAGCACGTGGCCTCACTGTCTCCGGATAGAGAAGTAACCGTTGTTCTAGAAGGGCAGGCAGAAGCAGGCGCCGCAACCTATACCGGCGTCTGTAGCGCCTGTCACGGCCCAGATGCTACCGGTAACGAAGTTTTAGGCGCACCCCCGCTCGTGCTTCTAGACGCTTGGTATATGCTTGCGCAGTTGCGGAACTTTAAGACGGGAATTCGTGGTAGTCACCCGAGAGACACGTGGGGTATGACCATGAGAATCAATGCCGAGGCGCTGTCGGATGATGATATGAAGGATGTTATCACCCACATCAGTACGCTGCGCTGATAGGGTCCAGATTTCTTGACGTAAGATCTCAGGAAATATTACGCCGCTTATTCTGCAGAAAATCCATCATGATGTACTGACCCAGGGTCATTGTGTTTGTGAAGTATGCCTTCCCTCGTGCGATTTCTGAGACTTTCTGGACGAACTGGACCAGGTAGGGGTCGTTTGCAAGCATGAACGTATTGATCAGAATTCCAGCCTTTCTGCATGCGGTTACTTCTTGGAATGTCCTCTTCAATATGTTCGGGTCGAGCGCTCCGGAGTTTGTATAAACTCTTCCATCAGGCAAAGTCATCGCACTTGGTTTGCCGTCCGTAATCATGATGATTTGACGCATATCTTTCTTTTGGCCCAAGAGCAGGCGGCGCGACATCTCGAAGCCCTCCGCTGTATTCGTGTGGAAGGGGCCAACCTGGGCTTTGGAAAGCTGGGAGAGCGGGATTTCTTGTGCTCTATCCCCGAACGTGATTACACGCAGTGAATCTCCTGGGAACTGAGCACGGATCATGTGGGACATAGCTAGGGCGACCCGCTTCGCAGGAGTGAAACGGTCTTCACCATACAGGATCATCGAATGCGAGATGTCGAGCATCAAAACCGTGGCGCATGATGAGCGGTACTCAGCTTGGTGGACCATTAAGTCCCCATACTGGAGTTCCAGGGGGATAGAGAGGCCTTCACGTTCAATGGCCTTCTTGAGAGTTGCTGGAATATCTAGGTTGAGTGTATCTCCAAACTCGTAGGGCCTTGAGGCCGCTTCCGCTTCTATGCCTGTCGCAAGATGCGGGGTGTCGTGCGCACCCGCGCTCGCTTTACCGATCGCTGACATCAAGCCCTTTAGTGCACTGTGCCCGAGAAAGTCCATCCCTTTTTGTGTGAGATTGAACTGCATCTGCTGAGCGGCCTGCTTCGCTTCGTCAATCTTACCATGTCCAGTGACATCGTAGGTCGCACCCGGTAACTGAGCGTTACCAGTCTCGAGGTTGATGTAACCTGCTTCGACCATCCTCTGGATGAGGTCGTCTAACATCTGGGCGATCTGCTGTTGTACACTTTGATCACCCTCCCCCTCACCACGGAGTTCCTCGATCATATCCTGCGAGAGTTGCCCACTTTCTATCAGCGCTTTCAGGAGGGCATGCTTGAGCGAGTCTGTACTATTGGGATCCTCTGTGCCGGACCAACCCCAGTAGGGGTGGTAGTGTGCTCCACCCGCGAACCCCCCATCCATTAAGAAGCCGGAGAGCATCTCGAGAAGAGATTCTAGGTTTAGGGCATCGAGCCATCGGCCCTTGTACTTAGAGTAGGTTGTGAAACGCATGACACCATGCTAGGGCTAGGGATACTTTGCCGCCATGAAGCAGCCTACAAACACCAGCTCATCCGGACCATCACCCGACCAACTAGGTGATTTTCGTAGATCTCTCCTTCAATATTATGATCGTTTTCACCGAAACCTTCCCTGGCGCGGAGAGACGGATCCGTACCGTATTCTGGTCTCGGAAATCATGCTGCAACAGACGAGAGTGGGAACGGTAGTCCGGTATTACAAATCTTGGCTGAAGCGGTTCCCAACCCTAGCGGCACTTGCTTCAGCTGACTCTACAGAGGTCCTCAAGGCGTGGGAGGGGTTGGGCTATTATAGGCGTGCGAGGAATTTGCATAGAGCCGCGCGGCGTATTCGAGAGCTACCGGGTGGGCACTTCCCGACTTCTTATAGGGATCTTAGGCAACTTCCAGGAGTTGGGCCGTACACAGCAGGGGCTGTTGCCAGTATTGGCTTTGGGGAGATTGTTCCAGCAGTGGATGGCAATGTGCGACGTGTTCTCGCCCGACTCTTTGATAAGCGTGAGCCCAGGGTTCACTGGCTGAATCGCACTGCCGCCGGCCTGGTCGATAAGGATCGTCCAGGGGACTGGAACCAGGCTTTGATGGAATTGGGCGCAATGCTTTGTTCACCAAAGAATCCTCGATGTGAGGACTGCCCGGTACAACGCTGGTGCACTGCGCACGAGGAAGGTACACAGGCCCTGTCTCCTGCAGGAATCCGGAGAATGCCTGCGCGAGAAATCTCTTTTTTACTGGTCATACTCCAGACGGAAGAAGGTGAGGTAATGCTTGTGCAGCGGCCCCCTGAAGGACTTCTGGCTGGTATGTGGGCTTTCCCTGAACAGGAACTGGCCAAGCCTTTGGACTGTGTGGCCACATCTAGAGACAGGGCGATCGAGCTCGCGATGTCGCTCGGAGCTGAGGTGGTGGGGGGTGCTTCAGCTTTGGCAGAAATTCAACACCGCTTCACACATCTCCAGGCCAGATATCGACCCTGGGTTGTGCCCGTGGCGAAGCTGTTCACCGGAGAGGGAAATGTGTGGATGACACCCGGAGAGCCAGTAGATTTTCCGATCCCTGTTGCTCAGCACAAAGTTCTGGATGCACTAGCCGAATGTGGAGCAACTCCAGGCAGCTCAGAGTCACACGCAGGCAATCCCAGTTGAATTAGATAGTGACGTCGCCTGGCTCGTCGAAGCCTTGATAGTCCCCTTCGGCCTTCGGGCTCTGGTATGGTGTGCGAGTATATCCGGCTGAGCTTCGAGCGATACGCTTCTGTGACACAAGCGCCTCGAGTACGAGTTCACAGGCAGCTGATCTCACACCATTCCCTGCTGACACCTTAGCCAATCCTACATTCTGGATTAATTCAATAAGGCCAGGAACAGTTTCATACCCTTGAACGCAGGCCGATGCAGAGGCGTCTTCGCCCACCTGTAGAGCACCTCCTGTCTCGAAATACTCTATGATCTCTTCGACATCGGCACCGCCTGCCCTGATGTCAAAAGTGAGGGAGGAACTTTGCTGAATGAGTTCACGGGCAATCTTGTCAGCTCCATGGAGTTCGCCCTCGTACTCAAGTTCCATCTTTCCAGTGATTGCAGGGAGAGCAGCGTATAGGTCAGCGATACGAGGAACCGTGATATCCTCACCGTGCCGCAGTGCGCGGCGCTCCGCGTTCGATACAATTGTCTCCATAATTGTTATTGGCATGCGTTGGCTGACACCCGAGCGCTGATCAATCCGCTGGTCATCACGAGCTAGAAACGCGATCCGTTCGACTGTTTCTTCAACAAAATCCGGAATTTCGACGCACATGCCGTCACGGGCTACCCAAGCTTCTTGGCGGGTAATATCGATTCCGGTTTCAATTTCATCGGGGTAATGCGTAAGGATTTCCGCGCCGATCCGATCTTTCAATGGAGTGATGATTTTACCGCGGGCTGTGTAATCCTCTGGGTTCGCAGTAAAGACCATAAGCACATCTAGAGGCATCCGAATCGGGTACCCCTTAACTTGCACATCCCCCTCTTCCAGAAGATTAAAGAGGCCTACCTGAATTTTCCCCGCGAGATCAGGAAGTTCGTTAATTGCAAAAATTCCCCGGTTGGCCCGTGGGAGTAACCCGTAGTGGATTGTCATTTCATCTGCGAGGATGTGTCCGCCGCGGGCAGCTTTGATTGGATCAACATCACCTAACATGTCAGCGATTGTCACATCTGGTGTTGCGAGCTTCTCCACATATCTACTGCCCCGCTGGACCCACGCCACTGGTGATGTGTCACCATCCTCCTCGATAAGTTGGCGACCATACTTTGAAATTGGAGCGAGTGGATCATCGTTTACCTCGCTTCCAGCCAAGACGGGCACTTCTTCATCCAAAAGCGCCACTAGCTGACGTAGAATACGGCTTTTCGCCTGACCACGGAGTCCGAGGAGAATAAAATCGTGATGTGCGAGAATCGCATTCACGATTCTGGGGATGACGGTATCCGCATAACCTCTTATTTCTGGGAAAAGCGCTTCGTTCTTATCTAATTTCTTTAGTAGATTCTCACGCATCTCCTGCTTAACTGAGCGTGTTTCATAGCCTTGTGACTTTAGCTCACCAAGCGTGGACGGGCGTTGCTCGCTCATCCTTTTAAAACTCCTGACCTTCACGGTCTGTAATTGATGAATTGGCTAGCGATCGGCAGCTAGGGTAGAGCACGGTGCGCAAGTTGGCGATCTTATAAGGTTGACATGGTACACGCATCTGGACACCCAGGTCCGGGTGGTTTGTTTTTATTCACTGCACCCTGTAATACCGGAGTGAAGATGCCGACAGACCCTCACCATGTAAGCGGTTCCGTCAAATTACTTGATGCGCAGCCGACTCTCCCGGGTGAGCGCTTTCTGGTTGCTGAGCCACCGGACCCGGAGGCGGTGCCCATGGATGTAGTCTTTGTGGGTGGAGGACCAGCGGGTCTTGCAGGGGCCATAGAGCTGGCTCAGCTCATTCAGCGTGATCGTGAAACTGGTGGTACCCTCGGTGAGCTTGAGATAGGTGTCCTGGAGAAGGCAAGCCAGCTTGGCGAGCACAATCTCTCCGGCGCGGTTGTGAATCCAAGTGCTTTTCATGAACTATTTCCTGAGCTCTCGATTGATGATTTTCCGCTGCGTCGGCCTGTTGGTAAAGAGTCTGTATATCTACTTAAGCAATCAGCCTCTATCCGGATTCCAGTACCACCCACCATGAAGAACCACGGGAACTATCTAGCCTCCATCTGTGAGATTGTCCGGTGGCTTGGAGCTAAGGCTGAGGAGTATGGTGTCAATGTATTCCCAGGGTTTCCTGTTGATTCGCTGCTCACCGATGGGGGCAGGGTCGTTGGGGTTCGTACGACTCCTGCTGGATTGGGACGAGATGGAAAACCTGGTGGTCCTGAAGCAATGCCAGCTATGGATCTGAGTGCAAAGGTTACCGTTCTGGCAGAGGGGACACGGGGCCCGCTTTCGCAGGCCTGGCTCAGGTGGCAGGATATTACATCGGAGAACCCACAGATTTTTGCACTTGGCGTGAAGGAACTGTGGAAGGTCAAGACCCCACTCGATCGTGTGGTGCATACGATCGGATGGCCGTTATCTACCAAGACGTTCGGGGGCAGCTTCATGTATCCCCTGTCGGATGATCTCATCGCCCTTGGGCTTGTTGTAGGTCTCGATTATCCAGATGCGCGCTTTGATGTGCATGAAGCACTTCAGCAAATGAAGATGCACCCTCTTTTCCAGCGATATCTTGCGGGTGGTGAAATGATGGAATGGGGTGCCAAGACAATTCCGGAGGGAGGGTATTACTCAGTGCCTTCCAGGCGTCATGGAGATGGCCTGTGCATTGTCGGAGACTCTGCCGGGTACGTTGAGGTGTCCTCGCTCAAGGGCATCCACTATGCCATGCACTCAGGGATCCTGGCTGCTCGGCAAATCTTCGAGGCCCTTAAGCTGGGTGATACATCAGAAGCAGCTCTCTCTGGTTACTCATCCGCAGTCGATTCTAGCGTAATCATGAGAGACCTGAAGAAGCGTCGTAATATGAGACTTGCGTTCAAGGACGGGCTGTTTGCTGGAGGATTGAGGGCCGCCCTGATGACGCTGACAGGAGGGGCCATACCGAGTGGCAAGATTACGATTGAGGAAGACGCAGCAAAAATCCGTCAGCTTGGAGAGGTGCAGGGGCAATTCAGGCCTGATGGGGATCTGACATTTTCCAAGGCTGATGCGGTGTACAAGTCTGGGAATCAAACCCGTGATAACATTCCACAGCATCTCATCGTTGGGGAGGATATGCCTCCTGAGGTGGCAGAGATGCTCGTGCATATGTGTCCGGCAGGAGTATACGAGCGTGACGGGACAGAGCTAATTGTCAACGCTCCCAATTGTATTGACTGTAAGGCAACGGATGTAGTCGGCCCGCGGTGGACACCCAGAGAGGGTGGAAGCGGTCCAGCTTATCGACAGATGTAGTTGATGGGCTGGTTTGTCGGTCAGCGCCCAATATTTTCCGATTCGATGACCCCGTCAGTTGGAAAACTAATGCTTCCTCCAAGCTGCAGGGTTAGGGGAGCAGTATCTACATAGTCAGCTGCCCGCATGATGCGCCCACCCTCTAACTCGATGATGGTTGCACCATTGAGTACGACCTCGAGACCAGTCACGAATGGAACTTGATCGCCCATGGGTCGATTCTGGACAGCGGAAAAAACCCATTCCCCCACAGCCATGGTAGGGCCAGTGTTTATACGACCCATGTTCATATAGATATCGTCACCCCACTCATGTGTGCTGGTTAAGTATCCAACAATCTCTAGGATTCCCTGGTAGGTAAGCTGATTAGCAAAGTCATCGTATGTTGCTTCCGGCCAAAACAGGTCAGTAATCAGGGCGGTGTCCGCACGTTCAACTGCAGTTGCTAACAGCAATATCTTGAGTTCAGACTCAGGTGCAGTGGTCGAGCTAGTGGAGATTCCGGACGGCCCGCACGCGATGGCCACCACTACTGATAGCGACACTATGCGCATGAGTATTTGTTTCCCGATACTAGTTGCTTGGAACACGTCGGGGGATGCCCTGATCACGCTTCCTATTACAAGCCACTTAGGTGACCAAGAGTTTTTCAAGATTCCTCCTCACCAACCTGTAAGCGGACACCCTTCTCAGTGAGAACTAACTTGGGCATCAACGTTGGAATAAATGTATCCCCTATTCCTCGAAGGGCATCTCCGACAGTTGTATAATCGGCAAGCCGTTGGAGTGTATCTATCGTAGGAAAGATCATAGGCAGGGTCCCTCCCTGGTTGCGAGACAAAGCTTCTTTCGGGCTGAGCCAGAGTGCCTCCGTCATCTCTCGTGGATCAAAGATTGGTTCTGCATCTGCTTGAACACGTGCCGCAAAGAAACGTGTATCGAAGCGGTGGGGTTCTCGCTCTGGTGTGATCCAATGCGCGAGGTATTCGACAGAGGATCCGTTGATACGACAGGACAGCTTTTCCAAAGCCTCATTGAAAGATACTGACCCCTCCATTAGACCATTTCTTAGAACTTCAACCTCGACATTTTCCGCTGCGGTAGGTGGAGCCTGAGCATTAGGCCCAACACCCACAAGAATCCCGGTCTCTTCAAACGCCTCACGCAGCGCAGCGATATAATACGCAATAGCTGGGGGGCTAGTACCTGCAAGGCCGAGACGGGCCGCGGCAGTTTCAGTTGTCAGCCCGTCGACGCTTGCGAGCGTCTTCTTTGTCCAGTCACCTGAATCAACCCGCCCGCCTGGGAACACATAAGCGCCAGGTACAAAACTGGCGTTACGATCGCGCTTCAACAGCAGAACTTCCATCTTGGACGGCGAGTCCCTTAAGAGAGCAATTGTTGCCGCTGGCTTTGCCGGCACGGGCGGATGAGAAGGGTGTTTGAGACTCTTCGTGAATCTTTCGGGTAGATTCTCGAAAGGGATTAAGAAGCCTGAGTCGGTCATTGGTATTCCAACTGAACTAGCTCAATGTCGAATATAAAAATCCTCTCAACTACTCTACTTATTCTTAGGATAACGCAGAACTGGTGGCGCGATAAGGAAGAATATGTCAAGCTAATCGCCGCTACTTCAGTGAAAAAGTGGCACGGTGAAAACGAGTGTGACTGTCACAATGGCAGGTTTTCCTGCGTTCTGGGCACAGAAATGACTCTGATTTCTGGCAAGAAACATGCAATGACGTAGATGGGCCAGCGAGAACAGCGACCCACCATCGATTCCGGAGATAATTAGGTGACCGAGAGACAGCCGTCCGCATCAACAGATGAGAACGGAAACAGAGAGGACGTTATGAGCAAGCGATTCACACTCCCAGTACTGCCGCTGCGAGATACGGTAGTGTATCCCGGTGTGGCAGTGCCCATCTCAGCCGGTCGACCCGGAACTGTTGAAGCGGTTCAGGAGGCGTTGGACGGCGATCGTCGCATGTTTGCTGTAGCGCAGAGAGACAACGTTGATGACGCACTTCCGGAATATCTCTATAGCGTAGGAACCGTGGTACGGATTATCCAGACACACAGGATGCGCGGAGGTATGCAGCTGCTGGTGCAAGGTGAGGGTAGAGCCCAGGCTCTGTCTTATCATGATGAGGGACAGGCAATGCTGCACGCCGTATTGCTCGAGATGGACAGGCAGGAGCCTCAAAACCCGAGTGACCCAGCATTTCAGGCTCTAGACCGGGAGTTACGAGACCGGGCGGCAGAACTAGGTACTCGTAGAGGAGTGCCTGCCGAAGCACTAAACCAACTCATTCAGGGTGTCGATGAATCCGGACCCTTTTCGGACCTCGTTGCTTTCTACCTTGAGCTTGATACTGCTGATAAACAAAAACTCCTGGAGACCCTAGCAGACGAAGAGCGAATGCGTGCATGTCTCGTCGCGGTGGAGCGCGAGCTTGCGCGTATTGACGCACAGGAGGAGATCCAGGCGCAGGTCCAGACTGAGTTAGGTGCACGGCAGAGAGAGATGCTGCTCAGGGAGCAGCTTAAGGCGATTCAAAAGGAGCTCGGGGACGAAGAGGAACGCGATGATATCGAAGAGATACGGGATCGAATTGAGGAACTCGAGCTCACTGAGGATCAGAAACTAGAGATCAATCGGGAGTTACGCAGACTAGAGCGAACAAGCCCACAATCAGCCGAATATCAAGTGATCCGAACATTCCTCGAATGGATCACAGAACTACCTTGGAACGAGCGAACGGAAGAGAAGATTGATCTAGAAAGAGCTGAAACGATACTGGAAGAAGACCATTATGGACTCGAAGACATCAAAGACCGAATCCTAGAGTTCTTGGCAGTTCGCAAGCTTCAGCTTGATCGCATGAGCGAAAATGAGGCAGAAAATGAGGCTGAAATTGACGAGGACATTCCTGGGTCTGAGGCAGAAAATGAGGAAAGTGAATTAGTACCCGAAAAGGCTCTGTCTGGTCGTGGTCCGATTCTTCTCTTCGTTGGACCTCCAGGTGTCGGTAAGACATCAATTGCGCAATCGATCGCCAGGTCCCTGGGGAGAAACTACGTTCGGATTTCGTTGGGTGGTGCACGTGATGAAGCCGATATTAGAGGTCATCGGCGGACCTATGTTGGGGCGATGCCGGGGCGAATCGTCCAGGGCATGCGCCAGGCTAAAACGAAGAATCCGGTCTTCCTGCTTGATGAAGTTGATAAACTAGGAGTCTCATTTCAGGGGGATCCGAGTTCGGCGCTTCTAGAAGTACTAGACCCAGCACAGAATTCGACGTTTGTGGACAACTACCTTGGTATACCGTTTGACTTATCTGAAGTGCTGTTCATCGCTACAGCGAACTATCTAGATCGAATACCTGGCCCGCTTCTCGATAGGATGGAAAGGGTAGATTTCTCGGGATATACAGAGACGGAGAAGCTTGAGATCGGGAAACGTTACCTCCTTCCGCGACAGTTGAAGGAGAATGGGCTTCACGAGCAAGAGCTTGAAATGGGGGATGATGCTCTACTCGCCATTATTCAGAAATACACGCGTGAGGCAGGGGTTCGGCAGCTTGAGCGTGGGGTTGGGAAGTTTGCTCGCAAGGTCGCTAGAAGAATTGCAGCCGATAAGATTGAGGAACTCCAAGCCACAGAGGTGGACGTTCGCGAGTTGCTCGGTCGCCCAAGGGTACATCCGGAGCAAATGGCCGCAGAAGACACCGTTGGTGTAGCGACGGGAATGTTTTACACCCCTATGGGTGGTGACATCATGTTTGTCGAAGCAAGCGTCATGCCCGGCGAAGCCAGCCTCGTGCTCACTGGGCAACTCGGCGATGTGATGAAGGAATCCGGTCGTGCAGCCCTTTCTTACGCAAAAGCACATTGGAAAGAATTAGGGGTAGCAGAAGACTCGTTGCAAGGGAAAGAGGTCCACATTCATGTGCCCGCTGGAGCGGTACCTAAGGATGGCCCCTCTGCTGGTATCACAATGGCGACGGCGCTGATTTCAGCTGTATCCGGGAAGAAGGTTCGGAGTGATCTGGCGATGACGGGTGAATTGACTCTAACTGGTCGAGTTCTTCCGATCGGGGGAGTGAAGGAAAAGGTGTTGGGCGCGGTGCGCGCTGGAATCAACCAAATCATCGTGCCGATAGAGAATGAAGCTGATCTTGAGGACATCCCAGAGGATCTGCGCAGTTCACTAACCTTCCATTTTGCATCAACCTTGGATGATGTTGTGAAGATTGCCCTTACCGAACGGAAAAAGCGGAAGAGAAAACGAGCACCGGTCAAGAGGAAGCGGTCAATAAAAACTTCAACCGTTACGGCTTAGACTTGGAGTTTTTGACAAGCCACTCCGAATTACTCGATGCGGATTGTCCCAGGTTGCCCTCGAACGACCTTCCCGATCACGAATGCTGAAGGGATATCACCTTTCAAGCCTGCGAGAAGTGCAGTCAAGCGATCTGGCGGTACGCACATTAGTAGGCCGCCAGAGGTTTGGGCGTCGACCATAAGGGTACGACTGACCTCATCAATGGAGTCAGCAAAGTCGAGGTCTGGGGTCAGGTCTTCAAGATTTCTGCGTGTACCTCCGGGGATGTGACCAGCTTCAGCGAGTTCCCGCGCACCGGGGAGAATGGGTATGCTGGCGGCTTGCAGGGTGGCTGAGGTAGCTGATGCGCTCATCATCCCTCTGAGATGGCCGAGTAATCCGAAACCTGTGATATCCGTAGCTGCTTTGACTCCAACAGAGACCATCGTTTCTGATGCACTCTGGTTTAGTGTGGTCATCACCTCAACGGCTGTGCTGATCACGTCGTCGTCAGCCTCACCCTTCTTTAGAGCGGTAGCGATCACACCTGACCCAAGTGGTTTCGTGAGGACTAACACATCCCCTACCTGAGCTCCTGAGTTTGTCACCATCCTGTCCGGATGGACTTCACCGATGGCGACAAGTCCGTATTTGGGTTCCTTATCGTCAATCGAATGACCACCCAATGTTGGTATGCCTATTGCTCGGGTCACATCGCTTCCACCCCTCAGGATCTCGTCGAGAATCCCGTCCCCTAAAAGTGTGCGGGGGAACCCTACCAGATTCAGCACAAATAAGGGGCGTGCTCCCATAGCGTAGATATCTGAGAGCGCGTTAGTCGCGCTTATGCGGCCGAAGTCGTAGGGGTCATCAACAATGGGTGTGAAGAAATCCGCGGTTACAACCAGTGCTCGGTCGTCGGCGATACGGTACACGGCCGCATCATCCCCCGTCGTATGACCCACGAGGGCGTTTGGATCTTCTACCGGTAGGACATGACGCAGCACCTGCGTCAGTTCGGTCATCCCGAGCTTACAAGCTCAACCGGCACCATGACTGAGCTGAGACAGCCGGATCTCCGGTCTTTGGTCACGCGGCTCATTTGTCATTGTTCCCCCTGGTTGGGGCGCACGGGTAATGGAGCATGTAATGAAGAGGCGCGGTGTGCAAATCCCTTCTGTTAGACACGCCCTGCGTCAGTGACCCTAAAGCGTAGTGCAAGGTGCGGGGTATAATCCACCCCTGACGTTACTGGTCGCTTCAAGTGAATAACTTTGTTCCCATAAAGTGTCTGCTTCCTATACTTTCAACTTGCTTCCTGTCACTTGAGGAAGCTGATGCGCGCCTCACCCCCCTTTGGTTAGCAGAACGGAAGAGGGAAATCCAAGCCGTTGGAAGTGTATGGAAGCAGATTTCTCACCGGGACACTTTTCTTAGTGGCGTGGTGTCGATTAACTCATAAAATCCGGATTAGCCCTTGAGTATGGAAAAGCCCAAACCACTCTCCGATATAATGATCGCGTCAGGTGGTGTTACTACCGAGTATCAGGGTCGCCCGGTGATCCGGCATTTTGGTGATCCGGCAGCTGAGTATAGAGCGGCAACCGAAGAAGCGGCTGTTTTTGATCGGAGCCATCGGGGTAGGCTTGTTATCACAGGTCAAGCAGCCGGTCGTATGCTTGGGGGGATACTAACGGGCCGCATACCTGACCCTCCGTCTCATGTCACGGATGGGGTGCTCGGTGGCTTAGGCACGTACCACGGAGTACTCACCAGTAAGGGCAAGATGATTACTGATCTTTGGGCGATTCTTACGGGTTCTGAAGATGAGGCTGGCTTCTTACTAGATATCCCAGTAGCGGGAGTTACCGGGCTAACGGAAAATTTCCAAAAATTTCTTCCGCCACGGTTCGCTATTGCCGAAGATGTTTCAGGTGCCCTAGGGATGGTTACTGTTGTCGGCCCTGCTGCTGCTGAGACGTTATCCCGCTTGGCTCTTGGCTCTTGTGTGCAGGCAGGAGAATTGGCTCGATTGCCAGAGGGTGCTTGGCGCTTATTAGGTACGGATCTCATCGATGGCCTCTTAGTCATGAAAACTGAAGATGTGTGGCCGGAGGCGTATTCTGTTATCGGGGCCGCTGAAGTACTACAGGAGTTCTGGAAAACACTTGTAAGTGATGGTGCGGCTCCGGCGGGCCTGGGTGTCTGGTCTACCCTTCGCGTCGAAGCTGGCCGGCCAGTATTTGGCACGGATATGGATGAGCAAACGATCCCGATTGAGGCCGGAATTCATAAGCGGTCAATCGACTATGAAAAAGGGTGCTTCACTGGCCAGGAAGTGATCATCCGTATCCGCGATCGCGGGCATGTAAATAAGAGCCTCAAGATGCTTAGGTTCGGTGATGTGCCTACACCCCGGAGTGGTACTGAACTCCATGATGAAGCCTCCGATAAGGCAGTCGGCTTCATCACCTCGGCTGTTCAATCACCCAAGTTTGGTGAAGTCATTGGACTTGCGTATGTCCGGAGAGGCTGCGAAGTCGTAACACTCCACAGTCAAGGTGTGACGGTCCCGCAGGAGTAGCATTATCGGGTCCACGGACACCGCGTACGGATGCGCACCCACCTCTCTCTTCTTTCGGGTTAGTAGATCTGGGCAGGCTTCTTGAGTTTGACGTATGGAGCGCTCGATTCAACTTTCAGCGGCCGCACATAGCGGGACTCATGGCAAGGAATAGATCATGTCCAGTTCAAGCCTCCTTAGAATTGCACTCGTTTTAGTCTTCATACCCTGGTCAATACCCCTGGAAGTGTCAGCACAGGCTGAGAATCAGGAAGTGATAAATAGCTCAGATGACCCGGTTCTAAGAACTTTCCATTGGCGCTCAATTGGTCCTGTCGGACAAGGTGGTCGTGTTGACGATCTGGCGGTTGATCAGAGTAACCCACATAGGTATTTCGTGGGTTTTGCGACTGCCGGTCTTTGGAGGACCGTCAACAACGGAACAACTTTTGAGCCGGTCTTCGACAGTTATGCGACTCATTCGGTCGGATCGGTAGCGATAGCGCCCTCTGATCCTAACGTCGTATACGTTGGGACCGGCGAGGCTAATAACCGTCAAAGTTCTTCGTTTGGGGCAGGAGTCTACAAGTCGACCGATGGTGGAGATTCCTTCACTTATGTCGGCCTCCGGGAGACTCAGTCAATCGCCAGGGTAGTTGTGCACCCTAACGATGCCAACACCGTTTGGCTTGCAGCGACTGGCCATCTGTTTGGGCCAAACCCGGAACGGGGGGTATACAAATCAACCGACGGTGGTGGCAGCTGGGATCTCGTCCTGAGTATTGACGAAAATACTGGCGCAACGGATTTGATTATTGATCCGTCCAATCCTGAAAAGCTTTTCGCTGCGATGTACCAACGACGGAGAAGTGGATGTTGCTTTGTAGGTGGTGGCCCAGGAAGTGGAATGTGGACATCTACCGATGGCGGGGATAATTGGGAGCACCTTCAGGGCAATGGGCTTCCCGGTGGCACAATGGGACGAATCGCTCTCGCCACCACACCAGCGGACCCGAGTGTGATTTACGCGCAGATTGAGGTGGCAGCAGACCAGGTGAGCCCACTAACCGACCAGGAACGCGAAGCCTGGCAGGCTCTAGCTGAGGACGGGGAGCCTCCGGATGATCAGCAGTGGTCTGGTACTTGGCGTTCGACGGATGGTGGAGCAACCTGGCGGTTCCGCAGCAATGAGAATGGGCGCCCCATGTATTTCAGTCAGATCCGCGTCTCCACTGAGGACCCAAACCTTGTCTATACCGTGGATCAACAGGTAGCCAAGTCACGTGATGGAGGACAAACGTGGGAAACCCTGAGTGGGTTTGGACACGTTGACCAGCATGCAATGTGGATTAACCCAGAGAACCATAATCACATGATGATCGGGAATGACGGGTCAGTTGATGTGACTTACGATCAGGGAGAAACATGGGAGTCCCACCGCAGCTGGGCAGTTGGTCAGCCATATCATGCTTCGGTGAGCATGGATCGTCCCTACCGGGTTTGTACCGGGCTACAAGATAATGGGACGTGGTGCGGTCCGAGTGCGGTACGTGAAGGAGATATCCTCTCCCAGGATTGGTTCGGAGCTGGAGGTGGTGATGGCTTCTATACTCAACAGGATCCGACGGACTCGAACATCATCTACTCTGAATCTCAGAACGGGAATGTGAACCGGTACAACCTGTATACGGGTGAGCAGCAGAGTATTCGGCCGCGCGGCCAAGCGGGTGGTGGACGAGGTGGACGAGGTGGTGGTGGAGGTGTGAGCAACATTGTTCCGGAACCTGAGGCGGGTACGCAGATACGTTGGAACTGGAATACACCGTTCATGCTCTCTCCGCACAATCCGAGCACGATCTATGTGGCCGGTAACCGATTCTTTTTATCCCGTGATCGGGGAAATACCTGGACCATGAGCCCTGATTTATCCAAGAACGTGGATCGGGATGGTATCGTCCTGATGGGTGTCCAGAATTCACTGCCGCGTTGTCAGCAACTCGAACGTGGTGTGGAGTGTAACATTTCTCGAAATGATGGCGTCTCGAACTGGAGTACCGGTGTAACCCTTGCCGAGTCATCGGTGATGCCTGGAGTTCTCTGGCACGGAAGCGACGACGGAAACATTAGTGTGAGTCGAGATGGGGGCACGAATTGGGCTGAGGTGAGCCGGAATCTCCCAGGTGGCACGACCCAGTACTACGTGTCCCGGGTCGAAGCATCGCACTTCGACCCGGCAACGGCTTACGCTTCACTAGACGGGCACAGGGATGATGATCTTAGGCCCTATGTGTATGTCACACATGACTACGGTGAGAGCTGGCAGAGCATATCTTCAGACCTCCCTGAGTTCGGCAATGTGAATACGATCCGTGAGGATCCGAGAAACGCGAACCTACTTTATGTGGGAACGGAGTTTGGCTTCTTCATTTCTCGCAATGCGGGACAGTCATGGCAACCATTCATGAATGGGCTTCCTGTTGTCCGCATTGACGATGTGCTTGTCCACCCAAGGGATAATGATCTGGTTCTCGCAACGCATGGCAGGTCCGTTTACGTGATGGACGACATCACAGCACTTCAGGAGTTGACGAGTGAGGTCACTATGACCGAGGTCCATTTGTTCGATGCACGTGAGGCGGTACGATGGAAACGAAATCGAAGGTTGGACCGTGCTGTGACTGGTTCTAAGAATTGGGTGGGCGAGAGTGCACCAGCCGGGACAGCAATACAGTACTGGCTTAAAGATGAGATTGACGGTGACGTTCAGGTCACAATTAGTAATCCTGTGACAGGAGAGGTCATTGTCACCATCGAAGGCACTGGAGCAATGGGCCTTAACCGCATCCAGTGGGATCTTCGGGGGAGCCCGCCAGCAGCAGGGGGCGGACGTGGTGGACGTGGTGGTGGGCGCGGAAGGCAGGGTCAGTTGGCCTCAACGGGCGTTTACCGAGTGCAACTCACGGTAGATGGAGAGAGCTATTACACGACCGTAGCCGTTCTAGAAGACATCTGGATGGACTAAACCACATGCCTAAGCCCGCCTTCTATGATGGGTATTTCTTAGCGGATTAGAGTGAACAGAGGCAGGGGCCGGATTTTCAAGTCCGGCCCCCTTGCCTTGTGGGCACTTAGGCCTCTGCTTGACGGCGTCCGTGCTAAGGATCGAATCTCGGTGAGGTTGTGCACATGTCTCCACCCTAAGGCTCAATTGTGAATAAGATCTATCTATTCCGCTCTGTTACTCTTCTCGCGTTGTCCGCGATCCTGGAAGCCTGTTCCCTAGGGAGTTATCCGCCTCCCCCAGATACGAGGATCGAGACGGTGACAGATGTCCTGCACGGTGTCGAAATCCCCGACGATTACCGTTGGCTGGAAGAACAGGACGCCCCGGAAACCCGGGCGTGGATTGAAGATCAAAATGGCTACGCAGAGGATATCATCGGTGAGAGTGAGATACGCGATGTGTTCCGGTCACGATTGAGTGAGCTGATTGACACAGATGACATTGGATCAACACGGCAAGCCGGGGATTGGGAATACTTCACCATGCGCCGTAAGGGTGAAGAGGCGGCGAGGATCTACAGGAGAGTTGCCTCCGAAGATTCCGAGCCCACCACTGAAGATACGTATGAAGTCGTCCTCGATCCGGTAGACCTAGACCCCACGTACCGCACTCTATTCTCTATCATGGATTTTTCACCTGACGGTACTCTGATGATGTACTCAATCAGGCAGGGCGGAGCAGATGAGATTGCTGTCAGGATAAGAAGTCTCCAATCAGGTGAAGATCTCCCGGACCGTTTGGCAAATGCACTCTACAGTGGAGTCGAATTTGACGATAGCGGAACTGGTTTCTACTACACATACCGCTCTCGTGAAACGGGTCCGCGCATTAGGCATCACACTTTGGGCCAAGACTTCTCTGAGGATGAAGATATTTGGGGAGAAGGCTATGGACCAACCGCATTTATTGGCATGGATATTGTCGCTGAAGGACAGTACCGAATTTTCACCGTGCAACATGGGTGGGCTAGGAACGACATTTTTATCCAGAGTGGTGATGGTGCAGTGCGTCCCATCGTTGAAGGGGTATCTGCACACTTTCAACATCGCTTCCATGATGGACGTATTTACCTCAGGACAGACTTCAACGCCCCTAACTACCGGCTTCTTGTGGTTGATCCTGAAATGCCGGATCGTGAGGCATGGCAGCAGTTACTCCCAGAGACAGATGATCTCTTCGAGAGTTATACGTTCATCGCCGGCAAGATTTACGCGACCTATCTACATGAAGTTGCAAACCGGATACGGGTATTCGATTTAGACGGCTCACCCTCAGGAGAGATCGAGGTGCCAGATAATTCGTCGATCAGCATATCTGCATCCGAGAACGGCAAAGCGAGCCTGAGTGTAAATGGTTACTTAACACCGCAAACGCGGTATCTCCTCGACCTGGAGACAGGAGAGCGCGAGGTATCAGATGCTCCTGAGGTGATTTTTGATTCATCAGCTTATGACGTGACTAAATTGTGGTTCACGTCAACTGGAGGAGTTCGGGCTCCAGTCTATGTGATGCACAAGGTTGGACTCGACCTGGATGGGAGTCATCCGACCATTCTAAATGGCTACGGCGGCTTTAATTCAAATACGAAGCCGGGTTTCTCGACGACGAGATTAGCCTGGCTAGAAGCTGGTGGGGTTTATGCGGTCGCTACCCTGCGTGGTGGGAGTGAGTTTGGCGAAACCTGGCACCAGGATGGAATGCTAGAGAATAAACAGCACGTATTTGATGATTTCATTGCTGCAGCAGAGAAACTAATTGAAGCAGGGTTCACCGATCCTGACCATCTCGCGATCAGTGGAGGAAGTAACGGCGGACTTCTCGTGGGAAGCGCTATGACACAACGTCCTGAACTCTTTCGGGCAGTGCTTTGCACCTATCCAGATCTTGATATGGTTCGGTTTTATCAATTCACTGAGACAAATAACATGCCGGCCTTACTCGAATATGGTGATGCGAGTATACCGAACCACTTCGAAGCGATGCGTCGCTACTCACCCTATCAAGCTATTCGCGATGGCGTGAAATATCCCGCGGTCATGCTTACGACAGGAGACTTAGATACTCGAGTCTCGCCCCTTCAGGGAAGGAAGATGGTTGCTCGACTCCAAGCTGCGACTGCTTCTGGTTTACCGGTGGTACTCTGGTATGATTCGCGTGGAGGTCATGCGGGAGGACGGGGGCGTCCGATCAGTCTTAGGATCGAAGATACCGTGAGAGAACTAGCATTTCTGGCTCAACAACTGGGCTTGGGCGAAGAGGCCAACTAAGGGTTCGTTACCTCACCGAACCCTTACTCAGGTAATCAGTAGTGATTAGTCGTCCGTGCTCACGTCCGTTCTCGATGAAAATCTTGTTTGCGTCATGGCCAGCCGCGACTACGCCCGCGATGTATATACCGGGGACATTTGTCTCCATTGTCTCTTGGTTATAATCCGGGATCCCTGTTCCTGGATCGATTTGAACGCCGAGCGCTTCAAGATGTTTATGGTTAGCACGCCAGCCCGTCATGGCTAACACAAAGTCATTCTTGATTTCTGCTTCCTCTCCTGTTTCTTCATGTCGTAGAAGCACTGACGATGGTCTAATTTCGGTGACCCTGTGCTTCCAGTACATCGGAATCTCTCCTCGATCCAGGCGGTTGGTAATATCTGGAACAACCCAAGGCTTAACCCCTCTATCAATTGAGTCAGCAAAGTGAGCCATCGTCACTCTGACACCATTCCGGAACATCTCTAGAGCTGACTCCACGGCTGAGTTGCCCGCTCCAACGACCAAAACCTCTTGGTCGTAGTAGGGATAAGGTTCGTGGTAATAATGGCGAACTTTCGGTAAATCGTCTCCGGGAATGCTGAGGTGATTTGGCTCGTGTAGACCTCCGATCGCGACTACGACTGCACGGGCACGGTATGTGTTTTCGGTTCCCGTCATCTTGCGGGTACAAACCGTGAAGCTTCCTTCCTGTCCCGAGATATCTTCCACTTCTTCGTACTGTCTCACATCAACACCGCAATGCTCCACAACCCGGCGGTAGTAAGCGAGAGCCTCACGCCGTGTAGGTTTCGCATTTGGAATCGTGAATGGCACGCCTCCGACTTCGAGCATTACTGCTGTACTGAAGAAGGTCATGTAGTAGGGGTAGCTAACGATCGAATTACTGATGGATCCCTTCTCTATCAACATACACGAAAGTCCAGCCTGTTCGGCTGCAGCGCCGACCGCGATACCACATGGTCCCGCTCCTACAACGATCAGGTCGAGTTGCTTAGTCATGTGGGCTGACTACCCCGCGGGGTCAAGCGGTTCCAGCTAACGGTTGTTTGCCCACTTACACTGATCCAGTTTGCTATACCGAACACTCTCGACTCGCAGTTAGAATACTTCATAATGAAAACTGTTGAATCCGAAGCCAGAAAAGCGCTAAACCGCTTTCGTAGGGCTATCGAAAAAGCAGAAACAGAATTGCGTTCACTTGAGGGCGCCCTGCGACATGCCGAGCAGACAGATTTTCCCGTCGAATCATATGAAACTGCTGCGGCTTCCTTGAGGGTTGTGGTCAATTTTGTAGATGAAGAAGGAGAGCGCTTGCGTGAAAAAATTCTCTATGCAGGTGGCCTCGAACCAGGTCGAGTGAGAAGGAATCAACGTACTTAGTTACTGGGAGGCGACTCTCTTGGCCATCCTCTTCTGACGAGGACACTCGTTACAGAACTTAAAAACGGTATGTGTAGTTGGCCTTGATCGCCCCGCCCCGTGACAGTGTGATCAGATCCGCGTTATCTAGGATGTCGGTACCCAGGTTCTGCCAGTTGTGCGTGTACACGAAGTAGAGGTCATTCCCCGGCTTCACGATCCAGCGCACCCTTGCGAAAAGTCCTGCGATATCGCTTACGTCATCGTACTGCAACTGAGTCGTAGCGCTGACCCAAGGAGTGGGGTTCCACTGGCCCTCTACCTCATATAAATCAGCATCAAACTGTCCCTGCGGGAGGGTTACTTGATTGCGTTGAATATTGGTCCCAATACTGATTCCAGGGTTGGGCCGGAACGTAAGTCTTCCACCGAATTGCAAGCGCTCTCCGTTCCAAAAATCGGATACCGTGAAACCGCCATACATTGAAAAGCGCCGCCTGCTCGCTGTGCGGGCAATTACCCGATACTCCCAACTTGTATAATCACCTTCAGTAATCGGGATGCCTTCACTCACGAAGAACGGGCGATCCAGATATTCAAAAGTCCTCTTGGCATTAACATCAAAACCATCTCCGCTCTCGAAATCCAGGCCCAAGAGGCCAAGATCCCATTCGCGTTCTTCTGTGATCCCTGTCCCTAGCTCCTCTTGGTGCCGGAATTGCGCAGAAAAACGAACTGTTCGAAGCCAGTCAATATTGGGTCGTGGAGACCAGCCAATGCGAGGCTCCAGACGCCGGAAATTATTACGAGTGACAAAACCTAGAGCAGGCCGGTACGCGTCACCAAATTGACGATAGGATAGGTGTCCGGACCAGGTATCATTAGGAAAATTAACTCGTAGTCCATGTGCAGAGAGATCTTTAAGTGTGAGGTCTTGGGTCGGGTCTGGATTAGAGTTCCATATTGCGAATGCTTCCAGTTCCATATTGCTGTTCCCGGCAAAATTCCGGGTATTCACTGCGAGGTCGAGGCCGGCAGTATGGCGGTCTGCTGGAAAGAATCCCGACAGATCGGCCTTTGTCCCGCGCCGGGTGTAGATGGCCCCGATTGTCGATTGTTCGAAGATCTGCCTCTTGATGCGTCCGACCGTGAACTGTTCGGAAGGGATGAACTTGTCCGCCCCTGCCCCGTCCAGGTAGGTATGGTCACTGGTCCCTAGCTGATAGAAGCCCACCTCGTACTGACCGACCTGGCCAGTGACACGCCCACCGTAGTTGATCGGGATCTGTTGGCCACTCCTGAGTCCGATGTTTCGTGAATAGAAGGGTGACGGACCACTTCTGGGGGCAAACGAGAAGACGTTGGAGCCTTCAAGAAAGAAATTCCTGCGTTCGGGGAAGCGGATCGGGAAACGTGTGAGGTTCACCCGCCGCTGATCACTCTCGACTTCGGCGAAGTCCGTGTTTACGGACAACGAAGCGCGCAGGCTCGACGTCACACTGTAATTGACGTCCAAGCTGAGATCACGCGGTACCGTGGTCGGTTCTGCGTTCGCAGGGATGGTACGCCAGCCTACGATCGTGGACGGTACCGCCTCGAGTCCCAGACCCTGGGACAGATTCTGGAGACCGGTCATGCGCCCGGCAAAGATCGGCCTGCGTAGGCCCTCGGTCCGCCTCC
>LWDU01039100.1_pt1 | contig 65290 bp, 59 predicted proteins | sample 727161 | NCBI WGS metagenome assembly LWDU01 (sample SAMN04566230, study PRJNA314399) | hydrothermal vent metagenome | isolation source: deep sea hydrothermal plume seawater | place: Mexico: Gulf of California, Guaymas Basin | collected 2004-07-11 | reverse complement strand
GTCGAAAGCTGATTTTGCGAGGCTGGGGCGGGTCAGGCCCTCCATTTCCAGCCCCAGCCCCAGCCCCAGCCCTCCGTCGGTCAACCTCTACTCTTTCGTTGATTGAAAAATCATTTAACTTCAATTACTTAAGGGGTTTCCAGTGCCTATGCGATCGGTATCGCATTCTTCGCTGTGACTTGGGTGTTACTTCGCTTTTCGTTTTACGGGGTCCTATCCGTCGGGGTCGCTGGATGGACCGCCGAGTGGATTGATGGACGGAGCTAGGCAAGGCCTTTGTCCCGGCTGCCTCGCTTGGGCCCCCGAGACAGAGGTCACAGGCGGAGCCAAGGATCGGGCGCCCCCCATTGAAACCCCGAATCCCCTGAACTACACCTCTATCTCGATATTGACTTTCGTTTTCAATTAAATGTATGTTGGAGCAATCTCCGGATGTTGGGCCGGTGGGGCCGGGTGTCGGTCTCGCCCCGGGTGCGAGTGGCCGTGCAGAAACACAGAGACAGAGGAAGAGAACAATGAATTCCACACGCTTCGCAAAATTTTCCGGACGCGGGTTCTCTAGGCGTATTCTGGTTTCCGTGGTTCTGGCCGGCGCATTGGTTGCCGCCATCGGTCACGCGGAACCGAGCGCCGAGCCGGTCCCGACCGCCGACGAGCGCATCCGTGTGCTTGAGGAACAGGTGGCCACTCTTGCCGCAGAGCTGAGCGAGAATCGAATCAGCGAAGCGGTGCCCGCCGATTCAGAATTTGATCCTGTCTGGGGAGTCGGGCCGTCGGCCTCCAAGGTTTACTCCCAAGACGCCGGCCTTTCTATCGGGGGCTATGGGGAAGTCCGCTTCCGCCACGACAGCACCGACGATGACATCTTCGACGCGCTTCGCGCCGTTCTTTACGTGGGCTACAAGTTTTCCGACAGTTGGGTGCTCAACTCGGAGATCGAATTCGAACACGCGGGTGGCAGCGATGTGTTTGTGGAATTCCTGAACCTCGACTACCTCCATTCAGATGCGCTGAATTTTCGCGTGGGACTAATTCTGATCCCCATGGGCTTTGTGAATCAACTCCACGAGCCGACCTTCTACTATGGCGCTTCGCGACCCGAGGTTGAGAAGACGATTATTCCCTCGACCTGGCGTGAGAACGGGGCCGGTTTTTTTGGGCGAGTGGGGGACCGTGTCAGCTATCAGGCCTATGCGGTCAGCAGCTTTGAAGGCAGCAAGTTCAACGCCTCGGGTTTTCGGCCGGGTCGGCAAAAGGGAATGGAGGCGCTCACCAACGACTGGTCTGTCGTGGTCCGCACCGATGTGACGGCGATGTCCGGATTGAATCTCGGTGCTTCGGTCTACTACGGAAACCAGGGTCAGGATCAGAGCGTCGGGGGCCTTCAAGTCGGCAGCCTCTCCACAGCGATATACGAATTGCATGCCGAGTATCAGCGCCATGGCTTCACCGTCCGCGGACTCTTCAGCCAGGCATTCGTCGACAACCCCGACGCCTTGAATGCCGGGATTAAGGCGCAGCTCGTCATTGACGCGGATCCGGATCCGAACAAGGGAAGCTTCCTCGCCGAATCTCTCTTGGGCGGATACGTTGAATTCGCGTATGACATCATGCCGCGCTTGCTGCCCGAAACCGAGCAATCCCTCGAACCCTTCTTTCGCTACGAACGACTGAACACCCAGTCGCGGATGCAGAGTGCCGACTTCGATCGAACCCTCAAGTACGATCGGCATCTCTATACCGTTGGACTCCAGTACCAACCGATTTCGCAACTGGTCTTTAAACTCGACTACCGATGGATTACCCAGCAGTCCAACGGAGCAAGCCTGGCCAAGCAGGTCGAGTTCGGAGCGGGCTATGTCTTCTGATCGGCCTTTGATCCTGGCGCCCGGCCCCATTCGGCGGCGGCACGAGAGCCGGGGGATCTGGTTTAAGGTTTGCCTCTATTCCCTTGGATTTATTCTTTTTTTAGGTGTTTCTGTGTTGCCCAGGGCCCACGCAAAGGTCTTTCATAGTCAGGTTGAGGCTCGGGAATTGGCGTTTCCGGGTGCGGACCGTTTCGAGAAGAAAACCTTCGTCCTTTCGTCGGAGCAAAGAGCAGAGGTCGAAAGAATTTCCCGCTCCCGACTCGAGTCGCGGCTCGTGACGCTGGAAAGTGCCTGGCGAGAGAAGACCCTGCTCGGCCATCTTCACATCGACATACACACGGTCCGAACTCAATCCGAAGGTTTGATGGTCGCCCTCGATTCCAAGGGAACAGTCATCCTTGTTCGGGTACTCGTGTTCAACGAACCCCTGGACTACAAGCCGAGTCAGCGATGGTATGACTTCCTCGTGGGCAAGACTTCGGCGGACGCACTTCGGGTGGGCCACGATGTAGACGCGGTAACGGGCGCCACTTTGACCACCGGGGCGACCGCCGGGGCGGTCAGGCGGATGCTCGCCTACTACGCGGTACTCTTGCACGGTTGAGATATAGGGTTGAGATATAGGGCTGAGATATAGGGTTGAGCTATAGCGCCGAGATATAGATTTGTGATACAGCGCTGAGATGTAGCGCTGAGATACAGCGCTGAGATGAAGGTTTGAGATACAGCGGTTAAGATAAATCTTTGAGAAAAAAAGGGTCGTGAGAACCCAACACTACAGAGAGGCTGGGATCCAATTATGCGATTCGTTGTCACGGGAGAATGGAATCGGAATCGCTTGCTTCAGGTGATCGTTGTTCTCTACGCGCTCTACGTTGCACTCCTGGTGGTGACGAATACCCTGCTCTACTTCGACAAGATGTCTTTGGCGCCGGCATCGGTGGTCGCTCATTACCTCGGCAACGAGGCCGATTTTAGTGAGCCGCGAAGCTACCTGGGCATGCTTGAACTCGCACACTTCCATCTCTTCGCGATGGGTATGCTGATCATGGTGCTTACCCACCTGATGCTCTTCATTCCCGTCTCCGGATCGCTGAAGGCATGGCTCATCTCAGTGCCCTTCCTGGCGGGAATTGTCTCCGAGGGCTCGGGATGGTTGGTTCGATTCGTGAGCCCGAATTTCGCGATCATGAAGGTTGGCGGTTTCCTGTTGCTCCAAGGAAGCCTGATCACGTTGGTCGCGATTTCGATTTGGTCCGTTTTTACGAAACATCAGGCCGAAAACTACACGGGCTTTGTGGACGAGGATTGACACAGGCGAGGACTGACGTTTCTGAACCGCTCGAGTCAGTCGTCTGTGTCGTGAGTCAGTGTCGGGCAACGCATGCGTTGGGCGCGACTGCAACGGCAGGCCTCGCCCGTGCCCCCGCACGAACCACTGAGCGGGCGCCGGGAAAAAATGACCCCCACCGCCATGGCGAGCATCGCTCCGCCGAACACCAGGACTGTCAGAAGGGTAGTTTCCATGGGCACTACTCCAGTGTGCTTGACGGGCTTTCGGATCGTGTCCCCGGGTCCGGCTGCGCCGTCTCCACCAGGGCTTCGAAGGCCGGAGTTGAACGGTTTTCGAACCCCTCGGGGCCGTCGCGGACGATAAAGTGTACGGCCAGGCCCTGGGCCTCGGCCAGAGCATAGCCGGCCTCGGGCCCCAGGACGTTCAGGGCAGTGGCCCACGCGTCGGCCCAGGTCGCGCTCTCGTGGATCACGCTCACCGAGGCCAAGCCATGGCGGATGGGCCGCCCGGTGCGGGGATCGATGGTGTGGGACACGCGCTGGCCGTTCGCCTCGTAATAATTGCGGTAGTCCCCGGAGGTCGCCATGGCGCGGTCATGCAGCTCCAGCACCCGGTGAAGGGTCCCCACTTCCTCGGAGGGCCTCTCGATGGCCACGCGCCAGGCCCGGCCATCGTTTCGTCGTCCCCGGGCGAGTAACTCCCCCCCCACTTCCACCAGATAGTCCCGGTGGCCCAGGCGCTCCAGGGCCTCGCCGACCCGGTCCACTCCGTAGCCCTTGGCGATGGCCGAAACGTCGACCCGCATGCCCGGGTGAGATTTTGCCAGGTGGCCGGTGGTCGGGTTCAAGTCGAGACCTCGGTAGCCCACCCGCCCGAGGAGCCTTTGCAGGGTCGCCTGGGAGGGCGGAGATGGGGCCGGGTCCCGGCTTCCGAAACCCCAGGCATCGACCAGGGGCCCGACAGTGACGTCGAAGGCGCCCTCCGAAAGCAGACTGACCCGCTGGGCCACCCCAAGAAGCTCGAGCACCGGGGGTGAGACGGAGAAGGGACCAGTGGATTCCGTTGCATTGAATCGCGAGAGTTCGGAATCCTTTTCCCAGGTGGACATTCGCCCAACGACATCGTCCAGGGCGGTGTCGATCCCGGCGCCGATCAGGCGCATGGCATCGGGACCGAGGCCATCGCCAGCCACCTTGACGTTCCAGGTGGTGCCCATCGTGTTCCCGGAAAAGGCTACGTAAGGGCCTGGCGGCGACGCGAAATAGAGTCGATAGACCGAAAAGCAGAGCAGAAGCGCCACGCCAGCGATCAGGAGAGATTGGGTTCGGCGGTTCAGTGCTCCGGGTGGAGGCATCAGAAGTGGCTCCGTGTGCTGTCTCTAGCCACCGAAGTCGTCGAACATGATGTTTTCCTGTTCCACGCCAAGGTTCGTGAGCATTTGGATAACCGCATCGTTCATCATGGGAGGACCGCAAATATAGTATTCGCAATCTTCGGGTGACGGATGGGACTTGAGATATTTGTCGAAGAGAATCTGATGGATGAAGCCCTTGAGCCCCATCCAGTTGTCCTCGGGCAGCGGTTCCGAGAGGGCCAGGTGCCAACTGAAGTTTTCATTTTTCTCGGCAATGCTATCGAAATCCTCAACATAGAAGGCTTCACGCATACTTCGCGCTCCATACCAGAAGCTGACTTTGCGGTCGCTGCTCAGGCGCTGGAACTGGTCGAAAATATGCGACCGCATGGGAGCCATGCCGGCCCCTCCGCCGATGAAGATCATTTCGTTTTCCGTTTCCCGGGCAAAGAACTCGCCATAGGGACCCGAAATCACGACCTCATCCCCAGGCTTGAGGTCGAAAATGAAGGAGGACATCTGCCCGGGAGGGACATCCGGGTTGCGCGGAGGAGGTGATGCAATCCGCACGTTGAGCATGATGATGCCCTTTTCATCGGGGTAGTTGGCCATGGAGTAGGCGCGAATTACTTGTTCATCGACTTTCGACGTGTAACGCCATTGGTCGAACTTGTCCCAATCCTCGCGGTACTCGTCCTCAACCTCGAAGTTCTTGTAGTCGACTACGTGGGGAGGGCACTCGATCTGAATATAGCCCCCGGCCCGGAAGGGCACTTCCTCGCCTTCGGGCAGTTCGAGGATGAGTTCCTTGATAAACGTTGCGACGTTTTTGTTGGAGCGAGTTCGGCAGGTCCATTTCTTTACGTCGAAGACCTCGGCGGGTACTTCGATTTTCAGATCTTCCTTGACTTTGACCTGGCAGGACAAACGCGCACCCGCTCGAGCTTCCTTGCGCGAGATATATCCGGTTTCCGTGGGAAGGAGCGAACCGCCCCCTTCGGTGACGACGACTCGACAGACGCCGCAAGTCCCCTGGCCGCCACAGGCCGAGGGGATGAACAGCTTGTTCTCCGCGAGGGTTCCCAGAAGGCTCGATCCGGCGGTTGTACGGATTGCCTTATCGGGATCGTCGTTGATCGTGATGGTGACTTCGCCCGAAGAAACGAGTTGGGATCGCGTGGCGATCAGGACCAGCACCAGCGTAAGGATCACGACGGTGAAGGCGATGACCCCCCAGACGATGGTCAGCATGGCTTTGAAACCTCCCCGACGCGAAGCCGGCTTAGAGCGAAATTCCCGAGAAGGCCATGAATCCCAGGGACATCAGACCGACCACGATGAATGTGATGCCGAGGCCGCGAAGAGGCTCGGGCACGTTGCTGTAGCGAAGTTTTTCGCGGATTGCGGCGAGAGCGACGATGGCGATGGCCCAACCTACGCCCGAGCCGAGTCCGAAGACGGTGGCCTCACCCAGGGTGTATTCACGGTTCACCATGAAGAGGGCGGCACCGAGGATCGCGCAGTTCACCGCGATCAGGGGTAGGAAGACCCCCAAGGCGTTGTAAAGCTCGGGAGAAAAGCGATCGATCACCATCTCAACGATCTGTACCACTGCCGCAATGGTTCCGATCAGGGTCAGATAGGTGAGAAAGCCAAGATTGATGTCGGGAAAGCCGAGCCAACCCAGTGAGCCCTCCTTGAGGAAGGCACTGAAAAGGATCTGGTTCAGGGGAACCGTGATCCCGAGTACAAAGATAACGGCCGCTCCGAGCCCGATGGCTGTGGTGACCTTCTTTGAGACGGCTAGAAACGAGCACATCCCCAAGAAGAAGGCCAGAGCGATATTTTCAACGAAGACTGCCTTCGTGGCCAGGCTCAAGTAGTGCTCCAACATGGAAGTCCTCCTCGACTTGCTCGGGTTTCCAACTTCGAACGGCCCAGATGAAGCAACCGATCAGAAAAAATGCTGCCGGGGCCAGCAGCATCAGTCCATTGGGCTGGTACCACCCCCCCTCGGTGACCAGTGGCAGGACCGTGAGTCCAAATACTTTGCCACTGCCAAAGAGTTCGCGAATGAAGGCCACGGCCATCAGGACAAGCCCATAGCCAAGGCCATTTCCCACGCCGTCGATAAAGGATGGCCCGGGTGGATTCTGCATGGCAAAGGCCTCGGCCCTGCCCATGATGATGCAGTTCGTGATGATCAGGCCGACGAAAACCGTGAGCTGCTTGCTGATATCGAAGACGAAGGCTTGGAGTACCTGGTCGGTGATGATGACCAGGGAAGCGATAATCGTGAGTTGTACGATGATTCGAATGCTCGGCGGAACAAGGTTTCGAATCAAGCTGATGGCGGTATTTGAAAGGGCCGTCACGGCGATCACCGCCAGGCTCATCACGAAAGCGGTGGACATTTTGGTGGTCACGGCGAGAGCCGAACACAGGCCCAGAACCTGAAGCGCGATGGGATTGTTGTTGATCAGCGGATCCAAAAGGATTTCACGATTGCTGGATGCCATGGTCTTCCTTTCCAGGTCTGCTCAGGCGCCGGTGGCGCCGCGTAGTCGGGCGAGGTAGGGGCCGAATCCCTCCTGGCCGAGCCAGAAGTGAAGCATGTTGGTCACGCCGCGACTGGTGATTGTCGCCCCGGACAGGCCGTCGACCTGATAGGGGTCCTGGTCCGGAGGGCCGGCGGGTCCTTTCCGAACCGTGATTTTGACGCGTCCTCGCTCGTCGAATGCCTTTCGCCCGACCCACTTTGCTTTCCAGTTCGGGTTGTCGACTTCGCCGCCGAGTCCTGCGGTTTCCTTCTGGTCGTAGTACGTAATCCCGAGGATGGTGCGAGTGTCGGGGGAAAGCGCGAGGTAGCCGTAAAGAACCGACCAGAGTCCGTACCCCTGGATGGGAATGATAATGGAACTGAGTTTTCCTTGGTCCATGACCTCGTAGATCAACGCCTGGTTGGGAATGCGCAGAACCTTCGAGGGATTGGCCGGGGCCGGCTTGCTGCTAGCCGGGTCCCGCGCCGCAGACCGCTGGTCGAAGGTGTTGGGGTCCAGGGTGGTGTTTCCCTCTCCGGTGGCGAGGTCGATCACGCGCGGGCGGATGGACTGCTCAAAACGATTGGCGATTTCCTCGGCACTCATCTTCTCGCCCATCGTCATCAAGCCAGCCACTGCGAGGATGTTCTTCTGACGATCCATCAGGATATTGCGTTCTTTGAGGGGCCGCAGCGAAACTTCCGCGCTGGCCACGAAGAGGGCGCAAACCACGCAGACCACAAGGGAAAACCCGACGATGTACGTCGTACTATGCTGCACTGCGCGCCAGCCTCCTTCGGATATTGGCTTGCACGACGAAATGATCGATGAGCGGAGCGAACATGTTCATGAACAGGATCGCCAACATCATTCCTTCGGGATAGGCGGGGTTCACGACTCGGATCATCACCACGAGCATCCCGATCCCGAAACCATAAAACCACTTGCCCCGGTTGGTGAAAGCCGAGGAAACCGGGTCCGTGGCCATAAAGGCCATTCCAAATGCCCAGCCCCCGAGCACCATGTGCCAATACCAGGGGACGCCGAACATGGGGTTGGTCGTCGAGCCAATCAAATTAAAGCTGATAGCCATGAAAACAGTTCCGATGACGACCCCGCCCATGGTCCGAAACGAGCCCACCCGGCTGAGCGCGAGAAGACCAGCGCCGAGCAGGCAGGCAAAGGCGGATGTCTCGCCCAGGGAGCCCGGGACGGAACCCCAGAAGGAAGACCACCAGTCGGCGTTGTCCAGGGCACCGGCCTGGGCGGCGGCCTGAGAGAGCAGGGTGGCTCCGCTAAAAGTGTCGACACCTGCGAAGTCGGCGGCGATCCAGGGGGAGTCGCCGCTCATCGCCGCCGGATAGGCGAAAAAGAGGAACGCACGGGCCGTCAGGGCCGGGTTCAGGAAATTCATTCCGACCCCGCCAAAGACCTCCTTGGCCATCACGATGCCAAAGACCGTTCCCAGGGCCACCATCCAGAGCGGGATCGTCGGTGGCAGGGTCAGGGGGAGAAGCGCGCCGGTGACTAGGAAACCCTCGTTGATTTCGTGGCTTCGCACGACTGCGAAGATCGCTTCGGCGATCCCCCCAACGACCATCACCGTGATGTAGATCGGAATCCAGTAGAGGGCGCCGAAGAGAATGCAATGAAAGTTGCTCTTGAAATCGAACGAGAAACCCAGGGCCTGCCAGAGGGTGGTTTGCCAGGTGTCCAAGGGGGAGGCCCCCTTGGCGATGGCGAGCATGCCCTCGTATCCGGTGTTCCAGCAGGCCATCAGCATGCAGGGCAAGAGGGCCACGACCACGGTCATCATCAGGCGCTTCATGTCCGTACTGTCACGGACATGGGATGCGGTCCGGGTGACTTCGCCCGAGGTGAACAGGAAACTGGACTGGAGATCGAAAAGAGGCCAGAACTTTTCGTACTTGCCGCCCTTCTCGAAAAGGGGAGCGAGATCGTCGAGTTTGTCGCGCAGGAATTTCATCCCGGGGTCAGCCCTCTTTCTCGATGATTTCAAGATTGCGTCGTAGGACCGGCCCGTAGTCGATCTTGCTGTGGCAAACGAAGGTGCATAGGGCCAGATCCTCTTCGTCGAGTTCGAGGGCGCCGAGTTCCTCAGCCCTTTCCACGTCCCCCACCAGCATGGACCGAAGAAGAAAGGTGGGCAGGATATCCATTGGCATTACGCGCTCGTAGCTGCCGATGGGCACCATGGCCCGCTCCGCGCCATTGAGGCTCGAATTCATCTCGAAATTCCGGGCTCCCATGAAATTGGAGAGGAAAATTCGCAAAACGGAAAAGCGCTCCTTGCCCGGGGCGAGCCAGCCCAATAGTTCCCGCTCGCGCCCCTCGGCAATGACGCTGATCTGACGCTCGTGGCGGCCCAGGTAACCGAAGGAATTCCCATCGGCTTTCTTGCCCGCAAGGACTGAACCCGAAATCAATCGGAGTTCGGTTTGGGAGGCCAGATCACTTCCCACGACGTCCTCGATACAGGCACCCAGTCGGGTGCGCACCAGTCGCGGGTCGGCGACAGGTGGCCCCGCCAGCGAGATCACCCGCTCGACGTCGAGTCGCCCGGTGGCGAAGAGTCGCCCGATGGAGGCCACGTCCTGATATCCGATATGCCACACGGTCTTGTTCCGGTGAACCGGGTCGAGGAGGTGGATATGGAGTCCCGGATTGCCCGCGGGATGGGGTCCGGAAAAGTATTCCGTGACCACCGGGGCCTCGAGGTGATTGGCAGCGCTCTTGGTAACGTCCTTGGCAAGGTCGCTGTGCTCGCGCAGGCAAAGATAGGTCTTGCCTTCCGTGAGCCGGGCAACCAAGCGCAATCCCCGGGCGAAGTCTTCTCGCTGATCGGCCAGTACGACCTCGGGCAGGGGCGCAAGGGGCGCGGTGTCCATGGCGGTGACGAAGATGGCGGCGGGCTCGGAACTCGTTCCCGGTACCTTGCTGTAGGGCCGGGTCCGCAGGGCAGTCCACTGTCCGGACTCCACCAGCAGATCGCGGATCTCGCCGCGGGTCAAATCCGCCTCGGGTTTATTCGAGAAACTGGAGAAGGTCTGGTACTCGGCCTCGCCTGGATTGCCGGTTCGCTCGCCTTCCGAAAGGTCAACGACGACGGATTGAAGGGCGCGCCGAGGGCCCCGATGGATTCCGATGATCCGGCCCGCCCCGGGCGAGGTATGGAGTACCCCCTCGGATTTCCGGTCCTCAAAGAGAATCTGGCCGCGCTTGACCGTCTGCCCTTCTTCGACGTGCATCCGGGGCTTCATGCCCGGAAAATCGTCGGCGACCACGGCGACGCGGGTTGCCCGGACTTGCTCGCGGATCACCTGGATGGGCCGGCCCGAAATGGGGAGGTCTAGGCCCTTCGTGATCTTGTGGGTGGCCATTGGCGCTTCGCTATTCGTTGATCTTGACCCGTTGCCGCTGGAAGCGGTCATCGCATCGGTTGAGTTTTTCAGGCTGGAATCGTTCTCTGCACAGGGCTGCCGCCCACAGACCCCTGGCTCGATCGAAGAGTTTCGACTCAGGTCTCAGGTCCCGCTCCGAGGGGTATGGACCGGAGGCTTCGTGGTGTGAGGCAAGTCGAACGCGGCAGATACTAGGTGGCGAAAGGGCATCCTTCAAGGAAATGCAGGGGTCGATTGTCGCGGGTGTTGTTCCTGTGGCCTGCTTGTCCCTTTTCGCGGTCTGCCGGAGAGGCTTCTCAGCGTCTCTTCGTATCGGGCTACACGGCTAATTTGCGCCGTCGAGGTCTTTTGGTTTGATTTTTCCGGTGTTGAGTCTGTAGAATGGACCCAATGCCTCGGGATCCGCATGCCCCGAAGGAAATCCACGCTTTGGCGCATGGGGAGGCGGGTTTCCCCGGGGAGAATCAAGACCCCGGGTTGTCGGTGCTTAGATCTGCCCGGGGTGTGCGAAAAAGCCGGAGCCGAAACGAGTCGTGTTCGAGTTCCCTTGGCGGGTCGGGTCCACCAAATTCTTCAGATAGATACGGAGTTCGGATCACAGACGAAATCCCGCGGTCGCATAGGCTCGAGCAGGAGGATTAGAGAATGGCCGATATTCATCGGATACTGACCGCCGGAGACATCATGGCGACCTCTCTGATCACCCTGGGACCGGACATGAGTATTTTTCAGGCGATTCGTGTGCTCGTGGGCCGCAGTATCTCGGGCGCTCCGGTGGTGGATGAAGACGGGGCCATGATCGGCGTTCTGTCCGAACTCGACTGCCTGCGGGTTCTCTCCTCGGACGAGTTCTACGCGGGGCATCAAGAAGAGGCGGGGACCGTCAAGCATTTCATGACCGGGGCGGGCCAGACGATCCCAACAGATCTGGGGATCTATGCCATCGCCCACTATTTCCTCACCCTTCCTATCCGGCGGCTCCCCGTGATCGAAAACGGACGGTTGGTGGGGCAGGTCAGTCGCCGGGATGTCCTGGTTGGCATCGAGGCCATGGTGAAGCAGCGGGCCGGAACCTCGCGCCCCGCCGATCTGCTCGAAATTGCTCGCTCCTGGTCGGCGCTCTAGTCCCAACCGCCCAGCTGACTTCAGAGCGCCATTTCGAGGGGCTGCTCGATCAATCGACGAATTCGCGCGAGCAGGCGCGCCGCCCCCGGCGGGTCGATGGCCCGGGCATCGGCGCATAGGGTCAGACTGAGGACGTATCCCGCGCCCACGGCTTCTCCGCGCAGGACCGGCTGCGGGCGGGGCCGGGCGGTGCCCACGCTCACGAGAGTGCCCGGTTCGAGGGGGGGCCAGTAGCGATCCACGCCCTCGACCCCCATGTGGGCCAGAGCGAACTCTGGCGGGCTGTTCTCCGCGTGCATGTCCGCCTGCTCCGCTGACCCGGGGGCAGTCCACTCGGCGGAGAGTGCCGCGAAGCCCTTGCGGTCGACTCCCCGAAGGCCTCGGGACTCCTCGGCGGCGGGGTGAGTCGAAAGGGCGATGTCCACAGGGGCGGGATCGGTGGCATCCCCGGCCCCGACTGGCTTCCGCCGAATTTCGGGCGTCTCGCGGATGCCCAGGGCAGTGGCTCGAAGCAGCGCGACCTCCAGGGGAATCGCGGAACCCCCGGGGTCCTGCTCGAGGTGCGCCAGAATCTCCATCAGGGCATCGACCTGGCAGTCGGCCTCCAGGCGAAGGCTCGGCGAGAACGTCCCGGCGGGTGCGTTCGGGGAGAGGGGGCTCCTCTCGATGTCCTCCCGGGTGATGCGTCCGTGAAAGCCGCTGCCCTGGACGCTTCCCAGAGCGATGCCCGCGCGCTTGGCCAGGCGTCGGGCCAGGGCGGTGCTCGGGGGAGCGGGCTCGGTCCCGGGCGGCGGCGGGGTGGCTGGGGTGAGTGTGGGGGGCGGGGTGGCTGGGGTGAGTGTGGAGGGTGGGGTGGCTGCCGGGTCCGCCGAGCGCTCGGGGGCGGGCTCGGTGTTCGTCTGCGAGGGCTCGATGAGCCCGAGCAGGGTGTCCACGGGTACGCCGAGGCTGCCCGGCGGAACCAGGATCTCCAGGAGCTGGCCCGCGCAGGGACTCTCGATCTCGAGGGTCGACTTCTCGGTCTCGATTTCCAGGATCGGATCGCCCAGGGCGATTTCGGCTCCCGGCTCCACGAGCCATGCGATCAAGTCCGCTTCGTCTATGTCCGGGGCTGGCCGGGGCATCCGGATTTCGATCGGCATTGCAGCCTGCTCCCGCGCTTGTTCTCGCTTGGCCCGGACCATAGCGAGTTGTTCAGGAGCCGACGCTCGCCTGGGCATTTGAGCCAGCATTGGCGTGAAGCGCGCCGATCCGGGCCAACTGCTCTCCGGCCCCGCCCAGGGTCAGGCCAATCTGCTGGGCCCAGAGCAGATGCCGATGGATCGGGTATTCGATATCCGCGCCGATGCCACCGTGCAGGTGCATGGCGGCATGGGCCACCCGGCTTCCTCCCCGGCAGGCCCACCACTTGGCGGCGGCCGCCTCGGCGCCCGCCGGCAGGCCTTCGTCGAGCCGCCAGACCGCTTGCCACAGAGTGGACTTCATGCACTCGAGGTCGACAAAGGCATCGGCGACCCGCATGGTCACGGCTTGAAAGGTGCCGATGGCCCGGCCGAATTGCTTGCGATCGGTGGTGTACTCGGCGGTTTTTTCCAGGGCCGCTTGGCAGACCCCGAGTTGCAGAGCCGCCAGGGCGGCCTGTCCCCGGTCGGCCAGCCACTGGGCGATACCTGCGCCCGTCTCCGGGTCGCCCAGCATGTCAGCCGACGAAACGGCGACTCCCGAGAGAACCATCCGGAACTGGCGTTCGTGATTATTCGCCACACCCTCGTCGAGTTCGACACCCTGGGCCTGGGGGTCGACCAGGAACACGCCCACCTTGCCGTCGCCCAGAGCTGCGGGGACCAGGATCCGCGCGGCACTCGGCGCGCAGGGCACGCAGACCTTCTCGCCGTCCAGGATCCAGTCTTTGCCCTCGGCTCGGGCCTGGGTCTGGGGCCGCGTGGGGTCGAAGCGGCCCATCTCTTGGAACGCTGTGCTCAGGAGAATCTCGCCCGCGACCAGCCCCGGCAGCCAACTCTTCTTCTGGGCGTCGGTTCCGAATTGTCCAATGGCCGCGGCTCCGCCAACCAGGCACGGGACCAGGGGAATCGGGGCCAGGGCCCGGCCGGCTTCCTCGAGCAGAACGCACAGGGAACCGAAACCGAGTCCGGTGCCCCCGCTCGCTTCATCGATGTCCACGCCGAGCAACTCCGCTTCGGCGAGGGCGTTCCAAAGGGAATGGTCGATGCCGTCCCCCGCCGCGTCCGCCTCGATTTCGGCCAGGCGCTCGTGCCTGCACGCGTCGGTGAAAATCTGTCGGGCCAGTTCGCCGATGGCGCCCTGCTCTTCGCTGAGCGAAAAATTCATGGATTCGTACTCCTGGGTCGAATGCGTTTAGCGCGGTGCTCTGGGCATCTTGAGCCCGGCCATCGCGATGATTTCTCGCTGGACTTCGTTCACGCCTCCACCGAACGTGTTGATCTGGCAAGCCCGGGCTTCCTGGGACAGGGCTCCCATGAGAACGGCCCCTCCCGAGCCCTTGCGCAGGGCACCCGAAACGCCGATGACTTCCTGGAGCAGTCGGTAGACCTCGATCAAGGTCTCCGTGCTGTAGACCTTGACGGCGGACGCCTGGGCTGGATCCAGAACATCCTGCTCCAGCCCCCAAGCCATGCGCCAGTTCATCACCTTCATGGCTTCCAATCGCGCGCTGGCCTCGCCCAGGGCCTGCTGCACCCGGGGATCGTCCACGACCCGGAGCCCCGCCGAATCCAAGCTCTCAGTCGCCCACGCAACCACGTCGTCGAGATATTTGAAAGCGATCCCGCCGAAGGCCGCGAGGCCCACGCGCTCGTGGTTGAGCTGGGTGGTGATCAGCCGCCAGCCCTGATTCAGGCCGCCCACGATCATGGTGTCGGGGACCCGCACGTCTTCGTAGTAGCTCATGCAGGTATGGCCGCCGCCCACGGTGTGGATCGGCGAAGTGCTGAATCCCGGAAGCGCGGTGTCCACAATGAAGATCGTGATCCCCTGATGCTTCTTGACATCCGCGTCGGTTCGGGCGGCGAGCCAGATATAATCCGCATCGTCGGCGCCGCTGGTGAAGATCTTGGTGCCGTTAATCACCCACTCGTCCCCATCCCGGACCGCGGAGGTTTTGAGGGAAGCCAGGTCGGTGCCCGCATCGGGTTCGGTGTACCCGATGGCAAAATGGGCGTCCCCCGCGAGGATCCGCGGCAAAAATTCGCTTTTGTGTTCCTGTGAGCCGTGGGCCATCAGGGCGGGGCCGACGGTGTTCAGGGTGACGAAGGGCAGGGGGGCTCCGGCCCGGCGGAGTTCGTCGAAGAAAATTAACTGCTCGATGGCCGTCAGTCCGCCGCCGCCGTATTCCTCGGGCCAGCCCACGCCGAGCCAGCCGTCGGTGCCCATTTCTCGAACGATTTCCCGAAAAAGCTGCCCGCCCTCGAGCATCTTGATGCCATCCCGGCGCTCGGGGGTCATCAACTGGCCGAAGTAGTCGCGGAGCTTCAGGCGGAGTTCTTTTTGTTCGGGCGTGAAATCCACATGCATGAGCGGGTTCCTCAGGCTCCGCGTGGGGACGGCGGAGGGGTTGGGAGGGGTTGGGCGGGGTGGTTGGGCGGAAGGGTGGGCGGCACTGGGGCCACCGTTGGCCGCACTATAGCCCGAAACTGAAACACGTTCTAGCCTTGTCCCGGTAATTCCCGTGGGGCAATTGGAAAATCCTGGCGCACGCCCGGAGCGGGAGTGGTGTGGGCAAAACCGCGGAGGAACGACGGTATGCTGGAGCGGGGGTGGACGCGCCGGGACGGACTCCGCGTTCTGTTCGGCCTCCGGAATCGAGCAGGGGATACGGCGGATGGAAGTCTGGGCGTCGATGGATCAACGGATGCGGCTGGGGGAGGTGGCGGACCACGCCCGCCGAGCCGAAGCCTTGGGTTATGCGGGCCTGAACGTGCCCGATGCGGTGCACGATGGCCTGCTGGTGGCCCACGCCGCTCTGGCAGCGACCCAGCGGCTACGGGTGGCGACCAGCGTGCTCGTGGTCTTTCCCCGGAGCCCCATGAACGTGGCTCACGCGGCCTGGGACCTTCAGGAGAGTTCCGCTGGACGCTTTGAGTTGGGTATGGGCTCCCAGGTGCGCGGCAATATCGTGGGGCGCTACTCGACGCCCTGGTCGCCGCCGGTGGCCCGCATGCGCGAGTACATCGGCGCGCTCCGCGCAATTTTCGCGGCCTGGCAGGACGATCTCCCCCTGGCCTTCGAGGGGGAGCACTACCGCTTCACCCGAATGCAGCCCTTCTTTAACCCGGGGTCCATCGAAGCCGGTCCGCCCCCCCTTCATCTGGGCGCCATTGGGCCGAGGATGACCGCGTTGGCGGGGGAGGCGGCCGACGGCCTGATGTGCCATCCCACGAACAGCTCGCCCCGTTACCTGCGCGAAGTCGTCTGGCCTCGGCTCGAGAAAGGCACCGAACTCTCGGGCCGGGATCGGAATGCGCTGCAATTGATGGCGGCCGACTTGGTGGCCACGGGGCCCGATCCCGATGCGGTGGTCCGGGCCCGGGCGGGGATTCGCGAACTTTTAGGGTTCCTCTATTCGACGCCGGCGTATTGGCCCACCCTCGACCTCTACGGTTGGGGGGAGGTCGGCCGAGATCTTCACGCCATGACGCGAGGGGGCCGTTGGCCCGAGATGTCCGCACGCATCAGCGACGAGATGCTGGAGATCCTGGTTCCCAGCGCCCCCTACGCTGAGATCGCCGACGTTTTAGCCACGCGATTCGAGGGACTCGCCTCTCGGATGACCTTCCCGCTTCCCGAAGACCCCACCTGGGATGGCTCCGTACGCGATGTGATCGCGGCCCTGAGCGGCGGCGGCTAGGCGGTCGGGGCTAGGCGGTCGGGGCTAAGCGGTCGGGGCTAGGCGGTCCGGAATCAGATCAGGGAGAGCTGCTGGCCTTCGCCCAGGGCTTCGGCAAAGGAAGAGCCCAGCTCACCCAGAATGGCGTCGGCGATGGGCCCAAGCACGCGCTCCAGATAGTGCCCTCGGTCGACTTCGGCCCCGGGGATTTTTCCCGAAATCAGTGGTTCGGGTCCCGTTTTGGAAATCCAGTAGTGGATCACCGGCCCGGCCTTGGCTCCGTGACGCTCTTCGAGTTTCCGCGCGGCCTGGACGTGGGGCGGGGAGGACGCGGTGTAGCGGTCCAACGATCCTTTGCGGATGCGCTTGCTGTAAATCAATTCCTGGTCCAGGGCGCCGGCGCGCACGGCGGCGATGGTTTCGCGCACGAAAGGCAGAACGTCCTCGTCGTGAAAGAGTCGAGTCAGCATGCCTTCTTGGAGGCGTCCGGCCACTCTGGGCCAATCCCGGCGGACGGACTCGAGGCCGACGATCTCCAGGCGACCGTCCTCGGGGTCGCCCACCCAACCCGCGTACCTCTTCTTGCTGCCCCCCTTGCCTCCGCGCACCCTGGGCAGGAAGAAACGCGCGAAGACCTTTTCGAGTTCGAGATCGAGCCGGGCCTCCACGTCGTATTCCGCCCGGATACGCTGAGCGATTTCCTCGGCCACGCTCTGGCGCAACCGTTCGGCTATTTCCACGCGTTGCGCGCGGCTTCCCTCGTCGGGCAGTTGGACGAAAACCGAATCGGTGTCGCCGTAGAGCACTTTGACGCCTCTGGCCTCAAAGCTCTCGCACGTCCACGCCAGGGTCTGCTGGCCAAAGCGGGTGATGGCATTGGCGAGTTCGGGGCTGAAGAATCGGCAGGCGGGTGCGGCGAAAATTCCGAACATGGAGTTCATCATGATCTTGATGGCCCGATCGGCGTGGCGATCCCCGCGCTGCTTGGCGGCCTCGCGTCGCTCCATGAAGCGCTCGAGGATTCGAGGAAGGATCGCCTCCCGGCGCGAGAGACGGGCCCCATTGGGCGCCACGATGGCGGCCCCGGGCACTTCCTCGCGTCCCCGGGCCAGGGCCAGGGGGTCGATATTGAAGGTCCGCATCAGGCTGGGGTAGAGGCTCTTGAAATCGTAGACGGCCACATCCCGGGCCAAGCCGGGCACGGGTTCGAGGACGCTGCCGCCGGTGACGGCCGCCGGGTCCTGCTCGGAATTCACATCCGGGGCCACCGAGCCATGACGTCGCAATTCGGGCAGATAGATCAGGTCGAAGGAGGCGATGCTGGCCCCCACCCGGTCCAACTGCATCCCGGTCAGACGGCTGCGCTCGCGCGTCAAGGCCAACAGGTCTTCGTGTTCCAGGATTTCCACCACCAGTCGCGCATCCTCGAGGTTGTAGGCCACCAGGGCCTCGGGCTCTTCCCGGTAGAGGCGGGTGATCTCCGCCGCGGCGTCGGGCGCTTCTTCGTTGATCAGCTTCCCCCGGCCCAAGACGGCGTGGGCCACGGTTCCCAGGCGGTAATCGGGCAGGCGCAGGGCATCCCGAACCAGTGGAATGCCGTCCACCACCATACGGCCGCAGACGTCGGCCCGGCTCTGGCGCGTGAAGCTCGCATCGCCCTGGAACTGGATATCCCCGGGCAGCCTTCCGATGCAGCGCTCCCTGGCTGAGATCCCCAGGGCTTCGAAGCGCCTGTGCAGGACACGTAGGTCGAAGTCGACCACGTTCCAGCCGAGCAGGATGTCGGGGTCGAGTTCGCGAATCCGCGCGGCCAGTGCAACGAGGAAAGTGGATTCCTGAGCGTAGACCTCGGCGCCCGGGACCGGTGATGTCGAGACCAAGTGGACTTCCTCCGTGCCGCAACCGACCAGCGCTGCTGAGTAGATCGAACTGGCATCGGGGGTGGTCTCGAGATCGAGGGAAAGATGAGAGAGCGCGATCTCCGTTTCACTGCTGACGAGATCGGGGTTGATGAATCGAACGAGTCCCGCGCCCGGGCCGGCATCGCCGCTTCGCCCGTGGCTTTCAATCTCCCCCTCGATCCCGATGCCATCGCGCAGGGCATGATCCATCAGGTAGCGGTAGGCGAAACGAAGATCGGCTTCGTAGCTGGAGACGCCGAGCCGCGCGAGGCGGGTTCGCAGGGGCCGAATGGCTCCCGGAAGGTTGACGGTCGCCCGACAGACCGGTTCATCGCCCAACGTACTTAGCTCGGTGTCGCGAAGCGAGACCCCGGCTTCGCTCTCAAGGTGCCGGCGATCGACCTGGCGCACGAAGAAATAGGGTTTGAAGCGATCGTCCTCCACAAGGAACGCACGGCCCGACTCCAGCCGGCCATAGAGTTGGACGACGGCGCGATCGTTGTGGATGCGGTAGGTGGGCTGGAGGATTACGCCTCGGTGCACGGTTGGAGTCCCTCCTGGGAGGAAGCCGGGTCTCCCATGATAGGGGTCAGGGAGCGATCGTCTAGTTACCCTATTGCTGAACCCGCCATCACCGAAAGGCCTGTCGTCGATCCCTGGGTGCAACTCTCCATGTTGGGAGGGCCGCCTGACTGGCTGGTCCGGGCCATCCAGTGCCGAGCACGGGGCGCTGCCCGTCCGAAGCGTGGGAACGCGATCTCCGAGAGGGTTCCCTGGAAAAGTTCTTGCGCTCCGATGCAGAAAGCTGTTTTTCCCCGAGCGTTCGCCTCGCTCCCCGGTGCGTTAGCGCAGCGGTGAACTGTTCCTTACGCTGACTCGCCCCGGGAGCGTCCGTTGCCCCAAACCGGAGGATCATTGCATGTCACTTTCTCTTCAGGAGGTATCCGATCGAATCGAAATCGATGACCTCCTTACCCGCTACGCCAAGGCCATCGATACCAAGGACTACGCACTGCTCGATACGTGCTTTGTGCCCGATGCGGATATCGACTACGTGAGCTCCGGGGGAATCGCGGGCAAGTACCCCGAGGTTCGCGCCTGGCTCGAAAAGGCCCTGGCGATCTTTTCCGTCACCCTGCACTCGCTGAGCAACAGTGAAATCGAACTCGACGGCGATCGCGCCAAAGGACGGACGTTGGTGACCAACCCCATGTGTGTTGGCGACGGGGACGAAAAACAGACGATTTTTACGGTCTACGCCTACTACGAGGACGAACTCGTTCGCACCGCCGACGGATGGCGAATCGCGCGTCGTTTCGAGAGGCAGGCACTGCTCGACGGAAGCCTGCCGGGAGGCTGATCTCCTCTGGGGAGCGCCACCATGACCGATTCAACTCAGCAATCCGCTTGGCGGGCCGCTTTCGGCACCCTGGTTTGTGTGCCCTTGGCAGTCCTGCTTTGGGGTTCGCATTGGGATGGCGCGGGGGGCGTGGATCACCGGTGGTTGCTGCTCGTGCTTTGGGGCGGGTGGCTGGGTCTCATGGAGGCCGGGCGCCGGGGCGGACGCGCGGGCCGTGGAGCGGACTTGCTCCGTGCTGGCTGGATCCGAGGGGATCCGTGGCTGGCGGCCCTGCTCATTGAGTCCGTTCTCTTTCGCTTCCCCGAGAGCGTGGGGGTGCCCTTGGTGATCGTTGGGGTTCTGGGCCTTGGCCTGCTGGGCCTACGCCGGGCCAGTTCACCGGTTTTCCTCGCGATTGTGCTGGCCTTCGTGGTTTTCGTCCTGGTGATTCCGCGCGCTTTTCGTGCCTTGATGATTGCCCGTGTTGCGGAGAGCTACGCGCTGGATGTCGACCATCGTCCCTGGCCCGACGGCAAGGAGATCAATTCGGACGGAGCGCGATTTCGAGGCGAGGGAGAGGACCTGGCCGCCGAGGATTTCGTGATCCTCTTTGCCGGTGACTCGTTCACCTACGGCTGGAACCTTCCCTACGAGGCCGCCTACCCCTACCAATTCGAGGCCCTGGCCCAGTCCGCGGGGTGCGAACCCGAAGTGCGGGTTGTCAACCTGGGCTGGACCAGTTCTTCACCGCTTCTGGGACTTCGCTTGTTGCGTCGGGTGGCCTACAAATACCGGCCCGATCTCGTGGTCTACAGCCTCGATGTCACCGACTTCCACGACGATCTACGCTACGAGCGCAGCCTGCGCGAACAAAAGGATTTTGAATTCGATTCCTCGGCCATGGCCGAGCGGCTGTTGCTGACCTATTGGCCCTCGGCCCGAAGCGCTGTGCCGTTTGTGCGCGCGATCACCGATCGGCTTCGTACGGTGAACCGGGCCGAGCGCGAAGAGTGGCTGGCGGGGCTCACGGTGCCCGGCCGGCTCGAACGCTTCTTTGTGACCGCCCGTCCCCTGGAAGAATCCAGGCCGGCCATTGAGTTCGGGGTCATGAAGAATCTGGCCGAGATGCAGGCGTTCAGCGCAGGGGTTCTGGGCTCGGCCATGGCCGTGGTCATCTATCCCCGGGCCTACCAGTACTCCGAGCGCGAGGCTTCCCAAAGTTGGGAGCTGGGCTACGAAGCTCTCGGACCCTACGTCCGAGAACCCTTTCGCTACTTCGCCCAGGTGGAGGACTCGCTCCCCTACCCGGTGCTCAGCATCCTGCCCGATTTCGAAGCCAGCGAGGAATTCCCCCTCTTCTATTCGAGAGACCCCCACTGGAACCCACGCGGCGCCCGTTTGGCCGCGCGCGCGGTCTTCCGGGGACTGGCCTCCCGGGGCCTTCTGCCCTGTCCCGACCCGTCGGTGTCGGCCCCCTAGGCGCGGTGCTCGGGTTCCACACCGAGGGACCGAACCCCGCAGGGGGAGGGTTTCCCCTTCCCTATGGCGTGGGTCCCGGGGCCTCGGGGCCCGAGGTTTTCGAGGGGCTCACTACCCCGGGACCTGGAACGTGTTTCAGGTTAGACTGGCGCACCTCAAAAATAGACCCCGGCCCCGGCGGCTCCTTGCGGGGGGCGGGGCTCCGGGGTCGCGACCGGCGCCTTGGCGGGGTCCCAGCGGAGGCTCCCGGCACGGGTCCGGGCCCCTGGCATTTCCGGGGCCGAGCCGGGCGTGCCTCAAAATTTCCGATCCACAATTTCTCGTCCACAATTTCTCGTCCACAGTTTTCATCCACAATTTCTTGTCCACAATTTCCCGTCGCATATTTCCCATGACTAGGAGAATCCCATGGCAGAAGGTGTCATCGTAGAAGCGCTTCGTACCCCCATCGCTCGGGGCAAGCCGGGCAAGGGTGAACTCTCGGGTTTCCACCCGGCTCACCTCCTCGCCCAGGTCTTCGATGGGACGGTGGAGCGCGCCGGCATCGACCCCGCCGAAGTGGAGCAGGTGATAGCGGGGTGTGTCACCCAGGCCGGGGAGCAGGCGGGCAACCTGGCGCGGATTTCATGGCTGGCGCGCAATCGCGGTTGGGGGACCGGGGGCACCACGGTGGATTCCCAATGCGGATCGGGGCAGCAAGCCAATCATTTGATTCGGGCTCTGGTGCAGGTCGGCAGCATCGATTGCGGGATCGCCGGGGGTTGCGAGGTGATGAGCCATGTGGGCCTGGGTGCCAACATGCAGAATGGTCCCGGCTTCTTTATTCCCTCGGAGGGCTGGGAGTGGGATATGTCCATGAGCCAATTCGAGGCGGCGGATCGGATTGCGAAGAATCGCGGCCTTTCGCGCCAGAATATCGACGAGTGGGGCATGCGCTCCCAGACCCTGGCCGCCAAGGCCCGGGACGAGGGCCGCTTCAAGCGGGAGATTCTGCCCGTGGACGCGCCGGTACTCGATGCCGAGGGCAAGGCCACGGGCGAAACCCGGTGGGTGGAAGCCGATCAGGGGATCAGGCCGACCACTCTGGAAGGCCTGGCCGAACTCCGAGAGGCCGTGCCCGGCTTCATGCACACGGCGGGCAACTCCTCCCAGATCTCCGATGGTGCCGCTGCGGTGCTCTGGATGGATGCCGACAAGGCGAAATCCCTGGGCCTCCGCCCCCGGGCGCGAATCGTTTCCGACGTGGTGGTGGGCGCCGACCCCTATTACCTCCTGGACGGTCCCATCGATGCCACCCAAGCGGTACTCGCCAAGGCGGGCATGGAGATCGGGGACATGGATCTGATCGAGATCAACGAGGCCTTTGCCTCGGTGGTTCTCTCGTGGATCCAGGTCTGCAAGCCCGATGTCGACCGGGTCAATGTCAACGGCGGGGCGATTGCCCTGGGTCATCCGGTGGGGGCAACGGGCTCACGGTTGATCGTGACCGCGCTGCACGAACTCGAGAGACAGGACAAGCAGACAGCTCTAGTGACCATGTGCTGCGGAGCGGCCGTGGGTACGGGAACAATCATCGAACGCATCTAGTTGGGTCTGGACCGAGCGTCCAGCCAAAGGGAGCAAGAGGCAAGACATGAGTGAAATTCGATTCGACGATCGCGTGATCATTGTGACGGGCGCCGGGAGCGGTTTGGGGAAGTCCCATGCGCTTGATTTTGCCCGACGTGGCGGCAAGGTGGTTGTCAACGATCTGGGTGGAAGTGTCGACGGCACGGGCTCGGGGGCTTCCGCCGCCGATCTCGTTGTCAAGGAAATCGAGGCCGCGGGGGGAACCGCAGTGGCCAATTACGATTCGGTTTCCACCGCCGAGGGCGGAGAGGCCATTGTGCAGACCGCGGTCGACAATTTCGGCCGGGTGGACGTGGTGGTCAACAACGCGGGCATCCTGCGCGACCGAAGCATCGTCAAAATGAGCCGTGAAGAATGGGAACTGGTGCTCGACGTGCATCTCAAGGGAGCGTTTTGCGTTTCCCAGCCCGCTTTTCGTGTAATGAAGGAGAACAACTACGGCCGATTCGTCTTTACTGCTTCCGCCGCGGGCGTCTTCGGTAATTTCGGCCAGAGCAATTACGGGGCCGCCAAGATGGGCCTGGTGGGGCTTTCCAACGTGGTGTCCCAGGAAGGCCTGAAGAACAACATCAAGAGCAACGTGATCGCTCCGATTGCGCTGACGCGGATGACCACGGGCATCATGGATGGCCTGGGACTCAAATTGGATCCCGAATACGTCACCTCCATGGTGGTCTACCTGTCCTCCGAGGAGTGCGAGCAGACCCACGAAATCTACTCCGTGGGTGCGGGTCGCTATGCCCGGGTTTTCGTGGGCCTGTGCCCGGGCTGGGCGGATTCCGAGTCGGAGACTGTCAGCGCCGAGGGTGTGCGCGATCACCTTGACCAAATTCGCGACCCGGGTGGGTATACGATCCCGGGCAACGCCGCCGAGGAAATGATCGAGGCTATGAAGCTCCTGAAGAGCTGAGCCCCGAGCCCGCTAGCTCGGATTTCCCCCCTTCCTCTGCCTCCTCCTCTGCCCCTTCCTCTGCCCCTTCCACCCGGGCCATCCCGGGAGGAGGGGGGAGGGCGGGGGCGGGGTTGCGGGCAGATCACCGGGGGGACGGGGCCAGGCCACGGGTGTGAGATCGCTGGCGATCTTCTCTCCTATACCAACACCCGGTCGGTCCACCGAGGGATGTCGGGCCTCGCTGCGCGTGCAGCCATCGGCGAAGTAGATCACGGTATGGACGCGCCGGGTCAGGTCGCTGGTGTTTGGGTACGCGCGATGCACTGTCAGGCCGTGGTGGAAGACTACATCGCCGCACTCGGCATCGACGTATTCGAAACGCCCGTTGCGCGTTTCCGGGAACGCGTCGAGGTCGAGCCCCGTGTGGGTGAAGATATCCGCGTATTCTCGGAGGCCTAGCCGGTGGCTTCCGGGCATGTAGCCGACGGCCCCGTTTTCCTTCCGGACAGATTGGAAAGGGATCCATGCGGTGACCGTCCGGGCCTCGCTGATGGGCCAGTAGGGCTGATCCTGGTGGGGGTCCGTCTCCCGGCCGCCGGCTTCCTTGTAGAGCGCTTGGTCATGCCACACACGCACGGACTCGGCATTCAGGAGCGCTGCCGCCGCGCGTCCGATCCGTGGGTGAAAGCTGAGGGGGCGAACCGCCGAATGGTCCTCCCAAAGGTTCAGGCATTGCTGGAAGGATTGTTCGTAGCGGCTCTTCTCCTCAAGGCTTCGGTGGTCGTGCTGGGTACGATCCGCTACCGCGCGATCCACGGCATCGCCGTAGTGCTTTCCCTCTTGCCCGGCGAGCAGGCCTGAGATCAAGACGAAGCCCTGTTGTTGGAAACGTTCGATCTCCAGAAGGGTCGCGGTTCGCTCGGCCATCGGTTGATTTTCTATGAGTCTGCCGCCGTCCACAAGGGCGGTCCCCGGCTTGGGGCAAGTGCATGCCCCTTCGGTCTACGCCGAGCTAGTTGCTGCCCTCGTGGGCCCGCCGCAGCGCCGTGGAGAGCGACTGCTCGTTCTTCATGGCTGCGGCTAGGGAGAGGTCCGAGCCTTCGCGAAGGCCTCGCCTGGCTGCAATGAACACAGCGGGCTCTATGCTCGCCATGGCGTTGGCGATTGCCCGAGCCTTTTCCATCAACTGCGCGCCCGGTACACTGTGTTGAACGAGTCCCATGGCCGCTGCTTCCGGACCAAGGATGGTCCTTGCGGTGAGCACGAGTTCCATGGCCTTGCCCATGCCCACCAGTCTTGGCAGCAGATGGGTGCTGCCAAGCCCGGGCAGGATGCCGAGTCGAGTGAAGGGGAAACCGATTTTGGCCTCGTCGGCGGCCAGGCGAAGATCGCAGGGCAGGGTCATGGTGGCTCCGACCCCGATGGCAGCGCCGTTGATGGCAGCGATCACAGGCTTGGGAAATCCCCAGATCTCCAGGGGCAGCTTCCGGACGAAATCCTCCTCGCCGAGCTTCGGGCCCGGGCGTTCGGAAGTGCCGGTTTGGCTGCTCTTGAGCGCGTCGAGATCGACCCCAGCGCAAAAGCCTCGGCCTGCCCCGGTCAAGATCACCGCGCGGACTTCGTTGCTCTCCCGGGCGCGGCGAAAAGCCTGAACGATCTCTTCGCCCATTTCAGGCAGGTAGGCGTTGAGCTTCTCCGGGCGATTCAAGGTCAGGGTTGCGATTCCGTCGTCGATGCCGAGTTGGATGTACTCATAGGCGGGCTCGGATGTCACGGTCATTCCTCGGTTTCGGAGCCCGTGTAGGGCGCCCATCGCGGCTTGCGTTTCTCAACGAATGCGGTGGCCCCCTCCTTGAGGTCGGGGTGCTCGGTGTGCTGGTGGATGGTTTGCCATGTCTTTTCCAGGGCGGTCTCCAGACCCGTATCGAGACTTTCCCAGATATTTTTCTTCGTCAGGGCCAGGGCGGTGGGGGAGTGCTGGGCAATCAGGTGGGCGAGGGCGCGGGCCCGAGGCATCAAGCGATCGGGAGCGAGGACTTCGCCCACCATGCCCAGGCGGTGGGCCTCGGCGGCATCCATGCGTTCAGAACCGCCCAGCAGGGCAAGACGGAGGACAGCTTCCAGGGGAATCTTGCGCGCCAGGCCCACGGGTTCGAGGCCAGCGAGGAGTCCTACCTTGACATGGGTATCGAAAAAAGTCGCCGTCTCCGAGCAGAGGACGAGATCACAATCCACGACGAAATGAAGCCCGCCTCCCACCGCCATACCGTTGATGGCGGCGATCGTCGGCTTCCAACAGCGATTCTGGATGGGGGTGAGGCGGTCCCAGGCCACGGGCTCATCGCCCTGGCTTCGCGCGTTGTCGGCGGCCACGTCGGCGACGTCCATGCCGGTGCAAAAGGCCTTTTCTCCGGCGCCGGTGAGAATGGCACAGACGATCTCGGGGTCGGTTTGTATCCGGTTCCAGACGTCTCGAAGCTCCCCAGCCATCGTGGCGTTCAGCGCATTGTGGCGTTCGGGTCGGTTGAGAGTGACGGTGGCCACGCCGTCCTCGGCCTCGTAGAGCAGTGTCTGGTAACCCGTGGTTTCTTCCATTTTCGACTTTCCTCGTGTCGTCGGCGAAGGGGGCAAAGGCGCCTGGGGAAAAGCGCCTGGGGAAAGGCGCCTGGGGAAAAGCGCCTGGGGAAAGGCGCCGGGGGAAAAGCGCCTGGGGAAAGGCGTCTGGATGACTTTAGGGGAGTCCCAGGATCGCGATGCCACAGACTGTCGGGTGACCGCCAATGTTATGGGAGAGAGCCAGTGCGGCATCGGGAATCTGGCGATCCCCGGCCCGGCCCTGGAGTTGCAGCACGTTTTCGTAGATCATGCGGACGCCGGTCGCGCCGGTGGGGTGGCCGAAAGCCTTGAGGCCACCATCGGTATTGACGGGGAGATCTCCGGAAAGTTCGAAGCGACCCGAGCGGATGTGGTCCGGGGCCGAGCCCTTCGGGCAGAAGCCGAGATCTTCGTAGCTGAGAAGTTCGGTGAGGGTGAAGCAGTCGTGGAGCTGGGCCACGTCGATCTGGCTGGAGGGGTCGCTGATGCCCGCCATGGCATAGACCTCCTCCGCCGCCCAGGCGGTGGGCTTCCAGGAGAGGAAGTCGTTGCTTGGGTCTTTCTGGGGGTTGGGTCCGGATTGGATCGTGACTCCCTTGACGAGCACAGCATCGTCGCGCCTGGCCCGGGCCAGGTCGGCCCGCATGACCACCGCGGCCGCGGCCCCATCGGTCTGGGCGGCACAATCGTAGAGACCGAAGGGCCATGAGATCATTCGGCCACCCAGGGCCTCGTCGAGGGTGATCTCCCGTTTGAGAAAGGAGTTGGGGGCCAGGGTGCCATTATGATGATTCTTCACCGCGATGCGGGCGAGGTCCTCGCGGCCCGCGCCGTATTTTTTGAAATAGGTGGCGGCGCACAGGGAAAACCAGCCGGCGGGGGTTCGCGGCAGGCTTCGCACTCCATCGAGCATCACCGAGGGACCCGACACGCCGCGATCCTTTGGTTTGTCGTAACCCACTACGAGAACCGTGTCGTAGAGACCCGCGGCCACGGACATCACCGCACATCGAAGGGCTTCGGTCCCCGTCGCGCAGTAGTTGGAAACCCCAGTGACCGGAATGCCAAACAACTTGAGGGCATCGCTGCACTCGTGGGGCCCTACCGTGGTGTAGAGGGAACCGGTAAAGACGGCCTCGATTTCCTCCTGAGGCTTTTCGATCCCAGCGTCCGCGTAGGCTTCGTAAGCGGCATCCACGATCATGTCCGCTGGCGACTGGTCCCAGTTCTCGCCGAATTTGCAGCAGCCCACACCCACGATGGCCGTCTTGTCACGGATTGATTCTTTTGCCATCTCGAACCTCGATTCCCCAACCTGGTTGGCCGCGATTGCTCCGTCGCCGATCAGGCCAGGGGAACGCCTTTCCAAAAATAATTCGGCCGCCCGCCGGCCTCGTGGATTCGTCGGAAGCTGAACTCCAACTCCATGCCGATTTCGATGTCTTCGGGTGGGCAGTCCGCCACCTGGATGTGCACCCGTGCGCCGTCAATGTCGACGACGCTGACGACCGTGGGGGGATCCGGGGTGGGGAAGAAAAAATCCAACGTGTATGTCACGACTCGGCCGACACGATCGGCGAGGCGAATCGGGTCGAACTCATCCCGGGCAAAACAGGTTTCGCAGACGCGTTGCGCGGGAAACTGAATCGAGTCGCACTTGCGGCACGCCTGGCCACGAAAGGAGATGTCGTCGTCGCGTTCCCGGAAGTGAACCGTGGCCGAGAGTCCGGGCCCGTCGCTGCCGGGCCATTCATGGGGGGTCAGACCCCGAGACTCGAGATAGTGCTGGTAGCTGGGCACCGGCCTGCGCCGGGCCAGGTGCCAGGAAATGCCTCGGGGAGGATCGGTCTTCCGGGTCTGCTCGGTGACTTCGAGAGAGATGGCTTCGGCGCCGTCACCGTAGCTGGCCACCAGAATCCGATCGCCACCCGCGGCTTCTTCAAGGGCTGCCACGAGTTGCATGGGTGCGAAGGCGGCCCCAGTATTTCCCAGGCGGCCGAAGAGGGGGTCCTGGACTTGATCGGCCTGAACGCCCAGGGCGCGGGTGAGTCCGGTGTGGCTTCGCTTGTCCGGGGCATAGAGCACGTAGCGCGCGTAGTCGCTTCGGCTGCGGCCCAGTTTTGCCAGTAGACCCTCCACGGCCTCCTGGGTTCGAGGCGCATAGCCTTCCTGGATGACGAATCGATCCTCCCAGCTGTGGGAAAAAGGATCACCGGTTCTTCGCCACACGTCGACGATTTCGTCACTGATGGCATGAGTCTCCTCGATGCGAGCGATCACGTTCTGATTTCCGATCAGAAAAGCCGCAGCGCCGTCGCCCAGATTGGCTTCGAGGGCCGAACCTGGAGCCGCCATGCGGCAATCACTGGCGATGACCAGCACCGTGCGGCTCGAGCCCGCCTCCACCGCGTCCCAGGCGGTTCGCAGTGCCGTGGTTCCTGCACGTAGGGAGCCCCCTAAGTCGGTGCTGTGCGCATCGCGCCGGAGATCGAGTGCTCGGGCGATCAGGGCAGCGGCCTGTTTTTCCTGAAAGGGATGGGTGGTTGAGGCAAAGACCAAGCCGTCCACCTGTTGTGGGTCGATCCCGCGCAGGCAGTTCCGACCGGCGGCCACCGCGAGGGTGATCGCATCCTCGTCGTTCCAGGCCACGGCCTTCTCCGGGCCGCCGGGCTGGGGGGGGGCGTTGCCCCTGGCCCCGACGGGCAGCCGGGTAGGGGGGATATAGGCGGCGTAGTGGGTGATCCCGGTCATGGCTGGGCCTCGAAGTACTTCACGTGTCTAGGGCACCGGGCGGCTTGATGCCGTCGTGGAAGGGGTAGGGATTTTTCATGATACCGATGGGCTCGAGCTTTGCCTTGAAGTGTTCTTCGAACTCATCCACCAGATCCTGTGTCGACCAGCCGCCCGCTCTCTCGACCGAGGCGCCGTAGCGGGGATGCTCCAGAATAGCCATGCGACCATTTCCGGTCCCGAAGATCTGACCGCTGATTCCGCTGGCGTGGTCGCTGCAGAGGAAGGCCACTGCGGCGCCGTTCTCGGTGGGGTCGATGAAGGGCATTTCGATCTCGCGACCGTCGGCCCCCTTGTAGGTGGCGGACATTCGTGTGGTTCCCGCTGGGCTGATGGCGTTGACCCGGATTCCGTAGCGGGCGAGTTCCAGGGCCCAGGTGTAAGTCATCGATGCGATCGCGCCTTTGGAGCCGGCATAGTTCGTTTGGCCGAAATTTCCGAAATGGGCGGCAGAGACCGTGTTGACGATGGCGCCCCCCGTACCCTGCTCGCGCATGCGAAGGGCTGCTTCCTGGCTGCACATGAACGTGCCGCCCTGATGAACCCGGACGACGGACATGAATTCATCGTCGGTCATCTTCAGAAACGAGCGATCGTGGGCGTTCCCCGCATTGTTGATCAGCGCATGGAGCGCGCCAAATTCCTCAACGCATTGCGCGACGAGATAGCGGGCTCCATCACGGGTGCTGATATCGCTGGTGTTGACCGCAGCGCGGCCGCCTTGTTCTATGATTTCATCGCAAACCGCTCCGGCGGCTTCGAAGTCAATGTCGTTCACGAGCACCGCTGCGCCCTGTTGGGCGAGGTGGAGGCAGTGCCCCCGGCCGATTCCGCGCCCACCCCCGGTGACCGCCGCCGTCCTTCCTTCCAGTACTCCCATGGCGTCACTCCTTTGAGTTGCCCGAAAGCCTAGCTCAGGGGGATGCCTGCCCGGGCTTAGAACATTTCCGTGTATCGCGCGAAGTCGTCAAGCCGAGGAAGAACTTTTTCCCGGTTCGCCGAAGGCAGACGCAGGATGGCTTCGGTGGCACCGGCCTCCTGGTAGTAGCTGAGCTTGGCCTCGTCAGGCATGACGCCCATGGGGACCACTCGAAGTTGAGCTGGATCTCGGTCCCGCTCGGCCATGGCTTCGCGCAGTCGGGCAAGTGCCTCGCGCATTCCGGATCCGCCAATGGGCATCCAACCATCGGCGTATTCGGCAATATGGGCAAAGAGCTTCGGCCCCGCTCCACCCCCGATCAGGATGGGGGGCCGGGGTTGTTGCAGGGGTTTGGGCCATTGCCAGGAGGGCTCCATGTCGATCCAGTCCCCGTGATACTCAGCAACATCATTGCCCCAGAGCGCTTGCATGGCGAGGACCTTCTCCCGAACCAGTTCGCGCCGATGCTTCACGTCGACCCCGTGATTCTCCATCTCCTCGTGATTCCAGCCGAATCCGATGCCGAAAACGAAACGGCCGGCGGAGATGACGTCGAGGGTGGCCAGTTCTTTTGCGAAGGTGATGTGATCGTGCTGCGCCGGCAGGCCGATCCCGGTTCCCAGTTCGATGCGATCGGTCACGGCGGCCGCGGCCGCTAGGGAGATGTAGGGGTCCGGCGACCGGCTGTACTCCTCGGGGAGCACCGCTTCGCCAGTGGGGGCCGGCGTGCGTCGGCTCGTGGGAATATGCGTGTGCTCGGGAATATAGAGCGAGTGAAACCCCCGACTTTCGGCTTCCTGGGCCAATTCGACAGGGTTGATGCCTGTGTCCGTAGCGTGAATCGTGACCCCGATCTTCATGGCTGAGCCTCATCTTCTTCGATGGCAGTGACGAACGATGGCAGTGACGAACGAAGCAGGGCAACACTGTAGCGACGGGAGCCCGCCGCTTCCCCTCCAGCATCGAGAAGAAGATGTAGACTTGCGCCATGCAGCGAGACGCCGCGGCCATCGTCGGGATCGGCGAAACGGACTTTGCCAAGGAGCTTCTGCCGAGTGAGACGAGTCTCGCCATGGAGGCGATTCTTCTGGCTTTGGAGGATGCGGGAATCGATGCTTCCGAGGTCGACGGTTTGGCCTCCTACTCCATGGAGACCACCGACGAGGTGGAGGTTGCGCGCAATATTGGCGCCGGGGAGATCACCTTTTTTTCCCAGGTGGGATATGGCGGCGGGGCCGGGCCGGCCTGCGTGGGACAACTCGCCATGGCGATCGCCGCTGGCCAGTGCCGAGTGGGGGTTGTTTGGCGCGCGCGAAAGCGCGGTTCGGGGAAACGCATCTGGTCCGATACCGCAGTGGAATTCTCGACTCCGGCAGCGTGGACTCGCCCCTGGGGTCTGATCCGCCCGGTGGACGAGATCGCCCTTCTGGCCCGGCGCTACATGCACGAGTACGGGGCGACTCGGGATCATTTCGCCAATGTCGCACTGGCCTTTCGGAAGATGGCGAACCGAAATCCCAAGGCGACTTTCTTCGACAAGCCCCTTTCCCGGGAGCAATACCACCAGGCGCGTTGGATTTCCGATCCCCTCTGTTTGTACGACAATTGTCTGGAAAGCGATGGTGCCCTGGCCTGCGTACTGGTTTCCTCGGAGCGCGCCCGGGATTGCCGCGCCGCGCCCGTCTATATCCATTCCTTCGCCCAGGGCATTAGCCGGCAAGCCCACACCATGACGAATTATTGGGGGGAGGATCCCTTGATGGGGCCGTCCTGGGCGTGCGCCAAACAACTCTACCGGGGGTCTGAAATCGGCCCCGGGGAGATCGACGTGGCCCAGATCTACGATGCGTTTTCTCCTCTGGTTCCGCTTTCCCTCGAAGGCTACGGATTTTGCGAGCGAGGAGAAGGTGCAGCCTTCACCGAAGGCGGTGGGTTGGAACTCGGCGGGCGTCTGCCCACCAATACTTCCGGGGGCGGGCTCTCCGAGGCCTATGTCCACGGGTTCAACCTGATCAACGAGGGGGTTCGCCAACTGCGAGGCGATTCGTGCAACTCGGTGGCGGGTGCCGAGACCTGCCTTGTCACCGGGGGAGAGGGCGTGCCCACCAGCGCGCTGATCTTGAGGAAATGAGATGACGAGGGATGCCCCCTTGATGCCTCCGATTGACGAAACGAATGGCTTCTTCTGGGAGGGAACTCGTCAGGGGGAATTGCGGGTCCAACGCTGCTCGGAGAGTGGTCGATTGATCTTTCCGCCTCGAGTGCGCAGTCCCTGGGGCGGTACTGGGGAAACCGAGTGGGTGGTCGTTTCCGGGCGCGGCACTCTCTGGTCATTTGTACTGCCCCATCCGCCCCTGATCCCACAATTTTCGGATCTTGCGCCTTACAACGTGATCCTGGTCGCCCTGGATGAGGATCCGGCGGTTCGCATGGTGGGAAATCTTGTGTCCGAGGCGGGGGCGGCCATCAATTCCGTCGATCCCGAGACCATCGCCATCGGCGCGGGGGTCCAGGTGGTCTTCGAGGCGGTGAGTGAAGAGGTCCACATGCCTCGATGGGTATTGACCTGAAGCCAGGAGAGAAGTCATGAACGCCATGGAACGAGTGATCGCTCGGGACGAAATTCGGCAGCTCGCTTTTCGCTATGCGCTGGCGACCGATGCTCGGGATCTCGATGCACTGGTGGGGCTCTTTGTGGAAGATGTTCAAGTGGGGGGCGCTAGAGTCGGCCGCGATGCTCTTCGCGCGAGTTTCGAGGAGCAATTGCGGGCAGTGGGTGTGACGATTCTCTTCGTGGGCAATCATTTAATCGATTTCGAAGGGGAGGAAAACGCGCTCGGTCATGTCTATTGCAAGGCCGAGATCCAAGATGGAGAACGCTGGATCAAGCAGGCGATTCTCTATCGAGATCGATACCGCTGTTGCCAGGGGCAATGGTATTTCGCGCGTCGCCTGCATCGGCTCTGGTATGGCGTTGAAGCTTCGACCAGCCCACTCGCCCAGGCTCCCGCGCACTGGCCCGAAAATCATACGGGCAGGGGCACACTGCCCGAAGAGTGGGAGACCTGGGGGAAGTTCTGGAAAGAGAGCGATCCGGGCTAAATCGCTTCTTCGCCCCGTTCCCCTGTCCGAATGCGCACGACGTCGGCGAGGGCCGTGATAAAAATCTTGCCATCGCCGATTTTGCCCGTATCCGCGGCTGTCGTGATCGCCGAAATCGCTTCTTCGACCTTGTCGTTGGTGACCACGATTTCCAGTTTGACCTTGGGCAGAAAATCAACCACGTACTCGGCACCGCGATAGACTTCCGTGTGCCCCTTCTGGCGCCCGAAGCCCTTGACCTCGGTCGCCGTCATGCCCTGAACCCCTATGGCGTGGAGGGCTTCCTTGACATCGTCGATTTTGAACGGTTTGATGATGGCTTCAATTTTCTGCATGGGGTTCTCCCGCTTGGCTGGTCGGTTGCGAACCTGAACGAACCCAAGCCTATGCCCTTTTCCCGGGATGGAAAGGGCCTTTCGGGGTGGGGCTAAACCCACAGCCCTGTGGATTGCATCGGGCTGGGCTGAGGGCCCAGGATTTGGGGGGAGAAAGGGTTGATTTTGGAGACGAAGAGCGCAGAAGACGCCTCAAAATCAGGCGGCGGAGCCGGCGGCGGGGAGGCGGCGGATACACGGTGGGCGTTTCGCGAGGACGGTCCGTGGGTTTTCCGTCCCGAGGACCTCGTCTGGCGCAGTGAACTGGAGGGTCTGCGGGCGGCCCAGCAGGCCGATGTACCACAGTGGGTCGCCCCCCGGCGCTGGCCTCCCGTGCGGCGCTTCCTGACCGCCGCTGGGCGGCTGGGGGGCGCGCTGCTCGCGTGGCGATTGCGTGAGGGCCGGAAGCCGGGGCCGGCCTCGCGTTTGGGTCTCTCCCGCCGCCTCAGGCGAGCCTTTGAAACCCTCGGCCCGGCCTATATCAAGCTCGGTCAAATTGTCTCATCGGGTCGTGGGCTGTTTCCCGAAGAACTCGTAGAGGAGTTCAAGAAGTGTCGAGATCAGGTGCCCGCCGTGCCCTTCAAGGCGGTTCGCCGGGTGGTGGAGTCCGAACTGGGCCAACCCCTGGAGGCGGTTTTTACGGAGTTTGATTCTGTGCCATTGGCCGCTGCATCCATCGCCCAGGTTCACCGCGCGCGGCTTCAGACGGGCGAAGAAGTGGTCGTGAAGGTGCAGCGCCCGGAGGTCGCAGACTGGGTCAAGCGAGACGTGGCTGCCATGGCCTGGGTCGCGCCGCGCCTCGTGGGCAGGATCCCTGTTGCGGCCTTGGCCAATCCGCCCGTGCTGGTGGAGGTGTTTGCCGAAACCATCGTCGAAGAACTGGATTTTCGTCTCGAAGCCGAGAACATGATCGATATTGCCCGGGTGCTTGCCGACGCGGGTCAGGGTGCGGTCGTGGTCCCACGGCCGCATCCCCGGTGGGTCACTGCCCGGGTGCTCGTGATGGAACGCTTGGAAGGCTTTAGTTACGACGACGTCAGCGGAATGAAGGAAGCCGGGATCGATACCGAGGCGGTTTTTCATTCAATGATGATTGCCTTTCTTGAGGGAGCGATGATTTACGGTGTTTTTCACGGGGACTTTCATGGGGGCAATCTCTTCGTCATGTCCGATGGTCGGGTCGCCCTGCTGGACTATGGGATAACCGCCCGTCTGGACGAACAACAGCGATCGGCTTTTTTGCGCATCATGATGGCCGGTGCGGTGAACGATCTGCGAGGCCAACTGGCGGCCTTTAGAGACCTGGGCGCGTTGGACCCCCAGGTGGACCTAGATGCACTGATCGTTCTTCTGGGGGCCGATCAGCCGGTTCGCGACCCCATGCGAATGACTGGCGAAGAAATTGCCCTCCAGATTCAGACGATTCTCAAGGGATTGCTCGGGGAGGGCGCCCGGTTGCCCAAACCCTTGATGCTCTACGCAAAGAACATGCTCTTCTTCGACGGAGCCGTGGCGGAACTAGCGCCCGATCTCGATATGTTCGCCGAGTTTGTCCGTATCTACGAACATTTTGCTTCGCATCACTCCGAGGCAATCGCTGGACAAATTGGATTCGATCCGTCGAGAACCCACGTCGATCTGGACGGTCTCAAAGCGTCGATGGGCGTGAGTGGGGAGACCGAATCCCTGACTCACCGAGAGCTCATGGAACGGAGAAAGGCCATCCAGGAGAAACTCGAAGGTAAGCTCGACTCGTCATGGGGGGGCTCTGCCTCCGACACCTGACTGATTTGGGGAGTTACTGGCCCGCCGGCTGGGCATTAAAGTGCGCCGCGGTGGGGGTATCGCCCGGTTTCGTGAGTGTGGGGTTTGCGGTGTACTTCTTGAGCGAATGACTTGGAGTCGGACGCCCCCAAGAGGTGCACCTGGGACCGGCGGTTTCGGGTAGGTGCTCGGTCTCTGATCGGCCGTTGCTCGACAGGCGATGAGCGAGATCTCTCGGGGCCCAGCCGCTCGCGACCTGGCGGCGGCTGCGCGGAAGGCAAGAGCGAGAAAGAGAAAAACGATAGGGCAAAAGAGAGAGGGGAATCAGATGCGGGTACTGATTGTGGACGATCACGCGGTGATGCGATCCGGGATGCGGATGCTTCTCGAGAAAACCGAAGATGTGAAGGTGGTGGGTGAGGCGTGCACGGCACCCGAAGCCGTGAAGCTCGCGGAGTCGTCACGGCCCGACATGGTGTTCATGGATATCGAACTCCCCGGAGGTTCGGGAATTGGAGCGACCGAAGAAATCGTCCGAAACCACTGGTGCGAAAATGTGGTCATGGTTACTGCCCACGACAGCCGGAGTTGCGTGGAATCGGCGCTGCGGGCCGGGGCTCGGGGCTACGTGCTGAAGACCGGGGCAATCGATGAAATCCTCGATGCCATGGAGCAGGTCTGCGGGGGTGGAACCTACGTGACACCATTGCTTCAGGACGCGACGCAGACCCCCGGCAACCCGTTGAAGGTGGATCCGCTTGTCGAGGCGCGCATGAGTGAGCGGCTGTCGGCCCGAGAGTTGGAGGTGGTGGTTGGGATCGTCGACGGTTTGGGGAGCAAGGAGATTGCGCTTGAATTGGGCGTTTCACACCGGACCGTTGAAACCCACCGGACGAATATGATGCGAAAGCTCGGGGCCAGGAAGGTCTCCGAAGTAGTCCGTTTAGCGATCAGAGAGGGCCTTGTCGTCGCCTAGAGGCCTTTTCCCGCTTCTCTCCCTATAGTCACCTGCACGATGCACCGAAGTACCTCTTGTGTATTCTCGGGTTTGAGTGCTTGAACTGATCCAAGGGAGATTTCAATGGCGAGTCGCGGCTCCAACGACCCAGGTACGGAACTCGATGCGGCACAGGCCGCGGCAGCGGTGCTGGAGTTGCGTGAGGCTCCGCGCGTAGCGGCGGACTTTCCGGTGGAAATTCACAGCCCAGGTTTTGATGCGCCCCTGCCGGCGAGGGCTCGGGATATCAGTACCGGCGGACTATGCTTTGCCACGGCTTCCCGGATTGCACTCGACTCCCTTCGTAGCGTAGCGCTGACACTTCCCGAGGGCCGTACTCGATTCAATATCGAGGGCAAATGGCAGACCACCCAGGGGCTCGATGATGCGGTCCTGACGGGAGCCGTATTTGTTGGCCTTCTACCGGCAGAGGTGGCCTCGCTTTGGGACGTAGTCGACAAGACAAGCCGCGAAATTGGAGGCTTCCTCTACGAGGCCTTGCGGGAGGAAGGGGCGACCCTCGACGACGCAATGGCGATCGCCCAAACAACTCGAATGCGCGTTGTGCCGCGTGGCCGGTTCATCTACCAGCGGCACGAAGCCCAGGCACCCGGGGACGATTCGATTTTTATCGTGCGCCAGGGCAGCGTGGAATTGACTCTACCGATTCGTGCTGGGCACGAGGTTCGCCTGGGGAAAGTGGGTCCCGGTGCGATATTGGGGGGACTCGGAAGCGTTACCGGCATGCTCCCATTGGAATCGGCTCAGACCCACGAGGAGACCAGCCTGCTCGAGGTCTCGAAATCCGCCTTTTCGTACCTGCGGGTGGCGAAGCCGCTGCTTGCCCACTGGCTCGGACAAGTGATCACGAGCGGTTACCTGCGGAGAATGGACGGCGTTATTTCGAGGCTTGCCGAAGAAAGCTGAGGCTTCAATGTCTCCGGTTCTAGATCTGCTTGCTAGGCCTGCTCGCTAGATCTACTCGCTAGACCTGCTCGCTGTAGATGCCCATGACACTCTGGAGAAGTTCGATCCCTTCGGATTTCGGTCGTTGGAACGAGTTGCGTCCCATGATGCTGCCGAAGCCACCCCCCTCGGCGATTCCGCGAATCTCTTCGAGAACCGCTTCCTTGTCCTTGGCTGCACCCCCGGAAAAGATCACGATACGCCGACCCGCAAAGGCGCATTGGATCACATGGGCGATGCGTTCGGGCAGGCTGGAGATATCTATATTCTGTTCTTCGTAGACCTTGCGCGCGGCCTTTTGTTCGATTTCCGCTGTGGGCGGCTTGACCTTGATGATGTGGGCGCCCAGTTGCGCCGCAATCTGCGCCGCGTAGGCGACTACGTCGATGGCTGTTTCGCCCTTGCTCGAAAGTTCTGCGCCACGCGGATAGCTCCACAGGACCACAGCCAGACCACTGGCCTTGGCGTCTTCGGCAATCTCTTGGAATTCGGAGTACATCTCGTTGCGGTAGCATGAGCCGGGATAGATTGTGAAGCCCACCGCCGCACAACCCAGGCGCAGCGCGTCTTCGACACTTCCGGTGACTGCCGGCTTTGGGTCGGCATCCGACCAGAGCGAATCGGAATTGTTCAGCTTGAGGATCGTCGGGATTCGCCCGGCAAATTGCCGGGCACCCGCCTCGAGGAAACCAAGGGGGGCCGCGTAGGCATTGCATCCCGCGTCGATGGCCAGTTGGTAGTGGTAAAGGGGGTCGTAGCCCGCTGGATTTTTGGCGAAGGATCGGGCGGGGCCGTGTTCGAAGCCCTGATCAACAGGCAGCATTACCAGCTTTCCGGTTCCGGCCAGCTTTCCGCTCTCCAGCATCCAGCGCAGGTTCCGGAGAACGCCGGGGCTCTCCGAGCCATACCAGCCCAGAATTTCCTCGACTCGGTTTCCCATGCAGCCGAACCTCCTTTGCCAGCCCTTGATGGGCCAAGAGACGAAAAAGTATATCCCATCTTTGGGTCATTCCACCTGCTCGGCCGACTGTCTGCCGCCGGGGGAGATCTGCTAGATGTACGGGGACTCGCCAGAGATGTCGAGTTCCGCCCCGAGGTCACCCGCCTCGAGGTCGGCTGGCATTGGGCAAAGACGACGGGTTGGACTGGGGTCGCGCGATGAATTTTGAGTTCTCAGACGCAGAGAATGCCTTTCAAGAAAGGCTCGAGGCGTTCCTCGATGCGAACCAATCGCCCGCGGTGATGGACCGAAACCCGGAGCAACTGTCCCAAACCGTGGATTCGCCGGCCAAGCGCGGGTTGATGGCCGGCCTCGCCGAACGGGGTTGGCTTGGGATGTCCTGGCCTGCCGAGTACGGCGGGGCCGAGAAATCTGGAATCTACGATTTCATTCTCACAGAGACGCTTTCGCGCTATGGCGCGCCCCAGCCCGGGAAGGGTGTGGGCATCGTGGGCAAGACCATCATTCGCCACGGAAACGAAAAGTTGAAGAAATATTTCCTTCCGAAAATCATTCGAGGCGAAATCGAATTCGCCATTGGTTATAGCGAGCCCCAGGCCGGGTCGGACGCATCGGCCATGCAACTGAAAGCCCAGCGGGACGAAGAGCGCGGCGGATGGGTGCTGAACGGTCACAAAACCTGGACGACCTCTGCACATTTTGCAGACTGGTACTGGGTGGGGGCTCGTACGGACCCGGACCACAAGCATCAGGGAATTAGTGTCTTCTTGGTTCCGATGGATCACGAGGGGCTCGAGATCCATCCGACATGGACCATTGGTGATGAGCGGACCAACGAAGTTTATTTCACCGATGTTTTCGTATCCGACGATTTCGTGGTGGGAGAGGTCAACCAGGGCTGGAAATACATATGTGAAGCTCTGGATTTGGAGCGTTTCGCCATGATGCCCGTCGGCCCTTTGGAAAAAAAGGTAGAGGCGTTCTGCGACTGGGTCCGAGAAGCCGAGCGAGACGGTGAGCCGCTACGCGAGAGTCCTCGGATCCGGAGCCAGGTCGCTCAGGCTGCCACTGAGCTCGAGGTGGCCCGCATGCTTCAGCGCCAGGTGATCGCTGGCGCGGTGAAGGGCGGCATTCCCACGGTGGAGTCTTCGATGTACAAGCTCTACATGAACGAAGCCGGCAAGCGGTTGGCGAATTCGGCCCTCGATGCCATGGGGCCGGCGGGTCAGCTGAAGCCCGATGTCGAGGATGCCCCCCTGGACGGGCGCTTTGAGCGTTCGTATCGGTATACCGTGGTGGACACCATCGGGGGCGGCGCTTCGGAAATTCAGAAAAATATAATTTCCCGTCGTGGACTTGGATTGGTCAAAAATTTCTGATCCGCCTCGCCGGGAAGGGCCGAGACCGATCTTCCGAATTCGGACCTCCTCCAGGGGCCCGGTTCCTAAAGAGACGCCGGGGGCCCGTGGGAGGATCACGAGCCCGGGATCCTCGAGTGCCACATTTACAATACGCTACGTATCGTATAGCCTTGCTGAATTCCGAAGCCCTCGGAATTCCTGGCTGGGAGAGCCACACCAATGACCCCCTCGACCCCTCTGCTCAAGGGAATCACGGTTCTGAACTTGGCGAGCGTCGGCCCGGCGGCTCGGGCGGCGCGTACCCTGGCAGACTACGGCGCTCGGGTTATTCAGGTTTCACCGACCCTGGGGAAGGGGGCCAAGCAGATTCGCCCGCCGTTTCATACCTACGGTGCGGGCCGCGGCATCGAGCGCATCCAAATCGATTTGAAGGCCGAAGCCGGTAAGGCGGCCTTTATGAAATTGGCGGCCCAGGCCGATGTGGTGATGGAGAGCTACCGGCCGGGCGTGGTGGATCGACTGGGAATTGGATTTGACGCCGTGCGCCAAGTCAAGTCCGACGTGGTGTACTGCGCGACCACCGGGTATGGCCAGGACGGACCGGCCGCGGGTTGGGCGGGTCACGATATCAACTACCTCGGGCTTGCGGGCTATCTGGCTTGCAGCGAGCCCCGGGCGGATGGCGGGGCGCCGATCCCAGGAGCGACCGTGGCGGATAGCGCCGGCGGCGGGATGCATGCCGTGCTTTCCATTCTTGCGGCGCTGGTCCGACGGAGCCTGGGCGGCGAAGCTCAATATCTCGATGTGGCGGCATCCGAAGGCGTGGTTTCATTGATGGCCCTATCCCTCGATCAGTTTCTGGCCACCGGGGAGGTGGCCGGACCTCGACAGGTTCTGCTCACCGGCCGATATGCTTTCTACGATGTCTACCGCTGCAAGGACGACAAGTGGGTGTCGGTGGGGGCCATCGAACCGCATTTCTACCGAAATCTCTGCGGCCTGCTCAGCCTCGAACAATGGGCCGATCACCAGATGGACGATGCCAGGCAGGACGAAATCCGGCAGGCATTCAGGGAGGCCTTCCTGACGCGAACCCGGGATGAATGGGTCGAGGCGCTCGCCCCCAATGATACCTGCGTGGCCCCGGTCTACGAGATCCCCGAAGTAGTCGACGCACCGCATTTTGTTGCACGCGGGGTTTTCATGGAGGCCGAAGACGCCGAGCACGGACGCTTTCGCCAGGTGGCACCGATCCTTGCGGGCGGAATTCGGACCCAGCCCGATTGGCAGGTTCGTCCCGGGGGTGAAAGCGATGCCAATAAACTTCTCGAAGCCGTGGGCTATAGCGCGGACGAGATTGAGGAACTGCACCGGACGGGTGCGGTGGAGTGAGGAGTCATTTGATGGCTGACGAAACGAACACGAACCTGCCCGAAGAAGTCCAGGGTTGGATTGGCAAGGAGCGGTACCACGAAGAGGGCGAGTTCCCCGTGGAGCGGGGTTATATCTGGACCACATGCTCTTCGGTAGAAAACGGCAATCCGATATTCTGGGATGACGAAGTCGCCCGGGAAATCACGGACGGACCCATTGCCATGCCGACGATGATTTCGCTCTGGTTCCGCCCCCACCTCTGGGCGCCCGGGCGGACCAAACAGGCGCAGCCCCTCCAGGTGCATTTTGATCTGAAAGAGAAACTCGATCTTCCCGAAGCGATCATGAGCGACAATACAATCGTCTTTGGCGAGCCGGTTCGCCCGGGAGACAGGCTCAAGACAAGCCAGATCCTCCACTCGGTCAGCGGGCCCAAGACCACAAAGCTTGGGACTGGCCGCTTCTGGGAAATCGAGGTGCGGTATATCAATCAGAATGAAGAACTAGTCGGGGCCGAGCACTACACCGGCTTCGGTTATAAGCGCCCTGCTTAGGGAAGGGAAAGAATCCAATGTCCGTGAACTATGCTCAACTGACGATCGACCAGGTCAAAGAAGGCGCGGCGATTCCGTCCCTCTCCTACGAGGTAACCGCGACGACCGTGGTTTTGGGAGCGCTGGCCAGTCGCGACTTCAGGCCGATGCACCACGACCGAGACTTCGCCCAAATCCGTAATGGCGTGAAGGATATTTTCCTCAATACTCCAAACCAAGCTGCCTGGTTCGAGCGCTATCTGACGGATTGGACGGGTCCCAAGGGTCGGCTGGGCCGCATCAAATTCCGAATGAAAGATTCTGTTTTTCCTGGCGAAACGATGACTTTCACGGGCACTGTGGATCAGGTTTCCAGCGACGAAACCGGCTGCGCTTGGGTTGATCTCTCGGTGAATCTTGCAGTGGGAGACCGAGCTGTGACCGATTGCACCGCACGGATAGCCCTGCCCTCGGACTCGGGCGACAATCCGTGGCAACGGAAGAACGAGCGTTGGAAGCCTTGAGGGCTTCCTTCTTCGTGGGCTGAGGCCTGGGCGCTTTCGACCCGAGCGCGCGGGATTGACGCGCAGGAGCGATCATGGATCTCGACTTCAGCGAAGAGCAAGAAATGCTTCGTGAAATGGTGCGAAACCTGTGTCGCGAGCACTCCACCGTTGATGTCGTGCGCGCGATGGAAGACGACCCGGTGGGCTATCCGGCCGAACTCTGGAAGCAACTCGCCGAGGTAGAACTTCTGGGCATTCTCGTGCCCGATGAGTTCGGCGGCTCCGGGATGAGCATGCTCGACGCGGCCATCGTCTACGAGGAATTTGGTCGCAGCCTGGCTCCAACTCCGCATTTTGTCAGCTGTGTGCTTGGGGCTGGCGCGATCCTTGAGGGCGGAAATGACGAACAAAAAAAGGCATGGCTGCCGAGGATCGCCAGTGGGGATGCGGTGATCACTCCGGCGTGGCTTGAGCTGAATAATGGATATGGGCCAAAGGGTGTCCAATTGCGAGCCGAAACCTTGGGCGATAATTTTGTACTGACGGGTAGCAAGCTCCACTGCCTTTATGCGAGTTCAGCGACACGTTTGCTTGTCCTTGCGCGTACGGGCCAAGGAATTGGCGACATCGATCTTTTTTTGGTGGACCCCCATTTGCCTGGGGTGGTGCTCGAGCAGCAACGGGCTCTGGCCTCGGATACCCAGTACAAGCTGGGCCTGGAGGGGGTGCGAATCCCGGCCAGTTGTCGCATTGGGGAAGCCGGCAGTGGCTGGAGGACGTGGACCAAGATTATGCACGAGGGAATCATCCTCGCCTCCGCCCAGGCAATGGGGGGCGCCCAGCGGTGCCTGGAAATCACCTGCGAGTATGCCTCCGAGCGCGAGCAGTTCGAGAAACCGCTGGCGGCCTTCCAGTCGATCTCCCACTACCTCGCCGATGCGGCGACCCTTGTCTCCGGCGGTACGACACTGGTTCATGAAGCAGCCTGGGCCTGCTCCGAGGGCAAGGACATTTCGCGACTCGCCCCCATGGCGAAACTCTTCACCTGTCAGACCTACCGCGATCTGACCGCGATGAGCTTGCAGGTTTTTGGGGGTGTCGGTTTTACCGTTGAATACGACGCCCAACTCTTTTTTCGCCGCGCCAAGCAACTCCAACTCTCCTGGTGGGACGGGCCGTATCTGGAGGAACTCGTGGCGGCGACTATCCTGGACTGAGTCGCCGCTTTTTTGGTGGGCTCGAGTCGCCAAGGCTCGATGGCAGGTATTGGAGAGAAGCCGACTCGGCGCCGGATTTTTGGGAAGGAGAGGGAATGGACGCGACTATCGATGCCCGAGCCGACGATGCCGACGAAGCCCGAGCCCACGAAGCCGAAGCTCGGATTTTGGACGGTCGGTCCTGGTCCGATTTTTGTGATTCGCTGAAACGGGCGGGCGATGTGGTGATGAGGCCTGGGTCGCCCACAAACGCCTTCGACCGGGCCGAGGGCTATCGCTATCTGAGCCGGCTCGTTCGGGTGGCTCTTGAGTCCTACGTTGAGTTTGCCGACCCGGCTGCCCCGGTTCTGAGACGCCCGGCTCACGAAACCGTGAAGATCGGAGCCGACAATCCCGACAACTATTACCAGAGTGCATCGATCAGCGGCGAATACGAGTATCGGATTCGGGGCCAGCGTGGGAGTGTTCACTATCTGGGCCTGGGTACCTATGCGGGCAACTACGGCTCCGAGAAGCGCAGAGGGCAGAGCGGATATATCGAGGGATCAGATCTCCAGATGGACAGCCAAGGGCGATTCGAGATCGTCCTGAGCTGTAGCCCCGCACCGGGCAAGAATTGGTTGCCCATGGAACCGGATACCTCGTCTCTGATCGTGCGGCAGACTTTTCAAGACCGGACCCAGGAGCAAATTGCCGACCTCACCATTGAGCGGGTGGGCGCATCGGGTCCGCCTGGGCCGCTCACCCCCATAGCGCTTGATTCGGGCCTCGCTGGGGCGGCTGCCTATATCCAGGGTACCTCCAGTCTCTTCTGTGATTGGTCCGAGGGTTTCCGGGACCAACCCAATACGCTGCCGCCCTTCGATCCCGCAATTGCCCAGGCGGCGCATGGAGACCCGCATATCCGGTACTACCACGGATACTGGGAGCTTGGTCCCGAGCAGGCGCTGCTCATCGAGGTGACCCCGCCCGAATGCGAGTATTGGAATTTCCAGCTCAACAATCACTGGATGGAATCACTCGACTATCGCTACCACCGCATTGACGTGAACCATCACGCGGCGATCAAGAGTCCAGACGGGAGTGTTCGGCTGATCGTGGCCCACAAGGACCCGGGCTTACCCAACTGGCTCGATACTGCTGCTCACGAACGCGGCACCATGTGCCTTCGCTGGATCCGGGCCGACAGCCACCCCCAACCCAGTGTCCGCGTCGTGGCGTATGCCGATTTGCGCCGCGAGAATTAGGGCACCCCGGTCGCTACACGTCTCTATTCGGCTCGATCACGTACTCGGAAAATTGCTTCATGGCATCGATCTTCTGCTGGAGACTGGCGTCTGGCCCTACGGTGTAGGAGAACGGATAGCTGACCGTGCCCGTGGCGCCGAGATCGGATATCCGCTTCAGGGAATCCGGCGTCGGTTCGGTGGTCAGCGGCACAATAGCTTCGAAGGGTTCGGCCTCTCTGCCTGCTTCTTTGCGGAGGGTGGCCAGGGTGCGCAGGATTTCTTCGGCTTCATCGGGAGTGTTCCCTGCCCCGCACCACCCGTCGCCCAAGGTCGCGGCGCGCCTAAGAGCCGCTTTGCTGGCGCCCCCAATGGCAATGGGAATTGGCTTCGTCGGCGCGGGGTTCTGGGATATGGAAGGAAAGTCAAAGCACTCGCCGTGGTGTTCCACCTCGCCCCCCTGCCAGAGTTTTCGCATGACTTCGATCATTTCATTAAAGCGCTTTCCTCGGGTCTTGAAATCAATTCCGAGAACATCGAACTCTTCCTTCATCCATCCGGCCCCTGCCCCAACGAGGACTCGGTTGTCGCTGTAAAGAGCGAGAGTGGCGAGGGATTTTGCCACTTCCACCGGATGATGGAGGGGCAGAATGTGAACCAGGGTGCAGAAGCGAATTCGACTTGTGACCGCGGCCATAGTGGCGATTGCGACCCATGGGTCGGGGAATGGCGTATCCACATCGAAGGGAGGCCTGCCGTCCTCGCTGTAGAGGTATCCGGGTTTGAATTTCGAAGGAACCATGAGGTGCTCGGATACGATGATCCCATCGAATCCGGCCGCTTCGGCCTCCTGGGCAATCACGGGCAGTTCAAGAGGGTCGTTAAATGCGGTGGACTGCCAGAACTGCATGGGGTTGACTCCTTTTCGGTGTGTTGGATGGCGATCCGGTCGGGTTCAGCACGAGTGCTGAATCTCAGCGGGGGATGGCGACGATCTTGGTCTCAAGGTATTCCTCGAATCCGGCAACGCCGTTCTCGCGCCCGACCCCGCTCTGCCCGTAGCCGCCAAAGGGCGTGTCCACATCGAACCACTGGGCGCCGTTGACCGAAAGGGTTCCGGTTCGAATTTTCCGGGCGACGGAGAGCGCGCGCTCGACACTCCCCGACCAAATGGCTCCCGAGAGCCCGTAGATCGAATTGTTTGCGATGCGAATCGCATCGGCTTCGTCCTCGTAGGGAATGACGCAGAGTACGGGTCCAAAAATTTCCTCTTGGGCAACCACCGAGTCTGGATCGACGTCGGCGAGAAGGGTCGGTTCGATGAAGTACCCCTTGTCGAGGTGCGCCGGGATACCTCCTCCCACGACCACCCTCGCGCCTTCTTGTTTGCCCTTCTCGATATACGATAGAACTCGCTCCTGCTGTTTTTTGCTCACCACCGGACCCATGAGATTGCTGGGGTCCAGGGGGTCTCCGTAGTTGATTGCGGACATCGTTGCTGCGATTTTTTCGACGCCCTCCTCGTAGCGAGATCGGGGAAGCAGGGTACGGGTTTGAATCGCACACCCCTGGCCCGCGTGTGTACAGACTGCGATGCCCGACATGGGGGCAGCTACGTCGATGTCGATGTCGTCCAGGATGATGGTGGCAGATTTTCCGCCCAACTCGAGAAAGGTCTTCTTTACAGTGGCCGCCGCGGCCTCCATGACGGCACGACCGGTTGCTGTCGACCCGGTAAAGGTGACGAGATCCACACGCGGATCCCGGGAAAGCATGGCCCCGACGCCGTGGTCCGAGGATGCGACGATATTGAGCACGCCCGCTGGAATGTCGGTCTTCTCGGCGACCAATTGGCCCAGGTGGGTGGCACTCCATGGCGTATCCGGGGCCGGCTTCAAGACGAGAGTATTTCCGGCGGCGAGTGCAGGGCCAATTTTGGCGAGATTGAGATAGAGAGGAAAATTCCAGGGCGTGATGGCCCCTACAACGCCCACAGCCTCGCGCCGAATCAGTCGTCCCTGGGTTTTCCCCATGAACTCGATATCGCTCATCGGGCTTTCATAGGTATAACTCGTCGCAAGGTTTGACCAGTACGGCATTGAATCGATATAGCTGTCCACCTGAACCTGATAGGTGATCAGGATGGGTGACCCCGCCTCGGCGATGACGATCTGCCGCAAGTCTTCCCGGGCCTCGGAAAGAGCCTGGTTCAGCTGTTCGAGGCAGTGCTTGCGGAAGCTGTGATTGGTGGACCAATCGGTTTGATCGAACGCCCGGCGCGCAGCCGCGATGGCGCTATCCATGTCCTCTTTAGTTCCATCCGCGGCGACACCGATGACTTCTTCCGTAGCGGGGTTGATGTTGTCAAACTGGGCGCCGTTGCTGGCTGGGACGAGCTGGCCATCAATCAGATTCCGCGTTTCTGCTTTGAGCTCGACTTTGGACATGGGACTCCTCGTATTCCTTGTGGATGGATCTGGGGGATTGGTTCGGGCAGGAGGGGGGAGCGTGGGGAGGCGTCTTGTGCCAGCCGCATGCAATTCAAGTAGAGTGAAACTATAGGCGTCGTTCCCGACGGGGGGCAAGCGGTGCCGAGGCGTTCGTGACAAGGGGCGATGTGTTCGGGAATCAATCGGGAAAACGAATTCAAGGGATTGGCAGGGAATGAAGGTCAGCGAACGGATCGTCGTGGTCGGGGGCTCGTTGGCCGGCCTTCGGGCCATGGAGGCGATGCGCGCACTCGGTCATCGGGGCGAGATTGTGGCAATTTGCGGTGAAGACGAAATGCCCTATGACCGCCCACCACTTTCCAAACAATTTTTAAAGGCCGGCTGGGACGATGATCGGCTCTCCCTGCGCCGAAGTGGTTTTCAGGAATTAGACGTGGACTGGCGCCTGGGTTGTCACGCCCGATCCCTGGACGCCGGGGCTCGAGAGATCGGGTTCCCGGACGGAAGCCGGCTGGCGTATGGCGGTCTACTGATAGCGACTGGAAGCACCCCGCGCCGTCTGCCGGGTGCGTCTGCCCTGAAGGGGACCCATGTGCTTCGCAGCCTCGCCGAGGCCAGGGCCTTGCGTGAGGATCTCCAGCCTGGATCTCGCCTTTTGGTGATCGGCGCTGGATTTATAGGCATGGAGGTGGCTGCGAGTGCTCGGGAACTCGGCCTCGAGGTTACGGTGATCGAATCCCTTCCCAGCCCCCTACTTCGGGGTTTGGGCGCGGAACTCGGGGCCTGGGCGATGGGTCGGTTCGCCGACCACGGCGTTGATGTTCTTTGCGGTGCGACGGTCAAGGGTTTCCTTGGGGAGACCCGGGTTGAGGGGGTAGAACTCGGCGACGGCAAACGGATTCAAGCCGATGTTGTCGTGGCGGGGATCGGTGTAGTTCCAGCGTGTGCATGGGTCGCCGATTCGGGTCTCGATATTGAAAATGGCATTCTGTGTGACGGCTCGGGGGCAACGGGACTCCCCGATGTGGTTGCCGCGGGTGACGTGGCTCGCTGGTATAACCCCGTCTATGGGGAGGCGATTCGCTATGAGCACTGGACGAGTGCCGTCGAGCAGTCCGCCGTTGCGGCCGAGCGCCTTTTGGGGGGGCATGGTGGCGTAAAACCCCTCGCCCAAGTTCCCTATGTCTGGAGCGATCTCTTCGAAATGCGCCTAGGGATTGTCGGGGATGTGGCCGGCAGTGATCGGATGCATGTCTGCCACGGAAGTCTCGAAGGGGACAAATTTCTCTCCCTGTTTGGCCGAGACGGAAAGCTCTGCGCTGCAGTGGGAATGAAGCGACCACGGCCGCTGAATGCCTGCCGGACATTAATCAGCCAAGGCGCTTCCTTTGAGGATGCTGTTTCCGCGAACGCTTGAAGGCACGTCGTTATGGGTCGCCTGGCCCAAGGGAATCCCTCGTTTCCCGCTCGTCGCGCAGAAAGAGCAGTGCGAGCAAGGACGCACAGTTCAGCAATGCGAAGCTTCCGAAGGCAAAAGTATAGCTACCAAAATGATCGTGAATGGCTGCTGCAAAGAGAGGTCCGCACCCGCCGAGTACGAGGGTCAGCATGAGCGCTCCGTAGATGGGTGCCAGGTATCGCAGTCCGAAACAATCTGAAACGATCAGAGGATAAACCACGTCTCGGGCCGCGTAGGCGAAGCCGAAGCTGCCAATGAATGCCCAGATCAACCACGAGTCGGGATCGGCGAGTAGGAGTAGGGAGCTGAGGGTGAGCACTCCGTAGTCGAGAAGAATCGAATATTTCTCGGGAATGCGGTCGGCCAACAGGCCCAACCCTATCTTGCTCGAGATTCCCAACCCGATAGCGGTCGCGTAGAGGCGTACCGCCTCGTTTCTCTCGAGTCCAAGGTCCGTGAGGTAGAGGACCAGGTGCTCAAGGAGCGCCAAGAAATAGAAGAAAAAGGTAAAGAGTGAAAAGAAGAGGATCCAGAAGCTCCGAGTCCGAAGCGCTGCTCGAAGATTGAGATCATTATCGCTCTCCGGCCTTCGTGCGGGTTTTCGACTGTGATCACGCTCGGGCTCAGGAGGAGATGTGCTCTGCTCTCCAGTTCGAACCTCTCGCAGCAGCAGTCCGACCGCAGGCAGAAGCAGGGCGAAGGCGCCCAGGCCCATGGCCAAGAGAGCGGTTCGCCAGTCGGTTTCGTTGGCCAGGGCAACGACGATGGGAACCAAGAGGACACCGCCGATATTTGATCCCGCATAGACGATGCCCAGGGCGAGCCCCCGGGATCGGGTGACCCACTGGGAAACCATATGACCCACGGTGATGTCGCCCACCCCGGTGAGCGCGAATCCCGTGACGATCATGAGTCCGTAGTATTGATCCAGGCTGCTGACCTGGGGGAAGGCGAGGAAAGCCATGCCGAGTAAAACCACCGCCGCCAGGATCACTCTACGCGCGCCGTAGCGAAGGCTTAATAAACCCACCCATGGGCTGACCGCGGCCATGGCGGCCAGTTGCGGCAGGCGGGCAAACGAAAATTCACTCCGGGTCCAGCCCATCTCGCCCAGAATGTCGTTCGCAAGGGCCGGGAAAATATAACCGTAGGCCAGACCCATTTGGGCTAGTAGACAGCCCAGCACGACCAGCGCAGCGCGGCCCCAGAGGTCGTCCGCAAGTCTCCGCAAGGGGCCGAGCAATCTATCCGATATCTTCGTGGCCTCCACTGTGGCCAGAGCGTAGCGGGGCCGATTGGAGGGGCCATTGGAGCGTGCCGCGCGCACGTCAGGGCTCGGCGGGTGTCCTGTAGTCGATGAAGCGCTCGTTTCCCTCGGCGGTTCGCAAGCGGAGGTTCAGCACGTAGCCGCGGGAAAATTGGTTCATCAACTCTACGCTGGCGGCGGGTGAATTGATCAGTTGGCCATTGAGTTCGAGAATGACATCGCCGTCGTCTATCCCCAGTTCATCCCAGAAACTGCCCGGTGCGACGCCGCTCACCTCGACCCCGTCTATTTCGTTGTTTCGAAGGTTATAGAGCGGTCTGATCCGCGCGTTCCCGTAGAGCCGAACCTTCGTGCGAGCGGGGCTAAGAGCGCCCTCCTCGCCGGTCTTGACGTTTTCCGGCAGTGGGGGGGAAGGCGCCAAAGGTGTCGCGTTCTCGGGGCGAGAGTTCGTAGGCATCCCGGGCGCACGGGTCCCGGAAGCGGGTTTCGCGGCGCCCGTTGTGGCGGGAGGAACGCTCGGTGTCCCGGGGACATTGGTTTCGCCCGGGCGAAGGATTACCCACACTGCGGTGACGAGGGCTGCGGCCAGGAGCAGGAAGCTCAAGGATTTACGCGACACGCTCCCACCCCTCTCGAATTCGGCTGTTCTTCGTCCCGCCCTGGGCGCGTTCCAGCCCCCGGCTTTGCCTGGGAAAATCCGGGTTGGGCAGGCCGAACAGAACAAAGGGCGCCGGAGACGAGTAAATCTCCGGCGCCCTTCCTTACCGGTCGTTAGCCGCTAGTGGTGATGACCGTGATGGTCGTGATCTTTCTTTTTCATTTTTTCGGTGAAATCGATCACCAGCCAATTTGGAGAAGGTGCACCCCTGGGGTCATTAAGAGGTGCTGGAGCGTTGGTCGCGTAGGGGACCGAACAACTTGTATGGATCTTCTCCGGGGTTCCATTGATGTAGACCGTGAGCTTCGATCCCAGGCTCGACTCGCCGTGGGCAGTTCCGTCGATGGAGAAGCCGTTTTCTCCCGGCAGTGAAAGAACTGTTCCGTTGATGAGGTTGATGCCCGAGTAGATCACGTTGTCATCGTCGTCATCAAACGACTTGGCGACGAACTTGACCGTCGTTGGGCCGGGGATGTCCGGACCAATGTATTTCAAGAGGGTCGCGGCGATCTTCTTGGTGCAGATCTGCGGCTCTTCGGGTGGTTCGGTCAAGGTGATCGTCGCGCTGTCTATACCCGGAGAGCAGGCCTGGCCAGCTACATCACCCGTGACGGTGGCCACGTTCGTGGTCTCCGCCTCGACCAGGCTGGTGGCCGTGAAGCTCGCGGTGCCACCCGCTGGGATGGTGATGCCACTGGCGATGTTACCCAGGATGTCGTCGTCGAGGCTGACATTGCCCACCGCTGACGCGTTGGGGTTGCTGATCAGATAGTTGTATTCGACATCCGAGCCCAGGGCCACGCTGCCCCCATTCGTGGAGTTCAGCCCAAAGATCTGGAGCGAGCCGAATTGATCTCCCAGGTTCAGGGGCTGAGAGCAGGAAGTATGGAAGAATCCGTCCTGAATGATCTCGTCAGTGACCGCGTCCTTGATCCAGAACCCGAGCACGCTCTTGAGATGGCCGTTGCTGCTGCAGCTCGGAATGGCTGAAGCGTCGACGGTCAGGATGGTGCCACCCGAAACCATGGTCTGATCCAGGTACACCGACGAGCCGGGGGGTGCCAGCTTGCCGTCGCTCAAGATCACCCTTACCGGATTGGCGCTGGCTGTCGTCACATCCGTGCAGCCCGTCGCTGTGCTCGATTGGGTGTTGACGCTCTGGCTGCAGTCGCCTCCCGTGTAGCGGAGTTCAAGGGTCTTGACCTTGCCCAGGCAATGGGGTGCGGGGGCCAGATCGATGGAGGTTGAGCAGTCTTGATCCTCGGGGTCGGGCAGCGAAACGGTGCCTCCTTGGGTGGAAGTCACCGATGTGATCTGAACGCTGCCAAATACCATTCCCGGACCGAAGGGCTGGGAGCACGACGTATGGAACCGGTTGAGCTCGATGTTCTTGTGTTTACCAGTCGAGCTTGAGATCGTGACGTAGGTCTTGGAGCCGATCTTCTTCCGCCCGGCGTTGGTCGCGTCGACCACGATGGTATCGCCCACGTGAACGTCCGATTCGCTCGCGAAGACCGTCTTCCGATGCTTCTTCTTGCCCCACCAGCCCGCCTTCCAGCTCCAGCGCTTGCGCTTCTTGCTGCTGACAAGGATATCCACGGGGTCTTGACCAGCGGCGCCGCCGATGCAGCGAACCTTACGGGGATTCTGGAGGTGACTGCTCGCATCGCAGCCCAGGCCGGTGTACTGGAAGCTGAAGGAAGTGACTTTCCCTTCGCATGCGTCCCCAGTCACGTCTGGCTGCTGAACAACGCAGCCTTCCTTTTCAACCGAAAGCGTGCATTGGGGGCCAGGCGGGTCCAGGGGACCCAGGCAGCTGCCGGGGGCATCCAATCCCGCTTGTCCGGCGACCGACGCCAAATTGTTGCTGACCGCTCCCGGCATGAGCGGGGAATGGACATAGAGAAGCTTGGAGGACTCACCATTAAGGATGGGGGATGGAAAATCCCAGGTAACGGCTCCGTTGAAGGAGGTCGGCGCGCTTGGAGCAGTGCCTCCAGATGAGGAAATGTGGCCCGCAGCCGTGATCTGAGCCAGATCGACGGCAATTTCAAAGTTTAGGAGCGCGGGAACAAAAGCACCGCTGCCCCCCGCGTGAGTGACCTTGTAGATGTAGGTGTTGTTGCCCGGCAAAGGGAGCGGGTTGTCCAGATTTCCCGGAAGCCAGACCTCGGTCTCGACGCCGGCGGTGTAGCAGGGTTGTGCGCAGACTCCTGGGAAGCCGTTGGGCTCAATGAGATCCGAGCTACTCGAGTAGTCGGGTCCCGACCAGGCCGGAGAGGCCAACAAAAGCACTGTCATGAAGGTCAAAAACGAGGAGGAAAAACGGGTTTGGAGCGTCATGTATTCCCTTTCTTGAGGGCGAGTCGTGTCTTGATGGCGTGTCTCGATGGCGCGTCTCGATGGCGCCTCTTGATGGCGCCTCTTGATGGCGCGTCCTGAACGAATCAGCCTGTGCGGTGGACTCTCATCGAGGTCGCTGGCCTCCCGTGATTGCTTCGCGGGTCATTGCCCCAAAGCCAAGCCCCAAAGCCAAGCCCTAAAACCAAGCCCTAAAACTAATTTGGGGGGCGATATCCTTAGTCCTTATCCTGAGTGGATGTGCTGTTTATTGGGTGGGGAAAATCCGGCCAAGACCGGTGCAGGGGTGGGCACACCCCTCGCGTCGACCGCTTCTTTTGCCGCGCTGAAATGTGTAATGTGTCACTTGGAGTCGCCGCCTCAAATCGAAATATGCAGCTAACCTGAAAGTAATCTGCAATTACGAGGCCAAATCACCGCAAGGGAAAATGATAAATCAAATCAAGGGATGGCCGCGGCACCTGATTGACTCGGAGAAAAATATTTCCAAAATGGCGTATTAGATTTCCGTACCGCAGTAAAATTGTTCCGTGCCCGGTCCTGGATATTCAGATAATCGAATTTTCTTGATCAAGGGTTTCTCCACGAGACCGGAGCCAGGATGGGGTGAATAAGACCCAATATTGGCGTTCGGAATTGTGTTTCTCTTGGGTGCGATTTCGGGTGCTCCGGGGCCCGCCGCTTGGGCGCCCCCGCGCCAAGGGGGTCGATCAAGCGGTCACGCGCAGTTCAGGGAGACCGTTTCGAGTGTTGAATGGGCTGGACCCGCCGGGTAGTATCCGCCGTTCCTCAGTCCTGGCCGGCCGGTCCTGGGACTCAATGACCAAGGCGGATGCCCATGGGCGTTCGCCTGTCGACGGAGTGCAGAGATGAGCGCAGACGCGCTGAAAAATCGAAAAGATGCGTTGGAGAACGAGTTCTTCGCGCGCCAAAATGCCAAGTCCCTGGAGGCCTTCCGGGCCAAGGTTGCTGCCCAGGAGACTCGCGACGCCCTAGCCGCTGCGCTGGGCATCTCCGAAGCGAGTGTCCTCGACGGCCTGGTGCGGGTCGGCATCACGGCGGAAACCCTGGCCGCCCTGGCAATGATTCCGCTGGTCGCCGTGGCATGGGCAGACGGGAAACTCGACGCAGCCGAGCGCGAGGCAATAGAGAGAGCGGCCGACGAGGCGAACGTGACCGACGACCACCGGACCCTCCTCGCGGGTTGGCTGAGCGCCCCCCCGGAGGCCGGTCTTCTCGAGGCCTGGAAGCAATACGCCGAGAGCCTGGCTCAAGAGATGGATGCCGCCGCTTGTGATGCGCTCCGTAGCCGAATCCTCGGCGGCGCCCGGCAGGTGGCCGAGTCGGCCGGTGGCTTTCTTGGTGTAGGCAACAAGATCTCAGCGAGCGAGGCCAGCGTGCTGGCCGAGTTGGAGGCGTGCTTCGCTCACTGAGGGCGGCACGACTTCCGGCCTCGGAGTGGCCGTTGGTTCCGTTCTCAACCGCCACCTCAAGCCGGGCCTAGGCTCCGTCCGCATCGCCCGGTGGGCTGCCTGCTTGCTCCCGGGAAAGTCGCCTGCGGATATCCTCGCGTAGGGCCTGCTTGGCCACCTTGCCCCCGGAGCTCCGGGGCAGTGCGTCGACCACCACCAGACGTTCGGGCAGGGTTTCCTTGGAAACCGCCCGGGCCCTGAGTTCGTCGATGAGCGCCTCGAGTGTTAATTCGGGCATGCCCTCTTTCAGTTCGACGTACACGCAGACGCGTTCGCCGAAAACCCGATCCGGCATGGCGACCGCCGCGGCTAGGGCCACCGAGGGGTGTTCGGCCACCTGCTCTTCGACTGCGGGTCCGCTGATGTTCTTGCCCCCGCGAATGATGAAATCGTCGAGTCGGCCCCCCACGATCAGGTAGCCGTCGGCGTCGATCTCTACGTGATCGCCGAGCATCATCCAGCCGTCCTTGCGGATCAGTTCGGCGTTGGCTTCGGCCACCGCCGCCGGGTCGCCGTAATAGCCCCTTGAAAGTGTCGGCCCCTTGCAGCCCGGGCGCCCCCGGCCGCTCTCGGTGACGTCCTTTCCCGCCTCGTCGAAGAGCCGGATATTCATCGAGGGAACCGGTCGTCCGGCGGTGCGTAGGCGTTTTTCCCGGCTGTCCTGGAGTGTCGTGCCGCTGACCGCGCCGGTTTCATTCGATCCGTAGAACTGCAGAACAGCGGCTCCGGTCTTGTCCTCGAAAGCCGCGGCGCGTTCGTAAGGGACAGCCTCGCCCCCGGTGAAGAGCACGCGCAGAGATCGCAATGAATGGCTTTGCTCTTCGAAGGCCTGGAGCATCATGATGAACTGGGTGCTGACGGCGGCCAGAACCGTGACCCGGTGCCGGTCGATGAGTTCGAGGGCCTCGGTGGCGTCGAATCGGGACATGACGACGCAGGGCACCCCCAGCAGGCTGGGAGTCACGTGGCTCGTCCAGATTCCGAACCCGAAAGGGGCGGGCACGACGCTCATGAAAACGTCCTCCGCCGAGAGTTGGCCCGCCTCCACGGCCAGGGCGTGGAAGGCCTGCCAGCGGGCCTGGTCGTGGGTCACGCATTTGGGCATGCCGGTTGTGCCCGAGGTCGAGTTCAAGAGAAAGAGTTCATTCGCCGCCCTGGGTCGGGGGAGGGCGTAGGGGGACGGGGATTCCGGGGCCACTGCCCCATTGATCCGGATCGGTTCACCCGGGAGAAGTTCGCCCTCGGTCGTCAGATGATGAACCCGGGGCAGGCCCCGCTCGGCCCCGGACTCCACGACCTCGGCCAGGGCGAGGCCGTCGTGAGAAGGTCGGCTGATGAACGCGCTGGCCTGGCTCAAACCCAGTAGGTGCTCGATTTCCCTTCGCCCGGCCCGGGGGCCGATGCCCACCGCCACGACCCCGGCCAGCTCGCAACCGCTCAGAGCAATATGAACGCCGGGCCCATCGGGCAGCAGAAAGGCCACTCGTTCGCCTCGGGGCAAGCCCAGGCCGTTGGCCAGCAGATCGGCGAGGCGTTCCGATGCTGCGCGGTATTGGCGCCAGGTCAGGGGCGGGCCCACGCCCAGGTAGGCATTGCCCCCGGGCTGGTCCTCGGTGAGTTGGGCGATTCGTTCTGCGAGGGTCTGGACCAAGAGGGGGTCTCCCATGGCACCGAGGCTGTGGCCGCCCGGGGTGAACAATAACGATACGTATAGTATCGTAATGATCGTTCGATAAGAACCAACGGGCCGGCGAAGGGGTGGAGTTTTGACGACCGAGGAGAGCAGCGCCAGCACCGGGCGGCCCCGGAGCGAGGAAGCCCACCGGGCGATTCTCGACGCCACCCTGGAATTGCTGGCGGAGGTCGGCTTCTCGGCGCTTACCGTCGAGGGCGTGGCCAGCCGCGCCAGAGTGGGCAAGGCGACCATTTACCGCCGCTGGGCGTCCAAACTCCCACTGGTTGTCGAGGCCTTCGGGCGGCTGCCCGGGATGGAGGATTTCGACACCGGCGATCTCGGCGAAGACCTCAAAAAAATGCTTCGCAGTTATATCCAGGCCTTCAATACCACGGCGCTTTCGGCGGTCCTGCCAAGCCTGGCCGGCGAGCGCGCCCACAATCCCGAACTCGCCAAAGTCTTCGAGCCGGTCAGCTTGGCCCGTCGAGGTCCGCTGATTCGCGCCTTCGAGCGCGCCGTGGCCCGGGGCGAAATTTCTCCCGATGTGGATTTGGATCTGGCCGGCGACCTGGTGGTCGGGCCGATTGCGGTTTGTCTCTTCTTCAAGGGCGGGCGGCTGAATTCCCGGGTCGTGGGCCCCATGGTCGATCTGGCCCTGGCGGGGATTCGAAGCCAGAGTTCGCCGGCGGGAGACGCTCCCTAGGCGGATGCAGAGGCGACGCGTTTGCGGAGTTCGAACTTGGTGACCTTGCCCATGGCGTTGGCGGGCAACGCATCGAGGATCTCCACCCGGCGCGGCACCTTGTAGTTCGCCATGTTTTCCCGGCACCAGGCGATGACGCTTTCGGGGCTGAGGGTAGGGGCGCTCTCGGGAGTGGCGACCACGAATGCCATGCCCACTTCGCCCATGCGTTCGTCGGGCACGCCGATCACCGCCACCTGGGCGAACAGGCCGCTGTCGTACATCATCTTCTCGATCTCTGCGGGGTAACAGTTGAGCCCGCCCATGATGTACATGTCCTTGATGCGGTCGGTTATTTTCAGGTAGCCGCGTTCGTCCATTTCCGCGACGTCGCCCGTGTGGAGCCAGCCCTCGGCATCAATGGCTTTTTGAGTTTCGGACTCGTCGCCGAAATAGCCGCGCATGATGTTGTAGCCCCGAACGATCACTTCGCCCGGCTTGCCTCGGGGCACTTCCTGACCCGCTTCGTCGATGCACTGGACCTCGATTCCCGGGATGGCGCGTCCCGAGGTGGTCGCGATGGTCTCGGGGTCGTCGTCGAAGCGGCACATGCTCACGATGCCGCAAGACTCGGTCAGCCCATAACCGGTGATAATGGTCTCGAACCCGAGTTCGTCCCGCATGCGGCGGATCAGTTCCACCGGGGTCGGCGCGGCGCCGGTGACCGCCAGGCGCAGGCAGGAAAGATCGTGCGCGCTGCGCTCGGGATGCGCGAGAATCGATTGGTAGATGGTGGGGGGGCCGGGCAATACGCTGATGCGATCCCGGCCGACCCGGGCGAGAACTTCGGGGATCTCAAAGGTCAGTTGGGGCAGGGCGGTGGCGCCGCGCATCAGGCAGGCCAACCAACCCGCCTTGTAGCCAAAGGAATGAAAGAAGGGGTTGATGATCAGGTAGCGATCGCCCTGGCGCAGCCCAACGACCTCGCTCCAGGCCTCGAAGCCTCGGATATTCTGGCCGTGGGCGGTCATCACACCCTTGGGTCGCCCGGTGGTGCCCGAGGTGAAGATCAGGTCCGAAAGATCATCGGGCCCGACGGCTTCCAGTCGGGCTTGGGCCTCGGCTTCGTCCACCCCTTGGCCCGCGTCCAGAAACTCGCGCCAGGGCACCGCGCCCTCGGGTTCGCCCCGCAAGGCGATGATGGTCCGGAGTTCCGGGAGTTCCTCTCGGGCAATTTGCTGGACGTAGTTCACTCCCAGGAACTCGCCCAGGGTGCAGAGCCAACGCGCGCCGCTCTTGCTCAGGATATAGGCGGCCTCGGGGCCCTTCATGCGTGTGTTCAGGGTGACGAGCACACCCCCCGCGCTCTGGAGTCCAATGGCGGCCACCACCCACTCGTGAATATTCGGCGCCCAGATGCCCACGCGATCGCCGGGGGCGAGGCCCGCGGCCAGGAAAGCTCGAGCGGCCTCCAGTCCGGCCGACGCGAGGCCGTCGAAATCGAGGCGAGTCTCGCCATCTTCCAGGGCAGAAAGGCTTCCGAAGCGCTGGGCCGCGCCCTGCACCAGACGGGGAATCGTTTCTTCCAAGAGGTTCTCCAGGGTCGGGCAGCCCGGGGGTGTGCCGCCCTTGTTTCGACACGCATCGTATCGTAACGTCAAAGGCGCTTCCAGCGGTGAGGCGACCGGGCGCGATCCGTGCACGGTCAACGACGAGCCTCGGTGCGCGGCCCGTTTTCCGGGCTTGGGCGCTTCTTCTCTCTCCAGGAAGGCAACCCATGAACACGCGCTTCAGCGAAGAGGACGAGGTCTTCCGCGGCGAGATCGCGGGTTGGCTGGCCGACAACCTAGTCGGTGAATTTGCCCGACTGCGCGGGCGCGGCGGCCCTGGGGACGATCATGCCCTGATCGACGAACGCAAGGCCTGGGAGCGCAGGCTTGGTGAGGCGGGCTGGATCGGCATCGGTTTGCCCGCATCGGTGGGCGGCCGCGATCTTCCCCTCAGTCAGCAGGTGATCTTTTATGAGGAGTACGCTCGCGCCAAGGGGCCGGGCCGGATGGGGCATATCGGCGAGGGACTTCTGGCACCCACCCTTGTGCATTTTGGGAGCGAGGCCCAGCAGAAACGTTTCCTTCCGGGCATCCTCGATGGAAGCGCGATCTGGTGTCAGGGCTATTCCGAGCCCGGCGCGGGCAGCGACCTCGCCAATGTTCAAACCCGCGCGGAGCTCGGGGCCGATGGCTGGCGCCTCAACGGACAGAAGGTTTGGACCTCGGGCGCGGCGTGGTCGGATTGGTGTTTCGTGATCTGCCGGACCGATGGCGACCCCTCATCCCGGCATCGGGGTCTTTCGTACATTCTTTGCTCCATGGATCAGCCCGGGGTGGAGATTCGTCCCATCGTGCAGATGACCGGGGATGCCGAATTCAGCGAAGTGTTCTTCAGCGATGCCTCGGCGGATGTCGATAGCGTTGTGGGGGGCGTGGGCGCCGGGTGGAAGGTCGCTATGGGCACCCTGGCTTTTGAACGCGGTGCCTCGACCCTTGGCCAGCAGATGAATTTCCAGAATGAACTCGACGAGATCATCGCTCTCGCCAAGGCGAACGGGCGCGGGCGCGATCCGCTGATTCGCCAGCGCATCGCCCAGGCGTGGATCGGCTTGCGAATCCAGCGCTACAACGCCCTGCGCACGCTCTCGGCCGAAGGCGACGCCGACCCCGGCCGGGCGGGCATGATTACCAAGCTCTTCTGGGCGAATTGGCACCGAGATCTCGGCAAGCTCGCGATGGATGTCATGGGCCCCGAAGCCGAGCTTGCCGAGGGCGCCCCCTATGCGCTCAGCCGCTTGCAGCGCATGTATCTATTTACGCGCTCGGACACCATCTATGCCGGATCAAATCAGATCCAGCGCAATATTATCAGCGAGCGGGCTTTGGGAATGCCCCGGGAACCCAGGCCGGTCTGATCCCGGGCCCGGGACTCATGCAGTTCTGTACCAAGACCACCTAGGATACGAGCAGCACTTACTATAAGAGCAGCACCTGTAAGTACCGTCGAGTTCATCGATTGTCTCCAGCGAAACCCTTATGGACCGTCCAGGGAGAGCCATGCCCCCCCCACTGCCCCCCTCATCCCCCCCCTCGCTGCCCCCGTACCCGGAAGCACACGACCTGCTCGCCGGCAAAAGAGTTCTGGTGACCGCGGCCGCCGGTGCGGGCATCGGCTTTGCGGCGGCTCGTCGCTGTGTGGAAGAGGGCGCCCAGGTCTTTATCAGTGATGTTCACGAAAGGCGCACGGCTGAAGCCTCCGAGGCTCTGGCCGAAATCGCCGGAGCGCCGGTTCCCCATCGCCTTTGCAATGTCACCGACGAGGAGCAGGTACAGGCGCTGGTTGCGGATGCCGCGGATCAGCTTGGGGGCATCGATGTCGTCATCAACAACGCCGGTCTGGGCGGAACCTGCGATCTGGTGGACATGCAGGATGACGAGTGGTTTCGGGTGATCGATGTGACGCTTCACAGCGTTTTTCGCATGACCCGGGCGGTGCTGCCCCGGATGATCGAGCAGGGCAGGGGTGTCATTGTCAACAATGCCTCGGTGCTCGGCTGGCGCGCCCAGGCCGGGCAATCCCACTACGCCGCCGCCAAGGCGGGTGTGATGGCACTGACGCGTTGCGCGGCTCTGGAGGTGGCCGATAAGGGAATTCGTATCAACGCGGTCTCGCCGAGCTTCGCCGCCCATCCCTTCCTGGTGAAAACCACACCCGCCGAGGAACTCGCGGCACTCGAAGCCCGGGAAGCCTACGGGCGTGGGGCGGCGCCCTGGGAGGTGGCCAATGTCATGGTCTTCCTGGCCAGTGACTATTCCTCCTACATGACCGGCGAAGTGGTTTCGGTTTCAAGCCAGCACGCCTGAGCGCTCGGCGAGGGCGTCGAAGCGAAAAATATTTTTTCGGCCCGAGTACCCCGGACTGAAACGCGCACCCGGAAATCCATGAAGACAAAAGAATCAAGGAGAAGAACGCGATGCTCGAAGGAAAAGTGATCGCCGTGGCCGGCGTCGGCGACGGGCTTGGGCGCGAGGTGGCCCAGGTGGCCCTACGCGACGGGGCAAATGTAGTGGTCGGCGCACGCAGCGCGGAAAAACTCGAATCCATTGCCAAGGAACTCGACCCATCGGGGGAGCGAGTGGTGGCGTGTGCCACGGACATCCTTGAACCCGGGAGCTGCGATGCCCTGATGGCTGCGGCTGCGGATCGCTTTGGTGGGCTGGATGCCCTGGTCAGCGTGGCTGCTCTAGACACCCTTTTTGGGAATCTGGCCAGTACCTCGCCCGAGGATTGGACCCGGGCCATGGAGACCAATGTCATGGGCACGTTGAATTGTGTGCGCGCCGCGGTTCCCCATCTCAAGACCCGGGGCGGCGGCTCGGTGGTTCTGGTGGGCTCGCGTTCCCAATGGTTCCCGCCGGATCAACCCCAGATCGCCTATGCGTCGTCCAAGGGCGCGTTGCTTTCGGCCATGTATCACCTGGTGCGCGAACTCGGTCCGGACAAGATTCGTGTCAACATGGTGGTGCCCACCTGGATGTGGGGCCCCCCCGTGCAGATGTACGTCAAGTGGCAGGCCAGCGAGCGAGGTGTCGAAGAGCAGACGGTGATCGACGAGATCACCTCGGGCATGCCCCTGGGCGAAGAGATTCCCACGGATGACGACGTCGCCGAAGCGATTGGCTTCTTCTGTTCGGATCGCTCGCGCATGGTGACCGGAGAGACCCTTCAGGTGCACGCCGGGGAAAATCTACGCTGATTCCCCGCTCCGGTGTCTTCGCGTTGCGCGCTCCACCGGACTTACCGACCCCGCTCCAAGGAGGACACCCCATGGTGCTAGATGACTCCGGCGCTCGCGCCCATTCCCATACCCACTCCCATACCCATGGCCCCAGCGAGCCGCCGCTTCTGGAGATCACCCTCGGCGGGCTTCTGCGTGAGGCCGCCGAGACTTGTCCCGACCGCCTGGCCCTGGTGACAGGCGAGTCCAACCCCGCCGAGCGCCGCCAGTGGACCTACGCGGAACTCTACGCCGAAGCTCTGAGCGTGGCGCGGGCTTTGGCAGAGCGTTTCGAACCGGGTGAGCGCATCGCGATTTGGGCGCCCAATATTCCCGAATGGGTGTTGATGCAATTCGGCTCGGCCTTGGCCGGCACGATTCTGGTGACGGTGAACCCCGCCTATCGTGCGGAAGAAGTGGCGTATGTGCTCAAGCAATCCCGCAGCGTAGGAATTTTTGTGTTGCCCCATTTCCGGGGCAACGCCATGCTCCGCTCGGTCGAACAGGTTCGCGCCGAATGCCCGGAACTGCGCGAGGTGATTCGCTTCGACGAATGGGAAGCCTTCGTGGCGTTGGGCCGGGACAGCCAGGCCGAACTTCCCGAGGTCCGGCCCGGCGACCCCACCATGATCCAGTACACCTCGGGAACCACAGGCTTTCCCAAGGGCGCGCTGCTCCACCACCGCGGCCTGGTCAACAACGGCGCCCACACCATCGATCGCATGGGGGTCGACGAAGGCTCTGTTTGGATCACCACCATGCCACTCTTCCATACCGGGGGGTGCGTGCTCTGCGTGCTCGGAGCGGTCTCGAAGAAGGCGACCCAAGTGCTCGTGGAACAGTTCGAGCCTGGGCTCGTGCTCGAACTGATCGAGGCCTTTGGCGCCCAGGCAATGGTGGGTGTGCCCACCATGCTCATCGCCATGCTCGAGCATCCGGACTTTGCGCGCCGAAATCTCTCCAGTCTTCGCACTATGACGTCGGGTGGTTCCACTGTCCCCGAGGCTCTGGTGGCGCGCTTCGAGAAGGAGCTCGGCGTCGACTTCACCATAGTCTTCGGCCAGACCGAGTGCTCGCCGGTGGCTTCAATGACGCGCCCGGACGACAGCGTCGAGGATAAGGGAACGACCCTTGGCCCTCCCATGCCCCACGTTGAGATCAAGATCATCGATCCGGACAGCGGAGAGACGCTTCCCCTCGACACCATGGGGGAGTACTGCACTCGGGGTTACCACGTGATGCATGAATATTTCGAGATGAAAGAAGCCACTGCGGAGACCATCGACGCCGACGGCTGGCTCCATACCGGCGATCTGTGTTCCATGGATGAGCGCGGCTACACCAAGATCGAGGGTCGCCTCAAGGATATGATCATCCGGGGAGGCGAAAATATCTATCCGCGTGAAATTGAAGATGCGCTCTTCCAGCACGAGGATGTGGCTGAAGTCGCGGTGGTTGGTCTTCCCGATGACCGCATGGGCGAGGTGGTGGGGGTTTTTCTGCGCCCGGCGGTGGGTCGCGAAATTCACAGGAAGCGGCTCTTCGACTACTTGCGTCAGCATCTTTCGCCCCAGAAGACTCCGTCACTCTGGTTCGTTGTGGACGAGTTTCCGTTGACGGGATCGGGGAAGATCCAGAAGTTCGCGCTTCGCAAGCAGTGGGAAAACGGCGCGCACAAGGAAATCTAGAGGGGCCGTGACTCACGATGCCCGCTTCGAGCAAGTCTTCCTTTTGGGCGAGTGAGCTAGGGCTCGGCGGCCTCCTAGGCGTCGAGGCCCATGAACGAGGCCATGTTGCCGCGATAGAAGGCCGCCATGGTCGCGGCGCTGCAGTCCGTCATCGTGGCCTCAAACTTGGCGATGGGATCGGATCCGCCTTCGGGATGTGGGAAGTCCGTGGCGAAGACGATCATTTCGGGCCCTACGTTGTCGATGATCCAGCCCACGGGTTCCCCCGCGAAGGGCGAAACCCGGATGCGCTCGCGCGCGAGATCCGAGGGTGGGCCGTCGGGGCGTGCGCCACGCGCCAGCGCGCTTGCCCCAAAGTCGATGGCCTTCAGCCACGAAGGAACCCAGAAGGCGCCGTGCTCCATGGAAACGCAGCGCAGGCCCGGGTGCCGGCCGAAGACCTCGTCGAAGATCATGGCCGTCAGAAAAATTTCGGCGCTGTTGTTGATGGTGACGAGATCCAGCGGGCTGCCCGGTGAATCGCCCGCTATCTCCGCCCCAGCGCGCTGGTTGTTTCGGAAACTTTTCGGCACGGCCTCGTAGTGGCCGTTGACCGCCACGTGCACAACGAAGGGTACGTCCGCCGAATCGAAGCGGGCCCAGAGGGGGTCGAAGTCCGGGTGGGTGAACGAGCGAGCGGCTGGATCGGGCTCGTTGGTATCCACCATGAAGGTGTAACAGCCCGCGGCGAGTCCCTCGTCCATGATTGACCCGGCTTCTTCCGGCCCGAGGCTAAAGGGCAGGTAGCCCACAGCGAGAAGTCGATCGTCATGGGCGCAAAATTCCGCCATGGCCCGGTTGAGCACCCGAGCGCCGAGGGCGAGCAGCGACGGATCCTTTGTATGCGCCACCTGGTGGAAGGCGAAAGTGGGCAATACCCATTGCAGCTCGAAACCGAACAGGTCGAGGGCATGGGAACGTTCGGCGGGATCGAAAGCGCCGAGCCGGCTCCAGCCGTTGCGGTGGACCTGAACGAGGCTCGCTTCGAACTTGGCCAGGGTTTCGGGATCGGATTGGCGCCGGGCAAAGAGGTCCCGCGCCCGAGCCAGCCCCTGCTCTCCGACGGGCAGCACCTTCTGGTCCGCCATCCTTGGCAACTTCTCTCGCTCGCGCGCTGTGGCGGCGTTCCAGAGGAAATCGTCGAGTTCGATTACGTGGCTGTCCACGTCGATGATGCGTCGGGGTCCTGCGTAGGTCATGGAGGAGCTCCATCCGCCGGGTTTGGCGGTTCCGAAAACCTAGCTCGCTTGGGCAGGACCGCGATTCGGCTCTGGCCTTGCCTTGAACTCAGTCGCAGTTTCGCCCGGTTCGGGACGAAACCTTCCCGGGCCGCCCTGTCTATCGCCGGTCCCAAGGGATACCCTCCCAGGCCATGATGCGCGTACGCGGCCCGCTCATCCTCGGGGCGGCTCTACTGGGAGTAATCTTCATGTGGGGGCGGCTCGTGGAGGGAGTGATCTTTCATCCCAGCTCCGGGGCCGACCTGCGCCCCGAGCAGGTAGGCCTCCGGGGCGAGGACGTTTTTCTCCAAGCGGCGGACGGCGTACAGATTCACGGCTACTGGCTGCCCGCCGAAGGGGCCACTCGCGCGCTGCTCTTTTTGCACGGCAACGCGGGCAACGCTTCGCATCGCCTACCCAATGCGGCGCAGCTCGTCGGCCTGGGAACTCACGTGCTGCTCCTCGACTACCGGGGCTACGGGCTCAGCGACGGGAGGCCCAGCGAGGCCGGCGTCTACGCCGACGCTCGGGCGGGGCTGGCCCATCTGATCGAAGCGCGAGGGATCGAAGAGAGCCGCATCGTCGTCTTTGGCCGCTCCCTGGGCGGCGCGGTAGCGGTGGATCTCGTCCAGGACCGCGGCGTCGCGGGACTGATCCTCGAAAGCACTTTCACTTCGGTGGCGGATATGGCCCGCTCGCTCCTGCCCCCCGCCGCCCCGTTCGTGCGCGGGCGCTTCGACTCGGAGAGCAAGATTGCCCGATTGCGTGCGCCGCTGCTCTTCTTTCACGGCGATCGCGATGAGATCGTTCCTTTCGCGCTCGGGCAGCGGCTCTTCGGTGCCGCTCCCGAACCCAAGGCCTTCGAGATTCTCAAGGGCGCGGGGCACAACGACACGGTGGCGGTGGGCGGGCGGCCCTACTTCGAACGCATCCGGCGCTTTCTTGACCAAGTCACGCCAGGCTGAAGCCCAGGGTCTTGTTCGATGCGGACGGCCTTGGATCGGTCGGCCTCTAGAACACGCCTTGTTCAATCAGAAACTGCTCGATGGAGTTGGCCACCAGGGTGTGACCATGGGCCGTCCAGTGCGGGTCGTGCTCG